>Ga0123336_10002266_pt1 | contig 16824 bp, 12 predicted proteins | sample SSSSmetaG_FD_96466 | JGI IMG/M metagenome (GOLD analysis project Ga0123336, IMG submission 96466) | Glacier valley bacterial and archeal communities from Borup Fiord, Nunavut, Canada, to study Microbial Dark Matter (Phase II) - ​SSSS metaG | ecosystem: Environmental > Aquatic > Freshwater > Ice... | reverse complement strand
GCCCCACGCCCTTAATGCTTTGGATGGCCCGCACGTTCTCGCTCACGATGGCCTCGCGGATTTCGCCCACGCTCATGCTGCTCACCATCACAATGCCCGTGCCCGGCCCGATGCCCGACACCGAAATCAGCAGCATAAACAGCGCCTTTTCGTTGGGGTCGAGGAAGCCGTAGAGGGTCTGCCCGTCTTCCTTGATGTGTTGGTAAGTGTAGATTTTGGCCACCGCGCCCTCGGCCGGCAGCTTGGAGTAGGTGGCCAGCGAAATGCGGACTTCGTAGCCCACGCCGCCCAGGTCCATGATGGCCAGGGTGGCGTCTTTGTAGGCGAGTTTACCGTCGAGGTAGGCAATCATAAACCGGGGAAAGGAGAAACGAAGAAAGCGCTGCTGTGGCTAGGCAACGCTGCTGCCGGGTTTTTACTTCCCAAAAATACTGGCTTTTCGGCCAAAGTTTTTGGGCGGAAGCAAGAAGTTAGTTGAAGTGTAGAACAACGTCATGCAGAGCGCAGCGAAGCATCTTTACTGCGCAAGTAATCAGGTTTACTCCTGCAGTAAAGATGCTTCGCTGCGCTCTGCATGACCGCCCTTGGGCTCGGCGCGAACTACAGCGCCTTGCTGCCCATTTGCGCTTCGGCCACCGCAATGGCCGTCATGTTCACAATTTCGCGCACGCTGGCCCCCAGCTGCAGGATGTGCACCGGCTTGCGCATCCCCATCAGCACCGGCCCGATGACTTCGGCGCCGCCGATTTCCTGCAGCACCTTGTAGGCGATGTTGCCCGACTCCACGTTGGGAAAAATCAGGGTATTGGCGCCCAGCTCGGCCAAGGGGCTGAAGCCGTAGTGGTCCTGCAGCAGCCGCGGGCTCAAGGCCACGTTGGCCTGCATCTCACCGTCAATCAACAGGTTGGGGAAACGCGCCTTGGCCAGCTCGGTGGCCCGGCGCGTTTTTTCGGGCAGCGGCCCGGCGTTCGAGCCGAAGTTGGAGTAGCTGATGACGGCCATGCGGGGCTCGGCGTCGAAGAAGCGCACGGCTCTAGCAGTTAACCCAATAATTTCCACCATTTCCTCCGCCGTCGGGTTGATGTTCACCGTGGTGTCGGCAAAAAAGTACGGGCCCTTCTTGTGCTGGATGATGTACATCGACGCCACGCGCCGCACGCCCTCCTCGGTGCCGATGACCTGCAGCGACGGGATGATGCTCTTGCCGTAGTCCTTGGTGAGGCCGGTGATGCAGGCGTCGGCCGCGCCGGTTTCCACCATCATGGCGGCGTAATAATTGCGCTCGCGCATCAGCCGGCGGCCTTCGTAGAGCGTCATGCCCCGGCGTTGGCGCTTCTGGTAGAACAGGGCGGCGTACTCGTCGCGCTCGGCGTCCTGCTTCAAAATGTTGACGATTTCGCAACCTTCCAGGTCGAGGCTGTTGGCGCGGGCAATTTCCTCGATTTTGTCCTGCGGGCCCAGCAAAATGGGCAGCGCAATGCCCTCGTCGCGCAGAATCTGGGCGGCTTTGAGAATCTTGTAGTTGTCGGCCTCGGCAAACACCACGCGCTTAGGATTGGCCTTGGCGGCGCTGGTGATGCGGTTCATCAGCTTCTGGTTCACGCCGAGGCGGGCGCGGAGCTGGTCTTCGTAGGCCATCCAGTCGGCGATGGGCAGCCGGGCCACGCCGCTTTCCATGGCCGCCCGCGCCACTGCCGGGCTGATGGTGGTAATCAGGCGCGGGTCGAGCGGCTTGGGAATCAGGTAGGTGGGCCCGAAGGTCAGCGTGTTGTCGCCGTAGGCTTTGTTCACCATTTCGGGCACGGGCTCCTTGCTGAGCTCGGCCAGGGCGCGCACGGCGGCCAGCTTCATGGCCTCGTTGATTTCGGTGGCGCGCACGTCGAGCGCGCCCCGGAAAATGTAGGGGAAGCCCAGCACGTTGTTCACCTGGTTGGGGTGGTCGGAGCGGCCGGTGGCCATAATCAGGTCGTCGCGCGTGGCCATGGCCAGCTGGTAGCTGATTTCGGGGTCGGGGTTGGCCAGAGCAAACACGATGGGCCGGTCGGCCATGCGCAGCAGCAGCCCGGCCGGCAGCACGTTGGCCGCCGACAGGCCCAGGAACACGTCGGCCCCTTCCATGGCCTCGTCGAGGTTGTTGATGGCCCGCCGGGTGGCAAACTGCATCTGGATGGGGTCCAGGTTGGTGCGCCGCTCGTGGATGAGGCCGTCCTTGTCGAACACCACCACGTTGTCTTTATTCAGACCTAAAGCCAGGTACAGCCGCAGGCACGACACGGCCGCCGCGCCCGCCCCGCTCACCACCAGCTTGATGTCCTCAATGCGCTTGCCCACGATTTCCAGCCCGTTCAGCAGCGCGGCCGAGGTGATGATGGCCGTGCCGTGCTGGTCGTCGTGCATCAGCGGGATGTTCATCTGGTCCCGCAGCTCGGTTTCGATGCGGAAGCATTCCGGCGCCTTGATGTCTTCCAAGTTGATGCCGCCGAAGGTGGGCTCCAGGCTCTTCACGATGCGGATAAACTCGTCCGGGTCGGTGGCGTCAATCTCAATGTCGAAGCAGTCGATGCCCGCAAACTTCTTGAACAGCACGCCCTTGCCTTCCATCACCGGCTTGGCCGCCGCCGGGCCAATGTTGCCCAGACCCAGCACGGCCGTGCCGTTGGTAATCACGGCCACCAGGTTGCCCTTGGCGGTGTACTTGTACACGTCGTCGGGGTTGGCGGCAATTTCCATGCAGGGCTCGGCCACCCCCGGCGAATAGGCCAGGGCCAGGTCGAGCTGGGTGCTCATGGGCTTGGTCGGCACCACCTCCAGCTTGCCGGCCGGCTCCTGCGAATGGTAGTTGAGGGCGTCTTGCTTGTTTATTTTCAGCATCGGAAAGCTTCACAAATGAAAACGGCCGCGCGGGCAGCGCAGCCGTATCGGGCGAAATTAGGGCGAAATGCACAGCAAGGCCCGGTTTATTTTGCAGCCGACCCAGGCTCAACGGCTTAGCCCCGCGGCACCAGCAGCTTCTGGCCCAGCTTCACGTCGTCGGAGGTGAGGTGGTTGGCTTCGCGCAGGCGCTGCACGCTAACCCCAAACCGGCGCGAGAGATTAAACAGCGTGTCGCCCGGCTGCACCAAGTGCACCTGGGGCACCGTCAAATCCTTGTTTGGCAGCTGACTGGCCGCGGCAACCGGCCGTTGGGGCGTTCCGCTCACCGGCTTGCGCCCAGCCGGTTCGGTCAGGGGCCCGTCCTCGGGGGCGCTGAACACCAGCCGCTGGCTGGGCACCACCGTTTCCGATTCCAGCCGGTTCCAGGCCACGAGTTGAGCCGTGGTTAGGCCGTGTTCGCGGGCCAGCTTGGTGAGGTAGTCGCCCTTGCGCACGACGTAGGGGGCGCGGCTCGTTTCGCTATCGGCCGGGCCAGGTTCGGCCAAGGCTTCGGTGAGCGGCAGCGCTTTGGTCTCGGCGCGGTCCACTTCCGCCGCTACCGGAGGCGTCCGTAGCACCCGGCGGGCCGCCATTCGGGCCTGGGCTTCGGCGGCGGCCTGCTGAATGGCCTGGCGCTGCCGAATGGCCACCAGCCGAATTTCCTGCATTTTTTCCTGCCGGACCAGCTCCTGCAGCCGGGCCGCTTCGCGGGCGTTGTCGTCGGCCTGGGCGTGGCGGGCGGCGGCCTCGTCGGCCGATGGCGCGGGCCGCATCGCGGCGGCCAGCACCACGGGCGCCGGCACCGCTTCAGTGGGGCGGGTACTGGGGCGAGCGGCTGGCACGGGCACAAACACCACCAGCTCGCGGCCCGGCTTCAGCGGCCGGCCTTTGGGCAGCTCGTTCCAGCGGCGCAGCTGGGCCGGGCTCACGTCGAACCGTTCGGCCAGCCCGGCCACCGTTTCGCCTCGGCGCACCGTGTGCGGCACCTTGCGAAAGCGCGGCGCGGCGGTTTCCTCGGCCGCCCGCGGCCCGGCGGTGGCGGCCAGTGGCTCGCGGCTGGCCCAGGGCTCCACCCCGTCGAGGCGCGGCGGCAGGGGCAGCAGCGGCGCGGGCAAACCGGCCACGGGTTGGCAGTAACTCAGAATCGTGGCCCGGTCGGCTTCGCCGAACGCCGCCCGGGCGGCCGCCGGAAACCGCACCACGTAGGGCCGGTAGCCAGCGGGCAACGCCGCCCGCCGCAACTCCGGGTTGAACCGCGCGAGGTACAGGGAATCGGGGTAGCCGCAGGCGCGGCTCAGGCGGCGCAGGTCGAAAGCTTGCCCGCGCAAGCCCAACGTGTCCAGCGCTTCGGCGTATTGGTAGTGCAGCTTGTCGGTGCGCAGGCCGTGGGCTTCGGCGTACTTCATGCTGTACATGATGGCCGTGAAGGTGGGCACGTAGTTGCGGGTTTCGGCCGGCATGTAGGGGTACAGGTCCCAAAAATTCTTCTTGCCGGTGCGGCGCATCACACGCTGCACGCTGCCCGCGCCCCAGTTGTAGGCAGCCAGCACCAGCTCCCAGTCGTGAAACACGCCGTACAAGTAGCGCAGGTGCTTGCAGGCGGCCTCGGTGGCCTTTTCCGGGGCCATGCGCTCGTCTATCCACTCGTCGCGCTGCAGGCGCAGGTCGCCGGCGGTGGGGCCCATGAACTGCCAGAGGCCGGTGGCGCCCACCGGCGATTTGGCCGTCGGAATCAGGGCCGACTCCACCACGGCGAGGTACTTGAGGTCGGTGGGCAGGTTGTACTGCGCCAGGTACTTCTCGAAAAGGGGAAAGTAGAGATTTTCGCGCTCCAGCACCCGCTGCAGGTAGCTGCGGTTGCGGGCCGTAAACAACGTCACGTAGGCCATCACCGAATTGTTGAACTGGTGCGGCACGTCGGTTTCGATGCAGCCCACCCGGTCGCACACCAGCTCGCGCAGGGTGGGCGGGGTGCGCAGCCACTCCAGCCGCGCCGAGTCCACGCCCACGGGCACGGCCACCAACGAATCGGGCTGCAACTCCAGGTGCACGCGCACGGTATCGTCCAGCAGCGCTGGCATGGTGGAAATTACGCGGCCCGACGGGTCAAGCTGCGGCGCTTCCTGGGCGCGGGTTTCAGCGGCCTGCAACAGCAACCAGGGCAGTGCCACTAGCAGCCAGAAAAGGCCGCGGCGGCTAACTTTTACCTGCTTAATCCCCTGCTTCATAGCACTAAGATAGACAATGGGTAAACAACTTGTAGAGATGTTCAGCAAAAAAGCCACGGGGCAACGCCCAACTCCCGCTGAACGCTGCCCCATGGCTTGAATATTGCGCCCCAAACAGCGCTATGCCAGTACTTCTTCCATCAACGCACCCGCAAAGGCCAGTAAATCGGCCTCGCGGAACGCCCCGGCCATTATTTGCAGGCCGATGGGCAGGCCGGCCGCGTCTTCCCCTACCGGCACCGAAATGGCGGGCACGCCGGCCAGCGAGGCCTGCACGGTGAAAATATCGGCCAGGTACATGGAAATCGGGTCCTGCTTCTCGCCAATCTTGAAAGCCGTGGTGGGCGTGGTGGGCAATACTAGAAAGTCGTACTGGCGCAGCAGCTCGTCGGTTTTGTCCTTAATCAGCCGGCGCACGCGCTGGGCTTTGGTGTAGTAGGCGTCGTAATAATTAGCGCTGAGCACGAACGTGCCGAGCAGGATGCGCCGCTGCACCTCGGCCCCAAAGCCCTGGGCCCGGCTCTTTTTGTAGAGCGATTCCAAATCGGTGGCGTCCGGGGCGCGGTAGCCGTACTTCACCCCATCGAAGCGGCCCAGGTTGGAGCTGGCTTGGGCCGTGGTAAGGATGTAGTAGGTCGGAATCATGAAATCGAGGTAGGGGAAGTCCACGGCTTCCACCACGTGGCCCTGGCCGCGCAGCAAATCGAGTTGGGCTTCCAGCGCCGCTTTGATTTCCGGGTTCAGGCCCTCGTTATCGATGGCGTCGGCGATGTAGCCGATGCGGTAGTGCGGGGCGGGCGTGAGCTGCTGGCTGTAGGCGGGCACCTCGCGCTGGCTGGCGGTGCTGTCCATGCCGTCGGGGCCGGCCATGGTTTCCAGCAGCAGCGCGGCATCGGCCACCGAGCGGGTAATGGGCCCAATCTGGTCGAACGACGACGCAAACGCCACCAGTCCGTAGCGTGAAATGCGCGAATACGTTGGCTTGAGACCAATAACGCCGCAAAAGGCCGCCGGCTGGCGCACCGAGCCGCCCGTGTCGGAGCCAATCGACGCCAGGCACATATCGGCCTGCACGGCCACGGCCGAGCCGCCCGACGAGCCGCCGGGCACCCGGTCGGGGTCGGCGGCGTTGCGGGCGGGGCCGAAATAAGACGTTTCGTTCGAGCCGCCCATGGCAAACTCGTCGCAGTTCTGGCGGCCGATGAGGATGGCGTCGGCGTCGAGCAGGCGCTGCACGGCCGTGCCGGTGAACAGCGACTTGAAGCCGTCGAGCATGAGGCTGCTGCTTTGCAGCGAGTGGCAGGCGTAAGCCAGCACGTCCTTCAGCCCGATGACCATGCCGGCCAGCGGCCCGGCGGTGCCAGCGGCCAGCTTGGCGTCCACGGCGTCGGCCTGGGCCAGGGCTTCGTCGGCCCACACTTCCAGGAAGGCATTCAGGTGCTGCTGGCGCTCGATGTTGTCGAGGTAATAAGCAACGAGCTGGCGGCAGGACATGGTGCCCGCCGCCAGCTCGTTTCGAACTTCGGATAAAGAATGAAAACGCTTCAAACTGCTTGCAGATTAGGTGACCGAGAAGCCGGAATTAGGCGTCGGGGGAGGCGGGAAGGTAGGGCTGCCGGGGCTGGGTGCCTTCCGGGGCCAAGTTGGGGGGCAGCGTAGGCGCCAGGTAGGGCGCATCGGCCGTGGGCAGCGGGGCCGGCTCGGCGGGAGCGGTGGCCACGGCCGGGGCCGCGGGTGCTGCCCACGGGTCGAAGCCGGAGCTGGCTTCGGGCGCGGCGGCGGGCAGCGGCGTGGCGTGGTATTGCTGCGGCGGATATGGGTTTTGCGCGCCGTAGTTGGGCGGCGCCGGCTGGCCAGATTGCTCGAATTCCTTGCGGATTTCGGTGCTGGCGTCTTTGAACTCGCGGATGCCCTTGCCCAGGCCCCGGGCCAGCTCAGGTATTTTGTTCGCCCCGAAAAATATCAGGATGACCACCATTATCAGCATGATTTCGGAACCACCGATATCGCCGAGGAAGAGGAGGGGGGTTTGCATGTCGTATGATGGCGCTTATTGGCGCGGCTGGTTGTTGGGGTCGTTGGGGTTGAAGACGGGGGGTGCCGGCTGCTGCGGGTAGGGTGGCTGCGGCGCTCCCTGCTGGGGGTAGCCCTGCGGCGGGTACTGCTGCTGGGGATAGGGCGGCTGGGGATAGCCTTGCTGGTAAGGCGGCTGCACGGGCGGCGCAGCTTGGGGGTCGCGGTACTGCGGCTGCTCGTTTTCGGGCTGCTTGGTGGCGTCCTTGAATTCGCGTACGCCCTGGCCGATGCCCTTGAACATTTCCGGAATGCGCTTGGCCCCGAAGAAAATGATGATGACGAAAAGAATCAGGAGTAATTCGCCAGCGTTGGGAATACCCATCAAAAACAAAGAATGGAACATGGGGAGGTGGGCGCCTGGGCCCGATTAGGGTGGTAAAGGGGAATATACGGAGCCCAAGGGCTTTTGGAGGGCCAAAGATACCCAATGGCTAACTTAAGCGAATGAAGAAAGAACTTGGCAGGTAAATTGAGTCGGTTGGCCGAGGGATGAACAGGGTTAAACGTAATAGCGTGCCATTCGCATTGGGGCGCCGGTTAGCTTTGTTAACCTTTTTACCCCAAGTGCCTTGGCCGCCGCGAGGCCAGGTCCGCCACGTATAGCCGCGACTTCTGCTGTGAAATCACCCACCCGCACCGCGTCTTCGGCCAAAGCCTTGCGCCAGGTAAATGAATCCGACCGGCTCGCGGCGCTGCAGAGCTACCAAGTCCTCGACTCCGCCCCCGAGCCGGTGTTCGACGACGTGGTCCAGCTGGCGGCCTTCATCTGCGGCACGCCGGTTGCGCTGGTGTCTTTGATTGACGGGGAGCGGCAGTGGTTTAAAGCCAGTGTGGGCTTCGACGCCACCCAGATTCCCCGCGAGCAAGCCTTTTGCCAGCACGCCATGCGCACCACCGACGACGTGTACGAAGTGGCCGATGCGACCTTGGACCCCCTGTTTGCCGACAATCCGCTGGTGACCGGCGCCCCCCACGTTCGGTTCTACGCCGGGGCCCCGCTGCTCACGCCCGAGGGCCAGCCCCTGGGCACCCTCTGCGCCCTCGACACCGTGCCCCGCCGCCTCAGCGCCGACCAGCGCATGGCCCTGCGCATCCTTTCGCGGCAGGTGATGAGCCACTTCGAACTGCGCCGCACCCGCCTGCAGCTCGAAGACGAGCGCCAAAAGCTGGAGGGTGTGCTGCGCATGGCCAACCACGCCGAAGACACCCGGTACTCGGGCAGCCGCAACGAGATTTTTGTGAAACAGGACCAGCGCCTCGTGCGCGTGACCACCGCCGAGCTGCAGTACGTGGAGGCCCTGGGCGACTACGTGAACCTGCACACCACCCACGAGCGCCTCACGGTGTACGGCACCATGAAAGACCTCGAAACCAAGCTGCCTAGCCGCAATTTTGCCCGCGTGCACCGCAAGTACATCGTGCGGCTCGACCGCATCATGGCCATTGAAGGCGACGCGGCCCTGCTCGACGGCGGGCGCACCACCGGCGCGGCCCAGGTGCCGGTGCGCGTGCCCATTGGCAGTTCGTACAAGGCGGGCCTGCTGAGCCGCCTGACCTTGCTCTAACCGGGCCACCGCCAACGGAGCCGCGGTGCGCCTAGTTAAACCGCGCATTCGCCGCGCTATTCGCTTGTTTCATCGAGACCCCCGCATTACAGGGGACTTCGCTATCCAATTTTACAGCGGCTGTTGGTGGAAGCTGGCCATGGGCTGCCTCCGCCGACTGCTAAGTTTGTTTTCATAGCTCAGAAAGACACCGTGCTTTGCGCGGTGTTTTTTTTGAGCCGGGACCGAACGCGAATACGCCGGGGCGGCCCGTTTGTTAGCGGTGGCCCAGCCAGGTTTCGGGGTTTAGGTTGGCCGCGTTGTGCCACACCTGAAACTGCACTTCGGACGTGCCCTCGCCGTCGGTGGCCACCGTGCCGATGACCTCGCGGGCGCTCACGCGCTGGCCTTCGTGCACGCTCACCGAGCGCAGCTTGGCGTACACGGTAAAAAAGTCGCCGTGCTGAATCATGACGATGGTGTTCATGCCCGCGATGGTGGCGATGGTGAGCACCTTGCCGTCGAAGCAGGCCCGCACCTGCTCGCCGGCCCCGGTCTGGATGTCGACGCCGCGGTTGTCGACCATCACGTGCCGCAGCACCGGGTGCGGGTGCCGCCCAAAGCGCTGGCTGATGAAACCGCGGCCCACGGGCCAGGGCAGCCGCCCGCGGTTGCCGGCAAAGGACGACGAGAGCACCGCCGTTTCGGGCGTGAGGGCAATGCGCACGGCCCGGCGGTCGGCGGCCGCTTCGGCGGCGGTTTCGGGCGCGTCGGCTTCGGGCGCAGCAGTGGCGTCGTCGGGGGCGGCGGCGGGGGTTTCGGAGGCACTGGCGGCCGCTTCGGGGTCGCGGCGCGGGCGGGCGGGGCCGGCCCCGCCGCCGGCGTTGCGCGCGCCGGCGGCCTTGCTGGCGGCGGCCACGGCGGCGTTGCGCCGGGCCGCGAGGCGGGCCGCCCGGGCGGCCCGGGCAATTTCTTCGCGCACCCGCTCGGCAATCAAGTTGTCGAGCCGCACCACGGCTTGGCGGCGCTGCTCCAGCTCGCCGCGCAAGCCCTGCTCCTGCTGGCTCAGCTGCTGCACCATGTCGTCTTCGCGCGACTTTAAGTTGAGCAGGTTGCGGTTTTCGGTGAGCTGGGAATTGAGCAGGCTGCTCTTGCGCTGCTGCTGCCGCGTGAGGCCCGAAAGCTGCTGGTGCAGCCGGTACTGCGCGCCCATGATGCGGGCCGCCTGCCGCTGCCGCTCCTCGGTGTACTGCCGGACGTAGCGCAGCCGCAGGGCAAACTGGTTGAACGACTCGGCGGCAAACAAAAACATGAGCCGATTGAAGCCGTTGGCCGTTTTGGAGGCCGTGTAGAGCAGGCGGGCGTACTCGGCCCGGAGCTGGGCCAGGGTCTGCTGCGTTTGAATGACTTGCCGGGCCGTCTGGTGCACGTTCGTTTCGATGCCCCGCAGCTGCGTGGAGATGCCCTGGATGACCTGCTTTTTCTGCGTCAGCTTTTCGGAGATGACGTGCAGCTGGCCCAGGCTCACCTTCTTTTTCTCCTGGGTTTGGTTCAGGGCTTGGCTGGTTGCCTGAATCTGGCGCAGGTTGGCTTGGCGCTCCCGCTCCAGCTGGGCCTTGCTTTTGGGCCCGTCGGCCCGGCGGACGCGGGTTTTGGGGGCCGTTTTCCTCGGGGCGGCCGTTTTGGCGGGCGCCGGCTTGCGGCGGTGCTGGGCCGCGGCGGGCAGCGCCAGCACCAGGCTCAGCAAGCCGAGCAGCCCCCACCGAACGCGGCCGCGCATCCCGCAATCCGAAGCCCACGCGCTGTTGCCTCCCCCAACCGCTTGGGCTTGCTTATCCAACGTGTGCCGTCCAAAACCTGCCACTTAGCTATTTCAAAAATAAACGCGCAATACCAAACCAACACCCCAACGGGCCCTTCCCCGCGGCCGCTTCCGCCCCTTTATTTTCGGCGCTTGCTGCTTCTGGCCGGCGCGCCCACTTTGGCCGAATTGTACCCCTTGGGCACGTTGAACGGAAACGTCAGCCGCTCGCGGCCCGCGTTCACCTTGGTGAAGTTGATGGCCGCCGTGACCACCCCCGCCGCCGGCTGCTGGGCCTGAATGAACGTGGCGTGGGCAAACGGCAGGTTGGCCTGCTGGTCCAGGGGCTGGAAATCGGTGTAGTCGACGGTGAGGTTGCGCTGGGTGGCGGCGTCGCTCACCCGCAGCTGCTGCACGCGGCCGGTGCCGGCTTGCAGCAGCTGTTCCACCACCACGCCCGCCAGCGGGTAGCTCACGCGCTGGCGGCCGGCTTCTTCCACGGCCACGGTGGGCGTGGTGCCGGCCGCCGCGGGCAGGTAGTCGCCCAGCAGCAGGGCCTGCATTTGGGCAAAGCTCACGGGCACGTTCAGCAGCTTGCCGAGGTAGTCGTAGCCGCCCGAGAAATACGTGTGGTCGAGGCGGTTGAGCACCCGCACCGAGTCGCGGGTGAGCACGGCCCGCACCCCCTCGACCCCCACCAGCGACGCCGACACCCAAATAATGCTGTCGCGGCGCACCCGCAGGGCCAGGTTGGCGCCCTGCTTGTTGCCCTTCAGGTTGATTTGGGCCTTGCCCTTGGCGCTGAGGAAGGCAAACGTGGTGTTGGTGGCCTGCACCGACGGCAGGCTGGGCTCCATCTTCTTGGCCGACGGCATGGCCGTGGACGTGCCCGGCCCGCCGGTGGACTTGGTGGGCGTGGCCTTGCGGGCGCAGCCGCCCGCGGCCACGGCCAAGGCCATTGCCACTACTGAAACAAGTTTATTCATACAATTTTCGGTCTTTGAGCTTGCGCTCCAACTGCTCGGAGCCCGGGCCGGTTTTGCGGGCGCGCTGCCATTCGGCCACGGCCTTTTCCCGCTCGCCGAGCTGGTACAGCACGTCGCCGTAGTGCTCGATGACGGACGCGTCTTTGGTTTTGAGCAGGGCTTTTTCGAGGTTGGCCCTGGCGCCGGCGTAGTCCTTCATTTTATACAGCACCCAGGCGTAAGTGTCGAGGTAGGTGTCGCTGTCGGGGAACTGCTTCACCACCTTGCCCGCCATCTGCTTGGCCTTGTCGAGCTTTTCGCCCCGCAGCGCCAGGTAGTAGCTGTAGTTGTTCAGCACCTGCACGTTGTTGGGGTCCGACACCAGGGCCGCCTCGTAGGCAGCGTCGGATTTCTCGTACTCGTGCAGCCCGTGGTAGGCGTCGCCGAGCTGGGCGTTGAACTGCCCCAGCAGCGCGGCGTCGCTCACCACCAGCTTGCGGCCGTGCTCCAGGGCCTTCACGCCCTTGGCCGGCTGCTTTTTCAGCAAGTGGGCCACGCCGTTGTAGAACCACAGCGACGACTGGTTTGGGAACAGCTCCAGGGCGCGGTCGGTGTGGGCCAGCAGCGAGTCGGTTTGGTTCAGCTCGGCGTCGATGAGCACCACCTGCTGCCAGATTTGAAACTTTGAGTTGTCGTAGCGCAGCGCCTGCAGGTAGGTGTTGCGGGCTTCCTTTTTGTGGTCGGTCAGGGTCTGGATGTCGCCGGTCACGGCGTACGCCTTGGCCTCTTTGGGAAACGTCTTGACGGTGGCCAGGGCCAGGTCGCGGGCCAGCTGGTTCACGGGCTCTTTGGGGCTGGGCAGCTGCTTGATGTAGCCCACCAGGATGCGCACCCGCTCGTCGATGTCGAGCGCCGGGCTGGCAAAGGCCAGCCGCAGCTGCTGGGCCGCGTCGTCGGGTTGGTTCTGCTGGCGGTACACCTCGGCCAGAATCATGTGGCCGTGGGGGTTGTCGGGGTCGAGGCGCAGGGCCTGCTGGGCCACGCGCACGGCGTCGGGCAGGCGGTTATTGCTGGCGTACATCTCGGCCTGGGCCAGCACGTAGCGCGCCTCGGTGGGGTTGGCCCTGATGAGCTTGTCGCCCTCGGCCAGGGCCAAATCCAACTTGTTCTGCTTGAGGTAAATCTGCTGCTTTTTGAACGACACCTCGTCCACCTGCCCGAACTCCTTTTCGGCCTGGTCGAGGGTGGTCAGGGCTTCGGGCAGCTTGTTCTGGGCCAGGTACAGGTCGGCCAGGTTGAACAGGTAGCTGCCCGAGTTGGGCACTTGCTTGATGAGCGCGGCGTAGGTTTTAGTGGCCGCGTCGTACTGCTTCTGAGTGGCCTGAATCTGGGCCAGCAGCAGGTAGTAGTAGGCGTTTTTCGCGTCGAGGCGGATGGCGGCGTCGGCGTAGTTGCCGGCGTCGCGCAGGTTGCCGCTCAGCAGGTTGGCCTCGGCTATCTTGTAGTTGATGGCGGCGTTGTCGGGGCTCAGGGCGTAGGCCTTCAGCAGGCGCTCCAGGCCCTTGGGGTAGTCCTCCAGCAGCACGAACTTCACGCCGTCCACAAACAGGGCCTCGCTCTGCTCCCGGTCCCGCTCCGAAAGCGGCGGCAGGGCCGCGCGCTTCGCTCGGGCGTCGGCTAGGCGCTTGTCCGCGGCTTTCTGCTCCTTGGTCAGGGCCCGCTGCTCCTTGCGGCTCGGGACCGCCGCCGGGGTGGTGCCGCCCGGGGCCTGCGCGCGGCCCGCCGCCGCCAGCCCCACCCAAAAGCACAGAATAAGAACCGCTTGACGCATAGCTAACAAAGCCGGAGCAGCAGCCCGGCCCACGAAATTACGGGGAATTAAAGAGAAGCGGGAAGCCACCTGTCATCCTGAGCGCAGCGAAGGACCTTGCCACCGGTGAACAACTGGCACTTTTCAACCGGCACAGCAGTGGTAAGGTCCTTCGCTGCGCTCAGGATGACAGATAAGCATGACTGATACCGTCCTTACACCCGCAGTTGGTTATAATCGCCGAGGCTCAGGTCGTCGGGCGTGCCGGTGACGCTGGCGAAGTTGCCAATCATCGAGTTGGTGACGACGGCGTTCAGCACCGAGGCCGACTGCTGCACGATGGAGTTGCTCAGGCGCGAGTCGCGCACGTTGGCGTGGGCGCCCAGGCTCACGTGCGGCCCCACCACCGAATCGGTGATAACGGCGTTTTCGCCGATGTACACCGGCGGCAGCAGCACCGAGTTGGTGATGATGGCCGACCCGGCCACCAGCGCCTCGCCGCGCTCGTGCAGGTACTCCAGGTAGCGCTGGTTGGTGAACACGGTGGCGTCCTTGTTGCCGCAGTCCAGCCACTCGGTCACGCGGCCGGGCACGAACACGGTGCCCTTGTTCTTCATGTTTTCGAGGGCGTTGGTGAGCTGGTACTCGCCCTTGTCCTTGATGTCGTTATCGAGTAAATACTGCAGCTCGCGGCGCAGGTATTCGCCGTCCTGGAAGTAGTAGATGCCGATGATGGCCAGGTCCGACACGAATTCCTGGGGCTTTTCCACGAAGTCGGTAATCTGCCCTTGCTCGTTCAGCTTCACCACGCCGAAGGGCCGCGGGTCCTCCACCTGCTGCACCCAAATGGTGCCGGGCACGCGGGAATCGAGCGTGAAGTCGGCCTTGAACAAGGTGTCGGCGAAGGCCACCACCAGCGGCCCGGTCAGGCTTTCCTTGGCGCACAAAATGGCGTGGGCCGTGCCTAGCGGCTCGTCCTGGTACACAACGGTGCCCTTCGCGCCCACCGACTCGGCAATTTTCACCAAGCTCTTTTCCACCTCGGCCCCGAAGCGCCCGATGATGAAGGCCACCTCGTCGACCGGCTCGCCGCACACCTTGGCAATGTCCTCCACCAAGCGCTGCACAATGGGCTTGCCCGCGATGGGAATGAGCGGTTTGGGAACGGTGAGGGTGTGGGGGCGCATGCGCTTGCCCATGCCGGCCATCGGGACAATGATTTTCATGTGGTAAAGTAAGCGTGGTGGGAATTCGAAATGAAAAAAACAGCAACGGGCCCGGGCGCCCCTAGCCCGGCACCGCCGCGGCGGGGGCCTCCTGCAGCAGTTCCAGCAGCAACGCCGGGTCGATGTTGCCGCCCGTGACCACGGCCACCGTGCGGCGGGCCGCCGGCAGCTCGGCGCGGTGGTACAGGTAGGCGGCCAGCGGCAGGGCGCCGGTGGGCTCCACCACCAGCCGCGTTTCGGTGAGCAGGCGCCGGGCGGCGGCCCGGATTTCGGCCTCGCTCACCGTCACAATGCCGTCGACATAACGCTGCAGGTGCGCAAAGGTTAGGTCGCCCACCTCCAGGGTGCGCACGCCGTCGGCGATGGTGCGGTTGGTGTCGGCCGCGGGCCAGCCCACCACGCGGCCGGCGCGCAGCGAGGCCTGGGCATCGGCGGCCAGCTCCGGCTCCACGCCGATGATTTTCACGCCGGGCCGCAGGGCCTTGAGCGCCACCGCCACCCCGCTGATGAGGCCGCCGCCGCCCACGGGCGTCAGCACCAAGTCCACCTCGGGCAGGTCCTGGAAGATTTCCAGGCCCACGGTGCCCTGCCCGGCGATGACGTACGGGTCGTTGAAGGGCGGCACCAGCACGTAGGGCTGGCGCGCCATGAGGCGGGCGGCCACGGCTTCGCGCCGCTCAATGGCGGGGTCGAACAGCACCACCTCGGCGCCGTAGCCGCGGGTGGCGGCCACCTTCACCCGGGGCGAGTTGGTGGGCATCACAATCACGGCTTCGATGCCCAACAGCTGGGCGGCGCGGGCCACGCCCTGGGCGTGGTTGCCGCTGGAGTAGGCGATGACGCCCCGGCGGCGCTCCTCGGCGCTCAAGCACAGCAGCCGGTTGGTGGCCCCACGAATCTTGAACGAGCCCACGGCCTGCAGGCTTTCGGGCTTGAGGTAGAGCTGCTCGCCGCCGGCGTCGGGCTCGCCAAAGGGCAGCAGCGGGGTGTGCCGCACCAGGCCCCGCAAGCGGGCCTGGGCTTGTTCGATGTCGGCAAGGGTGAGGAGGTTGAAAGAAGGCATGAGGCAAGAAACGAGGGGGAGGGAAAGAACGTCATGCTGAGCGGAGCGCAGCGCAGTCGAAGCATCTCTACCGCTTCGTTGAAAGAGCGTCAAACGAAGCTGGTAGAGATGCTTCGGCAAGCTCAGCATGACCGTTCTTTCCCTGCCTCGTTTCCATCGCTACCCCGTTCACACGCCGGTGCTGCCGTAGCCGCCGGCGCCGCGCCGGGTTTCACTCAATACCTCCGTGGACTGCCACTCCACTACTTCGTGGCGGGCCACTACGAGCTGGGCAATTCGCTCGCCGTCGCGCACCACGAAGGGCTGATTGGAGAGGTTCACCAGCAGCACGCGCACCTCGCCGCGGTAGTCGGCGTCGATGGTGCCGGGGCTGTTCACCAGGCCAATGCCGTGCTTCACGGCCAGGCCGCTGCGGGGCCGCACCTGGCCTTCGTAGCCGACGGGAATTTCCAGGTACAGGCCGGTGGGGATGAGGGCCCGCTCCAGGGGGGCGAGGGTGACGGGGGCGTCGGGCAGGTGGGCGCGCAGGTCGAGGCCGGCGGCGTGGGGCGTCTGGTATTCGGGCAGCGGGTGTCCGGAGTGGTTGAGGACGGGAATGCGCATGGGGCGGGGCGAAAGGCGCGAAAGCGGGCAAAGATAGGAGCCCGCTGCCGCCGCCCCTGCTGTCAAGACGACTGGCCGCCGGACCGGCCCATTGCCGACCAAGGCCCAAAAATCAAGATTGTCAATCAAATCATTTTCTTTATTATATATTTTATAATATATTTATATTTTCACAACTTCTGCGCCAGAGCCTCCGTCGTTGCGGCTCGGCGCTTTTACTTAATTACCACCGCCTTCCACTATGAAACTAAACAACGCCTTTGGGGTCCGGCTGGCAACAGTGGCCCTGCTGCTCACCGTTTCCCTCGCTGCTTCGGCCCAGGTGGGCATCGGCACCACCACGCCCGATGCCTCGGCCGCCCTCGACGTGGCCGGCACCGCCCGCGGCCTGCTCGTACCCCGCCTCACGGCGGCCCAGCGTGCGGGCATCGCGGCTCCGGCCAAGGGCCTGCTCGTGTTTCAGACCGACGGGGCCCAGCCCGGCTTCTGGTTCAACGCCGGCCCGCCCGCCGCCCCGGCCTGGACCTTCTTCAACCCCAGCGCCGACAACCTGGGCAACCACACCGCCACGACGGCCCTGAACCTCGGCGCCCAG
>Ga0123336_10002261_pt1 | contig 16834 bp, 16 predicted proteins | sample SSSSmetaG_FD_96466 | JGI IMG/M metagenome (GOLD analysis project Ga0123336, IMG submission 96466) | Glacier valley bacterial and archeal communities from Borup Fiord, Nunavut, Canada, to study Microbial Dark Matter (Phase II) - ​SSSS metaG | ecosystem: Environmental > Aquatic > Freshwater > Ice... | reverse complement strand
TGGGGCTGGCACGTGGTGATCTACTTCGAGGCGGTGGACCTGCCGGAGCTTCGGGACTTCTTCACCGCTGTTCATGACGAGGCAGGCGTGACCATCGTCGTCGATCACATGGGCCGGCCCGATGTGAGCAAGCCGATCGACGGCCCCGAGTTCACGCTGTTCCTGAAGTTCATGCAGCAGCACGCCAACGTGTGGAGCAAGGTGAGCTGCCCCGAGCGGCTGAGCGTCGGCGGGCCGAAGGCGCTGAGCGGCGAGCGCAATGCGTACACGGACGTGGTGCCGTTCGCGCGCCACGTGGTCGAGCAGTTCCCCGACCGCGTGCTGTGGGGGACCGACTGGCCGCACCCGAACCTGAAGGACCACATGCCCGACGACGGGCTGCTGGTCGACTTCATCCCCCATATCGCGCCGACCGCCGAGCTGCAGCAGAAGCTGCTGGTCGCGAACCCGATGCGCTTGTACTGGCCCGAAGGAGCTGCATGATGTCTCTCGACAAACCCTATCTCGACGTGCCCGGCACGACCATCTTCGACGCCGATCAATCGCGCAAGGGTTACTGGCTGAACCAGTTCTGCATGTCGCTGATGAAGGCCGAGAACCGCGCGCGATTCAAGGCCGGCGAGCGCGCCTACCTCGACGAATGGGCCATGACCGAAGAGCAGAAGCTGGCCGTGCTCGCGCGCGACCTGAACCGCTGCATCGCGGCCGGCGGCAACATCTATTTCCTGGCCAAGATCGGCGCGACCGATGGCAAGAGCTTCCAGCAGATGGCCGGCAGCATGACTGGCATGACCGAAGAGGAATACCGCAACATGATGATCGCAGGCGGCCGCTCGGTCGAGGGCAACCGTGTTGTCGGCGAGCATGGCGATGCGCAGGCCGACCGGCAGCCGCAAGGCGCCGTCGGCCGCGCCGCGAACCTGAAGGCAGGCGCCTGACCATGGCGAAGATCACCGCATCCGTCTACACCTCGCACGTGCCCGCCATCGGCGCAGCACTCGACCTGGGCAAGACGCACGAGCCCTACTGGCAGCCCGTGTTCAAGGGCTACGAGTACTCGAAGCAGTGGATGAAGGACAACACGCCCGACGTGATCTTCCTCGTCTTCAACGACCACGCCACCGCGTTCAGCCTTGAGATGATCCCGACCTTCGCGATCGGCTGCGCGGCCGAATACAAGCCCGCCGACGAAGGCTGGGGCCCGCGCCCGGTACCCAGGGTGATCGGCCACCCCGAACTCGCCGCGCACATCGCGCAGAGCGTGATCCAGAGCGACTTCGACCTGACCATCGTCAACAAGATGGACGTGGACCACGGCCTCACCGTGCCCTTGTCGCTGATGTGCGGGCAGCCGCAAGCCTGGCCGTGCCCCGTAATCCCGTTCGCGGTGAACGTGGTGCAGTACCCGGTGCCGAGCGGCCTGCGCTGCTACAACCTCGGCCGCGCCATCGCCCACGCCGTGAAGAGCTTCGATGCGCCGCTGAAGGTGCAGATCTGGGGCACCGGTGGCATGAGCCACCAATTGCAGGGGCCGCGCGCCGGGCTCATCAACCGCGAGTTCGACAACGCGTTTCTCGACCGCCTGGTGACCGAGCCGAAGGCGCTGGCCGCCACGCCACACATCGACTACGTGCGCGAGGCGGGCTCGGAAGGCATCGAGCTCGTGATGTGGTTCGTCGCGCGTGGCGCGATGGCCGATGCCGAGGGCGGCGCGGCACCCACGGTCAAGCACCGCTTCTACCATGTGCCCGCGTCGAACACGGCGGTGGGCCACCTCATTCTGGAGAACAACTGACATGCCCAACGCACACGGCAACAAGCCGATCAAAGTGGCCCTCGCGGGGGCAGGCGCCTTCGGCATCAAGCACCTTGACGGCATCAAGAACATCGACGGCGTCGAGGTCGTCTCGCTCGTGAGCCGCGATCTCGGCAAGACGCAAGAGGTGGCCGACAAGTACGGCATCAAGCACGTCACCACCGACCTGGCCGACACGCTGGCGCTGCCCGAGATGGACGCGGTGATCCTGTGCACGCCCACGCAGATGCACGCGGCGCAGAGCATCGCCTGCCTGAAGGCCGGCAAGCACGTGCAGGTCGAGATCCCGCTGGCTGATTCGCTCGCCGATGCGCAGGGCGTGCTCGCGGCGCAGTCGGGCACCGGGCTCGTGGCCATGTGCGGGCACACGCGACGCTTCAACCCGAGCCACCAACACGTGCACAACGAGATCACGGCCGGGCGCTTCAGCATCCAGCAGATGGACGTGCAGACCTACTTCTTCCGCCGCACAAACATGAACGCGCTGGGCCAGGCGCGCAGCTGGACCGACCACCTGCTGTGGCACCACGCGGCGCACACGGTCGATCTGTTCGCGTACCAATGTGGCAGCAAGATCGTGAAGGCCAACGCCGTGCAAGGCCCGATCCACCCGGCGCTCGGCATCGCGATGGACATGAGCATCCAGCTCAAGGCCGAGAGCGGCGCAATCTGCACGCTGAGCCTGTCGTTCAACAACGACGGGCCGCTCGGCACCTTCTTCCGCTACATCGGCGACACGGCGACGTACCTGGCGCGCTACGACGACCTGTTCAACGGCAAGGACGAGAAGATCGACGTGTCGAAGGTCGATGTGTCGATGAACGGCATCGAGCTGCAGGACCGCGAGTTCTTCAGCGCCATCCGCGAAGGGCGCGAGCCGAACTCCAGCGTGGCGGGCGTACTCGACTGCTACCGCGTGCTGCACGAGTTGGAGCAACAGTTGAATGCGGGTTGAAGCGCGCTTGCAGGGCTGCTGGAGAGACGGCGTGAAGAACTGGTCTGAGCTCGTCGCCTTTGGCCGCGCCAACCCCGGCAGGTTGACCTTCGGCAGCATCGCGGTCGGCAGTACATAGTACGCAGAACCTGTTTGCGCTGCTCCCCGAGGTGCCGACGGTGCAGGAGCAGGGCGGGTCGAGCTACAGCGTTTACAGCTGGAATGCGCTGGCTGCGCCGGCCGGCATGCCCACGACGGCCATCGAGTGCTTGCGCCGCGCGGCGCAAGAGGCGGTGGTCACCCCTGCAGTGCACGACAAGCTGCGCGACCTCGGTGTCACGGCGAGGGCCGGCAGCCCGACCGAGCTGGCGGCGCTGCTGTCAGGCGAGATCAAGCACTGGGGCGAGGTGGTGCTCACTCCGCCGACAATTTGCGGTCCTTGATGAGCGCATGCCAGAAGGCCGTTTCCTTCTTCACGAACGCGCCGAGCGTGGGGCCGTCGCTCGGCACCACCTCGAGGCCGAAGTCTTCGAGCCGTGCACGCACGTCGGGCGTGTTGATGGCCTTGGTCATCTCGGCCGTGAGGCGGTTCACGATGTCGGGCGGCGTGCCCTTGGGCACGAACAAGGCCTGCCAGGCCGACACGTCGAAACCCTTGATGCCGAGCTCGTCGAGCGTGGGCACGTCGGGCAGCGACGGGATGCGCTTCAACGACATCACCGCCAGTGCCTTGACCTTGCCCGACTTGATCTGCGGCAGGCCGGCAGCGGTGTCGAGCACCATCATCGGCACCTGCCCGCCGATCACGTCCTGCACGGCCATCGCGGTGCCACGGTAGGGCACGTGGACGACGAAGGTGTTGGTCCGGTCCTTGAACAGCTCCATCGCCAGGTGGTGCGGGCTGCCCACGCCGGGCGACGCGTAGCTGTACTTGCCGGGGTTCTTCTTCAGCTCGTCGATGAGCTGCTTGCCGCTCGTGAAGCCGGCGTTGGGGTTCACCGCCAGGATGAGCGGGAAGCGCGCCATGAAGCCGATGGGCACCAGCTCGGCCGGGTCGTACGGCACCTTCTTGTACATCGCGGCATGGAACACCATGGCGCCGTTGTCGCCCGTGACGATGGTGTAGCCGTCGGGTGGCGACTTGGCCGCGTTGTCGGTGCCGATCATGCCGGCAGCACCGGGGCGGTTGTCGATGATGATGGTCTGGCCGAGCTGCTTGCCGAGCTGCGGCGCAAGCTGCCGCGCCAGGAAGTCGGAGCCGCCGCCGGCCGGGTAGGCCACGACCCAGCGCACCGGTTTGGCCGGCCATGCCTGGGCTTGCGCGGCCGCTGGCAGGAGGCCCGCGGCCAGCACCGCAGCACCACAGAGAAGGGCGGCGAGAAAGGGAGTCAAGCGCAGCAACAGGGCGCGCCGCAGGGCAATTCGGAACGTCATCGTGGGACCTCTCGCGGCATGTGGGCGCCGGGCATCTTAGCGAAGCAAGGGGTCGCACGGGCGTGGGCATGCCCATGGTCGAGCCGTGGCGCTGGCCGCTTCGTTACACTGCGGCCGCGCAAACGATCCCTGCACACACCATGGCCGGCCTGACCCCGAACACCCCGCAGCCGACGTCGATCACCGCGCACCAGCACTCACGCGTGCTCGAAGTGGGTTTCGCCGATGGCGCGCTGTTTCGCATTCCTTTCGAGTTGATGCGCGTTTTCTCGCCTTCGGCCGAGGTGCAGGGCCACGGCCCGGGGCAAGAGGTGCTGCAGACCGGAAAGCGCGGAGTCACCCTCGCGGCGCTCGACCAGGTCGGAAACTACGCGGTGCAGCCGCGCTTCACCGACGGCCACGACACGGGCATCTTCTCTTGGGACTACCTGTACTTTCTGGGCTCGCAGCAAGAGCAGCTCTGGCAACGTTACGAAGAGCGTCTCGCTGCGGCCGGCGTCGACCGCGATGCGCCGATGGGCGGCGTTGACAACAGCGCGCCGCAAGGTTCCTGCGGCCAATCTCATTGATCGGAGCCTTGTCATGAGCGATACCCATTTCGGTTTCCAGACGGTCGACGAGGCCCAGAAGGCGAGCCGCGTGCGCGGCGTGTTCGACTCGGTCGCGCCCAACTACGACGTCATGAACGATCTGATGTCGATGGGCTTGCACCGCGCCTGGAAGGCCTACACCGTGGCGGTGGCGAACCTTCGCCCGGGCCAGGCGGTGCTCGACATCGCCGGCGGTACCGGCGACCTGGCCCGCGCGTTTGCACGCAAGGTCGGGCCCACCGGCACCGTGGTTCATACCGACATCAACGAGGCGATGCTGCGCCAGGGCCGCGACCGGTTGATCGACGAAGGCCTGGTGCTGCCGACGCTCTTGTGCGACGGCGAGAAACTGCCGTTCGCAACTGCGAGCTTCGACCTGGTCAGCGTCGCCTTCGGCCTTCGCAACATGACCCACAAAGAGGCCGCGCTGGCCGAAATGAACCGCGTTCTCAAACCCGGCGGGCGCTTGTTGGTGCTCGAGTTCTCGAAGGTCGCTGAACCGCTTCAAAAGGCCTACGACTGGTACTCGTTCAAGGTGCTGCCGCGCATCGGGCAACTGGTTGCACGCGATGGCGACAGCTACCGCTACCTGGCGGAGTCGATTCGCATGCACCCGGGGCAGGCCCAGCTCAAGGCGATGATGCGCGACGCGGGCTTCGGGCATGTCGACGTCCACAACCTGAGCGCCGGCGTCGTGGCGTTGCACGTGGGCATCAAATGCTGATGGGCGTGGTTCCCATGCTCGGCGTGGGCGTGGCGTGGTGGCAGCGCTCGGGTGCGCTCAGAGGCAAAGCGGCACGTTCTGCGAGTGCAAGTCACGTGCACCGGTCGGCCGAACTCGACGACGAGCGACTGCTCGCCGAACTGGGCCGACGCTTCGTCGAGCTCCAGGCCGCCTGGGATGCATGCGATGTTCCGGCGCTGCGTGAGATGACCACCGAGCCGATGCTGCGGGAGTTGCGCCTGCAGTTCCCGGCCCCGAGCGAGCGGGCGAACTTCACTCAAGTGCTGACGCTTCAGGCCGAAATCATCGGCTTCGACCGCTTGCCGTCGGGCTGTGTGGCGAGCGTGGCGTTCTCCGGGTTGATGCGTGAGTGTGCCGAGGTCGGCGCCTCTCCCTTTCGGGAACTGTGGATGCTGACGCGCTCTAACGCTGACGGCGCTGCCTGGAGGCTGGCGCGGCAACAAACTCTGTTGTAGGCGGGGGCGAATTGCGGCAGCGTGTTGCCGTTGCGTTCGGCGCGAACTTCTTCACGGTCGCGGGTCGGTTCGTGGTGGTTCGGCACCCACTTAGGGGTTGCTGGTCTGCCACGCTTCACAAGTACACTCATGCAGCTTTGCGTTGTGGGCGCTCACCGAGCGGCGCGCCGCACGAATACACGGTTCGCGACGCTTCCTTCAGCGTTTTCGCGCATCAAATCTGACGTGTTGGGGAGTGATTTTCGAATGGTCTCAAGATCTCATGCCTTGCAAGCTTTCGGCAACCGCGCAAGCGTGATGCGAATTCTTGTGGTCGGCGTCGCATCGCTGGTGCTGCTGGCCGGTTGCGGCGACAAGAAGAAAGACAAGGACAAGCCCGCTTCGCAAACGGCCGCCAAGGTCAACAAGGAAGAAATCACCGTTCACCAGATCAACTTTGTGCTGCAGCAGCAGCGCGGTCTGGCCCCCGAGCAGGCGGCGTCCGCCAGCAAGCAGATCCTCGAACGCCTGGTCGACCAGGAACTCGCGCTGCAAAAGGCGCAGGACCAGAAGCTCGACCGCGAGCCACGCGTCGTGCAGCAACTCGACGCCGCGCGCCGCGAGATCATCGCCCGCGCCTACGTCGAGAAAATCGGTAGCGGCGCGCCGAAGCCCAGCCCGGCAGAAATCAAGGCCTACTACGACGCGCACCCCGCCCTTTTTAAGGAACGTCGGGTCTACAACCTGCAAGAGCTCAGCATCGAGGCCACGCCGGCCCAGATTCCCGATTTGCAAGCCAAACTCACTGCGGCGAAAGACATTCCCGATTTCGTTGCCTACCTCAAGGCCAGCGACTTCAAGTACGGCGCCAACCAGGCCGTGCGCGCCGCCGAGCAGTTGCCACTGGCGAGCCTCGACAAATTCGCCAGCATGAAAGACGGTCAGACGATCTTCAACGTGGTCGGCAAAGGTGTGCAGATCGTGGTTCTGGCCGGCTCGCGCAGCCAGCCCATCGACGAAGCCCGCGCCACGCCGGCGATCGAGCAGTTCTTGCTGAACGAACGCAAACGCAAGGTCGTCGAAGACGACCTGAAGGCATTGCGCACTGCTGGCAAGGTCGTGTACGTGGGCGAATACGCGAAAGGTGGTGCGCGCGAGGTCACGCCGTCCGCGCCTGCGGCCTCCGAAGCCGCGCCGCTCACGTCGATCGCGCCTGCCATGCCTGCGGGGTCGATCCCTTCTGCGGCGCCGCAGGTCGAGGTCGAACCGATCAACACCGCACCGGCATCCGCCCCCACGACCGGCATTCTGGAAAAAGGAATGAAGGGTTTCAAATGACGAGGTTGGCCCCCCGCACGACCACCAGCCCCGTGCGGGCTGCCTTGCCTGTGTCGGCCACTGGCGGCCCGACCTCACCGAAAACCTGAAACACCATGCGCCCATTGCTTCGAATCATCTTCTTCGCGTTCAGCCTGTGCGGCATGGCATTCGCACAAAACGCACCCAGTGGGGCCAAGCCCGAGGCGGTGCTCGGTGTCGGCGACATCATCCGCATCACCGTCTATCAAAACCCGGATCTGACGGTCGAATCCGCGCGTATCTCGGAGCTCGGCGAGATCAACTTCCCGTTGATCGGCAAGGTCAACCTCGGTGGCGTCACCGGCACAGCGGGCGAGCAGAAGATCGCCAAGATGCTGCGCGACGGCGGGTTCGTGCTGCGGCCTCAAGTGACCATTCAGGTGGGGACCATCCGCAGCAGCGTCATCTCCATCCTCGGCCAGGTGTCGAAGCCGGGCCGCTACCCGATCGAAAGCGTCGGCTCCAGGGTGTCCGAGATGATCGCGGCCACCGGCGGCGTGGTGCCCGGTGGTGCCGACATCGTCACCCTGGTCGGCACCCGCAACGGCCGTGCCATCAAGCTCGACATCGACCTGCCTGCGATCCTGCAGTCGGGCAAGGCTGAACTCGATGTCATCGTCGAGAACGGCGACATCCTGTATGTCGACCGCGCACCCACCGGCTACATCTACGGCGAAGTGCAGCGCCCGGGCCAATTCAGGCTCGAGCGCGGCATGACGCTGCTGCAGGTGCTGGCACAAAGCGGCGGGCTGACGGCACGCGGCACTGCCCGCGGGATCAAGGTTCACCGGCGTGATGCGGCGGGCACGGTCAGCGTGATCGACGTTCAGATGAACGAACCCGTCGTGCGCGACGACGTGATCTACGTCAAGGAATCCCTCTTCTGAGGCCGCTGCCATGTCCATTAAACAGTTTCTGCGGATCGTCTGGGCCCGAAAGTGGATCGTTCTGTCGCTGCTCGTGGTCGTCTCCATTGCTGGCATCGTGACGACATTGCTGCTGCCCAAGCTGTACACCGCCGAGGCCGCAATGGTGGTCGAGATGCGCGTGGATCCGGTTCTCGGCGCGTTGGCACCGGCCTTGGCTGCGCCGAGCTACATGGCGACCCAGATCGACATCCTGAAAAGCGAGCGGGTGGCGTCGCGAGTCGTCAAGATGCTCGGTGTCGAACGGTCGCCCCCGGCGGTGGCGCAGTGGCGCGAAGAAACCAACGCGAAGATTCCGTTGGAACGCTACTTTGCCAACCTGTTGCAGCGCGGCCTTCAGGTCGAACCATCGCGCGGCAGCAACGTCATCAACATCATGTTCTCGGCACGCGAGCCGGTATTCGCGCAAGCTGCGGCGAACGCCTTTGCGCAGGCCTACATGGACGTGTCGGTTGAGTTGCGCGTTGCGCCGGCGCGCCAGTCGGCCGCATTCATGGACGACCAGACCAAGGTCGCACGAGGCAAGCTCGAGACTGCGCAGGAACGCCTGTCGAAGTTCCAGCAGGACAAGGGCATCCTGATCACCGACGACAAGTTCGACCAGGAAAGCGCCAAGTACGCGGCCTTGTCCAATCAACTCAACACGGCACAGGCGGAACTCGTCGATGCCCAGACGCGGGTGCGCAACTCGGGGGGCGAGTCGTCGCCCGACATCCTGTTCAACCCGGCCGTCTCGGGCCTCAAATCGCAGCTGGCCACTGCAGAAACCCGGTTGACCGAGATCAGTGCGGTGGTCGGCAAGAACCACCCCACGCGCATCCAGCTCGAAGCGCAGATCGGCGAGATCAAGGCCCAGATCGCGGCCGAGACCCGTCGCGTGTCGAGCGGCACCTCCACCATCAACCGCGGCGTCACGCAGAAGGTTGCGGAGCTGAAGGCGCAGGTCGACGCTCAGAAGAAGCGCTTGATGGACCTTCGTGCAGACCGGGATCAGGCCTCTTTCTTCATCCGGGATCTGAACACCGCGCAACGCGACTTCGACGTGGTCAGCTCCCGCGTCAGCCAGTTCAGCCTGGAGAGCCAGAACAATCAATCCAACACGCGACTGCTCAGCCCTGCAGTCGAACCGCTGGAGCCGTCGCGCCCGAAAATCCTGACGGGTGTCGTGGGCTCCATCGTCGGTGGTCTGCTCGTCGGAATGCTCGGTGCACTGGGCTGGGAACTGCGGGACCGCCGCGTTCGCGATACCGAAGACCTGTTCGTCGTGCCCGGCGTGCCGGTTCTCGGTGTGCTCCGTCCTGAAGGCTCGAAGCTTCCGGTGTTTCGCCGCTTGTTGCAGGGCGGCCCCGCGCTTGCAGGCGCCAGGCCGATGTTGGCCGGGCCGGGAGTTCGATCATGAAGATGACCGTGTCCATGCTGTCCGGGGCTCCCCGGGTCAGCCGCTCTCTCGGCGGCATCCTGGTCGACAGCGGGCTGCTCAAGCCGGAAGACGCAGAGCGCGTGCTGTTGCTGCAAAAGGAACAGAACCTGCGCTTTGGCGACGCCGCCGTTCGGCTGGGCTTGTTGAGCGAATCGGACATTCAATACGCGCTGTCACGGCAGTTCGCCTACGCCTACCTGCGCAGGACGCCTGGCGACAAGAAGCCTGTCAGCGATGAACTCGTGGCGGCCTATCAACCGTTCAGCCCGCGGGTCGAGCAGCTTCGGGCCATTCGCAGCCAACTGATGCTGCGTTGGTTCGACAAGGCCGATCAGCGCCAGGTGCTCACCGTCGTTGGCGCCGAGCGCGGCGAAGGGCGCAGCTACCTCGCCGCCAACCTCGCCGTCGTGTTCTCGCAATTGGGCGAGCGCACCTTGCTGGTCGATGCCGACCTGCGGCACCCGCGCCAGCACGAGCTGTTCTACCTCGAAAACAAGGTCGGGTTCTCAACGGTGTTGTCGGGTCGTTCACGTGAAGAATCGATCGTACGCATTCCCGACCTGGCGGGTCTGTGTGTGCTGCCGGCGGGCCCGGTGCCACCGAACCCGCTCGAACTTCTGAACCGGCTGAATTTCGACGAGTTCATGATCCAGGTGAAGTCGACCTTCGACGTCATCATCATCGACACGCCCGCCATGTCGGTCGGCGAAGACGCCGCGATGATCGCAGTTCGCACCGGGGCAGCACTGGCCGTTGCGCGCAGCGGCGAAACCAAGGTGGCTGCGTTCACCGACCTCGTCCAGGGCTTGATGAACGCCGGCGTCAGCGTGGTGGGTTCGGTGCTGAACGAAGTCAAACGTGAGAAAGTGAAGAACTGACGTGAGCAGCGTTCTCCCCTCGTCTTCTGCGCATCCGTTCGGCGCGCGCACTGCGCTGGTGCCGTGGCTGATTGCGCTCGCGGGTTTCGCGGCCATGTACGTGCCCGTGTACTGGTGGGCCGCTGGCGACATCTGGCAAAGCGAAGACCACGGTCACGGGCCGATCATTCTGGCCGTGCTGGTGTGGCTGTTTTGGGGCTTGCGCAGCGAGATCGCCGCCGCACCGACCGCGCCCGCACCCGGGCTGGGGTGGTTGTTGTTCGGCATGGGGCTGTTCGCGTACTTCGTAGGCCGCGTGTTCGGCATCTCGATCATGGAGTTCGGCTCGCAGCCACTGGTGGTGGCCGGCGCCTTGCTGCTGATGAAGGGCCCGGCGGCGCTGCGTCTCGCGTGGTTCCCGGTGATCTATTTCGTGTTCATGATTCCGCTGCCGAGCATCATTGTCGACGCCATCACCGGGTCGTTGAAGCAGTGGATCGCCAGCATCGTGGAGTCACTGCTCTACCTGATCGGCTACCCCATCGCCCGCACCGGGGTGATCCTGTCCATCGGGCCGTACCAATTGCAGGTGGCCGACGCTTGTTCAGGCCTGCACTCGATGTTCAGCCTGTCGGCTCTCGGCACCCTGTTCATGTACATGATGGGGCGCAAGAGCCGCTTGCACATGGGCATCATGTTGGCGTCGATTCTCCCCATCGCGTTCGTCGCTAACATCATCCGTGTGATCACGCTCGTGCTCGTCACCTACTACCTGGGCGACGAAGCCGGGCAAGGCTTCCTGCACGGCGCTGCCGGCATGGTGTTGATGCTCGTTGCGCTGGTGTGCTTCTTCGCGCTCGACAAGTTGCTCGACTCGCTCTTGCCGCCGCCCCGCAAGGCGGGCTGACGGCGCCTTCTGCCGCCAGCCGAGCCCCGATCAACTCGTCGGCGCGCCCGGCGTCGACAAGCCACTCAACTGCTTGCGCGCCACCGGCGGCACGGCCGACAACAGCTGTGCCGTGAACTGCTGCTGCATGTCGTAAGCGCGTTTGGTGTCGTTGTCGATCGACGAGATCCGGAACAACAGGCCGTCCGGAATCTGACCCGTCAGGCCGAGCCGGATTTCCGCGATGCGTTTGTCCATCGTGCTTTGAATCACCTGGTCGCCAACGGTCAACCAGTAGGTGATCGGCTCGTTCCGTGTGCCCAGGCTGGTGTTCAGCCGACGCACTTCGATGTTGCCGAAGTCGGTGCGCAGGGTGCCGTCGGTCAGGCCGTTCAACTTGAAGCCTTGTGCGGGGTAGCACACCTCCGGTCGGTGAGCCTGCAGGCCGCCGCGCTGGTCGTCGCCGTAGGCCATCGACAGCATGATGCGATAGCCTTGCTTGTTGACATAGGTGCGCGTCAAGATCTGGCTGTAGAGCTTGTCGAGCAGTTCCTTGGTCTGCGGGTTCACGACGCTGACGTTCTGATCCGGCAGTTCCGTCCACTCACCGAAGCCCTTGGGCACGATGGTCTCCAACTGAATGCCCTTGCCTTTGTCGACGGCCCGGGCACTCGGGCGTGCCGCCATGCCGCCAACTGACACGGCACACATCAGCACGCTGAGCGTGATGGCGATGGAAGTGGTTTTCATGAATATCCCCTGCGATGACACGCAACAAGCAGATTGTGCTTCGACGCTCCCCATGCGTCATCCCAAAAACCTTCGCGGGCGTGCGGTTTGCGCCAGTTTCAAGCTCCACTCAGCCGCAGAACACCGCCCAATCAGGGCCTTCGGCGCCCAGCACGGCCACAGACAGCGCAGCGTCGAACGGGATGTCGATCGACCGCACCTGAGCGCCGCCCAACCCGTCGATGAGCACGGCTCGCCATGACGACGAAGGCGGCCCCACCGCGCAGCGTTCGGGTGCAACCGACAGCCCGACCCCGAACGCTTTCAGCGCGGCCTCCTTGCGGCACCACAGCTGCATGAGAAACTCGGGCAGTTCGAGTGCGGGCGGCCAGTCGGCGTGCTCTGATGGATGCAGCAGAGCCTCGAACTCGCCGGCATCGATGACGAGACTGGTTTCAACGTCGACCCCGATCTCGTGCCTGGCACTCAACGCCACCACAGCCACCCCATCCGCAGCACTTCGGGACACCTTGCACGGCAAGGGGTGGACGGCCTGCAAAAGCTCCGCACACAGCCGGCGTGCAGCACGTCGCGAGGGCTCGCGCGTCTGGCCGGTCTCGGCCCACACGACGACCACGTGCCCGCTTTCCAATGCACCTGCCACGCCTGCATACGACCAGGGCACCGAAGGCGGCACGGCGCCTGCCACCGAGTTCAGCCGCCCAGGCTGGCGGCGATCACATGCGCGACCAGGCCAGAGGCATCGCGCACCAGATCGAGGTGTGCCGTCGGCAGCGGGCACACGCGCAACTGGGCGAACGCGGAGCGGCTGAACCCGTTCGTCGCCCGGTTCCAGAGGATGGCGCTGTCGCGCACAGAGTCTTCCGCCTGGATCAACGTGGCGTGGATGTTCGCCGCATCGACCTTCATCCTGACCAGCATTTGCATGATCCGGTCCCAGGCCTCGACGTTTTCGTCGGCGGCCACGGGGAGCAACGGCTCGGCGCGCGGCGTGGGCTCGTCGCCGCCGTTCACCTGATGGTGCGAGTACAGCCGCCATGCAACGGCACGCTCGATGCCCCGGACCCAGCCGCTCGACTGCATTGCCGGCGCATAGGTGTCGAGCAACCACACCGGCAGCGCCTTGCCGCCGCCGAGCGTTCTGGCCAGGCGCAGCGCGAGCAGGCCGCCGAGCGAGAAGCCGGCGATGCCCGCGATGCGCTCGGCGCCGATCCCCTTCACCGAGGTTTCAAGCCGTGCCAGCAGCGCATCCATCAGGTGGTCGCCGGAAACGCCGCGAATCATGCTTTGCAGATCGCAGATGCCCACCGCCCAGCCTGGTGGCAGCAGCGGCCGCAGCTCGGACGCCACCTTGAACAGGCCGACCGTGGCCTGGGCCTTGCCCGGCACGAACAGGATGAGCTTGTCGTAGTTCGCGGGCCCGAGCAGGATCAGGTCGCTTGGGGCCCGCGGCGGCTCGGTGGTCGAGCCCGACAGCAATTGATCGAGCCGGCCGAACGTGGGATCGGCAAGAAACGCCCCCACGTCCAGCCGTGTACCCAGCTGCTTGCGAATGCGTGTGCTCATGCGCATGGCAGCGAGTGACGACCCGCCCGATGCGATGAAATGGGCCGACGTATCCGGCGCCACGTCGGGCATTCCCAAGGCTTCGCACCAGAGCGCGCCGACCAGCGTGCGTTGGGCTGGCGACAGGTCGTTGCCGGCCCCTGACCGAGCGGCTGCGCCAGCCGGTTGCGCGGGGGCGGGAAGGGCGATCAGGTCGGTCACGGCGCGCAGGCGGCGCTCCAGCGCGGCGGCCACCCGGTCCACGCTGCCCGAGTCGAATGCCGGTTGCAGCGCCTCGATGGACAGGCGCAGCGCACCGTCGACCAGTGCCGCGTGAAGGGTCAGGCCGAAGCGGGCGCCGACCTGTGGCACGCGCACGAGTTGCGCGCGGGCCGTGCCCAGTTGAAGCATGCGGCTCGGGGCCAAACGCCAGGTGAACGCGAATGCCGTGAGGCAGGCGGCCGCCTCCGGGCTGAAACGGGCGACCTGCTGGGTCAGCTTCTCGAGCGGCACGAATGTCGGCGAATGGAGTTGCTGCACCTGCCCGGCCACCCGCTCCAGCGCCTCGCCCAGGCCTTCGTGGTGCCGCAGGCCCGCTTCGATGTGACGCACGTCGAGCAGGTAGCCCACCGGCTCCACCAACTCGGGTTCGGCGCGTCGCGATATCGGCGTCAGCACCTGCTTGAACGCCTCGCCGAAGACGTCTTGAAGCGCGCATCCGAAAGCGGTCAGCACCGCCACGAACGGTGTTTGCCGGCGGCCCTCGCAAGCATCGAGCAGTTGCTGCGAGAGTTCGGGCGGTACGGGCACGGCGCGTTCATCGCCGAAGCCGGGCGCCCGGGGCAGCGGTGGTACGACACCGGCAAATTGCGAAGCCAGTTCTTTCACGCGTTCGGTGATGAGCTCGGGCCGCGTCCACGCGCGCTCGATCGCACCGAACGTGAATGGAGAGCCATAGACAGGAGCCAGCGCCTCGCCGGCCAGCAGCGCCGTCAGTTCGTCCAGCAGCCGGTCGATGCTCGCCTCGTCGACCGCGTGGTGGTGGAAGGTCCACACCAGCAGGGTGCCGCGTGCATCGCGCTGCGGCCAGACGTCCACGCGCATCGGGCCGTCTTCAGCGGTGTCGAGCGGGCGGTTCACGGTGCGGCGCAGGTCGTCGGGCCAGGCCAGGTCGGCGGGCAGCGGCCCGGTTCCGGCATGCACGGTCCACCAATGAGGCGGCGGCGCGGTCAGCATGTGCACGTCGGTCGTTGAGGCCGCCACCTGCAGCATTGGGTGGCGCTGCCACAAGGCCGCCATGGCTGTGCGCAGCGCATTCCAGTCGGGTGGCGCCGGGAACGCGAGTGCGACGTGCACGAGCATGGCGCAGCCGCTGGGGTCGAACGCACTGGCAACGAGCAAGGCGCGCTGCTGCTGGGTCAACAACTCGTCGGGCGAGGTCGATGCCGAGTCTCTCGGCGCAGTCATCGGCGCAAGCGCCAGCCGCGCGGCTTGCTCGCTGAGCACCGGGTAACGCAATACGTCGATGGGCGCGAGGTCACGCTGCATGTCGCGCCGCACCCGCGCAGAAAGCGCCATCGCCAGCATCGAGCCGCCGCCGAGTTGCTGAAAGTTCGAGGCAGGCGTCAGCGCCTGCACCTGCACCTGCATCAGCTCAGCCCAGATCGATGCGAGCTGGTGCTCTTCAGGTGTGCGCCAGGTCGGCGGTAGTGCGTCTGCGTCTGCGCCTGCGACTAGGGGCAGCGCCACCGGCGCCAGCAGGGCCGCGAGCGCGTCGTGATCGGCCTTGCCGTTCGCGTTCAACGGCAGCTGCGCCAGCGCGAAATAGCGCTGAGGCACGGCAGAGGGATGAAGGCGCTGCGCCAGCCAGGCGCGCACGTCCGAGTCAACCGGTGCCACTTCGCCCACACCGCCGCAATAGAACGCCGCCAGATGCCTCGACTGCGCGTCTGAGTCGACCACCAGCACCGCACCGGTCGCCACACCCGGGCAGGCCAGCAGCGCCAGCTCGACTTCGTCGACCTCGACACGGTGGCCCTGCAGCTTGACCTGCCGGTCGATCCGGCCCAGGTAGTCGAAGACGCCGTCGGCCCGCAGGCGCACCCGGTCGCCGGTGCGATACCAGCGCAAGCCGTCACGCTCTTCGAACCGGGCCGCCGTGGCTGCCGTGGCACCGAGGTAGCCGTTGGCCACGCCTTGCCCTGCCACCCAGAGCTCGCCTTCCAGCGCGCCGTCGGCGAGCCCCTCCACTCGCGCGCGCGTGCCGTGTATCGGCCGCCCGATGGGAATGCCCTCGGTGCGCAGCGTGTCGGCGCAGGTGATCGTGTGGCACAGGCTGAAGGTCGTGTTCTCGGTGGGCCCATAGCCGTTGATCAGGCGCAGCCCGGGCAGTTGTTCCAGCGCTTGTGCCACGTGGCGCGGCGACAACCGTTCGCCGCCGATCAACAGTTGGCGCAAGCCGCGCAGCGAGGCCGGGGCGTGCTCGATCAACGCGTTGAAAAGGGACGACGTGAGCCACGCATCGGTGACTTTCTGCGTCACGAGAAAGCCCGCAGCCGCATCGATGGATGGCAGGCCGTCGGGCCAGACCACGCAGCACCCACCGTTCAGCAGCGGGCCCCAGACTTCCAGGTGCGACGCATCGAATGCCGGCGACGACATGAAGCCCCATCGTGCCGTCGAATCGAAGGTGGCGTAGTCCGCGTCGCGCACCAGCCGCACGACGCCGGAGTGGGGCACGCACACGCCCTTCGGTTTGCCGGTGGAGCCCGAAGTGAACATCACGCACAGCGTTGCATCCGGTGCCGTCGAGGGCCATTCGGACAGGGCCGATACCGGCGCCGAGGCCAGCAAGTCGGGCAGGTCCAGAACGGTCGTTCCCTCGGCAGCCCCGAACGGCGTTGCGGCGCCCGAGCGCACGAGGAACTGCGGCCGCAGCACGGCCAGCATGCGGTCGATGCGCTGCTCGGGGCTTGCCAGATCGATGGGCGCATAGACGGCGCCACACCGGATCGACGCAATCATCAGCACCACCGTGTCGCGGCTTCGCGGCAGGCACAGCGCAATGGTGTCGCCAACTTTCACGCCGCGTTCGCGCAAGGCGCGGCACAGGTGTTCGGAAGCCCGGTCGAGCGCCGC
>Ga0123336_10002260_pt1 | contig 16836 bp, 14 predicted proteins | sample SSSSmetaG_FD_96466 | JGI IMG/M metagenome (GOLD analysis project Ga0123336, IMG submission 96466) | Glacier valley bacterial and archeal communities from Borup Fiord, Nunavut, Canada, to study Microbial Dark Matter (Phase II) - ​SSSS metaG | ecosystem: Environmental > Aquatic > Freshwater > Ice... | reverse complement strand
CTCCGGCCGCTACTACGCCATGGATCGCGATAAGCGCTGGGACCGCATCGATCGCGCCTACAAGGCCATGGTCACAGGCGAAGGGATCAAGGCCACCGACCCCGTGCAGGCACTCAAGCAATCCTACGAACATGGCGTCACCGATGAGTTTGTCGAACCCATCACCATCGTGGACCAGTCGAGTGAGCCCGTAGGCCTGATTCACGAAGACGATTCCATTATTTTCTTCAACTACCGAGCCGACCGCGCCAGAGAGATGACCGAAGTGCTCTCCAAGCGCAACCAGAATTACGTCACACTTACGCAGTACGATAAGAGCTTTGCCGTACCCTTCGTGCTGCCGAAGGAGCATCCCGATAACATCCTGGCGAATGTCTTCGCGCAGATGAACTGGGCCAACCTGCGGGTCGCCGAGACTGAGAAGTACGCCCACGTGACTTACTTCTTCAACGGCGGTGTAGAGAAGCCTTACGCTGGTGAAGAGCGCCAGATGGTCTCGTCCCCGAAAGTCGCCACTTACGATTTAAAGCCCGAGATGAGCGCCGAAGGCATCCTCGATCTCACCCGAAAGCAGATCGAATCGGACAGCTTCGACGTGATTGTGATGAACTTCGCCAATGCCGACATGGTGGGCCACTCAGGCAAGATGGCTCCCACGGTGAAAGCCGTGGAAGCTGTAGACGCCTGCCTGGCCGGTCTTTACGCCGCGCTTCGTCAAAAGAACTTTAGCTGGATCATCACAGCCGATCACGGCAACGCCGAAACGATGATCGACCCTGCAACCGGCGGCCCGCACACTTACCACACCACGAATCCGGTCCCGTTCCTGTTAGTAGATGACAGTCAATACAAACTGACCCAAACCGGCGCGCTACAAGACATAGCTCCCACAATCCTGGGCGTGCTGGGCGTGGAACAACCGAAACAAATGACCGGCCGCGATCTGCGAGTTTTTTAATAGAAAAGATACTTTCGCCACTGTTCGTCGCTCTTCCCCAACAGCCGCATTAAGTGCCTGCTGGTATGCAGACTGAACGGCCTGGGCGGTCTGCTCAGCTTCATCCCCGCCTCTTCCGGCGTCCGGCAACCCTTCCTGTTGTTGCACTGGTGACAGCACGCCACCAGATTTTCCCAAGCTGTCTCGCCCGCTCGCGAGCGCGGAATCACGTGGTCCAGCGTCATCTCAGACGACGGCAGAGTCTTGTGGCAGTACTGGCACGTATACCGGTCGCGCATCAGAATATTCTTTCGGCTCAACGCGCGTGTCTGATGCGGAATCCGCCGGTATTCCAGCAGCCTGATGACCGAAGGAACCTTCATGGCCCGCCGTGACGAATGAACCAGAAACGGACTGATCTCCTCTGTGGAGGCTAGGCCTTTCAGCACCAGCACCAGCGCCCGTCGCGCCGCGCACACATTGATCGGCTCATAGCTCGCATTCAGAACCAGTACATGCTTCTGCAATCTTGTCGTCGAAACCATTTAGTCGCTGCTCCCCATGTAAGTTTTGCCAGAAGGCGCTGCCAGCCGGCGATCCACACGTGCCAAGGTCAGAAGCGTCACACTCTTCGCGCCTGCCCGCTTCAAAGCCAGTGCACAAGCGCGAGCGGTCGCGCCTGTCGTCATCACGTCGTCCACCAACAACACTCGCAAACCATCCACTCGCCCCTTCGCGCGAAACGCCCTCTCCACATTTAGGCGGCGCTGTGTATTCGAAAGAGAAGCCTGGTGCTCCACGCTACGGCTTCGGCGCAGCGCCCTGGTCAGCTTCCAACCACGCCGTCTCGCCACATGCGCCGCCAGCACCTCCGCCTGATTGAAGCCACGCTTCCATTGCTTGCGCCAATCGAGTGGCACCGGCACCACCACATCGATATTCAAATCGGTCGGTAAAGCGCTCGGCAGATACTTCGCCAGCCGCGTTCCGATCGGCTTCATACCCCGATACTTGAACAGATGGATCAACTCGCGAAGCGGCCCATCGTATTCGCCATAGCAGTAGGCTTTGTCGAAACCGCGCAGCCCTTGCCTGCATAAGCCGCACCGGCCCTCGTCGTCCAGCGGAAATTCGTTCCGGAACGGCGTCCCGCAACTCACGCAAAAGTGGTCTGCCGAAAACGGCTTTGGCGCGCTCAAACAATCGGCGCAAACCGGAACACGCGTCCAGCCGGTTAAGGAACGATGACAAATTCGACAGTCGTCTGGAAAAACGAGTGAAAAAAGTCCGTGAGGGAGCTTAGTGCAAAAAGCACGCAAAAACGAGAGAACCGCTTTGGGCCTAGTGGCCGTTACGCTACTCGAGAAAGCGCACCCCCTCTTCGTAACTTTTTGTGCGAATGAAGCCCGGCGATTCCTTGCGTCATCACGGTGCGCCTTTTCTTTACTAAACCATGAGTGTAAAGAGCGCGCCGCGTACTTGTCAAACCATAACCTGAAACTATCGTCCGGTTACCGCCGCCAAGCCCGTCTTCCCCAACACGTAAATCAACCAAAGGCCGCCGACAATTCCCAGGCATGAGCCGAACGTCCGGCCACTCACACGGGCCAGTCCATACGCCAGAAAGCCGATCAATCCAAAGCTCAGCAGATCGATCGACGACGCGAACGCATAGACTGCTTTATTCGTCGTCGCTGAGTCCAAAAACGCCCCTGCATTGGTTGCGATCAAATTTCGGATATTCAGATCTTCTTTATTCGAAGCAACACTCACAATCAGCCCCGACATCAACGTGGTGAGCACCGAATACGGCCACCAGCCATAACAGGTCGCACCCAACACTTGCGCGAACTTCAGCTTCGAACCGGTCAGCGAGAGGCCCGCCGCGAACAATCCCGCTACCGCCAGCAGGACGATGGGCGTGAACACCAGCGGCGCCCCATACGCCAGCGCCGTCGCCACCGGACTATTTGCAGCCTTCGCAATCCCGTCCGGCCCCATCTGCTCCATGGCGCGTGGATTACTTGCCATCTGCTGGCGAATAATATTTTCCATCCCCATGCCGTGGACCACAAAGTAGCTAGCCAACAGAGCCAGCATCATAATTCCTGAGAATGCCGGTAACCACATGCCGCGTTCGCGAACGCGATCAAAGACCTTTCCGGGTGCGTAAAAGATTTCCAGTAATCCAAGCATGGCTCGCAATACTGTATCGCAAATTACATAAATTTAGGTGGCGAAGTGAGCGCCCAACATCGCAGCACCTCCGCCACGCTCCAAGCCTGCGCAATACAGGCGCGCGGCGTATGCGGCTCTTCGGCATCGAATACTTCACTAATGGAACCTACGCAAGCATCGTCCAAATGCTTGAAAAAGCCGTTCAAAAGTGCCCGCGCTTCGGCCAGCTTTCCCGGGTTCAATTTGAGCCAGGCGTCTACGTAAGGCCCAATCAACCATCCCCAAACCGTGCCCTGATGATAGGCGGCATCCCGGGACCGCAAGTCACCGTCATACCGCGACTTATAATCCTTGTCGTCCGGCGAAAGCGATCGCAGCCCCACAGGCGTGAGCAATTTTCGCGTCACATGGTCCATCACCGGCTCCCACCGCTCGCGGTCCAAAACCGGGTGGGGCAGGGAAATGGCGAACACCTGGTTCGGTCGGCACGCCGGATCGTTCCCCCCGCCCTCCTGGTCTACAACGTCGTATAGGTACCCAGCCTGTTCATTCCAGAATCGACGATTGAAGCTCTCCCGCGCTTTGACGGCATGTTCCGCGAACGGCCTGGCCGAAGCCTCGCCGTAGATATCTGTCATCCATTCCGAAAGCAGCATCAGCGCGTTGTACCAGAGCGCATTGATCTCCACTGCTTTGCCTCGCCGCGGCGTCACCACCCAATCATCCACCTTGGCGTCCATCCAGGTCAGTTGGTATCCCTCTTCACCCTGTACCAGTAAGCCGTCTGAAAAGTCCACATGGATTCCGAAGCGAGTGCCTTCCAGATGTTTATTCGCAATCTCCAGCAACTTGGGAAGCACTAACCGCAGCGTGCTCTCATCGCGCGAAGCTCGCACGTAACGGGAAAGCGCGTGGAAGAACCACAGGCTTGCGTCGGCCGTGTGGTACAAGCCGTTCTTTTCTCCCTCCGGGAACATATTGGGAATGAGCCCATCGCGTACGTAATGCGCGAATGTCCGCAGAATCCATCCCGCCTGGTTATAGCGGCCTGTCGTCAACGTCAACCCTTCCAGGCTGATCATGGTGTCGCGGCCCCAATCCGTGAACCAGTGATAGCCCGCAATCACGCTGCGCAGTTCATCGCCTTGTGCATGCGCTCGCGCCAGATCTTCCACACGCCCTACCGGAGTCATGATGAACTGGTCCGCGGCGAAGACCAACTCGCCCGGAGGACCGGTCCTCACCTCAGGATGCGCCTCGCCCATCATGGCGCGCCTCCGCACTAATTCCCGCTCCTGCGCCTCGCCAATGGAGAGTGCCCGCACCGTCTCCCAACCTTCCGCTGACGCAACGAAGGTGACCTGTGCGCCCTGTTCCAAATCCGCGCGGAAATACCCCGGGCTCCACATCGCGCCTCGGCACGGGTAGCCTCGGCGCTCTTCGGTCCGGAAAAGAATATTCGGAATCGTCTTGCGGTCGAATGTAAAGGCTGTTGAAGGGTCACAATGCATTCTCAACAGCGGCACCCCGGCACCAGAACCGCACACCTCGTAACCCTCATCCACCACGGTCAGCGTGAACTTTTCCGAAAGCGGTGTGCTAACGAAGGCATCGTGCGACCGAAAGTGCACGGCCGGTCGCAGCCCCAGACGAACCGTCCCGCTTCCCTCCAGCAGTTTATAAGTCACGTGGACCGTATTCTGCCTGTGGGGCAGCAGGATGCGCTTTTCAATCACGACATCTTCCACGCGATAAGTCCAAACGGGCAGCCCCGCTTCCAGGCGAAATTCCTGCGCCTGCATCGTGCTCTCCACCTGCGAACCGGTCAGTTCCCGCGGCCCATTGAAGTACACTTTCTTGCTTGGCAGGCGGATGCGCTCCGACAGCGCATTTAACATCATCATGCGGCCCAGCGGGTTTGGCAGCGCGGAAATCAGCAGCCCGTGATAGCGACGCGTCAAAGGGCCCACCACCGTGCCGCTTGCGTAACCACCCAAGCCATTCGTCACCAGCCACTCCTGCGACAGATGAGGGTCCGTCTCAAAATCCCGCAGCTCGCGGCCCGGCAACACACGTATTAAATCGCTCACTGTTTTGCCTCCACGGAGGCGGCTTCCGATGTCAGCACTACCGCGGCGTAACCCGGAAATCGCCAGTTATCGTCCGAATCGGGGGGAAAGGTTCCGTAGCCGTGATAGCGCGGATCTTCGCTGCTCCAGATGATGCGCCAGGCGCTATTCGCAGGGGGCGCCAGCAAGGGTTCGGGGGCGGGGTCCAAATGCAAATCCCGCCCAAAATTGATCAGCAACAAGCGGTCGCCATGCTCCTCGCCGAAGTAGCGCAATACGAAAGCCTCATTGCTCAGAACCGCTCCATCCACACCACGTTTTCGTTGCATTCGGAACACCGCATCTTCCCGCCTCAAACGCAATAAATCCTTATGCATGTTGTAATAAGCCGCATTTTTATGCCGCTCTGAAAAATCCAGCTTGCACATCTCAAACGTGGAAGGGTTGCCGGGGTCTGGAATTACGGATTGCACTTCAGGAATCGCCAGGCTGCGGAATTGGCTCAGGAATTTGCCGCGCCCTTCCCTCACCTTCTTCGAAAGCTCCGCTTTGTGATCGCAGAAAAACAAAAACGGTGTCGACGCCGCAAATTCCTGCCCCTGGAACAGCATCGGCGTGCCCGGCCCCAGCAACAGCAGCGCAGTGATCGCCTTGTATTTCCCCACCGCCCCCAACCGGTCGGCGCGCTCCCCCCGCAGCGTGTTGGCCACCTGATCGTGGTTCTGAAAAAACGTCACGAACGCCGCCGGTTTCTCATTCAAGGACGATGTGCCGCGCCGCGCGCTCTGCCACTTGTACCACTGGCCCTGATACAAATAGCCGTACTTCGCCGCCGATATAAACTCCTGCGGCTTGCCCAGATAATCGGTGTAATAGGCTTCGTTCCGCCCGGTCAGAACCACCACGGACGAATGATGGAAATCGTCGTTCCATAGGCCATCCATCCCATACCCGCCCTCCGCAACCTGCCGGATCAGCTTCGCATCCTGAGGCTCATTCTCCGCAATCACAATCGTGTCGCGCCCATTGGCATGCTTGCGCACGCTGTCGGTAATCTCGCGCAAAATATGTACTGGCGAATCGTCGAAAATCTGCTGTGTCGCATCCAGACGCATGCCGTCGAAATGGAACTCTTCCATCCAATACTTCACATTCGCCAGAAAGAACTCACGCACCGGCCCGTTGTTTTTTCCATCGAAATTAATCGGCTCGCCCCAATCGTTGATGTACTTGTCGGTGAAGTAATCGTCTGCATAGGTGCGCAGGTAATTCCCATCGGGCCCGAAGTGGTTGTAGACCACGTCCAAAATTACGCCTAAACCGAATGAGTGAGCCTTGTCGATGAACCGCCGCAGTCCATCCGGCTCACCATAGAGCCACGTGGGCGCGAACAGATCCACACCGTCATAACCCCATCCGAAGCGGCCCGGAAAATCCGCCAGCGGCATGATCTCAATAACCGTGATGCCCGTCGCCGCCAGCTCTTCCAGTTGTTCCTCAGCCGCCTTCCAGTTGCCTTCACGAGTGAAAGTGCCAACGTGCATTTCATACAGCACCTGGCCCTCAATCCTGACGCCCTTCCAGCCCGCATCGCTCCACTCGAATACATCGGGGTCCACCACGCGCGAAGGCCCGCTTGGCCCATCCGGTTGAAAGCGCGACGCCGGATCGGGATACCGGCCTCCCTCGTCATCCACCTCGAAACGATAGAGAGTTCCATTTGCGGCTTGCCGAACCGTGCCGGAAAAATATCCGGCCGGCTCCGCCTTCAGTTCCTGCGTCGCGGGTGCGCCCGGGCCATCTTCCAGAACAATGCGCACCGAAGCGCGCTTGGGTGCCCAGATGCGGAAGTGCACTCCGCCGGCGAGGTCGAGTTCGGCTCCAATCGGGAGCTTGCGTTTAGTCATGCAAGCTTTTAGAGTACGACTGACCGGGCCCCCAATTCACATCCTTGTCCCCCGCGCTGAGCTTGTTACACTCGGGTTCAAGGAGGGCTAGTGGCCGAAACCGCAGCTACAGGAACCGAAGAAGAGATCCGCACCGTCACCATCAGCCCCTACGCCCCCGCCCGCATCACGGCTCTCATCGCGGTCGCTGCCTTCATCGCGCTCACGCTAGTCTTCCTCCTCACCGGCAGCGGTCAGGAGATCATCCACCGCATGGTGGTAATCCGCACCTATTTCAATGACGGTACCGGCCTGGTTCGCACCGCCGACGTCCAGCTTGATGGCATCAAAGTGGGCGAGATAAAGGCCGTCCGCCTCACCGATTCTAAAGATCCCGCGCGCACCGTGGAAGTGGACATGAAAGTTCAAAAGAACTTCCTCCGCTCCATTCCCGACGATTCCAAAACCGAAATCACAGCCGACAATTTGGTGGGCGATAAGTACATCAACATCAAACGCGGTCGCAGTACCCGCAGCATCATGGCCGGCGAAGAACTGAGCCGCGTGCCACCCGCGCCCAATTTCGATCCTGCCGATTTGATTGCCTCTGTCTCAGCCACTCTGAAGCGCGCAAGCGATCTGCTGGACCAGATCGAAAATCCCGCCAGCCCTCTAGGCACGCTAGTGCAGGGCGAAGATATCTACAACAAAGTGCGCGATGACATCAAAGCGCTTCAAGATGCGGTCACGCGCTATGGCGGCCCGAAAAGCGATATTGGTAAGGCTATCTACGGGCAGGACCTCTACAACCAGCTCCGCAAGCCATTGCTCGATGCCGACAAGATGTTGGCCGATATCGAAAATGGACAGGGCCAGTACGGCCAGATGCTGAAGGATTCCTCGCAGTACGATAACGCGCTCGCCAGCATCCGGAAATTCCGCAAGTCTGTTCAGGATTGGAAAGCCGCGCCCCTGATGGCCAGCGATGAGCAGTACGCGAACGCGCTCGCCACCCTCAAAAATCTGAATGCCACGTATGACGAGCTAACTCGCAGTAACGGCCAGTTTGCGCAACTGCTGAACAGTTCGCAACTCTATGAGCAGTACGCGGGGTCAAGCCGTGAAACACGCGCGTTCGTTCATGGCTTTCGCCTGAACCCGCAAAAGTACTTACGTATCAAAGTGTTCTAACGCGCTGCGCTGCTGCCAGAGCCAGTTGCAGCGCTTGTTACGGCGTGACCTCTTCCGCATTTACCGTCTCCCTACGCCCGCGCCCCGTCGGCTTCCAACGCTGAAACATGCGCTCGGAAACGTGGCCCGCGAACACAGTCACCAACGGCACGGCCAAAGCCGCCGCCGCATGTTGCCCCGCGGAATCGTAACCGACATACAGACTGCTTCCCGCAATGCACGCTGCGAATTCCGCGAAGCTGCCGGTCAGAATTTCCGCTTTCACACCGGACGCTGCTACTGCGCTGCGCACACGCTCCGCTTCCTCGCCGCCCACGCCCGCATCGATCCTCAGCGTGCACCGCAGCTTGCTCAGAGCGTTCAACAGCCCAGCCTCAAACACAGGCCCCAGTGCCTTCGCCGGATTCTCTCCCACACCGAAACTCACCGCAACGCCATCGCTAGCATCGGTGGTGCTGTTCTCCAGCGCCACATAAGGCGACGCGCCGCTCACCCCTAGCACCGCCTCGCACCAGCGTTGCGCAAGTTCCGGCAGGCTCGCCTCTGTATCTCCCCCCGCCGCGCGGCTCTCGAAAAAAAAGTAGTTTTCTTCCTCGCACACCGGCACTAACCCCAGTTGCGTCAAACGCGAATCCGGGTCCAACACAATACTGCCTTGCCGCTCCAGCAACTCTCGCAGCGTGGTGCTCACGCGCAAGCGATCTGCCAGTTGCCCACTCCTCGGGTAAGGCGCGGCAATATGATCCACGCGCGCATCGCCGGCCCAAAGTTCAGCAATCTTTGCGCTCCCCACCAGCGTGATGCGCGCCTTAGGAAACCGCCGCTTCGCCGCGTCCAGCAGCACGCTAGTCACCGCGATATCCGCGCCTAGAGTCACGCGCGAGAGCACAAACACGCGCTCCGGCTCTAGCCTGCAGACTCGCGGAACGCGAACTCGGTTATAGCGGGCCAATAGCTCCGCTGCATCGAACCCCGGCACACACGCGGCAATCACTTCACTAAACAGTTCCGCGTAAGCGTCGCACAGCCTGGGCTCAAAACGGTCCGCCAGATCCTCCACCACAATGCGGAACAATGCGTCCGAGCAATCGTCCTGCGCCAGCCCTTTCGCCAACTCCAGATCCGGCCGTAAGCCCGCCAATATCCCGCCCAACAAAGCGTCGGCGCGCTCTTTACACGAAGTACTTGCCAACAATCGGCTCCAACTTGGCGAGCGTCTCCGGCGGCACTATCTTTTTATCGGTGATCAACGCATGTGCCAGTGCGCTCCCGCATTTGCAGTTGCGCTCCGTTGGGGTACGCGCCACCGCTTCAGCCACCACCCGGCATGCATTCGCCGCATTCTGCTGCAGGTTCGCCAGAATATCCGTCACCGTCACAGAGGCGTGCTCCTCGTGCCAGCAATCGTAATCCGTCACCATCGCTACCGTCACGTAGCAAATCTCCGCCTCCCGCGCCAGCTTCGCCTCCTGCAGGTTTGTCATGCCAATCACGTCGAAACCCAATGATCGGTACACGTTGCTTTCCGCCTTTGTCGAAAACGCTGGCCCTTCCATGCACAGGTACGTTCCGCCGCGCTTCGACGTTACGCCCGCCGCGCCGCACGCCGCTTCCACCACGCTCGCTAACTCCCCGCAAATGGGGTCCGCGAAGCTGACATGCGCCACCAGTCCATCGCCAAAGAACGTGGAAATGCGCCCGCGCGTACGGTCGAAAAATTGATCCGGAATGACAAAATCAAGCGGCTTGTGCTCTTCCTTCAACGACCCCACCGCGCTCAGCGAAACAATGCGCTCCACGCCCAGCAGCTTCAGGCCAAAAATGTTCGCGCGAAAATTCAGCTCCGAAGGGGAGAGCCGATGTCCGCGTCCATGCCGCGCCAAAAACGCCACTGGCTTGCCCGCCAGCGTACCCAAAATATAGGGATCGGAAGGGGCGCCGAACGGTGTCTCCAGCCTCACTTCCTTTTCCGCCGTGAAGCCCGGCATCGAATACAAACCGCTTCCACCGATAATTCCAATCGTTGCCTGCTGCTGCAAAAGCGCTCCTATTCCTGAATAAGTTCCCATAGTACGCCACCGGTGCTGGAAGGATGCACGAACACGTAAAAGTGCCCGCCCGCGCCCTGCCGGGGCTCATTCAGCAAACGCGCGCCTGCCAGGCGCAACCGTTCCGCCGCCGCTTCCAGGTCCGCCACGCGCAACGCCACATGATGCAGACCTTCACCACTCTTGGCGATAAATTTCGCAATTGCCGATTCATCATTCGTCGCCTCCAGCAGTTCAATGCGCGATTCCCCCACCTGAAGCATCGCCACATTCACGCGCTCCGTCGCCACCGTTTCACGCGAGCCCACGCTTAGCCCAAGCTGCTCATAAAATTTCTCCGCGTCGGCCAAGCTCTTCACTGCTATCCCCAGATGATCGATGCGAAATCTTTCCTTCACAGCCGCAATCCGTCGCGGCACGCTCTCCACCGCTTCCAACAGTTCGGAAATCCCCAAACCATCCGTCGCAACCGTCTTGACGATCGCAGGCTGCGCCCCGCCCGGCGTCAACGACAGCATCGCGCGCACTTCGCGATCCGTTTGGTCCGCGCCCGGCTGATCGGCCTTGTTGATCACAAATAAATCGGCCACTTCCATGATGCCGGCCTTGATTGTCTGTACGTCGTCGCCCATGCCCGGCACCAGCACCACCGCGGTCACATCGGCCACGGTCGCCACCGCAATCTCATCCTGCCCCACGCCCACTGTCTCGATCACGATGTAATCGAAACCCGCCGCGCGAAAGAGCTTCGCCATCGTTTCCGTCGTCTGCGCCAAGCCACCCGATTCACCGCGCGTCGCCATAGACCGGATAAAGATTCCGGCATCCGCATAGTGGCGCGCCATGCGGATTCTGTCCCCCAAAATAGCGCCGCCTGTCGATCTACTGCTCGGGTCCACAGCCAGTATCGCCACTGTCTTCGCGCCTCGGCGAAGGTGCTCTGCCATCGCATCCACCAGCGTGCTCTTGCCCGCGCCGGGCGGCCCTGTCACGCCTAATATCAAGCCCGTGCCTTCGTGTTCGCGAATGAAACCCAGCGCCCGCTGGTCATGCCGCTCCACCGCCGTAGCCGCTTTCGCCAAAGCCCGCGGATCACGCGCCAGCAGTTTGTCCGTTGACGGGAACACGGCTAGTCTTTCAACAACTGCCGCGCAATCACCAGCCGCTGTATCTCGCTGGTCCCCTCGCCAATGGTGCATAGCTTCACATCGCGATAAAACTTCTCCACCGGATAGTCCTTGATGAAGCCATACCCGCCATGAATCTGTACCGCCTCGTCCGCAATCCGCACCGCAGCCTCGGAAGAGAACAGCTTCGCCATCGCCGATTCCTTCGTCACGCGCTTGCCTGCATCCAGCATCGTCGCCGCGCGATACGTCAGCAGCCGAGATGCATCGATAGCCGTCGCCATATCCACCAGCTTGTTCTGTATCGCTTGAAATTCACTGATCGGGCGGCCGAACTGTTTGCGAATCTTGGCGTACTTCAAGGCCGCGTCATAAGCTCCCTGCGCCATCCCAATCGAAAGCGCGGAAATGGAAATGCGCCCGCCATCCAGAATCTTCAAGCTATCGATAAAGCCATCGCCTTCCTTGCCCAGCAGCTTGTTTTCAGGCAGCCGGCAATTCGTGAAGATCACCTCACCGGTCGCGCTCGCGCGTAAGCCCAGCTTGTTTTCCTTCTTGCCCGTGCGGTACCCCGGCGTATCTTTATCGAAGATGAATGCGGAGATCCCATGCTGTTGCGCCCCTCGCGCAGTCACCGCCATTCCTACGCAAACGTCTGCATAGTGCGCGTTGGTGGTGAACGTTTTCGACCCGTTCACAATCCAGTCAGAACCATCTCGAACCGCTGTGCTGCGCGTGCCCGCCGCATCGGAACCCGCCTCCGGCTCAGTCAGCGACCAGCAGCCCAGCCATTCGCCCGAAGCCAGCTTTGGAATGTAATGCCGCTTCTGTTCTTCCGTTCCCGCCTTGAAAATATGATTCCCGCAAAGCGAGGTATGGGCCGCCAGAATAATGGCAACCGACCCATCCACACGCGCCAATTCTTCAATGATGATGGAGTACTCCACATAGCCCAAGCCCGCTCCGCCAAGGTCTTCGGGAAAGATGCTGCCCATGTAGCCAAGCTCGCCAAGCTTCTTCACCACCGCCGCCGGAAACTGCTGCGCTTCATCCCACTCCATCACATGGGGCAGAATTTCGCGCGACGCGAAATCGCGCACCGCACGCCGTAACTGCACCTGCTCAGGAGTGTATTCAAACTCCACTTAGACAATCTCTTCTTTCGCGGCGTCCCACTTCATCGTGCGGCCCTGCCGGTAACTCTCAACAGCCATCCGGCACGCAATCGATACTCGGAATCCCGTCTCGAAGGAGCAGTTCGGCTGACGTCCGTTGCGCACGCAATCGATAAAATTTTGCATGTGCGCGCGCGGTCCCGTCGGTGTCGCGCCCATGGTCTCCCGCCCCTCCGGCCGGTTCACTTTCTGTGGCGTGAAGCGTATCTGTTGCGATTTCGAAATGGTGCCATCCGTCCCCAGCACGTCTTCGGTCACGCCCAATTCATTGTTCCCAAAACCTGAATCCCACGTGAACAGCAATTCTTCCGAATGCTCCATCGCTACATTCATCGTGTCCGGCACTTCCCGCCCATCCTTCCACAGGTAAAGTCCGCCGGTCATGTTCACGGCTTTCGGAATCTTCAGGTCCATCGTCTTGTACCAAAAGGCAAGCTGGTGGCACATATTCTCATACACGTTGCCGCCCGAATAATCCCAAAAGAAGCGCCAGTTTTGATATCGGTTCGCATCGAACTCATGTGCCGGAGCCTCGCCCAGAAACGACTTCCACAGAATATTCTCCGCATTCATATCCGGATACACCGGCCGCGACCACTGCGGCTTCCCATGCGGCGTGTTCCGGTACATATGCGCGTGAATCGCCGTCACCTTGCCTAAATTTCCCGACGCAAGATAGTTCCCCGCATCCAGCACTTGCCCCGATGAGCAGCCCTGATGGCCGATCTGTACCGCGCGATGTTTACCGCCCTCCTGTGCCTTGACATAAGCGGCGCGCATGCGCTTGGCATGCTCCACCGTGAACGCCATGGTCTTCTCTTGGTACACATGCTTGCCCGCTTCCAGCGACGCAATAAAATGTTCGGCATGCAAGTGCTGCGGCGTGGCAATAATCACCGCGTCCAGTGAACTGTCCTCAAGCATGTCGCGATAATTCAAAAACATCTTCGCCCCAGGCGCAACAGCCTTCGCATCTTCCAGGCGCTTCGTGTAGATATCGCTGAACGCGGCGAACTCCACATTCGGGCAGGCCATCGCATCGCGAACGTCCTGCATGCCGCGATCGCCCGCACCGATGATGCCAACCCGCACTCGGTCATTCGCGCCTAAGACGGTCCCGGCGGCCAATGTGCCCGCCAGTCCGGTCGCGACATTGCTAATAAAATTGCGGCGGGATTGCATCTATCCGAATTTTATCACCGCCTGTTACCCTCGAAAGAGTGTTCACGCGAGTCGTCTGGATTGTTCTCGATAGTGTCGGCGTCGGCGCCATGCCGGATGCGGCAACTGTCTTTCATGACGATCCCGCAAGCGACACGCTGGGCAACATCGATCGCCTGCGCCCCTTGCATCTTCCCGTCCTCGGCTCGCTCGGCTTAGGTAATCTCAAGGCTCTCGCGCATGTCCCGCCCGCCGAAAATCCGCTCGCCTCCTTTGGCCGTTGCGCACTCGCCTCACCTGGCAAAGACACCACCACGGGCCATTGGGAAATGGCCGGCATCCATCTCGCCAAGCCGTTCCCCCTGTTCCCGAACGGCTTTCCTCGCGAGGTGATGGACCCGTTCGAAGATCGCATCGCCCGCACCGCCATCGGCAACAAATCGGCTTCGGGAACTGAGATCCTCACCGAACTCGGCGAAAAGCACGTACGCACCGGCAGCCCCATTGTCTATACGTCCGCCGATAGCGTGTTCCAAATCGCCGCCCACGAAGATGTGATTCCTGTCTGGGAGTTATACAAGATCTGCGAAACGGCGCGTAGCATTCTGCGCGGTCCTTATGAAGTGGGACGTGTCATCGCGCGGCCCTTCCTCGGTTCACCTGGCGCTTGGGTTCGCACCGCCAACCGTCACGATTACGCTGTCCCTCCGCCCAAGGGCATGCTGCTGGACCGCTTGGACGACGCAAAAGTTCCCGTCTTCAGCGTGGGAAAAATTTTCGACGTCTTCCTCGGCCGTGGCATCCGCGATCATGCCAAAACGAAGAGCAATGCCGACGGCATGGCCCAGACCGCACTACTGCTCAGCGAGTTCGAACGTGGTCTTATCTTCGTCAACCTGGTCGATTTCGACCAGCAGTACGGCCATCGCAACGATGCGGAAGGCTACGCCGGCGCGCTTGAAGCTTTCGACACCTGGCTCGGCTCTTTCCTTCCGCAACTGCTGCCCACTGACTTACTCATCCTCTGCGCCGATCATGGCTGCGACCCCACTACCGCTTCTACCGATCACAGCCGCGAATACGTCCCGCTGCTTGCCTATAACAGCGCAGCTCAATCCCACGACCTCGGCACGCGCGCCACACTCTCCGATATCGGCCAAACCGTCGCCGAAAATTTCGGCGTCAAAATCGAAAACGGAACCAGCTTCCTACAACTTCTATGAGAAAGAAAGTAATGGCGGGCAATTGGAAAATGTACAAGACCCCCGATGAAACACGCGCTTTTTTTGAGGCGTTTAAGCCGTTGGTCGCCCGTGCCACGGCATGCGAGATAGTGATCTGTCCGCCCTTCCCCAACCTGCCTACAGCGGTCGCCGAAGCGCGTGGCACACAAATCGCCATCGGCGCCCAGAACCTCTACTGGGGTAAAGAAGGCGCCGTCACCGGCGAAGTTTCGGGCCACATGATCGACGCCATCGGCTGCACCCACGTCATCGTCGCGCACAGCGAACGCCGCCAATATTTCAATGAGACCGAAGAAGACGTTCTGCGCAAGACCATCGCCGCCATCGACGCCGGCCTCACCCCCATCGTTTGCGTGGGTGAGAAGCTCGAAGAGCGCGAAGCGGGCGCTACCGAAGCCATTCTGGTGGATCAATTCCTGGGCGGCATCGGCGGCCTGGCACCCGATCAGTTTGAGAAAATTCTCATCGCTTATGAACCGGTATGGGCCATCGGCACCGGCAAAGTAGCCACGCCTGAAATCGCCTCCGAAGCCCACGCTATCCTGCGTCGCGAAGCTGTCCAACAGTTCGGCCCACTCGCCGCGCAGAACCTCCGCATCCTATACGGAGGCAGCGTGAAGCCCGATAACTGCAAGCAACTCATGACCGCGCTTGATATCGATGGCGCACTCGTCGGTGGCGCCAGTCTCGATCCGCAAAGCTTCGCGAAGATCGTGAACTTCGCTTAAACTAACGCGCTCTCAGCTGAAGGCTGACAATCGTTTCCCGATCGCGATTCACCAGCAATTCCTGCTCGAAACCTTCCGCCAACCCGTAGCCTTTCAACCATGAAGTTAGAACGGCTCGCCGAGGAATGGCATCATGGTTTGCGTATCCTACGTCTTGGTCGCAATCAGTGAAAACTGCATGCCTGTGGAACCGCTCTACCGTCGCTCCTTAGCACCTTACTGCTCAACTGTGTGGAGCGTCGATGAAAATAGTGAACTTACTTTCGGCAGTCGAGTCGACCTTTACGCAACCCGCGCGTGCTTGAGCGGTTTGGCGTTGTAGGATTTTACGCTGAATGACGAGAACATTTGTAGATTTGCTCTTTTTGGAAGCGCCGTCAACGGAAATGGCCGATGCTTCAATATCTCACGTCACTTGCTCTCCTCACGAAGTTGAGTAGAAGGACCCCACCTGCAAATATTTATGTTTGACTTGGGGATGCAAGGGGCCCGTTGAGCTTGAGGCCCAAATCAAAGCAATAAAAAAGGAGCTTGACGACGTTTTGGTTGAAGCCCAAAACAGATATCGGGCTCACCGGGCAAAAGCGTGTTAACTGGCGTTTCACAGCGAACGATCGCGCGCGAGTGGCTGTGGTTTTTCTTTGCCTTTGCTCCCACACTAGCCTTGATCGTTGTGGATGAGCACGCGATAATTGTGAGTCATACGGCGCTTGCGGTGGCGGTTGTCCCGTATTTGCTAATTCAGTCCATACGGGCCACTATATGGGCATTTCGAATAGTTCGAAGCCCGCATCGACCCTCTAACTGACCCACCACTTACATTTCCGCCAAAGCCGAGACCAGCGCGCCTTTCGCCGTCGCATTCAGCGGGTCGCGAGACATGCGGATCTCTGAAATGGCAACCGGCAGCGGAGTCTTCCCCAGCAGCGTCTCAAAGCGTTCGCGAAATCCCTTCGGACACGCACTTCCGCCGGCAATCACAATCGGAATCGCGCGGTCCAGCCGAGGCACGTTCCGCGCTTCCCCTAGGACGCTCCGCAAGCCCCCAATCACGGCCTGAATCATGTCGTCGTAGTACACCGTTAACGCCTG
>Ga0123336_10002259_pt1 | contig 16840 bp, 10 predicted proteins | sample SSSSmetaG_FD_96466 | JGI IMG/M metagenome (GOLD analysis project Ga0123336, IMG submission 96466) | Glacier valley bacterial and archeal communities from Borup Fiord, Nunavut, Canada, to study Microbial Dark Matter (Phase II) - ​SSSS metaG | ecosystem: Environmental > Aquatic > Freshwater > Ice... | reverse complement strand
TTTTACGCTTACTTCCATACCCGTCTTAAGCTCTGTTAAAGCATAAGTTTTTGTATCTCTTTCTTTCACTATTTTTGTGATATCAGAAATATTTAAAATGATATAGTTTTCTGTTTTATCTTCAGCTCCTGCTTTAAAAATCGTAACTGTTTTACTTTCAACTTTGACTTCTTTAATAATTGCTTTTGGAATAGTCACTGTTCCTGTCGTTTGTGGTGTTATTTGAAATGCCCCATCCGTAGTTACTTGTGGTTTTGTAGTCATAATAATTGTGTTATTTTGATATCTTGTTTGCAGTCCCATAAGCTTTGCTACATCAGCAAGTGGCACATAAGTTTTGTTATCATATGTAATTGTTTTAGCATTTTTAAGTACTTTTTCACCATCTAAAGTATATGAAATAGTTGGGTTAATATAAGCTCTAATTGCTTTAAAAGTTGGTTTTGCAACAAGCGTAAAACTTAATACCCCTATCGTACCAAAGAAAGCTATCGTCTTAATTCTTTTTGTAAATAATTTATTCATTGTAAATCCTCCCTTATTTCTAATTTTATATGAAGTATTAATGCATACTTACTTCTTTAGTGTTTTAACGTCACTCATGTTGTTTATCTGTCGCTTTTTTTTATTATGGAGCTTATTATTTTGTTTGTGATTTACTTTATTATCCTGCTCATCATCTATTTTGTCGTTTTGTTTGCCCTCTGTCTTATGGCCTTCTTTGCTATTTGTTTTATCAGTTGTTTTATCAATTACTTTATCTTTTATCTTAGTCTCTAATCTATCATTTGTTTTATCATCTTCTTTGTCTTTTATCTTAATATCTGATTTATCATTTGTTTCATCATCTTTTTCGTTATCCATTTTTTTATCTGGCATATTATTTTGCTTCACTTCATTATCAGCCTGCTCTGGATGATCTATTTGAAGTGTTTCTTTTTCTATCTTTTTAAGTTCTCTAATGGACTTCATGATTTCTTTAACAGAAACATCCTTATATTCTTCTACTGCTACCTTGGCATCTAAAGCCTGTAACTTTTGAATTAAATTAAGTTTTCCAGCCGATAGGCCTATTTCTTTTGCTTTATCCCTTCGTTCAAGTGCCACATGCTCTGTTACTACTTCAATATCAATTTCATGTTCTGAAGTGTACTCTTCTATTGCTTTTTTGGAATTATCGGTTAGCTCTTTAGCCTCTTCACGGTCATCCACAAGCGAAGTTAGCGCAACTGCTCCTCCTCCTTCTTTAGCAAAAAAGCCCTGTTCATCAGCTGCCTCAACGATATCTTTAACGCCTGTTTCAACTTCTTTATTCAAAACGTTTGTAATTTCTAAGATCCTTTCACCTTGCCCATTATACCCATCAGCTGATATAATGCGATTCCACCCATTGATTCCAAGTTCAATACTAGGATTAATATCTACATCGAGGTAGGATACTGGCGTTTGATAATACTGATAACCCTTAGCGAATCCAGTGAGCATTAACATGCACACAACAAGAGACGCGACCATTAGATTCTTAGAATATAGGCGCCGTACATTATTTTTTTTTATCCCTATTTTTCGAAACACTGAGGATTTTATTCTAGAGGCTACTTTAGCATCTACAACAAAACGCATATCTCCTTCTAATAACTGATTAACTTCCTCTAAACTTAATGCATCAAGTATACTGGTTAATTTAGTTTCCACTTTGCCAGGCTCCTTCCCATACCTTTTTTAATTTCACAAGCGCTCTTCCGATCCTTTTATCTACTGTATTTACTTTGATACCCATGACTTCACTAATAGCTTTTGAAGATTGTTCAAAAAAGTACCTACGCGTTAATATTTCACTGTCTGGTTCACCTAATGCTTTAATTTCTTCAAGCAGCATAGTTCTTGTCTGTTTATCACTGTAAATCTTTTCATTATCACTCTCTAAATCTATAAATTCTGATGCATTAAATGTTTCAATGGAAACTACCTTATTACTTTGTTTAGCATGCCTGCGATAAATGTCAATGGCTTTTCTTTTTGCAATAATCGCTAAAAAGGCTTTGAGTGACCCCTTTTCCAGGTCTATTTTTTCTTTATTTTTATATAATTCATAGAATACATCACTAACGCACTCTTCAATATCTTCCTTACTGCAAATTGTGGCTATCTTACTATGTACAATGGTATATGCAAGGCCCATATAAGTATCCATCATAAGTTCTAATCCTTTATCCTTCGCGCGCTGTAAAAGCTCCAAAATTTCAACATCTGTAGCCACCGTTTCACCTGCCTTCTTGTAACCTTGCCGCATCCTTCTATAATCTATATTCGTAAACGGCTTCAGGAATCTGACATATTATCTCATTTTTTATTATAATTCTTATTTTTACTTGTTTTAGTTATTTTAATGCATAACAAAAAAGATAGCTATGGCTTTATCTAAAGCCATAGCTATCTTTTTTTCTTTATCCCCCAATAGATTCTGAACTCGCCTCTTTGAAGGCAACATTACTCTTAAGAATAACAAGCAGCGCTATAGCAAAAAGACTAATATTAAGGATAAAAGGATAGGTTTTATTCATATCTGACAGCACGCCTGATAAATAGCCAAAAGGTAATGAAAGGATAAGTATAATCGCATAAATGATGGATATCATCCTAGACCTTTCTTCTGGGTTTGCATTTAAGACAAGCATAGACTCACTTAACGGATCTATCAGTGCCATAGCAACAGCCTCAAGGCAAGTGCTCACAATAAGCAGAATATAGCCCTTTTCAGGAAGTGTGATGAGTAATGTTTGGCTTAATATAAAACACAAGAATCCCGTTACCATAGGTCTTTTAAGATTAAATGCAGAAATCCTATGGGCTATAAAAAAGAAAACCATAAGCATCATAATTGAACGTATAAAAGCGTAGAAAGCTATATTTCCTACTGGGATAAGTATCTTTTGTGTTACAATAACACTCCAAAATGTACTCGTAACCGTTCTGCAGATAGTAATAATAAGCAGTACGATAATGGTATAATATAACTTTGGTGATTTTGAAACATGTCCAAAAACCGTCTTATATTCTAAGAGCATTTTAAAAAGAGAAGTGTTTTTAGTTTCTGCCATTCTAATTTTGCCACGCTTTGTCTCTTTTGAAAAAATATAGGTTACAACAAACTTTATAGTCATCATGATAAAACTTAATAAAAACAACATCCTCATCGTGGTAACTAATGAAAACTTATTAATGAGAAACCCCGTAACTGGTGCAATAAAAGCCACTAAAAGACCTGAGATATAAACCAGTGACCATATATTAACAATATCTTTTTGTTCTGCATCTTCAACAAAAAGACATCCCCATGAAATCATCGTAACACGCCACATAGCGTTAATAATAGCTGCTATCATAAAGTAATAAACATTTTGTGCCACAGCCCAAATAATGCAAGGAATACTCCAAGCGAGTATGTCAAAAATAAGGGTTGTTAGTCTTCTTCCTAGCTTATCATTAACTACTCCCCCAAGAATTGAAAAAATAATTTGAAACAAAGTACTAATGCTTATAATCATACCAATCTGCGTGCCCGTCACCCCTAGTGATATCATATATACCGAAACATATGGCATATAAAGATTATAAGGAATACCCCATAATGGTTCAGCATATAAACAAGCTCTTGGATTCCCCTGAAGATTTACAAGTGTTTTGATTAATGGATGTCTTTTCATAACAAGCCTCTTTTCTTTCTAGTCACTATTAATAGTATAATAGAGATAGACAAGAAACACCAACCCTAAATGAAAAGTACCCTGTAGGATTAATTTTTCCTACAGAGTACTTTTCATTTAACCTTATATATCAATCAATCTTCCCGCTTTCTACTATTTGCTTAAGAAATTTTCAATTCTGTTGGTGGCATTTTCTCTGATATTCATGTAATAAAAAGGATAATCGAAGCTGTGATAAACCCCTTTTCCAAATACTTGGTTTCCCGGCGATAATTTTTCCACATCAGCAGTACTGCAAATCAGAACACCTTTAGCTTTGTCAATACGCGCATCAGCATATTTTCCAGCAGGTATGAATTTAAGATCTTTATTGGGTAGTATTGACCCTAAGTTTTCATCGGCTGTTGCTACTTTTTCGTCTCTAGTCCAAGTAATTGGATTTATCACATTAGCTCCAGGAAGTACCACGGGATTATTCCCTTCAAGTTTAGGGGCTTCAGTGTTATATGAAATAATTACCCCTGTGTCGTCAGGACCTTCAGCAAATTTCAAATGGGGATTTTTAGCAAGATATTCGTCAGTAACAGAATACCCAATAACATACGCAGCGACCATTCTATCATATACTTCTGGATTTTCTTTCATGTATTCAGACAATAAATACACAAGTATATTTGAGCCTTGAGAATGTCCTGCTAAAATAAATGGACGTCCATTATTGTCATTTTTGATATAATAGTCAAATGCTGCAACCACATCTTCTTTTGGTATGCCACCAACAAGTTTTTCTTGTTCCTCTAAAGGCAGTGATAAACAATACGCCGCATCGGCTTGTCTATAATAGGGTGCATAAATATTTCCCACTGGTTCAAAAGCTGTAGCCTGCCTTTCAAAGGCTGCTTTTGAACCTTTAAGCATGCTTGGATTGTCGATTGCACAAATATTCGGTTCGTTTTTATCTTCTTTTTGCCATGCAGTTGGATAAAGGTAAAAAACATCCACTTCTTTTTCAGCAGAAGTTGGCATAGCTAACCAATGCTCCGATTTTGTATAATCGGTAACCTTATTTTTACTTACACATGCTACAAGACTAAAACTTACACAAAGTGCACTAAATACTAATAATTTTTTTGTTGTTTTCATCTCTTTTATCTCCTTTAATGAATACTATATCATTTGTCTACTTGCTAGCTCATGGAATACACCTTGCTTTGTCATAAGCTCTTCATAGTTACCTTGTTCTATCAATCGGCCCTCATCAATAACCAGTATGCGGTCACAATTGATAATGGTACTTAAGCGATGGGCAATCACTACCCTTGTTGTTTTTAGTTTTTCCAGGCTTTCACATACTATTGCTTGTGTTATATTATCTAAAGCACTGGTCGCTTCATCAAAATAAATGATCTTTGGATTATTAGCTATAGCACGTGCAATTAAAATACGTTGTTTTTGCCCTCCAGAAATAGTCCCTGAGTCTTCAGATAATTCTGTATGTAGCCCCATAGGCATCTCATCTACATCACCTTTTAACCCTACATTCTCTACCACCTCACGTACACGCTTTAATGTAAGCTTTGGATTGGTAATGCGTATATTTTCAAATATACTTCCTGATACTAACTGCCCATCTTGAAGGACAACTCCAAACCTTTTACGGAGTTCACGTTTATCAATACCATTAATATCTTTATCATCATAATATATTTTACCTTGCTCTGGCTTTTCGAAACCAAGTAATATTTTAAACAAAGTAGATTTTCCCGAACCTGAAGCGCCTACAATACCTATGTATTCTCCAGGTCTCACGCTAAATGAAATATCTTTTAAAATTTCTGGCCCATCCTGTTCATATCTAAAGCTAACATTAGAAACCTCAAATCCACCTTTTAATTCTCCAGGCAACGCCACATTTTCCTCGTATTCTGGCAAGGTTTGGAGAATCGGTTTAGCTCTTTGATAGAGCGGAATAATATTATTTACTTTAATAAAAGTTGTGGCAATCCCCATAATAGCTCCTGAAAAACTTCCAAAAGCAGAAGAGAATCCCATGAAAGCCCCAAAAGAAATCTCAATTTTTTTCGTAATCATTATATAATATAATACAACAGAGAAAAATGTGGATAATAAAGTACTTAGTGCATTCACTATATTTCCCAATTTTCCTTTTGTAAGCATAATTTTCCGTGCATGGGTATAGTCTTCTAAATATCTCAAAATAGCTCTATTCTCAGCTCCTGCAATACGTATCTTTGCAATTCCGCCTAAAAGCTGGAACATCATCCCAGAAAGTTTTGCATTAATGATCGTCAGTTGTTTTTCATATTTTATCTGAATAAAACCAACTGCCAGTGTCAAAACAATACTGATACTGACCATAATAATGCCCACTCCAGCTAAGTGTTTACTATACTTAAACATTCTCCATAAATAAAGGACTGAAAACAATGCGGAAAAAACTGTAGAAACAACCATATCCGTCATAGCATTAAAAATAGTTGTAATGCCCATAGCTCTTTCTGCTAGTTCTCCGCTTTCATACTTCTGATAAAACTGAGTTGGCATATTAAACAATCTATCAAATACAGCATTTTGAACAGAATATTCCATCATATTTGTTGATCTAAAAGCTGCTAAATTCTTTACCATACCCATAAATAAACTTCCTATTGAAAAGGAAAGAATAATAAGCCCAGTTTGTATAAGTTGTGAACGATGACCCATAGGAATATATTGATCAAAGATCTGCTCATTGAGATAGGGCATAAGGAGCCCTATAAGCGTACCAAACAAAGTTAAAGCTAAAAAATAAATGATATCTCTCTTCCATACGCCACTTGTCCCGAAAACAAAAAGATCCTTATAATCTAATTTTTTATAAGGAAGTGGTTTATAAAGCATATAGCCTTTTGGAAAAAATGTTTGTGCCAGTTCTTTGGTAACAGGTTGATCTGTTTGATTTGTTAGATCGTACGCCCTATATTTCCCAGGACTTTTAGGAATACAAGCTATTGGTTTTTCTTCATCTATAGTAGAGATCAATAAAGGCCCATTATCCTGATGCCACCAGCCTTCTTCTAATATGACTTCTCTACATGCAAAGTGTGAGATACGTGCAATATCCTCTACTCCTATCCCTTGGTCACAATTTGTTTCAATGTCTTTATAGTCACAAAGAGGGATATGTTGATGCTCACAAAGCACTTTGACAGTATCATACAAGTTATTCCCTGAGGAGTCATCTTGTGAAATGTGTTTATTCTTTTTATTGAACAAAGTATAAATAAGTGCTAATCCTTGATGAGCAACTTCTTCTTCTTTATATTTATTTTCAGTTATCGCTTTTTTCTCTCGTTCTTGCAATTGTAAAACTTTATTGAGAAAAGCCTCTCCTAGTTCTTCTATGGATTTGGCCTCTACATTAATAAGCTTTCCAAGTGACGCCATTTTTTCTTCAGAGATTTCTGTTACTTTCTTTATCACAGCTGAATCTAACGGAACTGTTGCGATAGCCCAAATAGTTTCTTTATATTCCATACGAATTGCTGGAATAAGATCTCCTTCTTTGAGCTCTCCTAAAAGATATCTCCTTCCAACTTTTCCTTCGATGATAGATACAAAATATACAAAAACGTCTCCTTCAGCCACAAGGTACGCCAGTAGATTATCTTCTGCTATGTATAACTTTGATCCTGTTAGCTGGATCATTTCAGCATTGTTTTGCATGATGGCCCTCCTTGTTATATAGTACTGATTAAATCTTTATAGTTTCCATCTACTTTAGCTAGTTCACTATGAATACCTCTTTGTATGATTCTTCCCTTTTCCATAACAATAATCTCATCACAATCACGTATAGCACTTAATCTGTGAGCGACAATAATACAGGTGCATCCGCGCCTTTTGATATTATCGACTATTTGTTTTTCAGTAATTGAATCTAGTGCACTAGTGGCCTCATCCATTACTAAAATAGTAGGATTAACTGTAAGTGCTCTTGCAATTTCAAGACGCTGTCTTTGTCCGCCGCTTAGGTTACTGCCTCCTTCGTTAAGCAGGTAATCATAAGCCCCTTTCTTTTTTGTAATCACATCATGGATGCATGCATCCTTAGCTGCACATATCATGTCTTCTTCACTAATAACCTTATTCCATAGTGTTAGGTTATCTCTTATGATACCGGAAAAGATAGTGATGTCTTGACTAACCATGGCAATAGAGCTATTGAGTATTTCGCTAGGGATATGCTTAAATAGCGTACCATCAAAATAAACCTTCCCATCCCAAGGAGTATATAAGCCACTTAATATTTTAGCAATAGTTGATTTTCCGCTCCCTGAAGCGCCTACAAAAGCTACGCTTTGTCCACTTTGTAGTGAAAAACTTAGATCTTGAACGAGCGGTGAATCAAGTATACTATATCCAAATGCAATATTTTCTGCCTCGATCACGCCTGAAAGCTTTCTTAGAGCCATGTCTTCTTTTTCAACACTAGCATATTTCTCATCTTGCTCATACTGATGGATATCCTGAACCCTACTCATATTTGCTTTCAGACTTTGAATCTCTTGCGTGAAACCTACTAATTCATTAACTGGTGCTGTAAAAGAATCCATGAGTGCATTAAAAGCAATGAGCATACCCGCTGTCATATCACCATTAATAACACTAATTCCTCCAATAATTAAAATGAGCAAGCTAGAAAATTGTGTTGTAAAGCTTGGAAAGGCATTAAGATATTGCTGCATTTTTCCCATTTCCTGTTCTTGCTTTGCAACACGGGCATAATACCCTAAAATACGGCTAATATATTGATTTTCAGCTCCTGATGCTTTGAGTGTTTGAATAACATGCAGACCTGAAAAAAGGACACCTGCAAACTTTCCTTGGTCTTGCTGTATCTTCATCATACGATTAGATAACTTTTCGGATGAGTATTTAACCAATATGAAATTACATATTATTGCTACTATACCAATAAGAGTAAGTAAAGGATTATAAATAACTAATAAGATAAAGTAAAACATTGCAACGATTACATTAAGCATTGTTTGTGCGAGTGAGCCTGCCAAAAAATTAGCAATAGCATCATTGTCTTGCAAACGTTCATTAAGGTCTCCTGCATAGCGTTGGTCAAAGAAGCTAATAGGAAGCCTAAACATATGATGTAACAATTTATAGGTGGATAACAGGGATAATTTGCTTTGTAATTTAAGAAGCAAGTTGTTTCTAAGAAGTGTTAAAAGCATCTGAAAAATGCTTACACCAATCATTCCAACAAGTAAAGCCCCGAGCCAACTTGTATTTCCCCCAAGTAGAATATCATCTATAAATACTTTAGAGAATATTGGAATAACAAGTCCCGGAAAAATAAGACACAAACCAATACCTATCATAAATAAAAGAGAATTATATTGTCCTTTAAGCCTTTCCTTAATAAAATAGGTTAGACTCTTTTTTTCATTCGCTTTTTCAAATTCAGCTCCTGGCTCAAAACACAATACAATACCTGTGAAACCTTCATCTAAATCTTGCATCGTGAGCTTTCTTCTACCTTGAGCCGGATCATTAATATAAGCATAATCTCCTTTAGTTCCCTCAAAGACAACAAAGTGGTTGAAATTCCAGTGGATAATAGCAGGCAGAGTTGTATTTTCAACGAGTGCCGTTAATCCTCTTTTATATCCTTTACAAACCAAGCCATACTTACGGGCTCCTCGTAAAATATTTTTTGCATTACACCCGTCCCGACTTACTCCTGTATCTATCCTTAATTTCTCTAGTGGAATATATTTCCCGTATGTAGCCAAAATCATAGCCAGTGAAGTTGCGCCACATTCGGTCGATTCCATTTGATAAATGGTGGGTGTTTTAATATATTTTCTTTTTTTTACTTTTTCTCTATTCCGCAAATTGATTTCTCCTCCCCACAATTAACTATTTGGCAACAGCTAATTTTTCCTTAATAAGTGGAATGATCATAGTAATTGGCGCTTTTTCTTCAACAGTAACGGTTGTACTTGCCAAAGTTGCATCCATAATCGTAATCTCTTTAGCTTTTTTACTAGACCAATAAAAACCACTTGCAGTATTGGTGTCCTTTTGTAGGGTGGCTTTTATTTCGACCATTACCCCCTCCTGCTGAAATTTACGTACCAATTCTTCATTGCCTAAAATGCTCATCATATCCGTTGCTGAAGCTGCAAAAGTATCTACCTCACTAATAACTGCTTTCATATGTCCATACTCCTGTTTATTAACTGTTGTAGGATATACTATGACGCTCATGCCTGTCCTTAATTTTTTACCTTGCTCAATAGGAACATAACATACTAGCTGCTGTTTCTCTGTGCTGTCGCTATTTGCTCTAATCCTAGCTACCTCACTACCCCTTTGAACACCCATTCCTAATTGTATGAGCACATCCGAGACTATACCTTGCTGTAATGCTTTGATTTCACTTACCTCTAGCTGATCCGTATATTTTTGCCTTTGCAGCTCAAGATCTGATAATACAGCAGCTTTTGTAGCTCCAAATTGATTTTTATAGCTTGCCTGCTGGGTATGTATAGCAGCCTGTTCTTGTTGCAAACTATTCGTTGCACTCTCAAGACCGTTTTGAAGTTGATGATATTCACTCATTATTTGTGAATACTCTTGACTTGCTGACTGAAAAGCATTTTGAAGACGAATTTGTTCCATTTGAGAGGGTGCGTCTAGTAATGCAAAGTATTCTATTTTGGCCTCTTCTAATAGACCTTTAGTTTCTTCATATTTTACTTTGGACTCTTCAAATTCACTTGATTTTGTTTGTAAAGAGTCTCTAGCATTATCTAATTGAGCTTGTTCCATCTGGATTTGCATATTAAGCTCAAATAAGCTATTTGTATCAGCATTCACGTTTACGTTTTGGAGATCCAGCTTGCCTTTTCTAGCTTCTCCTATTCTGCTGTTGCTATCTTCTATTTGTTCTTGCACTGCTTCAAGTCGTTTGCCAATCTGTTCAATATTCATAGCCCTTTCTCCTTCATCATATAACGCAAGCGAGGAGGGGGTCATGTAGCCTGTACGTTGAATGATTAGACTTTCTTTTTCAGCTTCTAAATTTGTTACAGTTTTCTGCAGGGTATCTATAACAATGCTCACTTGACCACTTTGTCTATTTTTATAAGTATTGATCAGAATTTCATGATCCTTTACTTCTCTTTCATAGGCTCTTTTTTCACTTAATGATTGATTATATTGTGAATACATCTCTGAATAATTTTGCTGTGCCTGTTGATATTTTGCTTGCGATATATTTGTATTTCCATCCTTAGAATAGGTATTTAAATAAGCTTCTTCTTCCTGATCCACCTTGTTTTTCGCATCACTGACTTTTTGTTTGGTCTCTTCTAATTGCTTGGCCTGGCGCCCCACTGAATCAGATAATTGTGTATATTTTTCATTTAAGTTTTTATACTGCAGCCTAATTTCATTAAGGTTATTTGTATCTTGTGTCGTTTCCTCAGATGGGCTATCCATTCCAAATGTTTCTATGTGCTTAATACGTGCCATGAGATATTGAAGTTCTTTGACAACATCCCCTCTTCCTATACGTGCAATGACTTGTCCTCTTTCTACTTTATCATTAGCAGTTATACTAATGTCGGAAATAATACCTTCCGAATCAGCATAAATCCCTCTAGTTCCAGCGCCGCTTACAATAATACCTGTAGCTGTAACATTTTGAGGAATACGTCCAAAAACACTCCATATTAGTGCAGCACTAATAATAAATGAACTCCCAACCAATACCAGCCATATATTAGGAGATGTAATGGTAATAAGCTTATCTACCTGTTCGGGGGATGATAATCGGTCTAAAGATGCTTTTCTATATAAATCACTCATATTTTCATTCTCCTTACTATATGGAACTTTCTATTTGGACTCATAAACAAACTTACTATTTAATACCTTTTTAATAAAGACATAGTCACTGCTGAGTTCTCCTTTTTTATCAAAAGCAATCTCTCCATTTGCTCCTTCAAAATCTTTTAAATGAATTAAAGTGTTTGAGATTTTGCTTGGAGATAATGAGTTTGCTTCATCAATGGACTTCTCAAGTAACTTAAGAGACTCATAAGCTAATAAAGCATACAAATCAGGGGTTTTACTATACTTAGTCTCAAATTTACTAGAGAATTCTAGGAATTTTTTATTGTCATCATTTGGATTGTAGAAAGTAGCAATGTAAGTATTTTCACCATATTCTCCCATAAATTTAATAAAAGTATCGTAGTCAAAACCATCTCCTGCTAAAACGGGTATATCTTTGCTCGTTTTTCTTATCCAAGTCATCTGATCTTTACAATTAGTCATCACGTCCGCAATAAAAATTGCATCTAATTTCATATACTGCCATTTATGATAAGCGGATAAATAACTTTCTTCATCATAAAAAAGCTTATTTCTGTCAATAATGTTAATGCCATTCGCTTCGCCAGCTTTTTCAAATAACGTAGCCATTTTGCTGTTTGTTTCACTATCTCCATAGAGCACTGCAATATTTTTCCAGCCCTTTTCATTTGCAAGTTGTATCAGTTTGTTCACTGTCTTCGCATCGTTTTGAGTATTACGAAACACCATGTTATAACCTTTTTCGGTGAGTTCTGGTAAAGTAGAAATAGGTGAAACCATAATGACCCCATTTTGATTATAAATTTGTGCAGCAGGTAATGTGCAGTAACTATTCCAGTGGCCAATAACAGCAACATAGTCTTTATCTAAAGCATATTTCTGTGCCAAATCAAGTGCTCCAGTTACAGTATTACTATCATTATCTTTGACAAGCTCTACCTTTAGGCCTTTTATACCGCCCCCATCATTGATCTCTTCTAACGCAAGATCTAATCCTTCCTCAAACAAGGTGTTTGTACGAATCAGGTCCCATGGTCCCGGCACACCTATTTTTATAGTTTTATGTTCTTTAAAGAGGCTGAAAGCTTCTCTCATCTGCAAAGGTGCATACTCAAAAATAGAATAAATCATCTTTTTAGGGAAAGTCACTACCATTATAATAACAAAGATAATCGGTACACCCCACCAGCATTTTTTTAGAAATGACTTAATAAATTGTCTCAACTGATCTCCCTCCTTAGTGTTTGTATCTGCCCGTAATCCTTTTCTAAAATTTCCTTTATTACAGGTAAGCAGTCCTTAAGTTTCATCCCATAAATATTAGGCTTTATATGTAAATCATACTCTCCTTTTTTATCTATATGGCTGGGCAGCTCTCCAATCCATTTGGCACCTGCACGCGTCACTAATTTTCTGCTCCGTTCATTATTCATTTGAATAGGATACTCTTCTCCTCTATAGGTGTACTTCATGATGCAGTAAACTTCTAATACCGCAAATTCATACCCTTGTTCCCACATTTTCTTTAAACATTTATATAATAGCGCATAAGTTGTTCCTCTTCCTGGTACTCCACTAACAACGCATTCACTTAAATGAACAACTCTCTCATCCTCTAGAGCTTGTTCTAATTCCTTTACAAATATTTTTGTCCCTAAATCATCGCAAGGATATTGCCAGTCATGTAATGCTTCTCCTTCTGACCACTTTTTAAGTTTACTACTCATGTATAAAGTTGTGAAAAGTTTGTGTTCCTCGGTATACATAGCTAAAATGATTTCATTTGGCCGATTACTTATAATATTTAAGAGCTCTGCCTCACTATGTGGATTGAAGATTCCTCCTATGTTTTCGAAACTTCTAGGGTCATTTTTATCCAAGCACATTAAAAGATTATCTTCACGAATAGATACCTTGCTGTAAAGCGTGGTTACCTGTTTTAACTCTTTTTCATCTAAGGGTTTTATGAGAGCAATAGTCTCTGATTCGTCCATAAGTGTACTCGTATAATCCTCAAATATTTTAGTAATAGGTATCATTTTTTATACTTCCTTCTTTTTTGATAATGATAACTGCCCCCGTGCTCACTATAATAACCAGTATAATAGATACAGGTATAATAGCTTTATTTCCAAAAGATAGAATCATTCCATAAATCATTGGAACAGGTAAATAAACTATTTTATCGAAAACTGTAAAAATATTCATAGCCTGCAATTGTCCTACATCCTGGATTACAGGTATTTTCATAAACTGCTCAACATATGTGCCCCCCATATAACTTGCTGCAACAGCTAATAAAATAAGGACTAAATAGATTCCCCCGGGTATATAAACCAGACATATAAAAGAGGCACTGCATAGCACGGCAGAAGAGATTAATCTGGATCTTACTGATAAGTATTTAATGGTTATATTACTGATTATTGTTCCTAAGAAAACAACAATCATCCCATTTGCAAGATATCCCCTACTTAGGGCTACATAATTCCATTTAAGGACATTGGTTGCATATAAGGGATAGTAGTACTCGATAAAAGCAAAGTAAATATTAATCGGTAACAACAATAGAACGACGCTAGCTAAAAGTTTAGGATTACCAAAAATCTTCAAGATCTGTCCACTAGGAGCTCTCTCACGTATACTTGTTTTATCCTCTGTCAAAATATATTCACTCATAATAGCTCCTAATGCGGCAACCACGGCGGATATTATAAAGATATACTCAAGTCCCACGAAAGATGCGACAAATCCGGCTATCATAACGCCAATATTAAGTCCCGAAAAAAAGCCAGCATTAAGAGCTGTTATATTGACCCCAATATACTGTGACTCTTGATTATGTATGCAATACGCACGGATTGTAACAAGTGCTATGCCATATCCTATTCCCACAATAGCTCTAGATATAATAAAAGCGTACTCATTCTCAACTAAAAAACCCATCCAAAACCCTAAAAACAAGAGCATCGAAGCAAATGAAAAAAATTGTTTTCGTGACCACTTATGTGCAATAGGTATAAGCACTATGGCGGCAATTCCTGTACTTAAATACTCTATCATTGAAGGAATCCCCACTAAAAAGCGATTACTCTCTTGACCTATCAAAGTCTGCATTCTAATAGGTACATAGGGCTGACTTAAGTAATAGCTTAAAAATAATAAAAAAGCTTGGGTTCTAATCCTTTGAGCTCTACCTGATTTGTTTTCTATAGTCTCTGTCTTTAAAAGTGTAATAGAACCAAGTATTTCCATTAATAAAAACATGCTCACAATAACTAACGGTAACATCACCAAAATATTATCTATCACTAAATCTCTTAAAAAAGCTGCCTTAAAATTAAAAGACAATATGACCTTCATACCAACATCTTGATGCGCTGTAATAGAGTCTACAGCCAAAATGCGCTGTGCAATTTGTTCTAAATAATTTTCGAGTCCTGATACTTTATCGATCGTGATATAATACTTTCCAAAAATGCTTAATTGTATTTGTATAGATTCCAAGAGATTTTCCATACGTTCTACAACGAACCCTTTAATCCCGGAATAGAAAAAATAAAAAATAATAAGTGATAAAAAGACAAAGATACTTATGGTTATCAGAAATATATTTCGTTTCCATTTTTTATTTTTTTGATTAACAAGTCTATAAATCTTATCATAAAAAAGTATCCCTATTGCCCATATAAGCATTAAGATGATGCTATACAGTATTAATACTTTTAAAATAAAACCCCATGTTGCCTTATTAAGGATGTCTTTCGAAGCAGTATTTACGATATATCCCGCTAAGCGATCTCCTTTTTTAAGCACAGAACTTGACATAAATAATTTATCCTTTATTTCATACCGATAAATTGGATTTTCCTTGTCCCTTTTTCCAATAAAATGTTCTACCGCTTCTGGCACTCTTTTGATGCTTGAATAAATAAGTTTTCCTCCCGAATCGTAAACAAACAAGGCGTCACACACTTCTAAATGCCGAATATCCTCCTTCAGAATCTCGTCAAGTCTATAAAATTTATCAAGTTCTTTCCCTGCTTCTAAAGCTGATTCAATACGCTGAGTAATCATGTTCATAGCTACTTCATCATTTTGCGAAACAATCTGGGTGATGCGTTCTAAAAATGTAAACTGATTAATAAATAAAACAAAACTACCCATAAGTAAAAAAACGAGTGATATAAGGATTAAAACTTTTAACTTATTTTTCATTGGTGCCTATCTCCTTATACAGCTCATCACAGTTTAATATAAAATCGATCGTAGGCTTATAACCTATTTGCTCAGCTACCTTCATATTAAATGCCATACCCTGCACCTCTGTATAAGCTTTTTCAATACTATTAGGCTTTTCTCCTTTTACGATTCTTATTATGACTGTAGCTACAATACTTCCTATATCATCAAAATTAACTTTCCCAATACTCATTAAAGCACCATTTTGAACTTCTATTGACCCAAACATAGAAAATACGGGTACCTTAGCTTTTAAAAGAGGTTCAAGCAGCATAGGAAGATCCGTGTATTCATAACCACCTATAACCTGATAAACAGCATCACAATGTTCTGCAAGGTACCGGTTAGATTTTAAAACCTCTTGGTAATAAGTATCCATATCCCCTTCTCCAAACATTTTATCCACGCCTAAAAACGGATAAACAACTAATTCAAAGCCATACTTTTTGGCTGCTTCTTTTAAATCCTTCATGGGTGTAAAAACGCTGCGAAACGAATCAGAGTATTCCACTACCCCGAGCTTTTTGAATCTAACCGCTTTATAGAAAGAATCAATTTGCCTTCTATAAACCGATTCATCTATAAAAGCCCATAGATGCTCATAGGGTGCTGTATGCTTATCCAGCATAAATCCCGCTGCAATAGGATCATTACTTCCTACATTTAAAGTGTCTACATGATGCTTATTATTAAAAAAAGCTTGTCCTGCCCTTGTGCCATATGTTATTAATAAATCTATATCTCCCTTTTCGAGACGCCCCTGAATAACCTTTTCGTCTGTCTGTTCTAAATTATAAAAGAAATCTTTTTCAAAAGTTAAATAATCACTATCTCCCTGATCGCAAACATATTTCCAGAGATTTTTCGTATCTTCTTTAAAAGGTATATACTCATATGTTTCCATATTTGATAAGACTTTATTTTTTCCCAGTGCCTTTAAACTAGCATAGAGTATACCTGTAGATTCTGGTGTGCTGCTAGACTCTATA
>Ga0123336_10002258_pt1 | contig 16843 bp, 16 predicted proteins | sample SSSSmetaG_FD_96466 | JGI IMG/M metagenome (GOLD analysis project Ga0123336, IMG submission 96466) | Glacier valley bacterial and archeal communities from Borup Fiord, Nunavut, Canada, to study Microbial Dark Matter (Phase II) - ​SSSS metaG | ecosystem: Environmental > Aquatic > Freshwater > Ice... | reverse complement strand
GGCCACATCGACACGCTCACCGCAAAGCAGCTCGCCGACATCATCCTCACCAACCTCACCGCGCCGATCGTGCTCACGCGAGCGGCGGTCCCGTACCTCGGGCGCGGCGGCGCGATCGTCCAGGTCGCGAGCATCGCCGGGATGGTGCCGGTGCCGGGCGAGACCGCCTACAGCGCCTCGAAGGCCGGCCTGCGTGCGTTCTCGCGCGCGGTCGGGTCCGACTTGCAGAGCCGGGACATCCACGTCGGTTGCGTGTGCCCGGGGCCGGTCGACACCGGTTTTCTCGGAGACCTCTCGAGCGTGCCCGACCTCGTGCTCTCGCAGCCGATGGTCACCGCGGACGAGGTGGCGGAGGAGGTGCTGCGCTGCATCGCCGAGCGCATCGAGGAGATCGCGGTGCCGCGGAGCTCGGGACGCCTCGCCACGATGGCGTACCTGATGCCCGATTTCGCGAAGCGCATCCGGCCCGCGCTCGAGAAGCGCGGCGCGAAGAACCGCCAGGCGCTCCTCGCACGGCGACGCTCCTCGTCGTGACCGCTCAGGCGCGGCGGCGCGTCGCTTCGTAGAGCGCGATGCCGCTCGCCACCGCCACGTTCAGCGAGTCGAGCGTGGGCGTCATGTCGATGCGCACGCGCCGCGTGCGGGCGAGGATGTCCGGCGGCAAGCCATCGCCCTCGGTGCCGAGCAGGAGCACGCGTCCGCGCGCGGCCGGCGTGCGGACCGCCTCCTCGAGGGTCTCGTCGCCACGGCCCGACAGCGCGAGCGCCTCCCAGCCGGCCGCCTCGATCGTGTCGAGCATCGCCTCGCCCGACGCGCAGCGCGCGAACGGCGTGACGAGCGCCGCGCCCACCGAGACGCGGATCGCCTTCCGGTAGAGCGGGTCGCAGGTCGCCGGGTCGAGCAGCACCGCGCGCGCGCCGAACGCCGCCGCGTTGCGGAAGACGCTGCCGACGTTGTCGTGGTTCGTCAGGCCGACCAGCCCCACGGCGATCGCCGCGCCGCTCTCCGCCGCAAGCAGCGCCGCCGCCGTGTGCGGCGCGCCGCGATCGCCGAGCGCGAGGATCCCGCGATGGATCGCGAACCCGACCACGCCGTCCATCACTGCCTGCGGCACCACGAACATCTCGACGTCGTCGCCGAGCGCCGCCACCACGTCGGCGAGCGGCTCGACGCGCCGCTGCTCCACCAGCAGCGAGCGCACGCGAAAGCCAGTCTGGCGCGCCGAGGCCAGCACGCGCACCACTACCTCGCCCTCGGCCACGAACGACCCATCGGTGCGCGCGAGATCGCGATCGCGAAGGCGCACGTACGGATCGAGCCGCGCGTCCTCGGCGGAGGCGATGGGGACGAGCCGGGCGGTCACGCCGCCGGGTCTAGCACGCTTCGTCGCCTGACCGAGCACGGCGGGGGTCGCGCTCTTCATCGGATCGAGGACCGTGACGAGGTCGCCCGGCGCGGTGGTCATCGCTGCCTTGTAGACGCGCTTCTGAACACGCACGAACCACACGTCCGTGCCGGTCAGCTGAGGATCGGAGATCGAGGCTTGGAGCTGGGCGATCACCGTCTGCGTGCCGTGCAGATCCTTCGAAGATCATCCCCCCGGAATCACGCAATCAGCGAAGCTTTCCGTCCGTCACCGAAGCGTCTCGTGCACCAGGTCTGGTTTCGCTCGCTCTCGACGGAAGTGTAGGCCTGCGATTTTTCCTGGCGATTCACGCGTGCGCGAGCAGCGCACGGACCTTTCGCTCCGGTACGTCGGTGATCCCCACCTCGCGGAAGGTCCCTTGCCGCGCGAGCGCCTCGCTCGCATGCTTCGAGGTCGAGATGACGATGCACTCGAACGGCGCGCGGCTCAGGACCTCCGCCGCCTCGTCGTGGAACGCGCGACAGATGATCCGCGTGCGCTTGTTGAGATCGCGGATGCGGTCGACGCGGATCAGGTTCTTGCCGAGGTCGTCGTCGCAGACCACGACGAGGTCGGCCTGCGGGACCCCGGCCGCCGTGAGCTTCGCGACGTCGTCGGTGACCTCGGCGTAGTGATGAGGAATGCGCTTCTCGTTGAGGGCATCGACGACGCGGTCGCCGACGCTGTTCTTGCCCAGCACCACCACCGCCCGCGCGCGCGCCTTCACTGCGTGGCCCTGGATGAACTCCGCGGCGAGCCGCGAGGTCGAGACCGCGCGTGCCCGGTAGGTCTTCGCGAGGACCGCGCCGATGTCGTCGTCCGGGCAGCGCACGACGAGCTCGCAGGCGGCGTTCATCTCGCGCACCAGCCGGCACGCCACGGCCGCGGTCTCGAGGTCGTCGGTGGCGATGACCACCACCTTGGCGCGGGCGACCGCCGCCGACTCCAGCACCACGCGCTCCTGCGCGCTTCCGATCACGAGCGGGCGCTCGTCGTGCACGAGCGCGGAGACGAGGTCCGGGTTCTCCTCGACCACCACCACGGTGCGGTCCGCGGCCTCGACGAGGTCCGCGACGCGCCGCCCCAGGTTCGTCCAGCCGATGACGACCACGTGCCCGGAGGCGCGCGCGGCGAGCGCCCGACAGGTTGCCTCGGGACGATAGTGACGCGTCACGTTCGCCAGCACGAGCGAGGCGACGAGCCCGAACACCACCACCTCGGTGAACGACTGGTAGATGCCCGGCCACCCGCCGGACATCTTCATCACGCAGATCGCCGCGAGCGCGGCCGAGCCGCGGCTCAGGTGGAACATCCGCACGAACAGGACGTAGTTGACCGTCAACCACGCGGCGATGAAGAGGAGCGCGCCGCGGTTCTGACGGAGCGCCAGGCCCCCTCGGACCCAGAAGCGACTGATCTTCGTTTGCATGCAGGAGCAGTGGGTGCGTGCCAGCGTTCGCGGTAGGCCTCCCGCAGGGATTGGCCCGCTCGTGCCGCCGTCGTCACTCGTCCGTCACAAAGCAGAGGTGCCGGTGGTGCCGAAGCCCACCTTCCGCGACAATGACCGGGCATGCGCCTCCGTGAGCTGCTGAAGACGCCGTCGGGCAAGCCCCGCCTCCTCCTCCCCGCCGTGGTGGTCGTGGTGCTCACGTTCGTCATCGGGTGGGCGGCGCTACGCATCGTCCAGCACACGCTGCCGGACGCCGAGCGCGCGAAGGCGCTCGCCCACACCGGGCGCTACGCCGCGGCCGAGGAGGTCTACGTCCGCATGCTGCGCGAGACGCCGACCGCGAAGGTGGCCATCGACCTGCTCGACAACCACGAGCACGCGCTCGCCATGAAGATGCTGCGCAAGCTCAAAGGCAAGAGCGGCGGGCTCCGCGGTGCGGCCGAGCGCGACGAGGCGGTGATGTCGGAGGAGGCGCTCGACGCGCTGCTCGAGGACAGCCTCCCGCCCGACGTCTCGCTGGTGGCGCGCTTCTGGCGCGCGGTCGACAAGGACCAGATGCCATCCGGGCTGCGCGAGGTCATCCTGGTGGGCGCCGAGCAGGAGCCGCCGCTCGCCTGGCACAACCACCTGCTCGCGCGCGAGGCGAGCCGCCACCACGACATGGAGGAGGCGGCGAGGCGCTACGAGCGCGAGGGCCTCGCCTTCTCCGAACGCAGCGAGGACGTCGACCGCGCGCTCGGCATCTGGATCGCGGCGAGCAACTGGGACCGCGTCCGAGAACGCATGCAGGATGCACGCGTCGCGGCGGCCGCCGCGCCCATCACCAAGTACCAGTTCGCGGTCCACGAGAACGACTGGAAGAACGCCGCGCGATGGCTCGTCCAGGCCTGGCGTCCGCGCCTCGTGGTCTCGAGCCTCGTGATGAGCGGCATCGCCGCGCTCGCGTGGTTCTTCTTCTGCGCGCGGCTCGGCAAGCTCGGCGAGCGCGTGCGGCGGCGCCTACCGCTCTACATCGTCGCGTTCGTGCTCGGCGTCCTCAGCATCGTGCCCACCGTCTGCCTCATCGCGGTCGAGGAGGCGAAGCTGCACCTCGTGGAGACCGGCGATCCGATGCGCGATCTGCTGTTCTTCGTGTTTGGCGTCGGCCTGCGCGAGGAGGCCTCCAAGCTCCTGCTGTTCGCGCCGCTCCTCCTGGTGCTGCGCAAGTCCGGCGACAAGCTCGACGTCCTGGTCTGCGGCGCGCTGGTGGGCCTCGGCTTCGCCGCCGAGGAGAACCTCGGGTACCTCGCGAGCGGCGATCTCCACACGGGGCTCGGCCGGTTCCTCACGGCAAACTTCCTCCACATGGCGATGACCGCCATCCTCGCCGCCGCGCTCGACGACTTCGTGAAGGACCGCGAGAAGTACGGTGCCGCGTTCTCCAGAACGACCGTGATGGTCGTCGCGATGCACGGCGGCTACGACTTCCTCCTCTCGCACGAGGAGTACGGCGGCTCGTACTTCGCGATGGCGGTCTTCTTCTTCCTGGTGAAGATGTTCCTCACCGCGGTCGACCACGCGCGGCGCAAGGCCGATCGCGGGATGACCGTCACGCAGGCGTTCCTCGTCGCGCTGGCGGTCGTGACCGGGGCGAGCGCGGTATACGCTGTCGCCATCGTCGAACCGGTGCAGGGCCTCCTCGTGATGACGGAGGGCTTGCTCGGCGTCGCGATCCTGATCTACTGCTTCGTGACGACGCTGCGCGAGATGTGAGCGTCTACTTCTCGGGGCTCGAGATGATGATCGGCATGTAGTGCGACGTCGAGCCCTTGGTCGACACGATGCTGATGAGCTCGCTGCCCGTCTTGCCCGCCTCGTTGACGGTGATCGTGAGGTAGGCCTTCTGCCCGTTCGTCCCGCTCTCGACGTCGAGCGAGAGCTCGACGTTCGTCTGCCCGCGGCTCGCGATGCCGCCGGGGGTGGCGCGGATGGTCCAGTCGGCGGTCGGCCCGTCGCTGTAGAGGCCGAGCGGGATGGTGCGCGTCTCGCCGACCGCGACCTTGAAGCCCTTCGTGGTCGTGATGTCGCCGCCGAGAGTGGTCAGGTCGACCGGGACGTCCTCGAGGTCGAGCGGCGTCGTGTTGAAGAAGACGGCGTTCTTGAGGGCGGGCACGCACGGGTCGTGACCGGCGGCTGCGGACTTGTTCGACCAGATGCGCTGCACGGTGTACGCGAGGCCGCTCTCGGTGCCGGCGCGGAGATCGGAGTCACGATAAAACTCGCACGCGTCACCGTTCTCGCTCTGGAACTGCTGGAAGAACTCCCAGGCGAGGTCGTCCTGACCGAAGCCGGTCCAGGCGGGGTGGACGCGCGGGTACGGGTCGCTCGCGGCCTCGGAGAGCTCGTGGCTGAGGGCGACCGTCACGCTGTCGAACGAGCTGCCGCAGCGTGGCACGATCGCGTAGGCGACGCTCTTGAGGCCGACCTTCGTGCTGTCGTGGTAACCGCCCACGCCCTGCGCGCATGCGTTCTGGCCGTTGAGCATGAGCTTCGTCGCCTTCTGGAGGTGCAGGACGTAGATCGGCTCGCCGGTGGCGGGGGTCGGGAACGTACCGTTCGCGACGTTGGTGGAGACGAACGTCGCGAGCTGCGTGTCGCTCATCGAGGTGGGCGCGGCATCGGGTAGCCGGACGTGGTTCTCGGGACCGCTGACCGCGGCGCCGCTGCCGTACTCGGCGTTGGTCGCCGCCCAGTACGGCGAGGCGCCGATCGTGTCGCCGAGGGCCTCGACGTCGTCGGCCTTCTCGTCGTCCGCCCACGTCACCGTGACGATGACGGGATGCGGGAGCGTGGCGCCGCCGTTGTTCGCGAGCTGGCCCATGGCCGGCGTGAACGCCGGGTACTTCGTGCTCGGCGCGCCGTGGTCGACCACCGGCTTCGTCGGCGTCGTGACGGGCGGCGTGACGGGCGCCGGGTCGGTCGGCGCGGGCGCCGGCTGGGCCACGACGGTCTCGGTGGAACCGCACGCGGCAACGACACCGGCAAGGACGACGAAGAGGAGGTGGTTCTTCATGGACGCGCGGACCGTAGCATCCGGCACTCGACCCGACAGCCGATCGAACGTCTCCCCGGCGGCACGAGAGCGTTTCCGCCGTGGCAGCACACGCTCGATCGACGCCGAAGGGTCGCTGAAACGAGCAGATTCTACGAGCAACAGAAAGCTGCACACCGCACGGACTGGATGTTCGGCGAGTGTGAAGCTCGTGCGTGAACCACGGATTCCCGCCGCTGCGTGGGTTCGTCGATGGCACGGCGATGCCTGCGCGCAGCCAAGCTCGCGGGCCGCAGCGCGGGCGAGAAGGCGCCGCTCCCGGCGCACGGTCTCGACTACGCCGTGGTCATCAACGGCATGTCCAAGGTGTGGACGCTGGACGCCCTCGACCGTCGCCGCGGAGATGCCGTCTTCGCTCTCGATCTGTCGTTCCCCGATGCTACGCGTTCGTCGTCGGCGAACGGGGGCGGCATTCCCCCCTCGGCCGGACGGCCCGGTCACGCCGACACGCTCGCTCGCCCGGCCTGATCGGCACTTCGAGGATTCGTTCGCGACCACGCATTGCCATCGCACGCGTGCTTCGCTGCCTCACGCACCCGCGCGTCGAGGGTGAACCTCCCGCAGCGGTGTCAGGCACCCCCCGGTCGTTGCGCGTGTCTTCCCGAAGAGGGCAAAGACGCTCGAAGCCCGTTTCCGCCCTCACCCCGGTGGCGTGCGTGCGGTGAGGCGTCTCAACGCTCGGTCGCGCGTGCGACGCACGTAGCAACGCCGCTTCGACGACCGCAAGCGACGTACCCCGTGCTTCCCGTCGCGCCGCGCACGCCCGTACCGGCGGAGGGCAGCGCGTTCCACAGATTTTCAGCGGCCGTTCCCGTGACGCTGCTCTCGAAGACGAGCTTCGAGCCGCGCTTGCCGACGATGCGCGCATCGCCGAGCGCGACCTCGCAGCCGGCATCGTGATCACCGTTCGACCGCGCCCAGCAGTGGAGCTCGATGCCGGCCGTTCCAAGCCGCCGGGTCCGGCCCTGCCAGTACCCGGACGTGTCGAGCCGCTCGCTCGTCGCCAGCGCATCGATGCCGAGTCGGAGCGCGGCCGACTCCGCCGACCCACCACCTACGTTCGCGACGAGATCGGACGTGCTTGGGTAGCCGCTCGGCACACGCGACGAGCCGCTGAAGCGGACGTGATCGCCCTGCACGGTGAAGGTGTCGGCGCCGGCGACGATCACGATGCCGCCGTCCACCGCATGCGCCACGCCGGCGACGGTGTCGACGATCTTCGTCTCACTCGCCGCGGTCAACGGGCCGAGCTGCTCGTACGCTGCGCGTCTCCAGTTCGAGCAGATCGGCGGCAGTCATGGGGCTCGATGGTCCCGCTGGCGTCGCCCGAGCCACGCGAGGCCACGCGCGAGGTCGATCCGGACAGCGCGCTCTGGCGCGACGACCACGGGCTGGCCGGGGCAGCTCTCCACGGCGGGGGCCGACCGTCGGGCACGCAGAGCGGGCTGCAGCCGTCATCCGAGACGAGGTTGCCGTCGTCGCACGCTTCGCCTTCGTCGACGGTGCCGTTACCGCACACGGTGCTGGCCGGCGCCGTGCTGCTGCTGTCGCGACACTCGCAGGCGGAGGGCCGTCCACCCTCCGAGCACGTCCGGACGCCCGTGTCGAAGACGTTCCGCTGTCCGAAGAAGCGGAAAGCAGGCGAAGATGATGGTCGAGCCGGTGGGTACGCTGGGGGGTGAGACTTCGACGAAGCCAGAATCTGTCGTGGGCGCAGAGGGATTCGAACCCCCGACTTCAACCGTGTGAAGGTCGCACTCTACCACTGAGTTATGCGCCCAGATGCCAGGAGAGCTTTACCCCAGCCCTCGGCCTGGTTCAAGAGGCGTGAGACGACCTCGTCTACTCCACCTTCTTCTTCTTGGCGGCCTTCGGTTCGCGGGCGGGCGCCGCGCTGGGGGGCGCGTCGGCCGCGGGCGCCGCGGCGCCGGCCGGATCCGCGGCGGTCGTCCCGCCCTCGCAGGCGTAGTACCCGGCGGCGTTCGCCCGCAGAGTACCGTCCGCGTCGTGCTTGAAGAACTTGATCGACGCGTCGATGTCCTGGGCCGCCAGCGGGTGCGCGCCAGGGTGCGTGCAGAATGCATGCGACCAGCCGCCCTTGGCGAGGCTGCCGTGCAGCTCCTTCATCTTCGGGCCCTGGTCGGGATCGCCGTCGGCCGAGACGAGAAGGACCGGCGGCGCCTTCGCGGGCTTCTGCGTGGGGCCGAGCGGGCCGCCGTTGACGATCGCGTAGGCGTGTGCCGGGAAGACCGGATGCGACGCGAGGTACGCCGCGAAGAAGCCGCCGTTCGAGTACCCGAGGACGTACCGCTTGTGCGGACCGCCCTCCATGATCGAGTCGACCTGCCAGAGCACGCGGTCCCAGTCGGCGACGACGTGCTTGAAGGCTGCGGGATCTTCGGTCTCCTGCGGCCAGCAGAAGTGATCCTTGAGCTCCTCTTTCCAGGCGCAGAGCCCACGCTTGCCGCGCGGCACGACCACCGCGAAGCCCTTCGCCACCACCGAGCGCACGAGGTTCCATTCCTCGGCCGAGCCGTGGCCCGCGTACATCCCGTGGAGGTAGACGATGACGGGCGTGTCCTTCGTCGTCATCTCGGGGACCGCGAAGCAGGTGTCCTGCGGGCCGACCTCGAAGCCGTCCGGACACCACGAGTCGGACGCGCTGAGCGTGGCGACGGGCGGCTTGCCCGGACCGCACGCCGCGAGCCCCACGAGGCCGGAGCCCGCGAGAACGACGGCGCGAGCGATTGCGCGAACGGATTCCTTGCTCATCCCCTACCCCTGCCCTGACCAACGCCCCGCACGGGGAACTCTACACCGAATCGCTCTCGGGCTCGGGCTCGGGCTCGGCCTCGAGGCCGGGGAGCCGATGTGTGGCGACACGCAACAACCTCGCCCACAGCTCCTCGCGGCCCGCGCCGGTCTCGGCGCTCGTGCCCACGACCTTCACGCCGGCCTGCTGCTCGATGGCCTTGAGTCGCGGCTTCTGTTCGGACTTGGAGAGCTTGTCGAGCTTGGTCACCGCGATGAAGACCGGGAGGCCCTCGCGCAGGCTCAGGAACTCCACGAGCCCCTGCTCCTCCTCCTCGATGCCGCGCCGCGCATCGACCAGGATGACGACCGCCTCGAGCGTGGGGCGCTCCTGGAGGTAGTCCTCGAGGAGCTTCTTCCAGTCGCGCGACTCGGTCTTCGAGACCTTCGCGTAGCCGTACCCGGGCAGGTCGACGAAGACGAGCTCGGGACCGGCGGTCACGCTCACGTCGAAGAAGTTGATCTGGCGCGTGCAGCCCGGCGTGCGGCTGGTGCGGGCGAGGCCCTTGCGGGCGAGCATCATGTTGAGGAGGCTCGACTTGCCGACGTTGGAGCGCCCCGCGAAGGCGATCTCGGGCCCCTTGGGGGCCGGGATCTGGTCGCGCTTCTGCGCGCCAGCCGTGAATTCGGCCGCAGAGATGCGGGTTTCTTTGGTGCTCGGGGTCGGCGTCGCCATCAGGCGGCGCAGCATAGTCAGCCCGCCGCGATTCTCACCATGGTTCGGTGATTTTCCGGCGGGAGCGCCGCCCGAGGCCCACGGGAGGTCGTGAAGCCGTGGCCCTCGTTCTCCAGAATGAGGTAGCGCGCCGGCACCTTGCGCTCCCGGAGACCCTGCACGATGCGGTCGGACCTTCGACGGTCGAAAGGTCCCGGCGTTCCTCTACCGCCCCGCGGGCGCGACCGGCCCGGTCCCGGCCATCATTCGGCCCCTCGGGATCTCCACCGCCTCCCGCCCGCCACCATCGCGCGCCCGCTCGGCGTCTCGGCGAGCGGGTCGGTGAGCGCCGTCACTGTCACCGTGCTCGTCTCGACGAGCGCGAAGCGCGTGTGCTCGACGCTCGTGACGGCGAACGCGACGCTGCCGGCCGCCTGCCAGACGAGCGTGCTCTTCTTCGTCTCGAGGTCGTACTCGAGCAGGTCGAGGTCCTTGTCGTCGCGGCTGTTCGCGTGCGGCGCCCGGCGAGCAGCTCGGGGACCAGCTCACGCGCCGGCGCGCCCTTGCTGTCGGTGGCGTCGAGGCGGGGGAGCTCGTCGCCGCCGCGATCGGCATCGAACACGAGCACGTCCTCCGCGGGCGAGAACGCGAACGAGTTGCCTGTGGCCCGCTCTCTCGATCTCGAACTGCCCTACCCCCTGCGCCGCGCGAGGCGCCGCCTGATCGGCGCCGCGATCTCGTCGAGCTCCCGCGAGCCCATCCCCCACACGACACCGAAGTAGATCACCCCGAACACGATCATCCCCGCCAGCCCCGGCACCGCCCTCCCGATCGGCCCCTCCCCGCCGCTCACGATCCTCGCCGCGCCCCACGCCGCGACGCCCGCGATCACCGACGCGCCCGCGATCTTCGCGGCCGACCCGCCCAGCTCCTTCGCCCGGATCGTGCCGAGGCGCCACTGCAAGCCCACGAAGAGCAGCACCATCTGCACCGCGCTCGAGCCCGCCACCGCCATGCTCACGCCGACGTGGCCGTACGGGCCGCGCAGCGTCAGCGCGAGCACCACGAACGCGATGAGGTCGAGCCCGCTCACCAGCACCGGCGTCCGCGTGTCGCCCAGCGCGTGGAACGCCGGCACCAGCTGACGCACCGCCGACACCGTGAAGATCGCGCCGCCTTGCCAGGCCAGCGCGCGCGCCGTCTGGTGCGCGGCGAACGCGTCGAAGTGACCGCGCTGGAAGAGCAGCACCACCACCGGCTCGCTCAGCGCCACGAGCGCCGCGCTGCACGGCACCGCGACGAAAAGCGAGAGGCGCATGCCGTGCGCCCACGTCTTCGCGAGCTCCTCCTTGTTGCCCTCCGCCGCGAACGTCGCGAGCGAGGGCAGCGCTGCCGTCGACAGCGCCATCACGAAGATGCCCTGCGGAAAGTCGCACAGCCGCGAGGCCCAGAAGAAGTAGCTCTGCGCGCCCTCGCCGAGCTCCGAGAGGAACCGCCGCGAGAGCGTCATGTCCACGTAGTAGATGCCGAGCCCGAGCGTCATGGGCACGATCCGCCGCAGCATCTCGCGTACGTGCGGATCGCGGAAGTCGAACACCGGGCGTCCCACGTAGCCGATGGTCCGCAGCGCCGGCAGCTGTGCCGCCACCTGGAGCACGCCGCCCAGCAGCACGCCTACGGCGAGCGCCATCACGGGGTCGATCCCGCGCGCCTCGAGCGGTCCCGCGAGCCCGAACGCCGCGCCCAGCAGCGCCACGTTGAACAGCGCGGGCGCGAACGCCGCCACCCCGAACTTCTTCTTCGCGTTGAGCGCCGCCATCCCCAGGGCAGCGGTGCCCATGAAGAAGATGTACGGGAACATCAGGCGCGTCAGGCTCTCCGTCCGCTCGAACTGCCCCGGTGTGCCGTGGAAGCCCGGCGCGAACAGCTCGGTGAGCGGCCCGGCGAAGACCATCCCAAGGAGCGAGACGACGACCAGCGCCACGAGCGAGACGCCTCGCGCGCGCGCGAAGAACGCGCGGCCCGCCTCGTCTCCTCCCTTGGCGAGGCGCCCGCTCAGCACCGGCACCACCGCGCTCGACACCGCGCCCTCGGCCAGCAGCTGCCGCAGCGTGTTGGGGATGGTCAGCGCGACCGCGAACGCGTCCGTCTGCGCGCGCGTGAAGAGCGCGGCGATCGCCATGTCGCGTCCGAACCCGAGCACGCGCGAGAGGAACGTCCCGGCGCCGATGATCCCCGCGCGCCCGACCAGCCGATCACGCTCGGCCTTCCCGGCTACTTCGCTCGGCTTGCGGTCCTCGGGCTCGCTCGGCATCGTTCCCGCGACCCTCAGGAACGCGCGAGGTCGCCGCGGTCTTCCTTCGCGTCTCCGGGGCGACACGTGTCGCACTGGCAGAGCGCGCGCAGGTACTTGTAAGCGTAGATGCCGCTCGAGTGCCCGTCGAACCAGGTGAGCTGGAGCGCGTAGTTGCCGACCGGGTCGATGGCGTCGATCTCCATCTGGATGTCCGAGGTCGGCTTGATGAACTTGATCGTGCCTTCGTGGCCCTGACAGCCCGCGCACGGGCAATACCCGCGGAGCACCTCGTGCGGGAGGACGCCCTTGTGGCCATCACCCCAGTCGATCTCGGTGGTCCTCGCGCCGCGCGGTGAGCGCACGGCCTTGCAGCGGAAGCGCGGGTCGATGCTCATTTCTTCGGCGCGTCGATCCGGGCGCGGAGGTGGTCGAGCGGGCCGATGCCGGCGGTCGCGCCCACGGCGGAGATGGCCTTCGCGCCGAGCATGTGACCGACCTCCATGGCGCGCGACCAGAGCTTCGGATCCTTCCACTCGGCGGAGCCGGGCTTGGCGCCGGAGCGGGCGATCACCGCCACGAGCCCCGCCATGAATGCGTCGCCGGCGCCGGTCGCGTCGATGCAGCGGACGCGCTTCGTGGGGAACGTCACCTGCCCGTGCGGCCCGACGCACGCCGCGCCGTTCTCGCCGCGCGTGAGCACCCAGGTCGCGCCCTTCGCGTTGTCCTCGAGCCAGGTCATGCCGCGCTTGCCGGCGAGGGCTGCGAGGTCCTTCTCCGAGCCCTTCACCACCGCGGCGCGCGAGGCGAGCTCGGCGATGGCGGCGCGCATCGACTCGACGTCGGGCCAGAGGTGCTGGCGCACGTTGAGGTCGACCACGAGCGCGCCCTTCGCCTTGTCGAGGGCGCCCAGGAACTTCTTCGTCGCGCCCTCGAGCGAGGGCAGCATGCTCGTCGAGCAGACCACCGCGAACCGCACCTTCGCGGCCCCGGCGGGGACGTGTGCCTCGTCGAGCGCGAGGTCGGCGGTGCCCTGCCGGTACGGCACGAACGTCGGTTCGCCCGTCGCGTCGCGGGTGACGAAGGTGATGCCGGTGCGCGATCCCTTGAGCCGCGCGACGCCCGTGACATCGACCCCGCTCGCGGCGAGCTCGGACCGCAGCGCGTCGCCGAGCTTGTCGTCGCCGACGGCGCCCACGGCCCCGACCTTCACGCCCAAGCGAGCCAGGACGAGCGAGACGTTGGCCGACGCGCCTCCCAGCTCACGCCGGAACGTGCGGGCAATCAGCTCCTTGTCGGGCTTGGCGTCGGGAGCTACGTGCTCGAAGAAATCCCAGAGCAGCTCGCCGAAGCAGGCAACGTCATTGGCCGTGGTCACGATGACCTGATCTTACTTTCACTTCGAGCCGTGCGGGTCGAAATCCGTGTGCGCGCTCATCGCCTCCTCGGCGACCTCGACGAGCTCGCTCGCCTGGGCAGGCGTCATCACGAGGCCCGGCTCGCGAGCCTGCGCGCGCAGCGCGAGCGAGCGAACCTCGGCGCTCATGGTGCGGCGCGCGCCGCCGCAGGTCATGCACACGAGCCCGCCGCCGACCGCATCGACGAACGCGGGGCGCCCGTCGGGACACGGCTTGCCGCAGCGCACGCAGCGCTCGAAGTCGATCGCGTAGCCCACGTCCGCGAGGAGCGCGAAGCCGAAGACCGCGAGGTGCTGGCCCACGACCGGCGAGATCGCGCCCGCGCCTGCCCCTGCACCATCCCCCGCACCTGCCCCTGCGCCATCCCCTGCCCCCGGCCCGTGCCCGAGCGCATCCAGGATGTCGAGCAGCGTGCCGAGCGACGACCACACGGCCGGCTCCGGCGTGCGCGCCGGGCAGAGATGGCGGATCCAGCGCAGCGCGCGGCCCGCCGCGTCCATCGTGTCGAGCGAGCGCACGATGCCCTCGCGCGGCCGTTCGATGCGCGCCTCCTTGAGCGTACACAGCTCCTTGCCCTTGTCGTCGAGCGAGACGAACAGCTCGTGGATGGGCTCGAGGGCGCCGCCGAAGCGCTTCGTCGATCGGCGAGCGCCACGGACGACTGCGGAGACCTTGCCGTCGGTCTCGGTGAAGAAGGTGGCGATGATGTCCGCCTCGCCGTAGGCGACGCTGCGCACGAGCAGCGCGGCCGACTCGATCCGCTTCACCCCAGCGCGCGCGGCAGGACGAGGGAGGAGAGCTCGGTCGGCATGTCGCGACCGCGCGGCTTGAGCACGATCGACAGCGCGAGCGTGAAGAGGATGAGCAGGAGCACGAGCGCGATGGCCACGCCGAAGCGGCGGCTCTGGCCCTCGCGCGCGGCCTGGACCGGCGAGGCGACGGGCAGCGGGTTCGCGTCGGCGGCGCCGATGCGGCGGCTGGCGGCGTAGCGCGCCACCACGTCGTCGGGCACGAGGCCCACAGTCTGCGCGTAGGACTTCAGGAAGCCCTTCACGAAGACCTCGCCCGGCAGGTCGTCGAAGTGGTCCTGCTCGATCGCCTGGAGCGTGCCGAGCGGAATGCGCGTGACGCGGGAGACCTCGGACAGGGCCATGCGTTTGGTCTCGCGCTGGCGTCGCAAGGTCGATCCGACGGTGTCCATGCTCACGATGTCCTCGATTTCGTCATGGCTGTGGCTAGGTCGCGAGCATCTGCACGCAGAGCTTCCCCGTCTTCGTATCGGCGGAGATGTCGCGGCACTTCTCGCTGTCCTTCTTCCAGTCCGGGTTGCCGAGCTGCTTGCGGATCCGGGAGCGGGCCCACCAGGCATCCTGGAGGGTCTCGCACTGCGGGTCGGCAGACAGCGCGTTTCCGAGGCTGGCCTCGGCGGCGGGGAGATCCCCCTTCTTCTCGTAAGCGAGGCCGAGTCGGTAGTGACCCACGCAGAAGCGCGGCTCCGCCACGGCGTTCTTCAACGACACGATCGCGGCATCGACCTGGCCGTCGCAGAGCTGCGCCTCGCCGAGGTTGCCCCAGGCGAAGTAGGGATGGACGTACGCGGGGTCCTTCGTGAGCGGCTCGAGGACCGGGATGGCCTCGCGGCAGCGCTTCTCGTTGACGAGGATCTGGCCGAGGAGGTTCTTCGCGTCGCGGAACTCGGCGTTCGCCTTGAGCGCGGCGCGGGCGTGCTTCTCGGCCTCGGGGAGCTTGCAGTCCACCGCCTCGAGGCCGCGGTTCGTCGAGCAGAACGACAGGTGGATGACCGCGACGAAGTACTGGGCCTTGTCGTTGTCCTCGTTGAGCGTGATCGCCTTCGTCGCGTGGTCGAGGGAGGCGCGCGGGTTGCCCTTCTCGAAGAGGTCGCGCGCGAGGTCGTACTCCGAGTCGCTCTGGCGCTCGAGGCTCTGGGCGCCCGGCGCTTGACTCCCCTTGCTCGGACAGCCCGTCAGTGCGGCGATGGAAAGCACCGCGAGGGTTGCTGCCACGGCCACCCGGCGCAGCGGCGAGGCCGGCGCGCGGGGTGCTGCAGCTCGGAGGTGGGGCGAGCGCGACCGCATGGATCTAGGGGACGCACGACTTATTCTGGCTGGGATTCGCCGTCAACCCTGAACGGTATGCTCCCAAGTGCGCGCCGCGACAGAGCTTTCCGCTCGAAACACCCCATCACCTGCGGCATTCACTGACGCACTGCATTGCGCGTCGGTCAGCGTTCGCCGCGGAGCTCTTCCTTGGATCCAAGCAAGCTGTAGAGGCGCCGGAGCGCCTCGAGGTCCGGGATCTCCACCCGCTCGCCGACGATCTTCACGTAGTGCTGGTCGCGCAGTCGCTGGACGGCGCGCTTCACCGTCTCGACATCGAGGCCGACACGGCTCGAGAGCTCGACCGGCGACACGAGGAGGTCGGCCGGACCCGCGGTCGCCCGCGACATCTTGAGCAGCGCGCTGATCACCTTCGACTGGGTGTCGCGCAGCATGAGGACCTCGATCTGGTCCTCGGCGTCCCGCAGGCGCCGCACGAGCTGGGTGAGGATCCGCTCCGACAGCGCCGGGAAGCGCTCGAGGATCTGGCGAAGGGCGGCGCGGTCGAGGACGAGCGCCGTCCCTTCCCCCAGCGCGACGGCGGTCGAGGTCCGGAGCGCGCCTTCGAGCAGGGCGCCCTCCCCGAAGAGGTCGCCCGCGCGGAGGACCGAGAGGCTGCGCTCCACCATGCGCACGCGCTTGAGGAGCCGGACGCGCCCGCTGTGCAGGAGGTACGCGTCGGTCGCGGGGTCGCCCTCGCGGAACAGCACCTCTCCCTGGGCGAAGGAGCGGCCGTACTGCTCGAGGAGCAGCCGGGTGGGCGCGTCGATGTGCTCGTTCAGGTCGAGGAGCGTGTCGGGCGGAGCCACGGCCGGACGATAGAGCATTCTTCGGGCTCCTCAAACTTTGGCGAAAGCGCCGCCGCGTGCTCGAATGTCCGCGGTGAGGACCGCCCGCGAGCAGCGCACCACCAAGGAGACGAGGATCGACGTGACGGTCGGCCTGGACGGCACCGGCGCAGGCTCCGTCCGCACGCCGATCCCGTTCCTCTCGCACATGCTCGAGCAGATCGCGAAGCACGGGCTCGTCGACCTCCCGGTGGACGCCGAGGGCGACGTCAAGAACGACGGACACCACACCACCGAGGACGTCGCGTTCACGCTGGGCAAGGCGGTGGCCGCCGCGCTGGGCGACAAGGCAGGCATTGCCCGCTACGGGTCGGCCACCCTCCCGATGGACGAGGCGCGCGCCACGGCCGCCATCGACCTCTCTGGCCGTCCTTACTTCGTCTGGGAGGTGCCGATGCCGAAGGCCAAGCTCGGCGCGTGGGACACCGAGCTCGCCGAGATCTTCTTCGAGGCCTTCGCCCGCGGCTCCGCGTGCAACCTGCACGTCGTCCTGCACGCCGGCACGAATCTCCACCACATGACCGAAATCTGCTTCAAGGCCTTTGCGAGGGCCCTCCGCGCGGCGTGCGCGCTCGACGCCCGCGCAAGCGGCATCCCCTCGACGAAAGGCTCGCTCTAGCGCGCTACGTGGCGGGGTCGTGGGTGCCCACCGAGGTGACGCCCGCCTCGGCTTTGCGGTCCCACATCGTGACCAGCAGCGTCGCGAGCATCGACAGGAATTTGAGCCCGAGCTCGTGATCGTCCTCGAAGAGGTC
>Ga0123336_10002256_pt1 | contig 16846 bp, 12 predicted proteins | sample SSSSmetaG_FD_96466 | JGI IMG/M metagenome (GOLD analysis project Ga0123336, IMG submission 96466) | Glacier valley bacterial and archeal communities from Borup Fiord, Nunavut, Canada, to study Microbial Dark Matter (Phase II) - ​SSSS metaG | ecosystem: Environmental > Aquatic > Freshwater > Ice... | reverse complement strand
TTGGCGTCCCCGATGGGATTCGAACCCATGTTATCGCCGTGAAAGGGCGGTGTCCTGGGCCGGGCTAGACGACAGGGACGTATGAAACAGCCGCGTCGTTCGCGGCTTTGCCAGCTTTCACGCTATCAATATCACCCTGCACTGTCAAAGGTGCGTCGCGTGGCGGGATGAGCAAGGGCAGCAATCTGCGGCTACACTAAGCGGACGCTGTTCACTCCACGAGCCCTGGCACCCGCTATGACCGAAGCTGCACTCTCCTCTCGCCAGCCTTACAAGTATCTCGACGCGTTGACGACGGCCTTCGTCGTCATCCTGCTGGTCTCGAACCTGGTCGCGCAGAAGGTGTGCCAGATTGGACCGTTCCCGGTGAGTGGCGCCGTGCTGTTGTTTCCGATTACCTATATCTTTGGCGACGTCTTTACGGAGGTCTACGGATTTGCGGCTTCGCGCCGTGCCATCTGGCTGGGCTTCTTCGGCACATCGTTGCTGTATCTGATGGGGACGATCATCATCGCGCTGCCCGCCGCACCGGGCTGGCAGAATCAGCAGGCGTTCGCTACGGTCTTCGGCTTTATCCCGCGCATCCTGGCGGCATCGCTGATTGCCTTCTGGGCGGGTGAGTTTGCCAACTCGTACACGATGGCTCGGCTGAAGCTGCTGACCAACGGCCGCAAGCTGTGGACGCGCACGATTGGATCCACCGTGGTTGGACAGGCGATCGATACGATCCTCGTGATTACTCTTACCTTCGGGGGTATCTACTCGGTGCGTACCCTGTTGAAGATCATCGCTACCGGCTATGCCTTGAAGGTGGGTTACGAGGTGCTGGCGACGCCCATCACCTATCTCGTCATCAATCGCCTGAAGAAGGCGGAGAACGCGGACGCATTCGATCGCCACGAGAGCTTTAACCCGTTTGCCTTCACCGGCCACGAGCAGGCTTCTCCCCCCAGGGGCAGTTGATAGGGAACATCTGCGGCGAGCGTTAACCTCCTCCAAACAAAATACTTGCGGGTCATTAGCGGCAATTACGAACCCTTGTCCGCGGAACCGTCATCTAATGGAAGGGCCAGTACGGCGTGCGTGCTGCTTCCAAGGCACTGGCAGAACTTTCATCGTATTCGCCAACAGATTTACAAGATATAGGGCTAAAGGTTTTAAGGAGAAGCACTGTGTCTCAGATCCAGTTCCCCAGCCGCGCCCTTTCGTTCGCGGGCCTCGCGCTTGCCGGAGTACTCGCTGGCTGCAAATCCTCACCAGCGCCAGCCGCAGCACCCCAGCCTATGCCGGTCCAGGTTTGGCCGGTTACGCTCACCAATGTTCCGTCGTCGGACACATACGTTTCCACGATCAAAAGCCGCCGCTCCGCTACCATTCAGCCTCAGGTAGATGGCAACCTGACGCGCATCTTCGTGAAGTCGGGCGACGTGGTGAAGGCAGGCCAGGTGCTGATGCAGATCGACCCGCTGAAGCAGGTTGCTACCGTGCAGTCGCAACAGGGAACCGAGTCGCAGAAGCAGGCCGTCTATCAGTACAACCAGGGTGAGGTCGAGCGCCAGCGCAAGCTGTTTGAAGCAGGCGTCACATCGAAGCAGACTTACGACCAGGCCGTGCAGGCCTTCCAGAACGCCAAAGGCGATCTCGCCTCTGCTTCCGCGTTGACCAACACGCAGAAGCAGCAGCTCGCCTATTACCAGATTCGCGCCCCATTCGGCGGCATCGTTGGTGATATTCCCGTGCATCTTGGCGACTACGTCTCTTCCACGACCATGTTGACGACGGTGGACGAGAACATGGAGCTGGAAGCTTATATCTACGTTCCTACCGAGCGTGCCACGCAGGTACGCATGGGACTGCCGGTTGAGATTCTGGACACGGCGGGCAATGTGCTGCTGAACTCCACCATCTCCTTCCTTTCGCCGCAGGTGGATAACGGTCTGCAGAGCATTCTTGCCAAGGCCAGCATTCCTTCCACGACGCGTACACTGCGCAGCGAGCAGTTGGTGAAAGCTCGCGTGACGTGGAGCACCGCGCCTGCGCCAGTCGTACCCGTTCTTGCTGTAACGCGTATTGGTGGACAGCCGTTCGTCTATGTTGCCTCGCCCAAGGGCGAAGGCTTTGCGGCGCACCAGGTTGCCGTAACGCTTGGCGATACGGTGGGCAACTCCTATCCCGTCCTCAGCGGACTTAAGTTAGGCGATAAGGTCATCATTTCTGGTCTTCAGTTCCTGCAGGAAGGTGCTCCAATCAAGCCGCTCGGCTAACGGGGCTTAGCACTTTCGTCGCGGCACGCAGTGTGGTGCCGCCTCTTCTTCCGCTTCACAGCCGGTAGCATCGACCGGTTCGAGGTAAGGCACTTGGTAGATTTTTTCATTCGCCGTCCAATCTTTGCGACAGTCTGCGCACTCCTCATCGTGCTGGCCGGTGCTGTCTGCATTCCCACGTTGCCCATCTCACTGTATCCGCAGTTGGCTCCGCCACAGGTCGTCGTCACCAGCAATTACATCGGCGCAAACGCCAAGGACGTTGAGTCCGCCGTCACCACGATCCTGGAGCAGTCCATCAACGGTGTGGAGGGCATGCGCTACATCAGCTCCACCAGCTCGAACGACGGAACCTCGGCTGTTACGGTCACCTTCAACACCGGGTACGACCTGAATATCGCCGCGGTTGACGTGCAGAATCGCGTTTCTTCCGCCTCGGGCCGTCTGCCTGCCGTGGTCAACAACACCGGCATCACCATCACCAAGGCGAATGCGAACTTCGTGCTGGCCGCGGGCTTTGTCTCGCCGGACCACTCGCTTTCCCAGGCCTTCATCTCGAACTACCTCGACGTCTACATCAAGGACGCTCTAAAGCGCGTTCCCGGCGTCGGCGATGTCATCGTCTTCGGTGAGCGCAAGTATGCGATGCGCATCTGGCTCGACCCTAGCCGCCTCGCTGCGCGTCAGCTGACCGCGCTCGATGTTACTTCCGCGCTGGCCGAGCAGAACGTCGAAGTCGCCGCTGGTCAACTCGGACAACAGCCCGCCAATGCGAAGCAGAACTTCCAGATGGCGGTACGCGTCGCAGGACGCCTGTCTGACCCGAAGCAGTTCGAAAACATCATCCTCAAGAGCAGCAGCAACGGCGGCGGAATCGTTCTGCTCAAAGACGTAGGCCGAGCCGAAGTGGGCGCGGAGAACTACAACACCAGTCTGCTGTTTTCCGGCCAGCAGGCCATCGGTATCGGTGTGCAGCAGCTCTCGAACGCGAACGCGCTCGACGTCGATAAGCGATGCCGTGCCGTCTTCGCCGAGTTAGAGAAGAATTATCCTCCTGGCTTGAAGGGCATCATCGCGGTCGATACGACCACCGTCGTCAGCGACTCCGTGCACGAAGTGATCCAGACAATCTTCGAAGCCGTCATCATCGTCATCATCGTCATCTTCCTCTTCCTGCAGGATTGGCGCGCCACGATTATTCCCGCGGTCACGATTCCCGTATCGCTCATCGGAACTTTCGCCTTCATCAAGATCTTCGGCTTCTCCATCAATTCGCTGACGCTCTTCGGCATCACGCTGGCGACCGGACTCGTAGTGGACGACGCCATCGTCGTCATCGAAAATGTGCAGCGTCACATTGAGAACGAGCGCTGCGACGCCATCCGCGCAACCTCTGAGGCCATGGCTGAAGTAACCAGCGCTGTCATCGCGACCTCATTGGTGCTCATCTCCGTGTTCATCCCGGTCAGTTTTTTCCCGGGGACGACCGGCATTCTATACAAGCAGTTCTCGCTGACCATCGCCTTCTCGATCGCCATCTCGGCCTTCAACGCGCTGACGCTCTCCCCTGCACTGGCCGCGATTCTGCTGCGCCCCCAGGAGAAGCACACCGGCATCATGGGATTCATCCTGAACCCCGTGGAGCGCCTGATCCAGTGGGTCACCAAAATTTATGCAACGGCGGTGACCTTCGTCGTCCGTATCCGCTACGTTGTCCTCGTCGTATTCATCCTTGCTTTGCTGGCGACGGGCTTCATGTACAACTACGTCCCCACGGCGTTCATCCCGCAGGAAGATCAGTCCTACTTCCTGATCATCGTGCAGACACCTCCGGGCGCATCGCTCAGTTACACCTCTGAGTTTGCGGATCGTGCGGCAGCCCTCGTCCGCCAGAATGAGGGCGTATTCGGAACCTTCTCCGTCATGGGCTTCTCGCTTGCTGGCGGTAGTTCGCCCAACGCGGGCCTTATCTTCGCGCCGCTCAAGCCCATCGACGAACGCACCAAAATGGGTCCGCAGTTCTCCGCGCATAACATCGTCGGCGAAGTTGGGCCGAAGCTCTTCGGCGTCCCCGGCGGCATCGCCTTCGCGGCAGAGCCACCGGCTATCGCTGGCGTCGGCAGCGTTGGCGGATTCCAGTTCATCCTGCAGGATGGTGGCCGCAACAGCTTCGGCGACATCGACCGCGTAGCCCACACCATCGTCGGCGCATCGCGCGCGCCGGGCTCCGGACTCGTCGGCATGAACACCACGTTCACCGCCAACGATCCGCAACTTGTCCTCACCATTGATCGTGAGAAGGCGAAGGCCATGGGCGTTCCCTTCAACCAGATTACGGCTGCGCTCAACACCTTCATGGGTTCCAGCTACGTCAACGACTTCGACTTCAACAACCGCTCGTACCGTGTCTACGTTCAGGCCGACCAGCAGTTCCGTGCGACGGCTGGTGATATGCGCCAATACTACGTCCGCTCGAACGACGGAAAGATGGTGCCCCTGGACAACCTCGCCACGCTGAGTGAGACCTCAGGCCCGCAGGTAATCAACCACTACAACCTCTTCCGCTCGGCTGAGATTGACGGCTCAGCCGCACCGGGCCTCAGCTCCAGCCAGGGCCTGGAGAAGATGCAGCAGCTCTTCGACAAGAACAAGATCCAGGGAATGACCTCAACCTGGACCGGCCTCGCGCTCGAAGAGTTTGAATCCGCGGGCAAGGCTATCGTCATCTTCGGCCTGGGCCTGCTAGTCGTTTACCTGACGCTTTCCGCCCAGTATGAGAGCTTCGCGCTGCCGTTTATCATCCTGCTCGCTGTACCGATGGCGGTACTCGGTGCGCTCTCGCTGGTGCTCGCACGCGGACTGGTGGACGACGTTTATGTACAGATCGGCCTGGTCATGCTCATCGGTCTCTCGGCCAAGAACTCGATTCTCATCGTCGAGTTCGCCGAGCAGCAACTGGAGCATGGCAAGAGCATTATTGACGCAGCCATCATCGCCTCGGAGCTTCGCCTGCGACCCATCCTGATGACGTCAATCGCCTTCATCCTCGGCGTGTTGCCGCTTTACTTCGCGAAGGGCGCCGGCTCGCTGGGACGTCACTCGGTGGGTACGGCGGTGGTTGGCGGTATGGTGCTCTCCACCATTCTCAACCTCTTCTTTATCCCGGTACTTTACGTCATCCTCAAATCGCTGCTGGCTCGTTTCAAGCCTGCACCAAAAGAGCGTCCAGCAGACTGCGATGAGCCGCCAACAACTCCTCCCACTACATCGCAACCCGCCCACTAAAGGCGAGGTTGCTGAACCCCATGTCCGAGCAATCGGGCATGGGGTTTTTCGTTGGTGTCACAACCAGCTATCATCACCCGATGACTTCGCCGCCCCGCCCCGCCATCCCGCAGGATCAAAGCTGGGTCTTTGCAGCGAACGACCCCGCGCTCGGCCTGCCCCTCCAGCACCTGCCGTACTGCGTCTTCGAGCATCCCGAGACGGGCGAGCATCATCTTGGTACGGTCATCGGTGGCTGCGTCCTTGACCTTAACGCGTGCGCAAACTCTGGTCTCTTCACGCATCTGCCTGAAGTCGCGTCCGCCTGTCTTGCCCCGCTACTGAACCCGTTGATGGCTCTCAACAGTGAAGCCCTTACATCCCTGCGTACCGAACTCCAGCACCTGCTCCGCATCGGCAACCACGTCCCCCCCGCCACGCGCTCGCATGTGGAAGCAGCGCTGCTTCCCAAGCGTGGCCTGACGTTCCTGAAACCCGTCCACATCCCCAACTACACGGACTTCTACGCGTCCATGCACCACGCCACGCGGGTTGGCAGACTCTTCCGTCCTGACAATCCGCTGCTGCCGAACTACAAGCACGTCCCCATCGGTTACCACGGCCGCGCCTCTTCCATCGTCATTAGCGGTACACCCATCACGCGCCCCTGGGGCCAGAGCAGACCTGCCTCGCCGGAGCTGCCACCCACCTTTGCCCCCACCGCCTCCCTCGACTACGAGTTGGAGCTTGCCCTCTACATCGGCCAGCCGAACGCGCTCGGCACGCCCATCCCCATCGACCATGCGGAGCAGCATCTCTTCGGCGTCAGCCTGCTCAACGACTGGTCCGCCCGCGACATCCAGCAATGGGAGAGCCAGCCTCTGGGGCCCTTCCTTGCCAAGAACTTCGCCACGTCTATCGGCTCCTGGGTCACGCCACTGGCCGCACTCGAACCCTTCCGCACAATCGCTCCCGCACGCCCGAACGGCGACCCGCAGCCGCTGCCTTACCTCACCGGTGCGTCGCCACTGGGCCTACGAATTTCGTTGGAGGTACTACTAGCCTCCACTTCGAGCGGCCAGCCACAGCTTCTATCCAGGTCCAACGTCAGCGACCTTTACTGGACGCCCGCCCAACTCATCGCCCACCACGCCAGCAACGGCTGCAACCTCCAGACCGGCGACCTGCTCGCCACCGGAACCATCTCCGGCCCGACCGAAGACTGCGCGGGATGCCTGCTTGAGCTCACGCGCAACGGAGCCATGCCGATCACCTTGATGAACGGGGAAGCGCGCACATTCCTGAACGACGGCGATGAGGTCATCCTGCGGGGCTATGCTGAAGCTCCGGGCCATCCGCGCATCGTTCTGTGCGAGTGCCGCGGCATCGTCAACCCTGCTCGCAACATCCCCTAGCCAACCCGCACTCCGTGGGCATATTCTCATGGGTGGCAGCCTATCGCCATTCGGAGACTCCCCATGGCCACACCCGTACAGATCGAACCGCAGACCCTCGGTACGCAGGACTTTCTTCCCCTCAAAGGCACCGACCACGTTGAGTTCTGGGTTGGCAACGCTCGCCAGTCGGCCTACTTCTACCGCGCCGCCTTTGGCATGTCGCTGGTCGCGTATGCAGGCCCCGAGACGGGTCAGCGTGACCGCGCTTCCTACGTGCTCCAGCAGGGCAAAGTGCGCTTCGTCCTTACGACGGCTCTTCGCACAGACTCGGAGATCGCCCGCCACGTCCACGTGCACGGTGACGGCGTGCGCTCCATCGCGCTCTGGGTCGATGACGCCCGCCAGTCCTGGCTTGAGACCACCAGCCGCGGCGCGCGCAGCGTCCATGAACCTGTGACGACCTCGGACGATCACGGCACCGTCACCACCGCCAGCATCGCCGCGTATGGCGATACCATCCATACCTTCGTCGATCGCGGCCACTACAACGGCCCTTTCATGCCCGGCTACCAGGCGGTCGCTCACGATGTCGTGGCGCGTCCCACGGGACTGCTGCACATCGACCACTGCGTCGGCAACGTCGGATGGAACGCGATGAATGAGTGGGTCGACTTCTACTCCCGCGTCATGGGCTTCGGGCTTTACCAGCACTTCGACGACAACGACATCTCCACCGAGTATTCCGCTCTGATGTCGAAGGTGATGGCGAACGGCAACGGCTACGTAAAGTTCCCTATCAACGAGCCCGCCGAAGGCCGCCGCAAATCGCAGATTGAGGAATACCTGGACTTCTACCAGGGACCCGGTGTGCAGCACATTGCACTGGCTACGTCGGATATCCTCGCGACCGTCTCGGCGATGCAGCAGTATGGAGTCGACTTCCTCACCGTGCCGCACTCCTACTACACGGAACTGCAAAGCCGCATTGGCAAGATCGACGAGCCAATCGAGGAGCTGGAGCGCCTTGGCATCCTCGTCGACCGCGACAACGAAGGCTACATGCTGCAGATCTTCACGCGCCCCGTTGAAGACCGACCCACCGTCTTCTTCGAGATCATCCAGCGCAAGGGCTCACGCAGCTTTGGCAAGGGCAACTTCAAGGCGCTCTTCGAAGCGATCGAACGGGAACAGGACCTGCGCGGCAATCTGTAGCGGTGTCACGTCGGAAGCAAAAAAGGCACTCCATGCTGTGGAGTGCTTTTATTTTTCCTGCAAAGTAAAGACTAACCGTGAGTCCCGGCGCCCTCTGCTGCCAGAACCCGAGCATACGCCGGTACGGTGAGGAAGTCCTGAAGCTGCGGTGCCTTCACCAGCTCACGCATCAGGAATCCGGCGTGTTTGTAGGCCTCGAAGCGCGTGGCATCCACGCGAATTTCCGCCAGTCCCAGCTCACGGTCGATCTCGCTTTCGATCAATTCCGCGGTGACCTTGCGGCCATCCGTCAGCACCGCACCGTGGTGGACCCACTGCCACAGTTGTGCCCGGCTAATCTCCGCCGTCGCCGCATCTTCCATCAGGTTGAAGAGCGGAACGCAGCCGATGCCGCGCAGCCACGCTTCCACATAGCCCAGTCCAACCGCAACGTTCTGCCGCATACCGGCCTCGGTAATCGAACCTTCCGGCACGCGTAGCAGGTCATCCGCCGTGGCGAAGTAGTCCGGCAGTTGCTTGTCGATCTGGTTGGCTTGCGGCATCACGCGGTTGAAGACCTCAAGCGCCACCGGCACCAGCCCCGGATGCGCCACCCAGGTGCCGTCGTGCCCGTCGGTCGCCTCGCGCTCCTTGTCGGCGCGGACGCCGGCGATTGCTTTCTCGTTGGCTTCGGGGTCGCTCTTGATGGGGATCAGCGCGCTCATCCCGCCCATTGCACTGACGCCGCGGCGATGGCACGTCTTGATGGCCAGTTTGGAGTAGCTGCGCATGAAGTGCGTCGTCATGGTCACCTGTCCGCGGTCCGGTAGCAGAATACTTGTATCCCCGGCAAACTTCTTGATGAAGCTGAAGATGTAGTCCCAGCGTCCGCAGTTCAGCCCGGCGGAGTGGTCCTTCAGCTCCCACAGAATCTCGTCCATCTCAAACGTCGCGAGAATCGTCTCGATCAGCACAGTGCCCTTGATCGATCCGGCAGGGATGCCCAGCTCTGCTTCGGCCTTGACGAAGACATCGTTCCACAGGCGCGCTTCCAGGTGGCTCTCCATCTTGGGCAGATAGAAGTAAGGCCCGGAGCCCCGCGTCAGCAAGTTCTTCGCGTTGTGGAAGGTGTACAGGCCGAAGTCGAACAATGAGCCCGACATCACCTCGCCATCTACAAGGACATGTGCCTCTTCCAGGTGCCAGCCACGCGCCCGCACAAACAGCACGGCGGGGTTCTCAATCAGCTTGTAACTCTTACCTTTGCTTTTATCGTCGAACGTGATGGTGCGCCGCACGGCGTCCTTCAGGTTGATCTGCCCTTCAATCACGTTCTCCCAAGTCGGTGTGGTCGAGTCTTCAAAGTCCGCCATGAAGACCTTTGCGCCGGAGTTCAGCGCATTGATAATCATTTTGCGTTCGACGGGGCCGGTAATCTCCACGCGGCGGTCCAGCAGGTCAGCGGGCAGGGGAGCGACCGTCCACTCGCTCTCACGAATTGCGCGCGTCTCTTCCAGAAAGTCCGGACGCTCGCCCGCATCGATACGCGCCTGCCGCACCACGCGAGCCGCGAGCAGCTCCTTGCGCCGTCCGTTGAAGGCTCGCTGCAAGCCCGCAAGAAATACTATTGCCTCTGGCGTCAGAATCGCCGCGTACCGCTCCGAAACCGGAGCCACAACCTCAACACCCTCGCTAAACTTCATCAAATCCTCCTATGCCTTGCCCTTGGTTCTGTCGTGATCGAAAAGTGCGCAGTCAATGCTTATGCGTTACGTAAAGCGCAGACTCACCTTGCCCGCAGTCGCAAAAGTCACATCCACGGATGACCCAGCTACGACCTGAACATTGCCGGTCCAGCTTCCCGTCGTCACAATCTGCCCAGCCTTGATGCCGCCAGTTCGCGCCGCACCTTCGTTCGCCAGCCACGGCAGTAGCCGTAGAAAATCACCCGAAGTATTCGAGCCAACACGCTCCACCCGTACCACGCCATCGACCGCCAACGTAACTGCCTCCTGCGTAAAGTCGATGCTCTTCCATTCGGCATACGCCGGCCCGTAAACGAGTCCGCCATGCATCTGCACATCGCCAATCTGCGACAGCTTTACGGCAGCGACGGGATCAACCAGTCCACTCTCCAGCACCTCAATCACCGGGTGACAGCTCTCGATGGCTCCGATCACTTCGTCACGCGTATAGGGCGTAGCACGCGGCAGCAGATCCTTACCGAACAGGAACGCAATCTCCGCCTCCAGACCGCGATAGCGATGAGTAGCGCCGCTCAACAGGCTGCCGCTCGGAGCGATCCACGCCTTCGGCATCGGCGCAAACAGCGGCGTAGCTTCGGGCGTCGCCGCGCCAACCTTCCATCCACCAATCTCGCCGTAAGCGGCCATCATCGTATCCTGCATGAAATACGCTTCATCCAGCGTGGTGGGCTGCAGCTCCGCAGGCAGATCTTCCACTGGCGTCACCGTACGACGCGCATCCAGCAGCAGGTTTGCTGCATCCATCAACTGTTGTTCCCGAGCACCATTCATCATCGTTCCAGTGTCTCGCAACAGCCCCGTTTCTGTCTCGCAGGAACTTCCCCGTCATTTGTCCGCACCGTTGCATCTATGGGCCCTCGCCACACGTACTGTAACCATAGCGGTGCTGTTAGCGTCATACTGGATAATGACAACAGGCCGCACCTGAAGGGAACGATCATGCTCCTCCGCAAAGCACCCAGCCTCGCCTCCACCATCCATTCTTCCGAAATTACGCCACACTCTACATTTGAGCAGTTCACCAGCAACCGCCGCCAGTTCCTTGCTGGTGCCGCGGCACTAGGCGCAGGTGGTGTCGCTGCAGCGAAGCTTCCCAGCATCTTTAATCCTGCCGCCGTCCATGCTGCCGAGAAGCTCAATAGCGTCCCCAGCAAGTACACGCAGAGCGACTTGCAGACGCCTATTGTCAAGGCCACTACCTACAACAATTTTTATGAGTTCGGCACCGACAAGTCCGATCCCGCCCGCAACGCCCACACCCTGCAGACTCGCCCCTGGACCCTCCAGGTTGCTGGCCTCGTCAAGAAGCAGCAGACCATCAACATCGACGACCTCCTCCACTATCGCTCCATTGAGAGCCGCGTCTACCGTCACCGCTGCGTCGAGGCGTGGTCCATGATCATCCCGTGGGACGGCTACTCACTCTCTGAGCTCATCAACTTCTGCGAGCCCCTGCCGAGTGCCAAGTACGTCCAGTTCACCTCCAACTTGAATAAGAAGCAGATGCCCGATCTCCCTGGTGGTTATGACTGGCCCTACACTGAAGGCCTGCGTATGGATGAAGCCATGCACCCGCTCACGCTGCTCACATTTGGTTGCTACGGCAACACCTTGCCCAACCAGAACGGAGCTCCTGTTCGCGTCGTTGTGCCGTGGAAGTACGGTTTCAAAAACGCGAAGTCCATCGTCAAGATCACCTTCACGGACAAGCAGCCCAAGACGACCTGGAACCAGATCAACTCGGAGGAGTACGGCTTCTACTCCAACGTGAACCCCAAGGTGGATCACCCGCGCTGGACGCAGGCGCGCGACCGCCGCATCGACGCAAGCGCGTTTCCGCACTCCGTCCCCACGCTGATGTTCAACGGCTATGAAGACCAGGTCGCCAGTCTCTACTCTGGCATGGACCTGAAGAGGAACTACTAGGCCCTCCTGCGTATGCCTAAGTCCGCCCTCCTCGCCGTCAAAGTTTTCGTCCACCTCGCCTGCCTTGCACCGGCGCTGTGGCTGCTGCACTTCTATACCTCCGGCGCGCTCGTGCTGGACGCCGACCCCGTCAACTACCTCACCCACTTCACCGGCAACTGGGCGGTCTACATCCTGCTCGCGTCGCTGGCCATCACGCCGCTGCGCCGCCTCTCACCGAAGATCACGTGGCTCATCCGCCTCCGCCGCCTCATCGGACTCTACGCCTTCTTCTACGCAACGCTGCATCTGGCGACGTACGTGTTCCTCTTCTCCGGCTACGACATTGTTACCGCGCTCACCGCGCTCAGGGCCGGCCACCCCGGCGAACTCATCGTGCAGGGCAAGGCCGTGTGGCCCACTATCTATGACGACCTGCTCAAGCGCCGCTTCATACAGGTGGGCCTGTTGGCATGGGTCATCCTGCTGGCACTAGCCGTCACCTCACCGGCCCGCATCATGCGGGCGATGGGCGGCAAAAACTGGCAGCGCCTCCATCGCCTCGTCTACGTTGCCGCGATCGCTGGAGTCATCCACTTCTGGTGGCTTGTCAAAGCAGGCGTCCGCACACCGTGGAAAGATACCGCCGTTCTCGCCGTGCTGCTGCTGGCCCGGCTCGTGTATAGCGCTTGGAAGAAGCGTGGAAAACCCGCCATCATTCCCGCAAAACCTATCGTCACTGCACAATGATCTACCGGTCAAATACCGGCAGAGCGCAACTTACCAACCCAAACCCCTGTCTAATCCTACAGAGGCTCTTATGCGCAAAATTACCCTCGCACTCTTCGCATCTGCCCTCACCGCAGCGACTCTCACGGCACAGCAGTCCACCTCCCCCAAAGCTCCCGTTATGCCGAAACCCCGCAAAGCGAATCCTCTAGTCCCCGCCACTCCGAAGGATGCACCGCTCACGCCTCTTACAGATCGCGAAAAGGCAGTACAGCTTCTCAACCGCTTCACCTTTGGCCCGCGCCCCGGCGATGTGGAACGCGTTTTAGCTCTTACCTCGGACAAATGGTTTGCCCAGCAACTCAACCCCGCCGCCATCAATGACGATGTCCTCAACAAGCGTCTCAACGACTACCCCACGCTCAACATGCAGCCCGATCAGGCGCTCACCCTCTTCCCGGACCGCGGCAATATTCAGCAGGTAGCTGAGGGTAAGCGCCCGTACCCGACAGACCCACTGCTCGCCGCTATGTACGAAGTACAGGTCTTCAAGTACAACCTCGACGTCGACACCAAAAAGGTCAACGCCGACGGCAAGCCCAACATCACTCCGCCCACGGACGCCGAAGTCGCTGCGCAGAAGAAGCTCGATCAATCCACCGCCGCCCGTATCGCCGGCGACCTCTTCGCGCTACCGAAGAATCAGCGCATGGCCACCCTCATCAAGCTGCCCGTCGCGGACCGCATCGCCTTCACATCCTACGTGGGCGGCGACCAGAAGAACCTCCTTCTCGCGGACTTCAACCCACGCGAGCGCGAGATCTTCTACGGCATGAACTCCAACGTCGGCGCCGCTTACCAGATCGTCAACGAGCTCTCCCAGGCCAAGCTCGTCCGCGCCATTCTCTCCGAGCGTCAGTTGCAGGAGGTGATGACCGACTTCTGGTTCAATCACTTCAACGTCTACATCGGCAAGGACTCCGACCAGTGGTACACCACCAGCTACGAGCGCGACGTCATCCGTAAGAACGCGCTGGGAAAATTCCGCGACCTGCTGCTCGCAAGCGCCAGTTCGCCGGCCATGATGGTCTATCTCGACAACTGGCTCTCCATCGGGCCCGACTCTATCGCCAACGGCGTGAACCCTGTCAATCCAAACTCAAAGAAGGGTGCACGCGGACTCAACGAGAACTACGGGAGGGAAGTGATGGAGCTGCACACGCTCTCCGTCAATGGAGGCTACACGCAGGCCGACGTAACCCATCTCTCCGCCATCCTCACTGGCTGGACGGTCGACCGCCCCAACCAGGGCGGCCCTTTCCTCTTCGATGCGAAGAAGCATCAGCCCGGCTCCACGGAGTGGTTCGGCCACACCCTTTCTCCCGCAGCCTCGCCCGCAGCCACGCTCAATCTACCCGACCCCACACTCACTGTCACCACTAACAACCCCACCCCCGCGCAGGCACAGGCACAGCTAAACGAAGGCATCGAAGCCCTCACCCTTCTCGCCGCCAGCCCGAAGACCGCGCACTTTATCAGTTACAAATTAGCCCAGCGCTTCGTCGCGGACGAGCCTCCGTCCGCTCTGGTCGATCGCATGGCCGGCACCTACATTTCCACCGATGGCGATATCAAGGCCATCCTCCGCACCCTCGTGCAGTCGCCCGAGTTCAACTCCCGCAAGTACTTCCGCAACAAGGTGAAGACGCCCACCGAGTTCCTCGCCTCCGCTTTCCGCACCACCGCGACCGATCCGCAGAACCCTAGCGCACTCGTCAATACCATCAAGACGATGGGCATGCCGCTCTACTACGCACTGCCGCCCACCGGCTACTACATCACCGCCGACCAGTGGATGAACTCCACCGCCCTCGTGGACCGGCTTAACTTTGCCTATGCCCTTACCAGCAGCAAGTTCGCCAACCAGAAGTTCGACTCAGCCCATGTCCTCGCGCTCGGACTGATGGCCCAGCCTTCCACCGCGCCGCCGCAGGCCATGTCTGAGACGGAGCGCAGCAATCGTGCCAGGTTCGCCGACGCACTGCTCACGTCGGAGATTTCGAGTGGCACAGCAAACCAGTCACTGCCGGACTCTTCAGGCTCGGATGTCGCGCTGGGTGTCCTCGAAAATACGTTGGTTGGCGGAAATGTCTCCGCTCAGACGAATCAACTCATCCACAAACAGATGACGACCATCCCCGTCACCAGCTCCACCGACACTCTGAACTTACTGACCGCTCTGGTTATGGGCAGCCCTGAGTTCCAGCTCCGCTAAATTCAGCCAGGCTAAACCCAACTGCTTTTGGCAAATGAGTAAGGCTCACGCTGCGGACGAGAGAGCATCGCATTTGCAGCCGCATCATCCTTGAACTGCTCGTGTTCCGGGTCCCAGTGCAGACGTCGCTTCGCCTTCATCGCGATGTGGTGCAGCAGGCACGTGGAACAGGCGCGATGCCCAATCTCAATCGGTGCCAGCGGCTGCTTCCGTGTTCGCACGGACTCCAGCCAGTTGCCGTGATGCTCCGGGCTGGTCGCCAGGTGAATCTCATCCGGACCAATCACCGACGTTAGTATCTTCGGGTCGCTCGCCATGAGCGGTTCAATCTTCACGGCAGGTCCGCCGTTCGTGGTCGGCGTCGTGATCTCATCCCGCGTCACGAACAGCCAGCCCTTGGTGCCAATCCACTTGATGCCGTTGGGAAAGTCGCCCGAGATGTCCATCGTCCCGCCATTCGCGTAGCGCGCATGCGTCAGGAACTTGCCGTGCACGTTCCATAGTCCCTGCTTCGGAAACTCTGCCTCGCCCCAGATCTCGACTGGCCCGGTGTACTCGGTATTCATACCCCAGTGCGCTGTATCGACGTGGTGGGCGCCCCAGCCCGTAATCATGCCTGCGCCAAACTGTTCCATTCGCAGCCAGCCCGGGCGGTCGAAGCTGCTCTGCGGCATCACGCGATCCAAAGTGTACGGTGCCAGCGGAGTCGAGCCCAGCCACGCTTCATAGTCAAAGCCCGAAGGCACTGGCATCACCTTCGCCTCGCCACCCGCAGGATCACCCGGCAGCCCAATCTCCACATGCGTCACATCGCCGATGCGTCCATTCCGCACCAGTTCGCAGGCCCGGTGAAACTGCTTCCACGAGCGCTGCTGACTCCCCACCTGCAGGATGCGGCCCGTCGCCTGGACTGCATCGCTCAGGTAGCGGCCTTCCGCAATCGTCAGCGAAGCCGGCTTCTGCAGATACACATCCTTGCCCGCACGCACCGCAGCCGCCGCGATGATCGCGTGCTGATGATCCGGCGTCGAAATCACCACCGCATCGATATCCTTGTCCGCCAGCAGCTCGTGATAGCTCTTATAGCCACGCACGCCGTCGTAGGGCTTCCCCGTCTTCGCAGCGTAGAAGTCGTTGACGAACTTCTACCCCAGGTCCACCCGCGCCGCATCCAGGTCGCAGACGGCTATCACGCGAGCGCCGTCGTTCTTCAGAATCGCCGGCAGGTCATGGACGCGCGAGATGCGTCCCACGCCAATTGCGCCAACCGTAATCTGGCGGCTCGGAGCCATCTAACCCATCACGCGCGAAGGACAATAGCAGGGAAGCCGGCGGCCGCACCCAGCAGCGCAGAATCTTTGACGAATCCACGTCTCGAAATAGTCATCGCAACACCTCGCCGACTAAGGTTTCAGCTTCACAATCTGTGCCTTCATCTGCGCCCGCACCACCAGCTCCGCTGCCAGAAGGCACTGCGTCTGGTCCTGCGCGATGTGCGTACGGTTCACGATGTCAGCCACAAACTGGTGCCCAAACGGCAGCTCAACCTGGTTGCAATCGATAAACCGCGACTCCTTCTTGTCGACGATAAACAGGTTGTTCCCCTGCTTCGCCCGCGTCACATCCACGTACTTGCGCACTTCGATGTAGCCTTCCGTGCCCAGGATGAACAGACGACCATCGCCCCACGTTCCCAGTCCATCCGGCGTAAACCAGTCCAGCCGCACATAGCCGAAGCCCTTATCGCCGCGCAGCATCATGTCGCCAAAGTCTTGGAACTTCGGCTTCTGCGGATGCGCCGTATTCGCCACCTGCGAAGCGACCACCTCAGCCTCTTTCGAGCCTGTATAGAAGAGGAACTGGTCCACCTGGTGCGACCCGATGTCGCACAGAATACCGCCATACTTCGCCGGCTCCCAGAACCACTCCGGCCGTCCGCCCGCGCCACCCGCATACGGATCCATGCCATGCTGCACAATCTGGTGCGGCGCAATGTTGATCGTCTGGATCACTTTGCCGATCGCCCCTGCCTGCACCAGCTCGCCCGCCTTCACC
>Ga0123336_10002252_pt1 | contig 16869 bp, 13 predicted proteins | sample SSSSmetaG_FD_96466 | JGI IMG/M metagenome (GOLD analysis project Ga0123336, IMG submission 96466) | Glacier valley bacterial and archeal communities from Borup Fiord, Nunavut, Canada, to study Microbial Dark Matter (Phase II) - ​SSSS metaG | ecosystem: Environmental > Aquatic > Freshwater > Ice... | reverse complement strand
TCGCTGAGCAGCTGCTGCGCATCGTCGTCCCAGGGACGGTTCGCCTCGCCGGCCACGCGGGCCATCGTCGGCTCGATGCGGTCGAGGTCGGTGCCCAGCGGCAGGATGTTGAACAGCGCGTCGAAGAGCGCGTTGCAGAACTCCTGGATCACGTAGGTCGCGCCGCCGTAGCCCATGAACGGGGTGCCGGTATGGCGGCGGATGATCGCGCCCGGGAACGACGCCGCGATGTAGGTCGGCTTCATCATCGCGCCGCCGCTGCTCTCGGCGAGATACATGCGCTCGTTGTAGCTGCCGAACATCACGAGCGGCGGCTTGTCGCGGCAGAGCTGGCGGATCGCCTCGTTGTCGGTCTTCTCCCCGGGCTTGCGCGAGATCGCGAAGTTGCACGGCAGGCCCATCTCGTCCTCGAGGAAGTGACGGATGCCGCGCGCGTAGGTCTCGTTGGCGACGACCGCGAAGCTCGCGGTGCCGAAGAAGTCCTGCGTCACGGATCGCCACAGGTCCCAGATCGGCTTGACCGTCGTGTGCTTCTCGCGCTCGATGAACGGCTCGGGGTCGAGGTGGAGCAGCTCGCCGAGCGTGCGCAGGAATTTGGTCGTGCTGTGCAGGCCGATCGGCGCCTGCAGGTAGGGCCTCTCCAGCGCTTCGCAGAGCATCCGCCCGAACTCGCGGTACATGCAGATGTTGACGTCGGCCTCGACGAGACGCGACACGTCCGCGAGATGGCTGCCGAGCGGGAACACCATGTTCACTTCGGCCCCGATGCCCTGTACCAGCCGGCGGATCTCGGCCAAGTCGCTCGGCATGTTGAACGTGCCGTAGGCGGGTCCGATGATGTTGACGCGCGGCTTCTCGCCTTCGGGCCGCTCGGCGAAGGGCTTGCGGACCGGGACCTTGCGCATCCCGTACTCGGACCACAGCCAGTAGATGGCGCGGTTGGCGCACTGCCACTGGTCCTCGTCGATGGTGCGCGGCAGGAAGCGCTGGATGTTCGTGCCCTGCGGCGTGACACCCCCGCCGATCATCTCGGCGATCGAGCCCGTGACGACGACCGACGGCAGGTCCGGATCGAGCGTGGCGTGGGCGCGGCGCATCGAGCCTTCGGTGCCTTCTCGCCCGAGTTGCTCTTCGGCGAGACCGGTGACGACGATCGGCAGCTCGTGCGGCGGCAGCGCGTCGGTGTAGTGTAGGACCGACGTGACCGGCAGGTTCTCGCAGCCGACCGGCCCGTCGATGACGACCTGCAGGCCCTTGATGGCGGTGAAGACGTAGACGGCGCCCCAGTAGCCACCGGCCCGATCGTGGTCGATGACGTAGTTGAGCGGCTTGTAGGATTGCTGGGACACGTCGCCGGCCATCAGATCATCTCCTCGGCCTTGCGCTTCTTCGCGAGCTTCTCGACCTGGTGGCGCGTGAACGCCTTCCACTCGGGCCGGTCCTTCGGCACGCCTTCCCACACGCCGGCCGCGAAGTCCTGGCCCGCGCCGTCGAAGAACTCGCGCATCGTCTCGAAGCGATGCTTGTTCGCGATCGCCGCGTTGATCACCTGCGCGAGCGAGCCCGCGCCGGCCGGACCCATCAGCGGCCGCGCCGAGATCAGGTTCGTGAAATAGAGCGACGGGATGCAGAGCTGCTTGGCGGCCTGCACGACGGGCGTGGTGCCGATCGCAAGGTCGGGCTTCCATTCGTGCATCGCCGCCAGGTCCTGCTCGAGCGACGCGCGGTATTGCACGTGCACGCCTTTGGATTCGAGCCACGCGCAGTCGTCGGCGCTCCAGACGGTGCGCGGACAGGCCGTCCCGACGTAGCGCAGGTCCGCCCCGCTCTCGACCAGCAGGCGCGCGACCAGCAGTTCGGAACCTTCGTAGCCGCTCAGCGTGATGCGACCCTTGATCGGCATCTTCGCGAGCGCGCCTCGGATCGCGGGCAGCATGCGGTTCTTCACCGCGTCGATCTTGTCCTGCGCGACGTTGGCGGTCGTGCCGATCGCCTGCAGCCACGCCTCCGTGCCGTCGTGACCGACCGGCGCGGATCCCACGATCGGCCGGCCCGCGGTCTCGAACTCGCGGATGCTGGCGGTGTAGAACGGATGGATCGCGGCGACCACCGAGCCGTCGAGCGCGGCGTACAGCTCGCGCCATTCGCGGGTCGGCACCACGGGTCCGGCGGCGAGCCCCATCGGCTCGAGCATCATGCCGATGATCACCGGATCGGCCGGGAACATCTCGCCCAGCAGCGTGACCGTCGGCTTGTCGGAACGGCCGTTGCGCGGAGCCTGCACGGGGCCCAGTTCGGCTTCGCCGCGGGCGTACTTCAGCATCGCGCCGGCGAGCACGTCCTTGGCTTCCGCATGCGTCGGAACCCCGAAGCCCGGCACGTCGATGCCGATGATGCGCACGCCGTTGATCGCCTTGGGCAGGATCTGCAGCGGCACGCCGCTCGCCGTCGGGACGCACAGGTTGATGATCACGATCGCGTCGTAGAGCGCGGGATCGGCCTGCTTGTGGACGGCGTCGCGGATGTCCTCGAACAGCTTGCCCGTGACCAGCGACTCGGAATTGAACGGGACGTAGCCGACGCTGCGCTTCGCGCCGTAGAAGTGCGACGTGAAGGTCAGGCCGTAGACGCAGCATGCGGAACCCGACAGGATCGTCGCGGTGCGGCGCATCCGCAGTCCGACGCGCAGGGAGCCGAACGCCGGGCACATGCTCTGCGGCTGATCGTGCGGACCGGCCTTGGCATCGCGCGGGTAGTCCTTCGCGTACTGCTCGAGCACTTCCGACTTGCCCGCGGACTTCGCAGCGGCCAGCATCGCCTCGCCGCCGGAATGGCAGCCCATGCCGTCGCCTTCGATGGCGGTGGGCACGGCAAGCGGGACGATCGGGATGACGGTGTTCATGGCAGCCTCAGACCTCGTCGTAGACGACTTCGAGCGTTTCCTTGACGATCTCGCGCTTGCCGCACATGTCGAAGGTCGTGGCCGGCTCCAGCACCACGTCGCGACCGACCGATGCCGCCGAGAACAGGTTCAGCAGCGCGTCCTGCGTCATCGGCGACGGACGCATCGGCTGCGACGTATGCACGTTGGCGGCGAGCTCCGCGAACATCGGACCCCACGGCGAATCGGGTCGGCCGATGATTTCGTAGCTGGCGCTCTTGCGACGGATGTCCTCGTTGGCCGGGATCACCGACAGCACCGGGATGCCGACGTGTTCCGCGAACGCCTTGGCCTCGCCGGTGCCGTCGTCGCGGTTGATCACCATGCCGGCGACGCCGACGTTGCCGCCGAGCTTGCGGAAATACTCCACTGCCGAGCACACGTTGTTGGCCACGTACAGCGACTGCAGGTCGTTGCTGGCGACGACGATGACCTTCTGGCACATGTCGCGCGCGATCGGCAGGCCGAAGCCGCCGCACACCACGTCGCCGAGGAAGTCGAGCAGCACGTAGTCGAAGCCCCAGTCGTGGAAGCCCAGCTTCTCGAGCAGCTCGAAACCGTGGATGATCCCGCGCCCGCCGCAGCCGCGGCCGACCTCGGGCCCCCCGAGCTCCATCGCGTACACGCCGTCGCGCTTGAAGCAGACGTCGCCGATCTGCACCGCCTCGCCGGCGAGCTTCTTCTTGGAACTGGTCTCGATGATCGTCGGGCACGCGCGGCCACCGAACAGCAGCGATGTGGTGTCGCTCTTGGGATCGCAGCCGATCAGCAGGACCTTCTTGCCCTGCTGCGCCATCATGTAGCTGAGGTTGGCGAGCGTGAAGCTCTTGCCGATGCCGCCCTTGCCGTAGATCGCGATGATCTGCGTCGTCTTGGCGGCCGGCGAATGCGACTTGTCCTCGATGGCATCGGGCTCGATCGCGGCTTCCTTGCGGAGCATCTCGACGAACTTCATCGGCGACGTGGCGACCGGCGCGGCGGGCGTTGCCGGGACTGCTTCGGCCATGGTCATGAACTTGCTCTCCAGTCGAGAATCATCTTCAGGCAGGACGCGTCGTCGAAGGCGAGCGAATAGGCCGAGGCCGCCCGCTCCGCGCTTTCGCGATGCGTGATCAGGCCTGCCAGCGATACGCGACCGGTCTCGACGAGCTCCTTGACGGCGAGCAGGTCCGAGCGGCGCCATTCGGCGGCGGCACGAATGTGGGCTTCGCGCATGAAGGCCGGCGCGAAGTCGAATGCGAGACGGTCGGTGTAGAAGCCGGCCAGCACGACCTCGCCACCTTTGGCGAGACGGGCGATCAGCGAATCGAGAAGCTTCGCGTCGCCGCTGACATCGCAGATCGAGCGGTAGTCGCGGCGCGGATCGTCGTCCGGGTGGACGACGGCATAGCCCTCGCCGCCGGTCGCGCGGATCGGGTTGACTTCCCAGACGGTGGGCGGCGTGAAGCCGGCAGCGACCGTCATGCGCGCGATCAGCCGACCCAGCACGCCGTGCCCGACGATCAACTCCGGCGCGACCACGTCGCGGCCTTCGTCTCCGGCGACCGCGTGATAGGCCGTCGCCGCCAGTGCCAGCAGCACGCCTTCCTCGCCGACGGCCCGGTCGATGGTCAGCGCCTTCTCCCCGGGGATCACGACGCGCGACGAGGCCCCGCCGAACAGTCCACGGACTTCGCCGTAGCAGCGCGCGCCCGGGACGTAGACGAAGTCGCCGACCTGGTGACCGCTGCCGTCGCCGGCCGCCGAGACCACGCCGACCGATTCGTAGCCCGGCACAAGCGGATAGCCCATGCCGGGGAATGCAGGCATGCGACCGGTCCAGAGGAGCTTCTCGGTGCCCGTGCTGATGCCGCTGTGATGGACGTCGACGACGACGTCGGCATCCCCGGCCTGCGACAGCACGAGGTCCTGGATGCTCAATTGCCCAGGTTGGGTGAAGACGACTGCAGTGCTGTTCATCGAAGGGAGGACGAAGGACCGACGGGAGGTGCGTGACCAGGCTTCGCCAGGAGGACGACCGGCGATGGGCGGGATGGATCGGCGTGAATCATGGTGTCATCATATTCTTACGCCTCGAAGTGTCAACTCTAATTGACGATTATCGATGGTGCGTTGCGTGGGGACGTTGACTGAAGTTGCAAGACGGCGACGCGCGACGCTCACTTGAACGCGGCGATGACCCGCGTCTGCAGCGGCAGCGACGTCGCCAGCAACCGTGTGCGACGGAACCCTGCGCCGGCGAGCATCGCGCCCAGCCGCTCGGGTGTCCGCGGCCGCCCGCTGCCCATCGCCAGCAGGTACATGCCGAAGTACGCATCGCCCATCGCCTCGGCGCCGGCGGTCCCGGACATCGGCTCGCCGATCAGCAGCACGCCGCCGTCGGGCAATGCCGCGTGCACCGACTGCAGCAGACCCTGGGCGACCTCGTCGTCGTGGTCGTGGACCACGCGCACGAGCGTCGCGATATCGGCGCCCGGGGGCAACGCGTCGCGCACGAAGTCCCCGCCGGTCGCCGAGACGCGGGAACCGAGGCCCTCCCGCTGCAGACGTTCCCGGGCACGCGCGGCCACCGCGGGCAGGTCGAACACGGTGACCTGCAGATGCGGATGGCGGCGGGCGACGGAGATCGCGAAACCGCCTTCGCCTCCCCCGACGTCGAGCAGGTGCCGGTGGCGCGCGAGCGGATAGGCGTCGAGGATCTGGTCGGCGACCAGCGACTGCGACGCGCTCATCAGCGCCGAGTAGCCGGCGATGCGCGCATCGTCGAGACCGCCGGGCTCTGGATTGGCGGCGTATCCCCAGACCTCGGACAGCCGCGTGGACGCGCTGGCCGGCGGCAGGCCGCGCAGCAACGCGACCGGATCGGCGAGATCGGCGTACAGCACGGCGTGGTGCTCGACCATCGCGGACAGCGCACGACTGCGCGCCATCGGCGCGCCGAGCGGTCCGAGGCCGAAGCGCTGGTCGCGGCGCCGCTCGACGAGCCCGAGCGAGATCGCCGCGGCCAGCAGCCGGGTCGCGGCGTCCTCGTCGAGCCCGCTGTGCAGCACGAGCTCGCCGAGGCTGCGCGGCCGCTCGAGCAGCCAGTCGAAGATCCCGAGGCGGACGCAGGCCAGCAGGACCTGCGAATACGTGAACCCGGCGACGAGATCGAACAGCGCCTTCGCGCGGCGGCGCGCGATCCAGCGCGTCAACGGGAAACGGGCGGCCGCCCGCTGGAAATCCGGGCTCGCCAGCAGCCGGTCACGCCAGTCGAGCAGTCGGTCGGTCAGCGCATCCGACTTCACCGAACGCGCGACATCGGGCGTCAGCGCGCGCGCGGAATCGTCCATCGACGATCGGCCGGGTGCCGGCGCGGATTCACGCTGCGATGCGGTCCATGTCGGTACACCAGGAGGCCGGGACCAGGCGCGTCGCCTCGCTCTTGACGAGGGCGCGCAGGTAGGGCGCACCCGCGCATTCGGGAATCGCCGCCGACGCGTCGGCGACCATCCTGTCGAAGCGGCGGACCGCTTCGTGCAGGCCGTATTCGCGGGCGATGCTGGGCCGGTCGAGTGCCACGTCCTGGCCGACCGGCTTGCCGAGCGTCTCGGGATCGCAGACCACGTCGCGAATGTCGTCGGCCGCCTGATAGGCCTCGCCGAGGCTCTCGCCGAGCGCGCGCCAGGGCCGCGCATCCGCGCCCGCGGACTGCGCCCCCGCCATCGTCGCCGCGGCGAACAGCGCGCCGGTCTTGGCACGGTGGTAGTCGGAGAGCACGCAACGCGGCTCGCATTCCCACGCCTGGCCGGCAGAGATGCCGTACGGCCGTCCGACCGCCGCGGCGATCGTGGCCACGAGCTGGCCGAGTCGGGCGGGCGAGCGGATGGCGCCCGCCGCCAGCGTCTCGAACGCGGCGACGATCAGCGCGTCACCGGCGAGCACGGCAAGGCGTTCGCCGAACGCGGCGTGCACCGACGGCACGCCACGACGCGTCGCGGCGTCGTCGAAACACGGCAGGTCGTCGTGAACCAGCGATGCGCAGTGCAGCAACTCGATCGAGGCGGCCGCAGCGTCCGCGAGACCCGGATCGTCGCCGCCGCAGGCCATCGACACCGCGATGCACAGCTGCGGCCGGATGCGTGCCCCGCCCGGGAAGACCGAATGCCGGATCGCCTGTCCGAGCCGCGGCGGCGCGTCGGGCGCGTCCCCCCTGGCAATCGCGGCCTCTAGTGCGCGCTGGATACGTTGGTGGGCATTCACGAGCAATCTCCCGACAGGCTGGATGATCCATGGTGTCTCGTTGCATTGACACCGCGGTGTGTGCTGTAGGATAGACACATGGATTCCGAGCGTCAATCCCGACCTTTTCCGTCCCGTTCAACGTCGCGTCGCGCGACCGTGCGGTGACGTCCTTCCCGGTCGTCGTCGTCGGCGCGGGAATCGGCGGCCTCGCCTGCGCGCTCCGGCTGGCCTCGCGCGGCGTCGACGTGACGGTGCTGGAGAGTGCCGACGAGGTCGGCGGCAAGCTGCGCTGCATCGACATCGACGGCGCGCGGCTCGACGCCGGTCCGACCGTCCTCACGATGCGCTGGGTGTTCGACGAGCTGTTCGCCGAGGCCGGCGCGGCGCTCGCCGACGCGCTGACGCTGACGCAGGCGAGCACGCTCGCGCGCCACGCGTGGAACGGCCGCAGCCGCCTCGACCTGTTCGCCGACATCGCCCGGAGCGCCGACGCGATCGGGACCTTCGCGGGCGCCGCCGAAGCGAAGCGCTACCTGGCCTTCTGCGCGCGCGCGCGATCGATCTACACGACGCTCGAGCAGCCGTTCCTGCGGGCCTCGCAGCCGACCCCGGTCTCGCTCGCCGGCCGCGTCGGGCTGCGCGGCCTCGGCGGCCTGATGCGGATCTCGCCGTTCGCGACGCTGTGGTCGGAGCTGTCCTCCTATTTCCACGATCCACGCCTGAAGCAATTGTTCGGCCGCTACGCCACGTACTGCGGCTCGTCTCCCTTCCTCGCCCCGGCAACCCTGATGCTGGTCGCCCATGTGGAGCAGGACGGGGTGTGGCTCGTGGACGGCGGCATGCAGCGCATCGCGCTGGCGTTGAAGGGGCTGATCGAACAACGCGGCGGCCAGGTGCGTTGCGCAACGACGGTCGAACGCATCGAGGTCGAGGGCGGCCGGGTCCGCGGTGTCCAGCTGCGGGACGGCGATCGCATCGCGGCCTCGGCCGTGGTCTTCAACGGCGACACGTCGGCGCTGGCCGGCGGCCTGCTCGGCGAGGCGGTCGTGCGCGCCGCGCCGCCGATCCGCCGCGAACAACGCTCGCTGTCCGCGATCACCTGGCATCTCGTGTCGCGCACGCGCGGCTTCCCCCTGACGCGGCACAACGTGTTCTTCAGCGGCGACAGCCCGCGCGAGTTCCACGAGCTCTTCGTCGACCGCAGGCTTCCCGGGGACCCGACCGTGTACGTCTGCGCGCAGGATCGCGGGGCGGGAGACCCGTCGCCGGAAACCCGTACCGATGCACCGGAACGCCTGATGTGCCTGGTCAACGCGCCCGCCGACGCCGATATTCATCCGTTGACCTCCGAGGAGATCGCACGATGCGAAGCCACGATGTTCGACAAGCTGGCCCGTTGCGGGCTGCAACTGGAATCGCCGACCGCGCCACCGCGGATCACAACGCCCTCCGTCTTCGGGAAACTGTTCCCGGCGACCCACGGCGCGCTGTACGGGAGGGCGACCCACGGCTGGGCGGCGTCCTTCGAACGCCCGTCGTCACGCAGCAAGGTGGCGGGCCTGTACCTCGCGGGGGGGAGCGTCCATCCGGGACCCGGGCTGCCGATGGCGGCGCTGTCTGGCGGGCTGGCGGCCCAGAGCCTGATGGAGGATCGCCGGTCAATGCCCTGACGCGCTTCGATGTGGCCGTCGCGAACGACGGCTACGCCTGGTGGTACCTCGATGCGCTCAGCGACGACGGACGCCACGGGCTGACGGTGATTGTCTTCCTCGGCAGCGTGTTCTCGCCCTACTACGCACACGCCCGCCATCGTCGGTCGCGCAGCCGGGATGCGAGCGGCACCGATCCCCTCGAGCACTGCGCGTTCAACATCGCGCTCTACGGCCGCGATGCCCGCTGGGCGATGACCGAGCGCGGGCGGCGCGACCTGTCGCGCGACGCGACGTACCTGGCCATCGGCCGGAGTGCGATGGAATGGATCGGCGATCGGTTGCGGCTCCATCTCGACGAAGTGACGGCACCGCTGCCGCAGCGCATCCGCGGCACCATCGACCTCGACGTCGGCGCGCGTCCGGCGCACGGCGTCACGCTGGATCACGGCGGTCGGCATCGCTGGGGCGTGATCGCGCCGTGCGCGCGGATCGACGTGCGGCTCGACGCACCGGCACTCTCGTGGGTGGGCAATGCCTACCTCGATACCAATCGTGGCGACGCGCCGTTGGAGGACGACTTCGTGCGTTGGGACTGGTCGCGCACGCATCTCGCGGACGGGCGCAGCGCGGTGCTGTACGACGTCGAGCGGCGCGAAGGCGGAACGCTGGAGATCGCTCACTGGTTCGACGGGGACGGCAACACCGGGACCTTCGAAGCACCGCCGACGGCGGGGCTGCCGGCCAGCGGCTGGCGACTCGATCGAAGGACGCGGTCGGATGCGCACGTCGCCCCGCGCGTGGTCCGGGCGTTCGAGGACGGACCCTTCTACTCGCGCTCGGTGATCGCGGCCGAGTGGTCCGGACAGCCCGTCACCAGCGTCCACGAGCATCTGTCGCTGGAGCGTTTCGGCCGACGCTGGGTCCGCATGCTCCTGCCGTTCCGGATGCCGCGTCCGTTCTAGCGCGCCGAGGAATCCGGCACGCCGATTCTTTCCTTGGCCTGTTCGCTGCATGGGCTGTTTCGGATACCGACCGGTGCAATGGGATGCAACTATCGCGGCTCTGGTATGCCTTCGTGAACCATCAGTCGTCGAAGCCCCTCCTCGAGGATCTCGCGGCAATGACTGCTGACGCTGAACAGCATGGCGTGAATCGAGGCGTCGACCACATTGGTACTTTCGCATTCGAGGCTGTAGCGCTCGAACGCATTGAGTTTGAGCAACAGCTCCGCGAGGTGATTCGGGCACTCGCACAACACCTTCGAAGGCATCTGGGCGAGCTGGTGGAGAAACGTCCCGTCGTAGCGACGCAGCCCCGTAGGGTGCCTCAGCATCTGTGCGAACGCCGTCGGGGGCGTGGAGTCGATCGCGAGACCGAGTTGGCAGATGCGCGCGAGCTGCGCCGGATCCGTCGGGGCGGCCAACGCGATGATGTTGGCGTTATCGAGTCGCGACAGGAGCTGTCGGCTGCCGAAGCCATAGACGACGATCACGACCGGCGCCTTGGTCGCCGCGCGCAACTGCTTCAACATCGCCGGCAACGCGTTGTTCATCGTCGGCGCGTCGACGATCACGGCGTCCATCGTTTCCAACGACGCGAAGTCGACCTCGGCCAGCGATGGCAACGTGGCCCTCACCCGCACGTCGGAGCGCGAGCGCCAGGCTTGCGTGAGCACGGCGGCCAGCGCTTCACCGCACACCAGGACCCGGCAGTAGCCCTCCGGTGCAACGGGTGTCCTGACCGGGGAATCCTTGAATCGGGATTCGATCTGGCGGTCGGTCAGCGTGGCCAGGGTACCGATCGCATGCCCGGCGTCGACGGCCGCCTTGATCAAGGACAGGCGCTCGATATCGGCACGCCGGTACAGTCGGACGTTGGTCGCGCTGCGGGTGGGCTGCACGACGTCGTGGCGCGATTCCCACGCACGGATCGTCTGCACCGGAATACCGGTGAGTTTCGACACGGTCGCGATCCTGTACAGACCGTCGGTTGATGTGTCATTGCTGGATGAGACGACGTTCATGGCAGAGCGAAGTGGACGGGCCCGGAAGACCCGACGTGGTTGTACCGATCCGCAGCGAGGTCGCGCATGGCATGTCGGGCCGGCCGCCGTAACCGGTCGCACGGCGACGCTTCCCCCATCACGCTCCACCCACCGCCCCATATTGTCCCGCTTCGGCGACCCTGCTCGAGCGGCGTGCGTGCTCGAGCAGCGCCATGTGTGGCAGCGTCAATGCCGCCAGTCCGACGAAGAGGAGTTGCATGACCCGCTTCTCCAACGGAATACTGTCGGCGATCAGCCCCACCAGAATGCCCACCACCAGCACGATACCGGTCGGCCATGCGGTCATCGCCAGCGCCTGCCGGGCGCCGCGCCGGTTCAGTCCGCCGACCGTCCGAAGAATATGCCGCGGACTGTGCATGGCACAAAAATAAATCGTGAACGCCAGGAGCGGCGGCGCTGCGATCGCGACGGCAGTCAGCGCGATGAGCTCGATCGTGTCCCGGGTGAACGTCGTGGCCTGAAGCGCGCAAACGAGCAGCGTGGCGACCAACCACGGCGCCGCGAGGAAGCCCAGGATCGGCACGACGAACGCGCCGCTCGCCGGGCCGGCCACGAGACCCAGCAACCGTTCCAGTTCGGCGCCGTGTCGCAGCGCCGGCAAGACGATGACGGCGCCGCCGTACAGCACCCGGGAAAGACCCGAAATACCGACCCTCGGATCGCCGGCGAAGTGCAGCGCGGACAGACCGAGGAAGATGCACAAGAAGAATGTCGGCAACGCCACCCAGAGGCCGACAACCAGCGCAGCCAAGCCGAGGTAACCCAGCGAAAACAAAAGCCATTCCCTGCTGCCAGCCAGATGCAGCAGTCGGCGCGCGAAGACCACGTCCAGCGACCCGTGCGGAACGCCCAGCAGCAAGACAAGGACAGCGACGATCGGTAGTTCGAGCCGAGCATCCAGCGTCGCGCCCGCGGCCATCGCGCCGACGATCCCGAACGCGACGCCGCAGAAGACGAGTCCCTGTCGTCGCAGGGCCGATGTCATGTGGTCTGTGCCGCGACGGGGCCGCGCGGTGCCGGATTCAGCAACTGGCGCAGGAACAAGCCGGTCGGGAGGGAAGCGACCACGGCTGCGCGGTCGAGGACCGTGGCGCGGTCGCTCAGGAAACGTACGAGTCGTGGCGTGGGCGTGCGGTCGAACAGGTCCGTGAACAACGCAGGCCCGCGCTCGGGGTGGCTTCGCAGCACGTCGAGAAACAGGTTGTCCATGGTGCGCGTGAGCCAGGAATCGGCGGCATGTCCGACGGGCTCGCGACCCCGCCGAAGGGCGCCGGCGCAATCATCGGCCCAGCGCTGGATCCGCTCGAACGCATAGCCCGTCGCGGGACGGGCTGCGCCGCTCATCAAACCGGCGCGCAGGTGGCCGCGACCGAGCACCGTGTCGTGGCGCGCGATTCCCATCGGCAGGATGCCCCGCTCGGTACGCACCACGGTCGTCCCGTCGTTGCCGCACAATCGCCGCACGGCATGCCGTTGGCGGTTGGCCAGGTCGGCAGCACCGTGCGGGCGGGGATCGAACAGCGTGGTCTCGACCAGGGCGCGGTCGGACTCGAGCGGCAAGACGTAAGTGAACGCGACTGCACCGGGCGCATCGTTCGCGAAATCCATCAGCTCCACGCAGGTCGCGTCGAAGACGGGCCGCTCGCAAATCAATTCCTCGCCGAGAAACGACTGCCAAAGCGTCGCTCCCCCCTGGCGGGGCGGGCTGGGGGGGCGGGTGTCGATGACGCGTGCTGCCGAGAACGGACCGGCCGAGGTCTCGACGCGCCACCGTCCTGCGACCAGCCGAGGCGATCCCAGCACCGACACGCCTGTCGACAGTTCCACGTTGTCGCTGGCCCCGATCACTGCCGCGGCGTGTTCGTAGAACGCGCCGGACTCGAGCAACTGATAGGGGATGCGCGTGCAGTCGACGTGCACCGTCCGCGATGCGGAACGGACCGCGACCGTCGACCAGGTGCGCCTCACGAGCGGTTCGAAGCGGTGCGGCCCGAGGCGCCAGAAGCACCAGCTGCGGTCGTTGACATAGGCAGATCGCGATTCGAGCACGGCGACCCGCCGGCACAGTCCGGGCCGTTCGGCCAGCCGCAACGCGAGACTGAGCCCTGCACACCCGCCACCGAGGACCAGGAGATCGAGATCAGTCCGCACGGCCGGCCTCCGTCGACCAGGCCGGATCGGAACGATGCCCGGGCGAACGCTGCGGGTACGCCTTCGGCGCCAAAGCCGCGTCGGCCTGTCGCGGGTCGACGGTGTCGAACAGCGCACCCAGCGTGATCATGGTCTTGCGCCCCGTACCCACTATCGCGCGCGAAGACCAGCAGTCGAAGTCGCGTCGCCGCAGGACGACGCCGATGCTGCGGTACGTCCTGGCCGCCACCAGGATACCGACGCGGGCACCGGGCGGCAGGTAGCGCAAACCGTTCTCGCCGCTCGAATAGAAGCGATCGGCGAGGTCGAGCAGCGTCCCCAATGCGCGGCGGGCGATTTCACGCGCGGCGTCGTCCGGATCGACCAGCGACGCGGGTTCGAGTGTCCCCACCAGCGTGGCGGGCAGATAACGTCGATCCTGGAGGGCATCCTCGCGAACGTCGCGGCAGATGTTCGTCAATTGCATCGCGATGCCGAGGTCGATCGCATGCGGCAACGCCTCCGGCGCGGTCACGTCGAGTGCGGCAGTCATCATCAAGCCCACCGTGCCGGCGACCCGGTAGCAGTAACGCAGCAATTCGTCCATGTCGGCCATGCGCACGGTGCCGAGGTCCCCCTCGACGCCACGGATGAGTTCGAGCGGGATCGAAGGATGGATGCCGCTGCCCTGCATGAGCTCCAGCATGTCGCGCACGCCGAGGTCGTCGGTCTGCCCGGTCTCGAGCGCGTCACGGATGACGGTCAATTCGGCCTGCGCCTCGATGGTCGAACGGGCTTCGTCCGCCACGTCGTCGACGCGGCGGCAGAAGCCGTAGAGACGGGTTGCTCGCTCCGCGTGCAGGGCGCTCAACAGCCGGCGTGCCCAATGGAAGCTGCGACCCCGCTGCGTCAGAAGCGCGTCGGCGACCGCGTAGGCGGCGCGCCCAGGCATCGCGGGATCGTCGATCGCGGTCATGCGGCGTGCCTTTCCTGCCGCACGACCATGCTGGCGGCCGGCACCAGCGCATCGACCACCTTGGCCGAGCAGAGCACCCCGGGGAGTCCCGCACCCGGATGCGTCCCTGCTCCCACGAGATAGAGGTGATCGATGCCCTCCGCGCGGTTGTGAAGCGAAACCACGCCGACTGTCTGAACACCGGTGCGACCGAGAAGCCGGCGCCGTGCACGCTCAGGTAGTCGTGACGAAAATCCCTCGGCGTCATGCTGAACTCGGCAGTGATGCTGTCGTCGAGGCCCGGCAGGATCGTCCTTCCGAGCGCCGCGACGATGCGGTCGCGAAGGCGCGGCCCCTCCACCGACCAGTCGATGTCGGCCTGCAGATTGGGGACCGGGCACAACACGTAGAAACTCTCGCAACCCGGGGGCGCGAAGCTCGGGTCGGTCGCGGTGGGCCGATGCAGGTAAAGCGAAAAATCATCGCTCAGGACCTTCTTGTTGAAGATCTCGTCGAGCAGTTCGCGGTAGCGCTCACCGAGCCAGATCGTGTGGTGCGCCACGTCCGGGTAGCGCTTGCGCGTCCCGAAGTAGAGAACGAACAAGCCCATCGAATAGCTCGCCGTCGCCAGCTTGAATCGTGACGACCAGGCCTGCTTCGCCTTCGGGATCATCGTCTGGTAGAGGTGCGCAGCGTCGGCATTGGCGACCACCAGGTCCGCCGCGATGACGCGCCCGTCTTCCAGCTCGACGGCAGTCGCCGCACCCCCTTCGATGCGGATGCGCCGCACCGTCTTGCCCAACTGCACGGCGACGCCGCGCCGTTCCATCAGGGCCCCGAGGGCGCGCGTAATGGCGCCGGTCCCGCCCATCGCGAAGAAGACGCCGTGCGCACGCTCGAGGTAATGGATCAGGCCGTAGATGCTGGTCGTGTCGAAAGGATTGCCGCCGACCAGCAGTGGTTGGATCGAAAACGCCTGACGCAACTTGTCGTTCTTCAGGAAATGCCTGACCAATCCCCAGACGGTGCGGTCGCAGCGCAGGCGGACCAGGCTGGGGATCAGCCGGAGCATGGTCATGAAACGATCGAACGGCTTGGCAGACAACTGGGTGAAGCCGATCTCGAAAATGCGTCGGGAGTGCTCAAGCAAACGCAGATAGCCGTCGCGGTCGCCGGATGCGATGCGATCGATCTCGGCCAAGGTCTCGTCCAGCGTGCCGCCGTAGTCGAAATGATCGCCATCGGCGAAACGGAATCGATACCACGGAGTCAGGGGGACCAACTCGACATGGTCCGCGAACCGTTCGCCGAACAGGGCGAACAGTTCTTCGAAGAGGAACGGTGCCGTGATCACGGTCGGACCCGCATCATGTCGAAAGCCGTCGCGCTCGAAGACCTGAGCGCGTCCACCGAGTTGGCTACAACGATCGAGCACGGTGACGCGATAGCCCTTCGCCCGCAGACGCAAGGCGGCCGCCATCCCGCCGAAACCCGCACCGACGACGACGGCGTGCGGTGCCGTGGCGGTCCAGCGGGGAGCCGGTTCCGTACGACGAACCCGCGGCTCGAGGGTCCTGATGCGTTCGCGCACGTATTCGGGAAACATCGCGAATGTCCGTTTCAAGGGTGCTTGTGGGTCGACCACGGAAAGCCCGGCGGCCGACCCAGATGGATCAACGGGAGACCGCCTCGCCCTCGGACTTGCGTGCGGCGATCATGAAGATCAGCACGCCGAACACCGCCTTGGCGACCACGTCAGCGACCGTGTAGCCGACCTGCACCGCGGTCGTCGCCGAACCGCCGGTGAAACCGATCATCGGGAACACGAAGACCAGCGGGTAGAAGAGCCAAGAGACCACGGTCAGCCAGCGCGCCGCGCTGATGAGTCCGCGGGCCGCCGCGGGCTGGCTCGCGATCGAGTTCTTCAAGCCGACGAAGAGATCGAACACGATGATGACGAACGGGATCATCGCGAGGCCCCACCACAGCCACTTCGTGCCCGGGTCGGACGAGATCTCGCCGGGGTAGCCGAGCACCACCATCAGGGCTGCGAGCAGACCCAGCTTCGTCGCCTTGTAGCTCGTCTCGGAGGCCGAAAGTCGCATCACGAGGATCAGTTCGACGAGCAACAACGGCACCGTCAGCAACCAGTCGACGTAGCGGTAGGCGTCGTTGAAGGCGGCACCGGTCGGCTTCATCGCTCCGTCGACGAGGATGTAGGCGCCTTCCCAACTGCTGAAGATCCGCAGGTAGTGATAGAACGCGATCAGCGTCACGAGGCCGGTCACGGTCAGCGCTGTCCGGTACGGCGGCGTCACCTGCGAGCGCGAGAGGAAGAAGAAAACGGAGGCCGCACCCATCACCGCGATCGTGAAGGAGAACGCGTTGTAGACGAGGCTGAATTGCCCGGGAGAAATCGAGTCCATGACGACGGTGTCCTAGTGAAGAAATGCAAGGGAGATTCGACGTAGATACTTTGTATAGGATGAACCTATGCAAAACATGTTAACAGCAAAGCCGGACTCTTGTCCCGGGGAGTCCTCGTCGCCAGCAGTCGACGAGGATTCGCAGACGGCGCCGTCCGGAAGTCGCGCCCGGACACGACGGCGACGAGGCGGAGCGGCGATGGAGGTCGTGCGACGACGTGGCGGTGCGGGCCGACCCGTCAGCGGGTGCCGGGAAGTTCGCGGGCCGGCGCGGCGCGATGCGTGGCTGCCGACGATGCGGTCGTCCCACCGTGGTCCCGGAGGTCCGGGGAGCACGGAAGGCACGCGTCGCTGTGCGGCAAAGGCCGTCCACCGATGACCTTGGATCGGACGATGCGGAGCCTTTGGCGAGGATCGCGGGGCCAGCCGCTATGCTTGTCGGTGCGCGGCCGCTTCGCTCGCCACCGCCAGGGCGG
>Ga0123336_10002251_pt1 | contig 16869 bp, 15 predicted proteins | sample SSSSmetaG_FD_96466 | JGI IMG/M metagenome (GOLD analysis project Ga0123336, IMG submission 96466) | Glacier valley bacterial and archeal communities from Borup Fiord, Nunavut, Canada, to study Microbial Dark Matter (Phase II) - ​SSSS metaG | ecosystem: Environmental > Aquatic > Freshwater > Ice... | reverse complement strand
GGGCCTTCCCGCGCCGGACGCGCGATCGGGGCACGGCTCCGCGTCCCGGTGAACCAGCCGTTCGTCAGCACGTCGAGCGTGGCCTCGGCTTCCATCACGCGCAGCGACGCCTCCACCTCGTCACGCGACGGACGTCCCGGTGGCTCGCGGGCCTCGCGCGACGCCGCCTGCGCCCAGCGCACCTCCAGCCAGGCGCGATGCCAGTGGAAGAGCGCCTCGAGCACGCGCCCCGCGATCCGCGCGCGCGCATCGTGCCGCTCGAGGCGCATGCGCTCGAAGGCCGGCTCGTCGTCCGCGTACAGCAAGCGGTCGAAGCGCCACGTGAGGCGCGCCTCGAGCCCGAGATTCGCGCCCGTCGAGTCGCGGAGGCGGCTCGTGTCGAGCGACGCATCGGTGGAGAGCCGCTGGTCGTCGTAGCGGATCGCCCGCAGCCGCGTCTCCGGGAGCACCGCGCTCCAGCGCGCGCGCGAGACGATCGCGTCGAGCCGCGCATCGTCCGGCTCCAGCGAAGCGGCGCGCCACGCCGCCTCCACCGCCGCCCGCGCGACCCGAGGCGTGAGCCCCACCGGCTCGGCCTCGGCGCTGGTGACGACGTTCGAGACCGGCGTGATCGGCGTGATCGGCGTGATCGGCGTGCGCGGGCTGGCGCGCGCGATCCGATCGAAGGGCAGCCCGAGGACCACGAGGCCGCCGACCTCGCGCTCGCCGAGCATGGTCTGGCGCGTGAAGCCGCCGAGCGACACCCACGCCTCGCCCCCCGGCGAGGTCCGGAGCGGGCTCCGCCCGAGCGTGGCCCGGCCCACGAGATCCTCGGCGTCGAGCTCGCCGTCGCCCACGCGATCCTCGGTCGGCGAAGCGCGCGGGGAGGCGCGCGCGGGCCTCTCGGTGAGAGCGAAGAGCACGAGCGCCACCACGCCGGCGAGGCGAATCACGGTCATGCCGGTCCTGGAGCGAACGACGTGCCGCGGCCCGCCCCCCATGATTCCGGCCGGTTGCGCGCGGCGGGGGGTGGCCCGGCCAGCTCCGGGGGTGGCCTGGGCCAGTCCCCGCGGCCTTACCGCCGTTTCTTGATTTGCTGGCCATGGACGGCCACACTTGCTTCCGTGGCCGGTATTCGCCCCGGGGACGTCATTGCCGGGAAATTCCGGGTCGAGCGCGTCCTCGGTGAGGGTGGAATGGGCTACGTGGTAGCCGCTCGCCACCTCCAGCTGGGGCAGATGGTCGCGCTCAAGTTCATGCGCGAGGAGATCTGCACGCCGGACTACAAGAGCCGGTTCTTCCGCGAGGCCCGCAACACGGTCCGCCTCAAGAGCAAGCACGTGTCCCGCGTGCTCGATGTCGGCGCGCTCGACGGCGGCGCCCCGTACATGGTCATGGAGTACCTCGAGGGCACCGACCTCTCCGATCTCCTCCACAAGACCGGCCCCGTGCCCGTCCACGACGCGTGCGAGTACATCCTCCAGGCCTGCGAGGCGATCGCCGAGGCGCACGGCCACGGCATCATCCACCGCGACCTGAAGCCGGCGAACCTCTTCCTCACGAAGGGTCAGAGCGGCGAGCCCGTGGTTAAGGTCCTCGACTTCGGCGTGTCGAAGGTCCTCGACCTCGCGACCGACGACGACACCACCCCAGGCGGTCGCGTGCGCGGGCGCGATCGTGCCGACAGCGTCGTGACGAAGATCTCCGATCTCCTCGGATCACCGAGCTACATGGCGCCCGAGCAGATCGTCTCGGCGCGCGACGCCGACGCCCGCAGCGACGTGTGGTCGCTCGGCGTCATCCTCTTCCGGCTGATCAGCGGCAAGGCCCCGTTTCACGGCGCTTCGCTCGGCGAGCTGATCCAGGGGATCATGCACGCGCCCATCCCCAACCTGCGGGACGCGAAGCCCGACGTGCCGCAAGGGCTCGAGCACGTCGTCGGCCGCTGCCTCGAGCGGGATCGCGCGAATCGCCTGGGCGACGTCGTCGAGCTCGCGCGGCTCCTCGCGCCCTATGCGGGTCCCGTGGCGACGCCCTCGCTCGAGCGCATCGCGATCCTGGGCCCGGCGCTCGTGGCGTCGGCGCCGGCGCACGCCACCACGCAGTCGGGGCCCTCTTTCAACTCCAGCGCGAGCGGGAGCGCGTGGACGAGCCCGCCGGCGCGCTCGTCGTTCGTCCCGCTCGAGCCGCCCGATCCCGGCAGGAAGGAGCTGACGGCGTCGACCGCGGCGATCTGGGCCGCGGTGTTCGTGGCGTGCCTTCTCATCAGCGCGATCATGGTGGCGAAGATCATGGGCTCGAAGACGGCGACGCCCGACGTGCCGACGGTCATCGCGCCGCCGCCCACCGAGCCGGTGGTCTCCACGCCGCTTCCGCCCGCCACGTCGCCCGCGAGCCTCACGCCGACCGCTCCCACCGCGCTCACCGTGCCCCCGGGCACGGCGCCGCTCGCCACCGACTCCGTCCCGCAGCCGCTCGTTCCCGTCGCGCTCGGCTCCGCCCCGCCGCCCGCTGTCTCGCAGCGCCCCGCCGCGCCGTTCGTTCGCCGCCCCGCGCGGCCCTCCGGCACGCGTCCCTCCGCGCCCGGCGACATCCCGGCGACGCGCGAGTGACGCGCATCCTCCGTACGTGGCGCGAGGCGGGCGGTACGCTCGCTCTGCGCGAGCGCGATGGTCGTCTCGATCTCGTGCTCGGCAACGTGGTGCTCCTCTCGAGCGCCGCGCTCGAGACCGAGCTCGGGTTCGGCGAGCTCGCGGCCCAGTCGTTCGGCGAAGGGCAGGGCGCGCCGCGCGTGCTCGTCGGCGGGCTCGGTTTCGGCTCGACGCTGCGCGGCGTGCTCCGCGTGCTGCCGGCGGACGGCCGCGTGATCGTCGTCGAGAAGCTGGAGGCGGTGATCGAGCTCGCGCACGCCGAGGCCGCACATCTCTTCGAGGGCGCGCTCGAAGATCCGCGCGTGGAGCTCGTACGCGACGACGTGGCCGACGTCATCGCGCGCGAGAGCGGCCTGGCGGCGATCCTGCTCGACGTCGACAACGGACCGGAGTGGGCGAGCTTCCGCACCAACGCGCGCCTCTATGCCGATGCCGCGCTGGTGCGCACGCGCACCGCGTTGCGCGAGCGCGGCCTCTTCTCCGTGTGGAGCGGCTACGCCGTCGATCCCTTCGTGGCGCGCCTGCGCAAGGCTGGCTTCGTCGCGCGCATCGTGCCGCTCACCGAGCGCGGCGTGGTGCGGGCGCGCGCCTACGTGGGCGTCGCGCCCTAGGGAACGCCGCGTGGAGCTGGCTCGCGATGCCGGTGCATCCCGGCCCTGACCTGGCTCAACACTTTGCTCTTGTCATGCAAAGTGTCGTCAGAGACGGAGGAGACGGACCAGATTCTCAGCCGCGGGCCGGCTCAGCGGAAGCCGCAGCGTGACGTGGGGGCCGCCCGGCGCCGGATCGGCGGTGATGCTCCACGTCACGAGCTCGGATCCAGGCGCGCCGACGTGACCGGTACGCGCCGAGGCTTCGGCCAGCGCGCGCAGGTCCGCGGCGGTGGCGGTGGTCGCGGTGAGCAGCGCGAGCCCGGCAAGCGACCCGAAGCCGGCTGCGACCGCGCTTTCCTTCTGGAGCGCGAGCGCCTCGGTCGACCTCGCGAGCGTCCCCGCCACGGCGGCGTCGTCGAGCGCGGTTCGCAGTCGCGAGGTGATGGCCGCGATGTCCTCGCTGTAGCCCACCCACGTCGTCACGCCCTTGGGCGCCGCGAACAGGTGTCCCGTGCGCGTCGGCCGCTGGCCCTTCGTGCGCGGCGCGATCAGGATCTCGAGATGGACCGCGTCCTTCGGCAGTCCCCATTTCGGGTCGAGCGTGCCGACGCGGACATCGACGTGGCTGCCGTCGGGATCGCGCGGCGTGCTCGACTTCGAGCCGGGGGTGCGGGTGCGCTCCGCCTCCTCGGCGCGCTGCACGAGGTCGCGCAGTCCCTTCGTCCAGCGCTCGGCGGGCTCCTCGACCTCGGCCAGCATCCACGGCACGATCGCGGCGCGTACCCTGGCCTCAGCCTGCTTCTCGTCGGCAGGCTTGCCCTTCGCCGCATCGAGAGCATCGAGCGCCTTCTCGGCGCCCGCGCGCCCGCCGCTCACGCCCAGCGCGAGCACGAGCGACCCGCCCGTGAGGAAGAGCCCCTCGATCTGCTGCCGGATGGCGCGGGAGCGGTCGCTCGCGTAGCCGTCGAGCACGAGGCCCGACTCCAGCGTCTCGGCGAGCGCGGTACGCAGCGGTCGGATGTCGTCGGGCTGTGCTCCGACGGTGTGCAACGCGACGAGCGCGTCGAGCGGCAGCCGGTAGAACGCGCGCGGCGGCAGCGCGGGCTTCGTCTGCGGCACGACGACCCGCGCCACCATCGACGCGCGACCGGTCAGACGGAGATCGAACGACGGCTCGAGCTGCGTGGCGGTGAGGCGGAGATCGATGTCGAGCCGGTCAATCTCTTCGACGAAGCGCTCCACCAGCGCGGTCCCGAGCTTCGCGCTCGCCGCGTCGTCGATCGCCTTGCCGACGCCGCGCTGCTTCTCGCGCAGGGTCCGCCCGGGGATCGTGACGCGCGCCTCAGCGTCGAACGGCTCGGTCGGCACGGTGCGGGCGAGGTACAGCGCGGTGGCCTCGAGGGTCGCGTCGTCGCTCGCGCACACGAGGCGCGTCGAGACCCGCCCCGCGGAGGCTGCGAACGCGCAGCTCGCGAGCGTGCCCGGATGCGGGGCTCCGTCATCGGGGCGCCCGATGTGCGCCAGTCCACCTTCTTCACGCAGCACGCGGCCCTCGCCGAGGCGCGGCTCGGCCTCGGGCCGCACCGCGAACGAGACCACGATCGCGGCGCCGTGCCCGACGCTCGCGAGGTCGAGCTCCTGGGTGACATCGACCACCTCGGCGAGCTGCTCGCCCACGAGCGACTGCACGATCTGCCTCGGCTGGACCGCGGGCAGGAACGCGAGCAGCTCGCGCGCGAGTTGCTCGGGGTCGCTCACGCGCAGGAGCAACTGCAGCTGCTCGGGCGCTCGCGATCCCGCTTCGGCCTTCGGCGCGGAGGCCACCGGCGCGACCGTCGCCGGTCCGAGCGGCAGCGGCGCGGCAGCGGGCTCCGCCATGGGCGTTCCGCCGCAGGAGGCCGCCATCCACGCGAGGAGCAGGCCGCGAACCAGCGAGGGTTTCATGAGGCTTTCTCCCGTTCGCGACCGTGGTGGTGCACGTTCGACCCACAAGCTTTCACAAACTGATTAGATTCAGCCGCGCAATGAGCATCCAGGACGTCATTCGCTTCCTCTTGCCTCGCGAAGATCACTTCTACGACTTTCTCGAGAAGCAGGCGAAGGTCGCGCACGAAGGGGCGAAGGCGCTCGCGAAGTTCACCGACAACGGCCACACCGCCGAGGAGGCGCGGGCCGCAGTCCAGAAGTTCGAACACGAGGGTGACGCCATCGTCCACGCGATGGAGGAGGCGCTCGCGAAGACCTTCGTGACGCCCATCGATCGCGAGGACCTGCAGCGGCTCTCGTCCGAGCTCGACACGGTGCTCGACCTCACGAACGGCGCCATCCGCGCCTGCACCATGCTCGGCGTGGAAGAGGCCACCGAGCCGATGCAGAAGCTCGTGAAGATCCTCGTCGACTGCACGCGCCGTATCGACACCGTGATGCCCAAGCTGCGGCGCCACGAGTACGACCAGATCGTCATCTGCACGCGCGAGCTGCGGAAGATCGAGAAGGAGGCCGACACCGTCTACCGCGAGGCCATCTCCTCGCTGTTCAAGGACAGCGCGGTCGACGCGAAGAAGCTGATTCGCGAGAAGACCGTCCTCGAGGACCTCGAGAATGCCGTCGATCAATGCGACTCGATCGGGGAGATTCTCGCCAACCTGGCGATCAAGAATGGTTAGCCTTCTCATCTGCGTCATCATCACGGCGCTCGTCTTCGACTACATCAATGGCTTCCACGACGCGGCGAACGCCATCGCCACCGTCGTCTCGACCGGGGTGCTGCCGATCCGCACCGCGGTGCTCATCGCGGGCGTGCTGAACTTCGTGGGCGCGATCACCGGCACCGCGGTGGCCAAGACCATCGCGTCCGGCTTCGCCGACCCCGCGATCGTCACGCAGAGCGTGGTGCTCGCGGCGCTCATCGGCGCGTGCATCTGGAACCTGATCACCTGGTGGTACGGGATCCCGTCGAGCTCGTCGCACGCGCTGATCGGCGGCCTGGCCGGCGCGGTGGTGGCGAAGGCGGGCACGGCGGCCTTCAGGTGGTCGGCGCTCTACGAGAAGGTGCTCATCCCGCTCGTGGCCTCCCCGCTCATCGGCTTCACCGTGGCGTTCATCCTGATGATCGGGCTGCTGTGGATCGTGCGGAATCGAACACCGAAGACGGTGCACAAGGCCTCGCGACGCCTCCAGCTCGCCTCGGCGTGCACGATGGCCTTCGCGCACGGCTCGAACGACGCGCAGAAGTCGATGGGCATCATCACCCTGGCCCTCCTCGCGTTCGTCCACGGCGGTCACGGCGGAAATCTCCCCGCGTGGTTCCTGCCGAAGGGCGATCACGTCCCGACGTGGGTCATCGTGGCGTGCGCCGGCGCGATCGCGCTGGGCACGATGGCGGGCGGGCAGCGGATCATCAAGACGATGGGGTCGAAGATCATCCGCATCACGCCGATCCAGGGATTCGCCGCGGAGACGGCGGGGGCGCTGACCATCCTGGGCGCGAGCCACTTCGGCGTGCCCGTGTCGACGACGCACGTGATCAACGCATGCATCATGGGCGTCGGCGCGAGCAAGCGGGTGAGCGCGGTCAGGTGGGGAGTTGCGGGGAACATCCTGACGGCGTGGGTGCTCACGCTGCCGTTGAGCGCCGCGATGGCGTTCGTGGTGATGAAGATCCTGGCTGCTTTCGTGGATTGACGGGAGCTCCTGAGGCCCGAGAAGCGCGTGCGCGCTACCTCTTCTTTCCTGCCTTTCCCGCGCCCACCTCCGGCGCGGCGTCCGGCGCCCCCGCATCCGCGATCGCCCCGGGATCCAGCAGCTTGCCCGTCTCCATGTCGAGGGTCCCGATCGCCCAGCGCGCATCCGCGCTGCGATGCTCCCGGTCGCAGACCTCGCCCGTTCTTGCCCCGTCGAAGTAGAGCTGCACGCAGACGAGCGGGCCCTTCTCGATGCGCTCGTCCGTGTAGAGCACCTCGAGCGGCAGTCGCTTCGTCGAAGCCTTCAGCTTCATGTACGTGAACGCGCTGCGCGTCTTCACCTCGCACAACGCCGGGTTGGCCTCGTCCACCGAGCACGGCCTGCTCGCGGCCTTCGGCGTCGCTCCGGGCTCGCTGGCGCGGAGCTTCACGCGCGGGAACGTGTCGGGGTCGTCGCTGACGTCGAAGTTCGTCCACACGAGCTGCACGGTCACGTCGCGCGACTTCTGGGGCAGCGCCTCGACCACCGCGATGCCGGTGGTCTTCCGCCCGCTGTCGTCGGTCGCCTCGCCGTGCACGTTGTACGTGCCGAAGACATCCAGCGAGAAGGCGCCGCGCACCGGCGCCTTGCTGTAAGCGAGCTTCGCGGTGGAGCCGGCGGGCAGCTCGCTGAGGGTGAGCGCGCTGTCGGTGATGGCGAACTTGCTCCGGCTCGCCGCGCTCATCTCGCAGTCGACGGTGTCACCGGGCTGACCCGTGACCCTGGGCGCCCACGCGGCTGCGTCGTTCACGCGGCAGCTCACGGTCACCGCCGGCGCCTCGCCGCACGACTCCGCGCGCTCCTCGGCGACGAAGAACTTCACCGGCTTGTCGATGCGCGGCGTCACGACCGCATCGAACGGCGGCCGCTCGGGCTTGTTCGTGCAGCCCTCGCCAGTATGCGTGTCGCGGAGCCAGACCGCGACCATGGTCGCCGTCTCGACGATCTTGTCGATATGGAGGGCCGAGGTCTCCTTGCTCTCGGCGATGCCGAGGACCAGCATCGAACGGCTGGGGTCGAGGTTCGTGGGGAAAGGCGCCGCCTCGGCGCCTCCGGGCCATGCCGCTCGCCAGTCCTCCTGGCCGCGCACGACGTAGAAGCCGCCCCGCATGCCGACGTACCCCTCCTGACCGCCGCGCTTGAACTTGACGGGATCGCCCGTGATGGGCTCGCTCTTCTGGCCCGGACCGAGGTGAATGACGGTGATCGCAGGGCTCACGCCACAGCAGACCAGCAGGAAAGCCAGGCAGAACGTGCGCCTCATCGAACCCGATGATACAGCGGGCGGACCACGATGATCACCGATCGTATGACCGCGATGGTCCTGGGCTACGTCGTCTTCGTCATGACGGCGCTCATCGACATGTCCTGCTTCATCTTCGCGCGGCCGGAGACCCGCTCCAGCCCGCGTTTTGCGGTGGTGGTGCTCGTCACGTCGCTGCCCCTGATCATCGCGGGAGCGCTCCTGGTCCGCAAGGGCGCGTCGATGAAGAAGGAGCCCGGCGAGCGCTGATTCAGGACGCGGCGTCGCGTCCCGCAGCAGCGGGCGACGCGGCCGACGCCACGAGCCGACGCGCCGGGATCGCGAGCGAGGCGCCCGCCTCGTCGACCGCGCGGACACACTCGAGGAGCAGCTCCTCGCGGATGCGCGCGAACTCGTTGCTGTTCGTGGTCTCGACCGGCGCGGCGACGTCGACGTCGAAGGAGGACTCGCCGAGGCCGCCGAGCTGCACCTGCACGTCGTTCTCGAGGACCGACGCGTGCGCCTTGAGCCGCGTGCGTACCGCCTCGAGGATGGTCTGGATCTGGCCGATGGTGGTGTCGCGGCCGAGCGCGAGCTTCGTCGCGAACCGGATGCGATCGCGCGGGCCGAGCGACTCGATGCGCATGTCGGCGAGCTTGCCGTTGGGGATGATGACCAGCGTGCGCTCGACGGTGCGGATGCGCGTCGAGCGCAGGCCGATGGTCTCGACCGCACCCTCGATGCTGTCGACGCGGATCGTGTCCCCCACCTTGAACGGCTGATCGACGAGGATCGAGATCGAGCCGAAGAGGTTCTCGACCGTCTTCTGCGCGGCGAGCGCGAGCGCGACGCCGCCGATGCCGAGTCCGGCGATGACGGTGGTGACCGGATAGCCGAGCTGCGAGAGCGCCACCATCAGCGCGAGCGCAGCGACGATCACCTTGCCGAGCCGCACGCCGACGCCCGTGATGGATCGCATGTTCGGGTGCACCGCGGCCCAGCGAGCCTCCGCGATCTCGTCGCCCGCGACCGAGACGCCGCGCAGCAGCACCCAGAAGAAGGTCAGCCAGCCGAGCGCGCGCAGCATGCGCACGACGAGGTCGTCGGCGCGGATGGTGAGCCCGAGATAGGGGAGGAACACCCAGAAGAGCGCGAGCGCCCAGGCCACGGTGATGGGCCGCACGAGCCGCTGCACGAGGCGCACACCCCACGGCCGCTTCGACGCGACGCGGCGGGCGGCGCCGCTCGACAGGAGCGCGAGCAGGCGCCCGACCGCGAGGCAGGCGGCGGCGAGCAGCGGAATGGCGATCCACTGCCAGTAGTAGAGGGAGAGAGGCCCCTCGGTGAGGAGCGGCGCGGGCAGGTGCTCGCGCACCCATTTCGCCTTGAGCGAAGCATGCAGCCCGTCGATGGCGAGCACGGTGGCCTGCGAGAAGACCCAGCGTGGCTCGTCCTCGGGCGACCGCGCCTCGTGGCGCACGATGCGGATGGGGACGGGGTGCCCCTTCGCGTCGGCGATCTTGCCGAGCTCCTCGGTCCCGCTCGGGAGCGCGTCCTCCTTGCGCCCCGCCGCGAGCGGCGAGAGGTGCTCGACGTCGACCAAGAGCCGCTGGTCGAACACTTCCTGGAGCTTGTTGGTGAGCTCGGCGCCGCGCTTGTCGGCGCCCTTCGGGAGATCGAGGTAGTGCGCGGCTTCCTCGTAACGGCCGCGCTCGCAGAGCTCGAAGAACGCCCGCATGCCCGCGCGCGGCGAGTCCGCGGCCTCGACCTCGGTCGGCTGCGGGCTGACGGCGGCTGCGGCCGCGGCCACGGCGCCCGGCTTCGTCTGCGCGTGCGCGGTCCGGCCCGTTCCCAGCAAGAAAGCGAGGAGGAGCCCCAGCGCGGCCATCAGCCTGATCACGCTCATTCGCGAGGACTCTACCCCAAGGCCCTTCCCACGGGCGCTCGCATCTCGGACGATGACAGGACGTTGGCCGAGCTCGACCCCTCCACCCTCGCGACGCTCGCCGACGAGGAGATCGCGCGGACGCTGCGGATGAACGTCGCGGACTTCGCGGAAGTCGCCGCGACCATCGCGGCCAATCCTCACTCCACGATCGAGCCGGCGCAGCGGGCCTCGGCGGACGCCATGGGCCGGCGCGCGCTCCAGTATCTCGGCGCCGCGCGCGACGAGCGCGGCATCTCCTCGGGCCTCGACCTCGAGCAGACCCTCGGCGAAGGCGGCATGGGCATCGTGCGCCTCGCCACGCAGCGCTCACTCGGGCGCAAGGTGGCGGTGAAGACGCTGCGCCCGGCCGCGCGGAGCGAGGCGGCGACGCTGCGCCTGCTCCGCGAGGCGTGGGTGACCGGAACGCTCGAGCACCCGAACATCGTGCCGGTCTATGACCTCGGTCTCGACGAGGACGGCTCGCCCATCATCGTCCTCAAGCGGATCGGAGGCGTGGAGTGGGGCGACATCATGCGTGACGCGAGCGCCGCGCGCGCTCGCTACGGCGCCGAGGATCTGCTCGAGTACAACCTGCGGATCCTCGTCCAGCTGTGCAATGCCGTGAGCCTCGCGCACGCGCGCGGCGTGCTGCATCGTGATCTGAAGCCGGAGAACGTGATGATCGGCAGCTTCGGCGAGGTGTACCTCGTCGACTGGGGCATCGCGGTGAGCCTCACCGCCGACCCCCTGGGTCGCCTGCCGCTCGCCGCCGATAAGAATGAGATGGCGGGTACGCCCTGCTACATGGCGCCCGAGATGCTCGGCGCGCTGGGCAAGCTCTCGGTGCGGACCGACGTCTACCTGCTCGGCGCGATCCTCCACGAGATCCTGACCGGGGCGCCGCCCCACAACGGGAGCTTCAAGCAGATCGTCGGCTCGATCCTGATGTCGACCTTCACGTACGACGCCGATACGCCGCGCGAGCTCGGCAAGATCGCCCGCCGCGCGATGGCGCGGGAGCCCGAGGCGCGCTTCGCCACCGTCGAGGAGCTTCGCTTGCGCCTCGAGTGGTACCTCCGCCATCGCGGCTCGCTTGCCATCTCCGCCGAGGCGACCCGCCGCCTCGACGACATGCGCGCGCTGGTGGCGAGCGACGGCGCGCACGGCGCCTCGGAGCAGCTCTATCACCTGTTCGCGGAGTGCCGGTTTGGCTTCCGGCAGGCGCTGAATGCGTCCTCCGACAACCAGGCCGCGCGCCAGGGACTGCGCGAGGCGATCGCGATGGTGGTGCGCTTCGAGGTGGCGCGCGGCGCGGCGGAGGCGGCGGCGAGCGCGCTCGCGGAGCTGCAGAACGCGCCTCCCGAGCTCGTCGCGAGCGTGGAGACGGCGCTGCGCGCGCAGAAGCAAAAGCTGGAGCGCCTCGAGAAGCTCGACGCCTCTCTCGACCCGGGCATCGGTCGGCGCACGCGCGTCACCGTGACGACGGTCCTGGGCATCGTGTGGACTGCGGCCCCGCAGATCATCAGCCTGGTCGACCGAAAGTATCCGGACGCTCCGTACTGGTGGATCTACGTCATCAGCATCGCGATCACCGCCATCGCCTCGCTGGTGGCGCTGTGGGGTCGCCAGTCGCTGACGAAGACCACCGTGAACCGTCGTCTCGTTGCCGCGGGCGGCGTGATGTTCGCGGGGCAGCTCGTGTTGCAGCTGGGGTGCCGCCTGCTCGGCATCTCGAAGGTCGGCGTGATGGTGCTCCACCTGTTCGAGTGGTGGCTCATCGTCTGTTTTCTCGCGCTGATGATCGACCGGCGCTTATGGGTGCCGGCGGGGGGCTTCCTGATCGCGTTCGTCGCCGCGTGTGCCTACCCGGCGTTCCGCTGGAACATCATGAGCGGCGCGAACTTCGTGCTCCTCGTGACGTTCCTCGTCGCGTGGTGGCAGCCCATCGAGGATGCCGCGCGCTTCACCCGCGCGGGACGGCGAGCGCGGCGATCAGTGTAGCTTGCACGTGACGCGCGCGCGGAAGGCCTGCGCGGGCGAGCCCGAGAACGTGAGAACCTCGACCGAGACATTCGGCGCGATCTCGGCGGTCACGGGCTGCGGGTTCACGTCCGTCGCGACGGTGCACGTCGCCGCCTTCGAGCAGCCGCTCCTGAGGATGACGACGTGGTTGTAGCCGTAGGGCACGTAACGCGCTTCGGTGCTGACGGAGATGCAGGCGGGCAGCACGCTCGGCGCGCCAGCGTCCTGCGCGGCAGCGCTCGCGGCGACCACCATCGAGGCGACCACCATCGAGGCGACGAAGAGAGCTGCTCCGAGCCGGGCACCACGCATCGCCACACAGTGCTCACGGCGCGCCGTCCGGGCAAGCAAACGACGGGCAGCATTTTTGCCGATTGCGCAAATTGTGGCGCAACCAGGCCACGAGGCCGCCCGACCCGTCCCACCTCGTCATACCAACTGACACTGGAGACGGCGCTGGGACGACCGACTCTGTGTAGCGATCGTCATGGTGCGCCTCCGATGAAGCGCCTCATCTCGTCCGTCGCGGTCTTCCTCGCGGCCGGTCTCCTGGCCTGCGGGAGCGAGGCCGTTGCGCCCGACCCGGGCCCCGCGCCGACCCGCACGCCGACGCCGCCGAGCGTCGGGAGCGGCGAGCCCGTCGGCACCCCCGAGCCCGAGCCCGAGCCCGAGCCCGCGAAGCTCGGGGCGCCGTACCCGATCGTCCTCATGCACGGGATGAGCGGCTTCGGTCAGCTCGACCTCGGCCCGGTGAGCATCACGTACTTCGACGGCGTCGTCGAGGATCTCACGAAGAGTGGCGAGTCGGTCTTCGTCACCATTGTCCCGCCGTACGACACGAGCGAGGCCCGCGCGCAGGCGCTTTCGAAGCAGATCGACGACATCCTGAAGCGGACCGGCAAGGCGAAGGTCAACCTCGTCGCCCACAGCCAGGGCGGGCTCGACGCGCGCGTCATCACGAGCCCGCAGGGCCTCGGCTACGGCGACCGCATCGCGTCCGTCACGACGGTCGCCACGCCGCACCGCGGAAGCAAGGTGGCGGACGTGGTGCTCGGCCTCCTGAAGAACGTGCCCGCCGACGTCGTCGACAGCATCACCGGCGAGCTCCTCGCGCTCAACCAAAAGACCGCCTTCGAGCTCCAGACCGACCCTCATCTCCGCGCGCAGCTCATCGAGCTGAGCGAGCAGCACATGAGCACGGTGTTCAACCCGAAGTACCTCGACGCGCCGGGCGTGAAATACCTGAGCTACGCGGGACGAACGAACCTCCGCACCGGCATCGGTGTCTGCGACGGCGCCGTCTACGACAACCATCCGCTCGATCTCGACGTCACGCAGGCCGCGCTCGCGCCGCTCGCGATCTTCCTCGAGGAAGGCCAGCTGAAGGTCAACGACGGCCTCGTCACCGTGAAGAGCGCGAAGTGGGGCACGTTCCAGCAGTGCGTGGCCGCCGATCACCTGAAGGAGGTCGGGCAGCTCGGCCCCGCGGCGTCGAGCTTCGATCATCTCCAGCTGTTCCGCGACGTCGTCGCGCGCGTCCGCAAGGCGGGGTTCTAGGCCGCTTCGCCGCGCGGCGTCGCGAGGCGGCGCGAGAGCGGGATGAACACCAGCACGCCGACGACATCGCCGGCGTAGTCCCAGATGCTCGAGGTACGCAGGGCCGAGAAGCCCTGGAGGTACTCCTCGATGCCGGTGGGCACGAGGATCGCGACCGCCGCGAGCGGGACGGCGAGACCGGCGACCGTGAAGAGGGGCCGCCGGGCGAGCGCGCCGTCGAGGAAGAACGCGAGCAGGCCGGCGATCACGAAATGGATCGCCTTGTCGGACTGCGGGATGGTGTTCAGGAACACCGGCAGCCCCGCCTGGTAGGCGCGCAGCGTGAGCAAGAGCGCGCCCGCGCCCACGCCGCCGAAGCCAGCCCACCAGCCCCAACGCGCGGACATCCGCGCACAGTATACTGCCCCGCCATGCGTACCGACATCGTGGCGGCGGGGATCGTGATCGAGCGCGGCCGGGTGCTCGTCTCGCGCCGCAAGCAGGGCTCGCACCTCGCGGGGCTCTGGGAGTTTCCGGGCGGCAAGGTGGAGGCGGGCGAAGACCCGCGCGGGGCGCTGCGACGCGAGCTCGAAGAGGAGCTCGGGATCACGACGCGCATCGGCGAGATCGTCGACGTCGCCTTCCACCGCTACGAGGACGCCGACAAGTCGGTGCTGCTGCTCTTCTTCGAAGCGTTTCGCGAGGAGGGCTCGCCGGAGCCGACCGCGATCGATGTCGCAGAGGTGGCGTGGCGCGGCCCCGATGGACTGACGTCGGCGGCGTTTCCGCCGGCGGACGTCGCGGTGCTCGCGAAGGTCCTCGCGCGGCTCGAGGCCGGCGGGCTATGCTCCGAATAGATGCGTGACGGGCGTCGTCGAACGAACATGCCTTCACGCGTCGTCCGTTGCGTGTCGGCAGGTCTCGCGACGATGTCGGTGCTGCTCGCCAGCTCTGCCGTACGTGCCCAGCAACCGCCCCAGCAGCAGCCTTACTACGGACCGCCCCAGCAGCAGCCTTACCCGCCGCCTCCGCCTCCCGCTCCGCCGCCCGCCGCCGATCCCGACGAGAACAAGCCGGGCTGGGACCTCGATGCCGAGACGCTTGGCCTCCGCGGCAGCACGCTCGGCGTGAGCGGCGGTGATCGGGAGGCGAGGACCTACAGCCTCAACGTCGCCTCGATGGGCGTCAGCAACTATGCCGGCTCGCTGTTCACCTACCGCGCGACGGGGCTGTCCTTTCTCGGCGGTGGCTCGGGCGGGCTCGAGGGCCAGCTCGGCGGAACCCTCGCCGTGGGCCTCGGCTTCTTGATCGACGGCAAGCAGGGCCCGTTCGCCCGCGTCGGCGTGCGCGGCTACATCCTCGGCAACGACAGCTTCTTCCACTCGAACATCCAGTTCCCCGAGGCCTCCGTGGGATGGCACCTCGGCTCGCGGCAAGGCTTCCTCCTCGAGGGCGGCCTCACCGCCGGCCCCATGCTCGACGGTCGCTTCAACGTGGGCGACGAAGGACGAAGGCGGCTCGGATCGAGCGGCGCCTTCGGCGCTTATCTCGACGCGATCCTCGGGCCGCTGACCGGCACCGCGGAGTGGGTGCGCACGAGCGCCGTCAGTGATCCCGGGACCGTGGTCGACACGATCGATGGCCATCTCTGCCTCTCGACCGGCCGCAGCAAGCAGGAGACGGGCCTCGCGCTCTGCTTCGACGGCCGGCACACGCGCGGCGACGTGCTCTTCGGCTCGCCGATCCAGACGAGCGCCGCGGCGACGACCTACTTCGGGCTCACGATTGGCTTCGGCTTCTCGCAGTCGAAGCCGAAGCCGAAGTGAGGATGCACTCGGCGACGGCGTCGGCCGTCACCTTCGCGAGCAAGATCCCGTTGCGATGATGGCCGGTGGCGAGGAACAGTCCCGGGAGCGGTGACGCGCCGACCAGCGGCGTCCCCTCCGGCGAGGCGACGCTCGGGCGGAAGTTGCACCACGAGCGCACCAGCTCTGCCTCTGCGAGCCGCGGCGCGACCGCGAAAGCCGCGCCGAGGATCGAATGAACGCCGGCGGCAGTGACCTCGCGGCGGTGCCCCACGTCCTCCATCGTCGAGCCGCAGATCACGCGACCGTCGCCTCGCGGCACCACGTAGGCGTGGCCCTCGAAGAGGATGGTGCCGAGGCGCGGCGGGCGCTCCTCGAGCAGCACGAGCTGACCGCGCACCGGCCGCACCTTGGGCAGCTCGGCGGGCACGCCGGGCACGAGCGACGACCAGCTGCCCGCGGCGAGCACCACCGCATCGGCGAGCAGGACCTCGCGCTCGCCGAGCGCGACGCCCACGCAGCGCCCGCCCTCGTTCACGAGCGTGGAGACGGTGGTCCCGCCGCGAATCACCACACCCGCGCGCGCTATCGCGACGACGAGCGCGCGCAGCAGCTGCGGCGGGTCGACCTGCGCCTCGTCGGGGTAGTACGCGGCCCCCGCGAGATCGGGCGTGAGCTCACGCTCGATGCTGCGGGCCTTCGTGGCATCGAGCAGCTCCGCGCGGAGCCCGTGGCCGCGCTGCGCCTCGACGTTCGCGCGCAGTCGCTCCACCTCCACCTCGGAGCGCGCGATGGAAAGGACCCCGGAGCGCCGGTGCGCGATGTCGATCCCGGTCGCCTCACGGAGGACGCCCGACCACGTCGCGTACGCCTCGCGCGCCGCGACGAAGCGATCGAGCTCCTCCTCGTCGCGTGACTCGATCTGCGCGGCGAGCATCCCGGCCGCAGCGCTCGAGGCCTCGGCGCCAGGCACCGCGCGCTCGAGCACGGTCACGTCCTTCACGCCGCGCCGTGCGAGCTCGAGGGCCGTCGCGCAGCCCATCACGCCCCCGCCGACGATGACGATTCGCATGAGGCGCCTCCTACACTGACGTTGACGAGGATGCGAGTCGGCGGTCTGCTGTCGAGAGATGCGATCTTCGAGCGCCCTCGCGATCGCCGTCCTCCTCGTGGCGCGCGAGGCCCACGCGTCCTGCGGCTTCTACGTGAGCGGCGCCGACGCCAAGCTGTTCGCGAACGCCTCGCGGGTGGTGCTGATGCGCCAGGGCACGCGCAACGTCCTCTCCATGGAGAATGACTACCAGCGTCCGCCCGCGAGCTTCGCGCTCGTCGTCCCGGTGCCCGTGGTCCTCCAGAAGGAGAACGTGAAGACGCTCCCGCCGGAGATCTT
>Ga0123336_10002250_pt1 | contig 16874 bp, 4 predicted proteins | sample SSSSmetaG_FD_96466 | JGI IMG/M metagenome (GOLD analysis project Ga0123336, IMG submission 96466) | Glacier valley bacterial and archeal communities from Borup Fiord, Nunavut, Canada, to study Microbial Dark Matter (Phase II) - ​SSSS metaG | ecosystem: Environmental > Aquatic > Freshwater > Ice... | reverse complement strand
CGAAAGCACGACCGTATATGCAAGCTCGACCACCATGAGCACGAGCAGAATCAGATCGAGGAAGTCCGACCCGACCGAGATCGTCGAGGCGTTCGGCGCGGTGATCAGCGCGAGCAGCGTTGCAGCGGATCGCACGAGGAGCGCGAGTGCCGCGATGAACAAGAGTGCACCGATTAAGAAGAAGACGAGTCGCTCGGTCCACATGAGCGCGCGGACGGCCCGTCGTTCCAGCGGTTTTGCCGTGGGCTCTTTGATCAGACTCATTCGTCGATGGATTTACGAAAGAACGCGAGCATCTTGCCGGCTTCGGGCATGATACGGAATTCTTGGAAGCCCCACGATTTCACTTGCTGGATGCCGCTATTGTTATTCATCGGAACGATGAACGTGATCGTTTTGATGTTGCGCTTTTTCGCAAGCGCCTGGATATCGGAGATCAGCTGATTTGCGATCAACGGCGATGCATCGGCGCGCGTGCGCAGCGATTCGACCATGGCGATATCCATGCCGTTTGCCGCTTCCGGGTCGTTGTAGCCGGCCGGAAATTTAAAGATGAGCTGTACGGTGCCGAGCAGCCCGCTTGCATCCTCGGCGATGAGCATGACGCGGCGCCCAGCCTGCTGCTCGGCTAGCCACCGTGCAATCCGCGCTTCCCAGGTTTCGCTGGTAGGGGGCGGGGAATTGAACACACCGTCGGCGATCAGACGGGCGGCATCGCGCGGCAATGCAAATCGAATGAAAACGCGACTCACGCTCGGTCTGTTTGGTAGGAGTTCGCGAAGTCCCGCCTTTTGCTTCGAGCCGCCTGATCAAAGCGGCCCATCCGTACGTTGTTGGAGGACGATTTCAAGTGAATACACGTTCTGTGCTGATGAGCGCGGCCTTCGCCGCCCTCATCGTGGCGGGTTGCGCGAAGGGTAGCGACACTTCGACCACGACCACGACCACCGCAACGACCGATGCCGCTGCGACGATGGCCCCGGCCGCCTCCGGCGGTTCGATGGCCTCGACCGCTATGTCGGGCGATGCCGCTCACGGGAAAACGATCTTCGCGGCAAACTGCGCCCAGTGTCACGGAGCGGGCGGAGCTAAAGGCGGCGTCGGCCCAGCGCTCCTCGGCGAGAAAAAGAAGAAGACCACGGCGGCGACCGTAGCCTGGATCAAAAACCCACAGCCCCCGATGCCCAAGCTCTATCCAACGCCGCTTTCGGAAAAGGACGTGGCCGACGTGGCCTCCTACGTTCAGTCTCTTTAGGGAAGCGATTCTCGCAACAGGCTTCGACTTCATTAAAATTGGGCGCCCTGGCGCTTTTTTTAAATTTCGCCGCAAGGTATTCTTCGAACGCGCAATGTGATGCTTGACACTTTGTAAAAATTCTGTAATCTATCTTACAAGTCGTTTTACCGGAAATTAAGAGCCTAGACCGACCAACGCTTTGGCATGGATGCCGAATCTCGGGTGTACTACAACGGATTTCGTGGTGGACCGTTTTCCAAGATTCGTAGAATAACGGATCGCGGCTTTACCATGCATTTTATCGGGTGTCCGCGCGTGTTCGCATTGCAGCCACAACGCTTGCAATTGTTGTCGCGCCGCGGAGGTTGCCCTTGTCGATCGAACTGAACCCGCGTGGTCTCGCGTTTTCGCCTACCTATACCGAGGCGGATGCGCTCAAACAAGGCCTTGGTCCGCTGGGGCCCGTCATCCTTGGAGTCCAGACGTATCTTGGGCAAGGGAAGCTCGCTGGGCAATTGCTAGCTGGTGACGGCAAAGAGTTTCGGACGAAACTCAGCGCGGCCGATCAAAAAGCGGCGACGCTCATTGCCGCACAATACAGCACCTATTACGCGAATAAATATACCAATCAGTCAGCGCCGACGCACACGTCGACGACGCCGAGTGCAAATCCGACTTTTACAACGTATGACATCAACGGCCTACCCGCCGTATACGATCAGGGCGGCTACAAATACGCCGGTGCCGTTGGTCCAAAAGTTGACGGCATACAAACCTTTTATTCGACGAGCGGCAGCGCAACGGAATTGGTCAACGCAGCCGGCCGGGACTTCCGTACGGGGCTGAACGCGGCGAACGCTGCGAAGGCAACTCTCGATGCGTACGGTGTGTCGTCCCTCGCTCCAACGGAAATCGCACTCCTCACACCCACGACGACGAGTGCATTCACAGCCGCGCAGGTCGGCCAAATTTCGGGCGCGCAAGCGGCCAACCTGACCGCAGCACAATTACAAGCCTTCAACGCCGATCAGCTCAATACGCTTTCTTCAACAGCGGTTCTCCAGCTGAGTCAGGATCAGCTGAATGCATTACAGCAAGTCGCGGTGTCTGCTCCATCGGGAACGGGAGATATCGGCGGGACGCAAGCAAATGGGTTGACCCCGGGAATCATTGCAAAACTCGGCGTTCTGCAAGTCTCGGGCCTCACGACGGCAATCGTGCAATCGCTTCTACCCGATCAACTCGCCGCTCTTACCGGATCCCAAATTGCGAGTTTGACAAACGCGCAGATCGCGAGTCTTGCGGTAACCCAGGTCCAGCTGCTCTCGCCATCTCAAATCGGTGCATTTTCCGGCGCGCAATTTGCTGGACTTTCCACAACGTTCGTTCAGGCGCTGCAACCCGCCCAAATCCAGACTTTGACGCAACATCAAATCGACTTGATTCCGGGCACGGTGACCGCGTTTACGCCAACCGAACTTACGTCGTTCACCATCGGACAGCTCAACAATTTTGTGCCGAGCGACGTGCAGAGTCTTTCGAGCGCACAACTTCAATCGCTCACCTTCGATCAGCTCAACGGCCTCGGCTCGAGTTTTGCTCAGCAGCTTTCGACGACTCAAATCGAATCGTTATTGCAAAATGTCATTGCGGACCCGTATGGCAGCGGCGATCAGCCTGGCTATGGTGGGCTATACGCAAATGCCCTTCTGTCAAAAATTGTCGGCAACCTGAGCACGGCCCAAGTAAGCGCACTCGCTCCAAGCGACATTCAAGCGCTACTGCCCGATCAATTTGCAGCGCTCTCCGCGGGGCAAATCACCAGCCTTACCGCGGGCCAACTCAACGCGTTGAGCGCAGCGCAAGTGCAGGGATTCTCGGCCACGCAATTCGCCGCCATCTCGAATGCACAGCTAGCGCAGCTTTCGCCTTCTTTCGTTCAGGCCTTGACGGCAAGTCAGGTGGCCTCGCTCACGGTTGCAAATATCGAGTCTCTCGGGTCAAACCTCACGTCGTTGACCTCGGGACAAATCGGAAGCTTGAGGGACGCGCAGCTAAACGGACTCTCTGCGAGCGACACCGCGCAGCTTACCGGCGCCCAACTTAACGGCCTTTCATACGATCAGCTCAGCGGTTTATCGCAATCGTTCGTGCAGGGGCTTACACAGCCGCAGATCGCGTCGCTCCAAGGCGGCATCGTGGATAATCCGTATGGCACCGGCTACCCAGCGGGTGGAAATTCACTGTACTCCTTCGGCCTCTTGCCAACGATCGTATCAAAGCTTTCCAGCACGCAGATCGCCGGTCTCGACCCGGCAATCGCTTCAAGTTTTCAGCTGGATCAACTCGCTGCGATAACACCCCAACAATTCTCATCGCTAAGTGCGAACTTCCTCAACAACGTCTACTACGGCTCTTTCGGCCAGTTCACGACGGCGCAATTAGCATCGCTGACCGCAACTCAACTCGGCGGCGTCTCGGATTCGTTCGTTCAGTCTTTGAACCAAGTGCAGATTCAGAGTCTCTCAAACACACAAATCGGCGAACTGGCGCATCAAGCCGGCGCGTTCGCTCCGAGTCAAATCGGTCAATTGCTTGCATCTCAACTCAACGGATTCACGCAGGATCAAGTCCAGAGTCTCACGACGGATCAACTAAACAGCCTGTCCTACGATCAACTAAGTGGCCTCTCACAAACGTTCGTACAGAAACTTACATCAGCGCAACTTCTGTCGCTTGCAACGCACACGGTAAGCGACCCATATGGCACCGGCGACATGTACGGCCAGTCGCTATATGCATTCGGGCTCTTGCCCGCGATCGTAGCGAATCTATCGAATGTGCAGATAGCTCAACTCGATCCGGCGATAGGCGCACAGCTACAGCCGGATCAAATTGCCGCATTTTCACCACAACAGTTCTCATCACTGAATGCGAGCGTTCTCAATAATTTTTATTACGCTTTCGCCGGATCATATTCGGCCGGTCAACTAGCTGCTTTAACGTCAACGCAGCTCGGGGGCCTCACGGACGCGTTCGTTCAATCTTTGAACCAATCGCAAGTCCAAGATCTTACAAATGCACAGATCGGCGAGCTAGCGCATCAGGTAAATGCATTCAATCGAACGCAAATTGGCCAACTGCTTTCCTCCCAACTCGACGGCTTGACAAGCGATCAAGCTCAAAGTCTTACAGCCGACCAATTATATGGGCTGACTCCGAATCAGCTTTCAGGTGCTTCACAAAATTTTGCGCAATACCTGACTCCATCTCAGCTTGCCTCTCTTCGGTCCGATCAAGTGGCAGCGTTCAGCGATACACAGCTTCAGTCGTTCAATTATCTACAAGCCGCAGCGATCGTGCCACAAATCGCAGCCCTTACCGCAAATGGCGCAGCGATCGTGACGAGTTCAGCACTGCTGACACCGTCGTATATTGCGGCACTGGACCCTGCGGCGATCGGCGGAATCCAAACGTGGCAGATCCCGCACTTTCTGCCGGATCAAATCAACGCCCTTACCCCGGCGCAAATCGGCCAACTCTCCTCTGTACAATTGCAGGCATTCAAACCGAGCGATGTCGCAAGCCTGAGCACGGATCAAATTAACGGCTTGCAGCTGACCCAAATTCCATCGTTGACGACCCCGCAAGTTCAAGCGCTAACTTCAACTCAAGTCTCGTTGCTCTCAAATGACCTCGTCTCGGCCTTTACGTCCGCGCAAATAGCGACGCTCTCGCCATCACAAGTCACGGCCTTTACAATCGGCCAAATCCCGGCGCTTTCACAGTCTCAGGTCGTCGCATTGACGATAAACCAGATCGTGGCTCTAACAACGGCACAAATCGGCGCGCTAACACCTTCGCAAATCGGCGTTCTCTCGCAGCCTCAAATGCAGGCGCTTTCCACGAGCCAGATTAATTCACTCGGTGGCAATCAATTAAACGGTTTGCAGCCGGTGCAAATTCCTTATTTCACCTCCGCGCAAGTAGAGTCGCTGACGCAACCGCAGTTGTCGGCGTTATCTGATGGGCTAGTCTCGAGCTTAACGCCCGCGCAGGTCGCGGTTCTCTCGCCATCACAAGTCGCGGCTTTTACAACTCAGATTTCCGCGCTAACTCCGGCGCAGCTCAGCATCCTTTCTGCTTCTCAGCTCAATGCGCTTGACGGTTCTCAGCTCGATCAGCTCTCTCCGGCGCAGATTTCGAACTTCAGCGGATCTCAAATTGGCGACTTGACCCCTATTCAAATCTCAGAGTTTACGCCAAGTCAACTTGCCGGTTTTACGTCGACCCAAATTCAGTCACTTAGTGCTGCGCAGGTTCAATTACTCTCCGATGCGGCAATCGCGGGATTGTCGGGAAGTTCACTAAACGGGCTGACTGTGGCGGCATTTTCCGCCCTCGCCGCACCGCAAGTCGGTTCGATTGCGAATGATGCGCTTTCACTCTTGGCGCCTGCAAGATTTGCGTCACTTTCACCGACGCAACTCGCGGGGATTGTTGGCGGTCAAGCGCCGAGCATTACGGGCGACCAACTTGCCGCGCTGACCGTCGACCAATTCAATGCATTGAGCCCCGATGTTGTAAATGCACTTTCGTCGGCTGCGATCCCGAAGCTTAGCAGTGCGGAAACGGCCGCTTTGACGGGGGAGGAGGATGGCGTTACGACGACCGTCCTGACCGCTCTTTCGCCGGCGCAGATGGCGAGCATCAGTACGGCAACGATCTCCTCGTTCGGATCAGACCAAATTGGAGCTCTGAGTCCCGCTCAAGTCAGCGGCCTGACCTCGGCCCAAATCGGCGCGCTTCAGCCATATCAAGTCGGATGGCTGAACGCCCAACAAGCAGCGTCATTGACGATTGGCCAGTTAAACGCCCTTACAAGCGATCAAATTCGTGCTCTTAGCCCCACGATAGTCGCCAGTCTTTCTTCAGTCGCGGCTCTCTCGGATAGCGCCATTGGCGCGCTTGATTCCAGTCAGATCGCCATTCTTAGTGCAGGTCAGTTCGCGGCGCTCGGATCATCGCTGGGTCGCCTCGACCCCGCGGCGTTCGTATCGGTCACCGGTTCGCAACTTGCCGCGGTATCTGCAGCTGATATCGGCGAGATCTCGGCTCGCAGTCTTGCCACGATCAACCCGGATGCGATTAGGTCGATCACGGCGGCCCAGGCACCAGTCTTGACCTCGCCCCAACTGAACGCACTTAGTTCAAGCCAAATCCAAGCCTTTTCCAGCAGCGCTGTTTTCGCCTTAAACAGTGCCGAGCTTGGAGCCGCCTCCGAACGCGTCATTGCTTCATTCTCAGCTTCACAGCTGCCCCCGCAATCGGAAGCTGCGGGAATTACCACTGAGCAACTCGCAGCGTTGTCACTCCAAGGCTTGCAAGCGATTACGCCAAGTACGCTTGCTTCAATCAGTGTTAGTGCGCTCAGCGGGATAGCGCCTTCGAACATTTCTGGACTTACAAATGCTCAAATTGCGAGCCTAACGCCGGTGCAGCTTGCGAGCTTAAGCAATTTACAAGTTCGGGCATTGTCGGCCACTCAACTTGCTTCAATTTCCGCGAGCTCGATCGCGGGTGCCCAGAGGAACTTCGTTACCGGGATGACGCCGTCTCAACTCTATGAGTTGTCGGCCTCGCAGCTTGATGCCATTGTGGTCGAGCCAGATTATCGAGTCGCGTCTCTATTGCCCGCGCAAATCGGCGAGTTGACGGCGAGTCAAATCGTCGCGATGACTCCCGCCCAATTTAGCGCTCTATTACCCGAACAGTGCGCGGCGCTAAACTCTTCGCAAGCGACGGGAATTACCGCTGACCAACTCGCAGTGCTGTCGCTTCAAAGCTTGCAAGGGATTGCACCAAGTACGCTTTCTTCAATCAGTGTTAGTGCGCTCAGCGGGATAGCGCCTTCGAACATTTCTGGACTTACAACGGCTCAAATTGCAAGCCTAACGCCGGTGCAAGTCGCGAGCTTAAACGCCTTACAAGATCAGGCATTGACACAGAGCCAGCTTGCATCCATTTCGGACAGCACGATCGCCAGCGCGCAGGCCCCGTTCATTACGAAATTGTCGACGCAACAGTTGTGGTGGTTGTTGCCTTCCCAAATTAACGCGGTCAATATTGAGCCGGACTATCATGTTGATCAAATATTGCCCGCGGAAGTCGCAGAACTGACGGCGAGCCAAATCTACTCGATGACTCCAACGCAATTTAGCCATTTGTCTCTTGAAGAGCTAAATCTGCTTACGCCTGCACAAGCTGCGGGAATTACCAATGCCCAACTCGCCACGCTACCGCCTCAAAACGTAAATGCAATTAGACCTGAAACGCTCGCAGCCGTAAACGATAGCCCCCCGGCCGGACTTACGCCTGGAGAACAAGTCTCGAACTTAACAGCGGTGCAGCTTGAAAGACTCGGCGTTCATCTTCAAGATTTATCGGCCGATCAGCTAGCCTCAATCCTCCCGAGCACGATTGCAAGTGGCGGCCGCAACTTTATCACCAGCTTGACGCCGACTCAACTCCAGGAGTTGTCGGCCTCCCAACTTGATGCCGTCGTCATTGAGTCCGATTATAATGTCGCTGCTATTTTGCCCGCACAAATCGGCGAGTTGACCGCGAGTCAGATATTCGCTTTGACGCCCGCGCAAATTAGCGCGTTTTCGCCTGATCAGCTCGCCGCGCTTACTGCTACGGAGGCAACGGGCCTCAAGGCGAGTCAGCTCGCAGCGCTCTCACTTCAGGGCTTGCAAGCGATTTCGCCAAATACACTTGCGTCAGTCAGTACTGATGCACTCTCCTTAATAGCACCTTCGTACATTGCCGGACTGACGAACGATCAGATCGCGAGCCTCACGCCGGTACAGCTTGCGAGCTTAAGCAATTTGCAAGTTCGCGCTTTGACGAACTCTCAGTTAGTATCAATCCCTCCGAGCACGATTGCGAGTGCTCAGAGGAACTTCGTCACGGGGTTGACGCCGTCTCAACTCCGGGAGTTGACTGCTTCGCAAATTGACGCAATTGTGATTGAGCCAGATTATAACGTCTCGGCCATATTGCCCGCGCAAATCGGCGAGTTAACGGCTAGTCAAGTCGCCTCGTTGACTCCTTCGCAATTTAGCGCACTATCGTCGCAAGAAGTGTCCGCACTCATCCCCTCGCAAGTCGCGGGAATTGCTGCTGATCAACTCGCAGCATTGTCGCTTCAAAACTTGCAGGCGATCGCGCCAAATACGCTAGCTGCAATCAGCACGAATGCGCTGACTGGAATCACGCCTTCGTACATCTCCGGGCTCACAAACGATCAGATTGCGAGCCTTACACCGGTACAGCTCGCGAGCTTAAGCAATTTGCAAGTGCAGGCTTTGACGAACTCTCAGCTTGTATCAATTTTGCCGAGCACGATTGCCGGCGCTCAGAGGCCCTTCGTCACCGGGATGACGCCGTCTCAGCTGCAGGAGTTGACGGCCTCGCAAATAGACGCCATTGTAATTGAGCCAGATTATAATGTCTCGGCTATTCTGCCCGCGCAAATTGGTGAATTAACCCCGAATCAACTGGCCGCGATGACGCCTGCGCAATTTAGCGCGCTGTCACTTGATGAATTGGCCGCGCTCACCCCCTCGCACGCAGCGGGAATCAACGTTGGGCAACTCGCAGCGCTATCACCTCAAGGCTTGCAAGCAATAAATCCGGCTACGCTTTCGGCGGTTAGCGGTAATCCGGACGCGGCATTGCCTTTGGACCTCTCTGGACTTTCGAACGATCAAATTGCGAGCCTAACGCCGGTACAGCTTGACAGCTTTAGCGCTTCACAAGTTCAGTCCCTGACGAGCTCTCAGCTCGCATCAATTTCCCCGAGCAAGATTGCCAGTGCCCAGAGAAACTTTATTACCGGACTGACGCCGACTCAACTCCAGGAGTTGTCGGCCGCGCAACTCGACGCCGTTGTAATTGAGCCGGGCTATAATGTCGCGGCTATATTGCCCGCGCAAATCGGCGAGTTAACGGCGAGTCAAATCGCCTCGATGACGCCCGCGCAATTTAGCGCGCTATCGCCTGCACAATTGGCGGCGCTCTCCTCGACGCCTCCAACCCAGCAACTGCGACCAATTTTGCCGATCTCCGAACTTGGATATCAGGTGCTCGGTCCGGGGGGCGCGGCTAGTCTTGCGGTGTCGGTTGGGGACGGCGCGGCCGCAGTCATTTCCGATACAAGCGGCTCGGGTACTTCCGGTCAGATTGTCGTGGTTAATGGAGATTTATCGCAGTCATTAGTCACGGCAGTTTCCAGCTTGACTGTAGATGGCGGATTTGAAAATGCAATTTCCGGAGGTCAAGCGGTCACTTCGGCAAGCCCAAGCGCCGGTGTAAATCCTGTAACTCCGCCCAGAACGGGTACGGGTCCCGGTACCGGTACAGGCACCGGTACCGGTACAGGGACGGGAATCCACAAAATTGTAGGCGGCGATCCCAACACGCCCCCGACAGATCCGCCACCCACAACGCCGCCCGATCCGGGCACGGTGGTTTATAGTCTCGACGGCGTTGTGGCAACTCCGAACGATGGCGTTCATACGTTCACATCGAGCGTCGATCCAACAACAACCCTGATCGGGAACACCGGCATTTGGAACGATCGCGGCGACACATCCGCATTCGCTCCCGTTGAAGGAACGAGCGCCGCACTCATTGGCTCAACCGGCAGTCTATCATTCCAAGTCTCCTCGCTTACGAGCGGAATTTATTACGCGCTTTCGCTTTCAGCATCAACAACGGCGGCCAACGAATTGGCCCTCACGAGCTGGGATGGAACAGAGCGACTGCAGCGAGTCGGCGCCCAACCGCAGACACTCCAAATTCTCCTTGACGGTCAAAGTGTCGGTACCGTGACGACCAGTGCTCTAACGAATCTCTCCGATTTGGCGCCATCGCCATGGCAAGAAATTGTAACGCAGGCCTTCGTCGGAAGCAGCGGCACCCATACGATAACAATACAAGGCCTTGCACCAAACGGGGATTTATCATCTGCGACGGTTGACAATGTTCGGCTTGTTCAGGTCACGCCGTTGCCTGCGCCTATTCCGACATCGATTGACATGCTCTTACCGCAGCAGATTGCGCAAATTGCACCACTTCAATTGGTGCAAGCACCTGACGCGCAACTGCAACTGCTTTCTTTGGATCAACTGCACGCGCTGACACGAGACCAATTGCGGGCATTCTACGGAAATTCTATTCACCGGTTTACCGACAATCAGATTGAATCACTGTCGCCATCGCAGATTGCCTCGCTCAAGAGCGATCAAGTTGCCGTGCTTGGAAGGTCAATACTTGAATCATTGACTAGTGATCAGCTGCGATCGATTGTCGATGTTGGCGCTATCACTGCTCCCATTTTTTCGACATTGTCAGCTTCGATCATCGACGTGCTGACCGATTCCCAGCTCGAGTCCTTGACCGCGTCGCAAATTGGCGCTCTTACAGAGACGCAATTTCAAAAACTAACCGAGCGTGGGGGATTTTGGAAGGGAGCATCAGCCGCGCAGCTTCACGGCATAACGGCGCTGCAGAGAAACCAAATAACTGCCAATAATGTCGGCAGCATTTCACTTGCTTCCTTACCTGGACTAGGAGAGGTCGGAGGAGTCCGATCGCTCGAGAAGTGGCTGAGCGGGCCGCCGCCTGGCCCTGGCGACCCGCGTATGAATTTGGCAACCGCGACAGCGTTGTCGTTGGGTCTCTCGCTTTACGACTATACCGCTCCACAAAGCGTACCTGACATCATTGGCGGTGACTTCAGCGACCCGGCTCTAGCTGAGGATGGAATCTCCCAAGGCGACTCCAATACGCCCGCGATATTCAACGGTTCGGCAGGCATCGTCGGGGACAAGAACGCAATGGCGGCGACCGCTGGCGCGGTAGATGGAACCAGCGCGGCGTACATCTCTGGAACAGGCTCCGTTTCGTTTAACGTTTCCGGTCTTACCGCGAATCGCTACTATCAGCTAGCATTTGCCGCGGCTACGGCGGCGGGCAACCAGGAACTCGAAGTGCTCGTCGATGGTGTGTCGCGTGGCAGCTTTACGCCGGCGGGCACCTCATATTCCCCCGTAAGCAGCGATCAGTTTTTCATCACCGACTCAGGTCAGCACACGGTTACGATTCGTGGACTCGATCAGACGGGACAGGCGTCGGCCCTCGTCGACTCATTGCATTTGTCACTTGCCGACACCGCGCACGTTCAAAGCGGCGGTGTCTTCGTGAAAGATGGAACCTTCGAACAGACCGCCGTTGGGCTCAGTTCATCCAGCTCGCCGACCGCTTCGACCCCATGGCAATTCTCCGGAAATGCCGGCATTGCCGGGCCTCAAACCGTAGCCTATGTCGGATCGTCGGGTCAAATTTCGCAATCACTCGATGGCTTCACAGACGGCGTACGCTACGTCGTCGCTCTGGATGCAGCTCAGTCTTCGCAAACCGCGCAAACAATTGGAATCTTCATCGACGGTCTGCAAGTCGATGCGTTCAAGCCAAAAGATGGCTCGTTCCGACTTGAAACGTCCGCTGCATTCGTGGCAGGACCGGGTTCTCATACCCTAACCATTCGTGGCTTGGGGGACGCCTTGGCCGGAAATGCCACTTTGAGCAATGTGCGCATTCTTGCCGTTGGTCCGATGACTTCAATGACGCAATTTCAGAATGCGACTTTCGATCAAGGCGCGGTTGGATGGACAACTGGCGGTGATGCGGCGATTGGAGCGCCCCCGGCCGGTTTCGTGTTACCGGTTGGGTCGACGGCGGGACTGCTCGGAGCGGGCGGAACGATCGACCAAACCATTGAGGGCTTTCATCAAGACGGGGCATATGCCGTCTCGTTTCGCGCTCAGAGTTCAAACGCCGCTGGGATCAACGTTCTCGTTGATGGCAACGTCGTTTCGACCGTCCGTCCTACGGGTGATTTCCAACTCTACGCGAGCAGTGTATTCTCTCCCGGTGAAGGGGTGCACCGCGTAACGTTTCAAGGCGTTGGCGGAGCGTCAGTGCTGAGCGATGTTGAACTGATTGAACTCCCGGCTAGCCCGGTCGGTCAGGACTCGGCGGGGAAGCCGACCCTTAGTCACACGCCGTCGCAAGATGAACTGCAACGCCTCCAATGGGCTTCCGCTGTCGCCTCGGTGATCGATAGCAATCGCAGCGCGTTGGGAGGCGATGCGCTCGATGTACTGACTCCCCCACCGGTGCCGGCCATCATTGGCAAATCAACCCGCCGGCCGCCGCCACCGCCGGGTAATCCAGCTGCGGTTCTCTATCCAGCTGCGGTACTGGGCCCCCGAACTCCCGGCATACCGACTGCTCCAGCCGCGCTTCCGTGGTTCCTACTGGACTATTCGAAAGCAAATCTAGGCAACGGTTTTTCGGTTAATTCCGATTGGTGGAAGCAGTACAATGTTAAATTAACCGGGTCCACGCCCGATCCGAGTTTTCCATTCCCGAAGACTTTGGCCGAAACGAATGGCTACATGAGTCTTGACGAGAACGGCAATCTCATTGACGGTAGTTATACCGATGCGGAATATAATTCCGTCAAAACGACGAATTTGGGTAACAACCTGTACCAAACCAGCTACTACAAGCGACTTGATACCGGCGGTTGGCAGTGGGTCGGGGCTGAAGTGCGCGATCTAAATAATACGTCGGTAGACTCTCGCGGGGAGGTCGTGAGTCAAGCTCAGCTTGTCACAAATGCTAACGCCATTCAAAGCGCAATTGAAATCACCGGATTCTCTGGCGACAATCCAACGCAAAGAGTGATTGTCGCATCCACCAAAGTCTTCAGCTTTCCCAGTGTAGGAGATATTTTCCATGATTTGACAGGCGAAGCAGTGGAAAAGGCGATAACCACAGTACTCAAAGCTGCGGGGAAAATCGGCGCCGGGCTAGTCGAAGGCGCGGATCCACTCCTCACGGCGAAGTCGATCTACGATCTCGGAAGTCTCGTAACAGCCGATGGCACGCAACTGTACGACATCCAGTACACGTTCGACGCTCAGGGCATCAATCCAACGAAAATACAGTATACTACGTATGCAAAAGAAGAGGGGCAGTTACCGACCAGCTCCGGAGCAAGCGTTCCCGCGTCATTGGACGGAACGCCCTACACGACAACAACAATTTACGCGGACCAACAAAAGGATCCGGTCTCCGGCTTGGTGTTGCGAAATCCTCCGCAAATTCAGGCGATGAAACAGTTTTTTGGAGTTGGACCTGACGGTAAGACGCGCGGAACTGGCATGACACAGTACTTCACCGATGGGTCACAAATTCAGACGGCGATTTCTCCGAACGGAGACGTCACTGTGACATTTGTTGACAACTTCGGCAAAAGGACACGGAGCACACTTTACACGCACGATGGACAAATCCAACCCCTCGATGTTGGACTCTTAAGCTTCAATGATACAAACTTCGATGGGCCGAACGGCGATGCAAATCGTGCAAACTACGAGTCCTTCTTGCAAACCGACCAAGCAGCACTAACCGATTTTGTAACCGGAATCTCTTCGCAATCCCTTAAAAGCGGATTTAAGGCTGCGGGCGACCTGCTCGCGTTGAGCGCTTATGGTGCGCCGATCTCGCAGGGTCAGGCAGACAGCATTTTCGGAAACGCCGCCTGGCTTCAACAGATCGACCAGCTTACGCACGCGATTCGAGAGACCGGTCTTCAAGGTGCATTCGCGACGGCGCAGGTCGGCGCGTCGATCGTCGCACATAGCTTAGGCTACAAATACGCGCCCAACGTTTTGGCAAAAGACCAGCCCGCGTTAGCGGCTTCCTGGGCAAAAGCTGCAGCGGCGCTTGGAGATCTCGCTACGCTTGCGGCGCCAGGCCCAGGTTCGTTGGCGAAAGACGCACGCGATTTGCAAGCGGGTGTCGATCTAGTTCGGCTTGCTTCATCAGGCGAGGCCGCGATCGCACTGGCACGCGTAGCCGGGATCGTCGGCGACGTCGCCGGAATCATTCAAGGTTTTGAGGAAGGCGGGATTGCGGGAGGCGTGCAAGCCGGATTTTCAGCTGCAATGCTCGGCGTCTTGTTAAAGTGGGCTGCAACCGGTTCGCTAACCGTGGGCTTAGTAGTCGGACTTGCCGCCGTATTTTTTGGCGGCAATCACGATAATCTCCAAAACATGCCTGACAAGTACGACACCGCTCGTTACGGTCAGGGTGTCGCAGACCTTCAAGGGACGGCGGGAGCGAGTGGCGTCTCGTTTTCTGAAGATCCCAGCTGGTTGCAGCTTTTCGGCGGACGTACCGGAGTACAAGCCGTCGAGGAAACCCTTGCGCAAATAAAAAGCACGGGCATTGTACCCGGTTGGATTCAGCCGGTTTACCAAGACTTGCTGAGTAAGTTTGGCTACAGTTCGAACGGATCAGGTTATCTACAAATCGGCGATTCTCAAGGGCAATCAGTGAACAATCAGCACGTTGAGAACGTGCCCGGTGTCAACGGCACCATCTATCAATACCTAGATCTCGATACGTCACTTTATGATTTTGGCTCCCGCTTCGCGGTGGCCCTGGTGGCTGGCCAGGCCATGTCATTTTCGCAACTTAGTACTCCTTCCGTTGCGAACACTGGCGGGGGCTATGGTTCGTCGACCGAAGCTGGTGGCGATGACGGGAATCCTTCGCATGTTTTCTATGCATAAGTCCATCGTGGCAGGTTTGCTTTGTTTCGCCTTGTCGATTCCGCTAGCCGGAATTGCGTTTGCGACCACGGGGCTCGATGGGGAACCATGCGTCACTCTGGGCTTTCATGCCGCGGCTGGTCGAAGTGCCAGGGACGGGCGCACTCAGGGGGTCGAAGTTGTGGCGCACCTGCAAGACGGTCGAACTCTCACTGGTGTTTTTCCTTACGATTGGATCTACGAAAACCCAGCTCGTGACAATCCATTTTATCGAGCGAATGCATTTCAAGACGGAAAACCGTTCGCTGTCCAGTTACCAAAGAAACGCCTTGAAAAGAAAGCCATCTCGCCGGTCATAGCTTACGTCCTTGAACACACTGATGCCAGTGGACGGCTCCATGCCAATTCGTGTGCGCCGCCGACCGCGCCACCTGCGACGACCCTTCATGAGCGTATCAACGCTCGCAAGCTCGTCCGACATTTGCGCAATATGACGCACCAACCGCTTTATATCACTTCCGAGTTCGTCAGCAAGGGCGACGGACCGGTAAAGGTTTGTCTCTTAGCTCTCAATATTGGAACGCAGAAAATTGATCGCCTCGAGCTTCGCTTTGACTTCACCCTAAACTCGGGTGTCGTTGTCGCAACTCCGTACGAGTGGTTAGCCGCACTCGAACCGACAACGGCGGAGCGCGATCAGTGGCAAGACATTATCGTTTCAATGGCGTTTGCCGACCGAAAAGCGTGCGTGCCCATCACAGAGGATCCACGTTTAAGGGCGAACGTCGACGCGATTAGTACCATTGACATCACGATCGTCGGCATTCACGCTGCAATCTAGCAGTTTGATTGGCGACCCAAGGAAAATTCCCAGTATATGCTCGCGGGATGGCCTGCGTCTCGGTTGGATGCGATTGAACGGATTCAATTAGTGACGAACGAGGTGATTTTTAGCGATGGCCATTTTTGGCGTTCTAAGCGGTAGAGTTTGGTCAAGGTCAGAAGCACGAATGGTTATTTTCGAGTACATCGAAATCTGGTCCAATCGACACCGGCGCCACTCGTCGCTCGGCTATGTCAGCCCCGCACAATTCGTGATGGAAACGGCGCCCGGTTTTTGAACCGGTAGCGGCGGCCGAAAAATGAACCCCAAAGTGCAAAAAGCAGGCGGCCCCTCTCGAAGGCTTTGGTAACGACACCAGACTACGGGAGAGAACGCCCAAGGGGTTGATTAGGATGGAAACCTGGGAGACCATTCGTCTACTTTGCCGGCGGGACGGCGAGCCGATCAAATCGGTGGCGCGCGATCTGGGCCTAGCGCCCAACACGGTACGCAAATATTTGCGGCAAGACGGGCCGCCGACGCGCACCGAAAAGCCGCGCAAGAAGTTACTTGATCGGTACGCGTCGCACATCGACGAGCTCATACGTGGAACGCCGAAGATCACAGCGGTTCGCGTCGGTAGTTATTTGCAGCAGAACGTCGATGCCGATCTGCGTGTCGATCAACGAACGCTGCGTGAATACGTTGCTGCGCGTCGGCGCGCGTTGGTTCCTCGCGAGGCATTCATCCGTGCATCGTATGCTCCTGGCGATCAGTCGCAGTTTGATTTTTCGCCGATGTCGGTGCGGTTGGGCGGCGTGCTGACGGTGATCCAACTCTTTGTTGTGCGTTTGAGCTACAGCGGATGCTTTGTGGCACGAGCATCGATACGCTGTGATCAACCCTCGCTTTTTGCTGGTTTGCTTTGGGCGTTCACGCGCTTCGGCGGATTGACGCGTACAGCAGTATTCGACAACGCTTCCACTGCCGTTCGGCGTGTGCTGCGCGGCCGCAGCCGCGAAGAGAACGACGCATTCGCCGCTTTCCGTGGCGGCCTTGCGCTCAACGTCGAGTTTGCCGCGCCGGCAAAGGGTAACGAGAAAGGTGGGGTCGAGGGCGT
>Ga0123336_10002248_pt1 | contig 16888 bp, 18 predicted proteins | sample SSSSmetaG_FD_96466 | JGI IMG/M metagenome (GOLD analysis project Ga0123336, IMG submission 96466) | Glacier valley bacterial and archeal communities from Borup Fiord, Nunavut, Canada, to study Microbial Dark Matter (Phase II) - ​SSSS metaG | ecosystem: Environmental > Aquatic > Freshwater > Ice... | reverse complement strand
TTCAGGTATAACACAGCAACCATTAAATTCCGATAAAGTATATTCAGACATGTATTTATCTCTTTGAGCAATACATTTGTTATTTTTAAAATCGCAATAGTTATATATTCTAAAATCATTATCTAAAAAATCACACATATCGTCATATATTTTGCTATATCTTTCGGCTATAGAATGTGTATTTATAACATCAAAAATTTTATCCAAATAATTAGTCAAATATGTATATTTAAAATTGTCTTGTTCATTATATTCTACAAAAGCATGTTTATATGTTTCGTTAAATTTAAAATTAGTTTTAATTTTAGATTTATAGCAATAATTATTTAATTTATCGATTATTTGAATTAGATTTTTTAATGGATAGTTATGATTATTTGAATTGAAAATTTTATATTCTTCTTTACTATCTATTATTTTTTTACAACATGATAAAGTATCATTTTCTAGTTCGTTTATTGAAATAGAATTAAGTATTGTTAACATTGAATTAAATCTATTTCTTATTTGATATAACCAATTTTTACCTATTTCGTAATTATTTAAATTAATTATAAAAACAACATTCTTATTTGAAATATTTTTCTTGATGTCTAAAAAATTTAATTTTGCAAAACATATATTTTTATATTTTCCTTTTATTATATCTTTTTTAGATTTGTTATATTTTCCAACTAAAATAATGCATGAATTTTCAGAAATATTAACTAATTTTTTCTCTTTAAAATCATTTGAAAAAATTATATAAGTTGTTTCATCATATAGGTAATCTTTGAAATCAAAACTATCACAAATTAATATATTTTGCAAACAAGTATAATTACGTTTAATTTCCAACTCATTATAATGATCTAATTCCTTTGTAAAGTTTGTTAATAGATTTGCAATATAATTTGCTGTTTCATTATTACTATTTTTCAGTATATTTATCTTTTTACCTATCTCATTCATATTTTATTTTCTCGCTTTCATAACAATTTAAAACATTCTATTTTTTAAAGATTTTAGTATGTTAAACCTCATTATAAAGTATAACTAAATCAATTACATTATTTGGCTTAATCTTTCTTTAACTTTATTTAACATTTCTTCATATTTAGTAACTTTATCTTTTTCAGTTTGAATTAAATTTTCTGGTGCGCGACTTACAAAAGATTCTTGTCCAAGCAGTCCTCTTGCTCTATTTAATTCATTTGTTATTTTAATTATTTCATCATTTAATTTAGTTATTTCTTCATCTTTATCAACTGCTGAAGAAAAGTCTAAGAAACTATCAAAATATTCTAAATGGAAAGCAGAATATTCTTCATATCCTTTGTTATCATTTACATATTCTATTTCTTGTATAAATGCTAATTTTTTAATATATTCTTCACTTTGAAGTAATATATCTTTATGCATATTATCTTTTAATAGCATTTTGCTATCTATTTTTTTAGAATTTGGAATATTGCTTTCTGCTCTATAATTTCTAACTTGTTTTATATATTCCATTATATTTTCAACAACTAAATATTCATCTTTAAAATTATATTTAATTTCTGGATATTTAGATATCATTATAGATTCATCATTATGTTTAAGATTCATGTATATCTCTTCTGTTACAAATGGTATATACGGATGTAACATTTTAACTGTTTCACTAAGTACATAATTTAATGTAAATATAGCTGATAAATAAGTAGTACCTTCTTTTTTATATAGTCTTGGTTTTACCATTTCTATATACCAATCACAAAAATCTGACCATACGAAATTATATAAACTATTTAGTGCTATACCTATTTCAAATTTATCTGTATTATCTGTTACATTTGTTATTAAATCATTTAGTTTTGTTATAATCCACATATCTTCAGGTTTGAAGTCTATATTTTTCAAATTATCTACTAATTTGCTTTCTTCTAAGTACATATTTACAAATTTAGCTGCGTTCCATAATTTATTAACAAAGTTTCTAGATGATTCTATTTTTTCTGGTACATATCTAATATCATTACCAGGAGAAGTATTTTGTATAAGTGAGAATCTAAGTGCATCTGCGCCATATGTGTCAATTACTTCAAGTGGATCTATTCCATTTCCAAGTGATTTAGACATTTTTCTACCAATACTATCTCTTACTATTCCGTGAATATATACGTGCTTAAATGGTATCATTCCGGTAAATTCAAGGCCACTAAATATCATTTTACTAACCCAAGAAGTAATTATATCATATCCAGTAACTAAAGTAGATGTCGGATAAAAATATTTCAATTCTTCTGTTTTATTTGGCCAGCCAAGTGTTGAAAAAGGCCATAATGCAGAGCTAAACCATGTATCTAAGCAGTCTTCATCTTGTTTTAAATTTCCTCCACATGTACATTTAGTTACATTTTCTTTAGATATAGTTATTTTATCACACTTATCACAATAGTATGCAGGTACTCTATGTCCCCACCAAAGTTGTCTTGATATGCACCAATCTTGGATATTTTCCATCCAATTAAAATAAGTCTTTTCAAACTTTTTTGGAACAAATGTTACATCACCATTTCTTACTACTTCTAATGCTGGTTTAACAAGTTCAGACATTTTAACAAACCATTGTAGTGATAAATATGGTTCTATTACTGTATGACATCTATAACAGCTTCCAACATTATGCGTATAGTCTTCTGTTTTATCCATATTGCCGCTTAATTCTAAATCTCGCAATATATTAATTCTTGCTTCAAATCTATCTTGACCCTCATATTTTCCAGTTTTATCATTTAAAGTACCGTCTTCATTTAGAATATTTATTCTTTCTAAATTGTGTCTTTCTCCAACTAAAAAATCATTTGGATCATGTGCAGGAGTAATTTTTACTACGCCTGTTCCAAAGTCCATTTCAACATAATCATCAGCAATAACTGGTATCTTTTTATTAAGTAATGGAAGTATAACATTCTTTCCTACTAAATGTTTATATCTAACATCTTTAGGATTAACAGCAACAGCTGTATCGCCTAATATTGTCTCTGGTCTTGTTGTTGCAACAACTAAATAATCATTACTATCTTCAATCATGTATCTTATATACCATAATTTAGAAGCGCTCTCTTCATAATCAACTTCTGTCTCAGAAATTGAAGTTTTACAACTAGGACACCAATTTACTATACGTTGTCCTCTATATATGTATCCCTTTTTATATAGTTTTTCAAAAGCTTCAAGAACAGCTTCACTACACATGTCATCCATAGTAAATCTTTCTTTTTCCCAATCACAAGAAGATCCAATTTTCATTATTTGATGTTTTATTTCACTACCGTATTCATTTTTCCATTTCCAAACTTCTTCTAAAAACTTTTCTCTACCTATCATGTCTTTAGTTATGCCATTCTTTTTTAGTTTTTGCACAACCTTTACTTCAGTAGCGATACTTGCATGATCTGTTCCGGGTATCCATAATGATGGTACACCTTTTAATCTATTGTATCTTATAAATATATCTTGAACTGTTTGATCTAGTGCGTGACCCATATGTAATTTACCTGTTACATTTGGTGGAGGCATAACTATAGTGAAAGGTTTTTTACTCTTATCTATTTTGCATTTAAAATAACCTTTATCCGCCCAATTTTTATACATCTTTTTTTCTATCTCTAATGGCATAAATTTATTTTCCATTATTTCTATCTCCTTTTTTATCTAAAATAACAAAGCATACTTAAAGAAATTATCACTAGTACAAAACATACTATTTTCAAACCCAATACTACTCTGTTTTCATTTTCTATATCCACTTTTATTTTGACTATACCTCTTGCACCATATATACATATGACTGAAAAAAGCAATATTATCAGCGCTATAAATACCATTATATTATCCATCTTCATTCCTCATTTATTTTCATTATATATATAATATCAAAATTACTGCTAAAAGTCAATGTTTATAGCATATTTTAAACTAATTTAGATAAATATCATATAGTATATTAGTCATTTAATAATAATAATAAATAGAGCTTAACTTTAACAATTAAACTCTATTTAAAATATGTGTTATATCAATTCAATTAATTTTATTGCATGTTCTAAGTTATTATTTTTTATATTATCTAAAATAGATATTCTATCTTCAGTAAAATTAATGTTTTTATAGTCTAATTTTTTTAATAATTTAATTAAATTAGTATCATTTATCATCTTATTCAAAAAGTCTTTTTTAAAGTTAACTTTTCTATTTTTGTCTTTTTTATATAATCTATATATACAAGATAAAAATATATGTACTATTTTTTTATTTACATAATCGTACTTTTGTAATTGCCATTTTTCTTCTTTCATTCTTAATTCTTTTATAAATTTTAATTTACTATCCCATAATTTTTCCATTGAAATTCCTGTACCAGTAAGTCCAGTATCTTTTATGACATATGTATAATATGCTGCAGGTGTGTATACCATGTTTTTGCATTTATCTATATAATTCATAAAAAATATTGCATCTTCACCATTACAAACATCTTCTCTAAAAAACATAATGTTTTCTTTTATAATGTTTGTTTTAAATAATGAACAGCAAGAAGAATTCATAGTTTCAGTTGATAGTATTTTTTTATATATTGTTTTAGGAAAATCATTACATTCTATACTTCTTACTTTTGAGTATATTGGTTTTTCACTTCTAGTGATTTTTTCTTCTATATATTCTTTATTTATATTACACTTAACTATATCACTATTATATTTAGCCATCAATTTATACATATTTTTTACCATGTTTTTTGATATATAATCGTCAGAATCAATAAACATTATATATTTACCGCTTGCATTTGATATTCCAGTATTTCTTGCGTTGGATACACCAAAATTTTTATTTCTTATATATATAACATCTTTTTGTTTTTCAATTGCTTTTAATATTACTTCGTTTGTATTATCTGTAGAACCATCATTAATTAATATAAGTTGAATATTATCATATGTTTGTTTTAAAGCACTTTCAATACACTTTTGTATATATTTTTCTACGTTATAACAAGGTATTACTATTGTTACTTTAGGCAGACTATTCATAGATATTCCTACTTTCTATTTATTTTGTTTTTAAATTCAAATAACTTAATTTTATTATTATCGTAATACTGGTTTGACTCCCCTAAATTATAGCTATCCCCATGATAATCACTACCAGCGCTTATGTATAATTTGTTGTTTGTACAATAATCTAATAATTCATTACATTGGTTTAATGTATACGAAGGATGATAACATTCTACTCCATCTATTTTATAATTTTCTCTCATATATTTTAAAATATTAAAACCATTATTAAATAAATATACATGTGGCATAAATATTTTACCACCATTTTGTCTTACAAAATCACAAATCAATTCTGCTGAAGGATAGTATTTACTCAAATCTATATAAAATTCATTGTGCTCATCGCACACACATTTTCTAGAAAATTCAGTAATGTCATTAAAAAAATTATTACCTAACTTGTTTTTATTACTTTCAATTTCAATTGCTGATTTATATAATTCCATAATACCATTATATTTATTAAAATCATGCGATGTCATTAAATTTTTATCATAAGATATATTTTTATTAATAAGTATATTTTCAAATTCAGTTGACATACTCTTATTTATATATTCCCATTTAGAATAATTTTTATCTATAAAAGTTTTTATTTTGTCTATATTAAAATCATATACTAAAAGTTCTATTATATTTTTATTAATATGACATTTAAGTTCAACTCCTGGTATTAAATCACCATTAAATAATTTCATTAAATTATTTTTAACTATTTCTTCATATGCTGAAATAGTATTATGATCAGTTATAGAAATAGTAGCTATATTAAATTTATTAGCAAGTTCAAATATACTTTGAATACTATTTGTTCCATCTGAATGTACAGTATGAATATGCATATCTACCATTATTATTTTTTCTCCTTATTTAAACAAATTTTCAATGTTTTTTACATTTCTTTTCAGCTCAAATACATGAGCAACTTTTCTTGACTGCTTAGCATAATGTTTAATTAGAATATCATCTTGGAGAATATCATTTAACCCCTTAAATATACCTTCCTCAGAATTTTCTACAATCATACCATTTTCGTTATTAGGACCTATAATATCTTCAAGACCTGTCCCTTCAGTAACAAAAGCCGCCTTACCTAAAACCATAGCTTCACAAACTGCAATACTCATGCCTTCAAATACAGATGTGCAAGCGTATATATCACATAATTTAATATATGGGTAAGGATTATTTTTATATCCCAATAGCATAGCAGTATCTTGTAATTTATTATCAGATATATATTTGTTTAATTTTGCATATTGACTACCTTCTCCAAGTATTATTAATTTGTGTTTTACACCATTATCTATAAGTTTTTTATGAACTCTTAGTAGTTTATCATAACCTTTTAAAGTTTCTAATCTTCCAATTGAACATATTATTTTTGTATCACCCACTTTAATTTCTCTACAAATTTGTTTAAACCCTTCGTTTGATTTTCTTAAAATATTTTTTATATCCATTGGGTTATGTCTTACAATAACTTTATTATTTTCTTCCATCTCTAATTCTTTTAAAAAGCATTTCATAACATTAGCCGACACACATACAATTTTGTTAAATCGTGAATAACATTTTATTTCGTTTTTCTTATTCTTAAAAAACTTTTTTGTGCTTCTATTTTTAGTTAAATCAGTGTGGATCCAGCATATCTTCATAGATTTTTTATTGTTTGAACTGCTAATTATTTTAGCTGAAATCCCTTCTAAAAAAGAAACTTCTACATCATATTTATCTTTTATATGTTTTTTGTATAGAAATCTCATAGATTTTATTTTCCAAAAGAAATTGTAATACAATTGAAGTTTTATAAATTGAAGTTTGTGCCTGAAACTTTTCTTATCCATAGTATTTGTATCTATTATTTCCTCAAATATATATTTATATTTAATATTAGAGTCTAGTTCTTTTATATATTTACCAGTATTTATTACTGTCATTACTGTTATATCAAATTTTGTTTTATCCATTGAATTTACTAATTGAACTAGTGCTTTCTCAGCACCGCCACCCCTTAAAGTGTGTATTAAAAATAAAATTTTTTTCATTTGTTTACTCCTTCTTAAATCAAATCATTTAGATTTAATTTAGCTGTCAATTCTTAGTTCTATTTTGCCCTATATTTTTAATATTATATCAAATTTTATGTCAAATGTCAATTTAATTTCACTATCCCATAGGGATTGTCGTAATTTGTAATAAAACATAAAAAAAATAGCTAAGAAATAATTCCAAAGCTATTTTTCAATAATTTATTTGATTTTTAATTACTCTTGATATGGCGCGTTAACTGGACAAACTGAAGCACAAGCACCACATTCGATGCAAAGTTCAGGATCTATTATATATTTTTCTTCGCCCTCTGATATCGCATTTACTGGACATTCAGGTTCGCATGCTCCGCATTTTATGCAAGCATCTGATATTCTATATGACATTAAGATCACCTCCTATAATTATTTTACATTCCAAGTAAGCTCTTCAGCGTTATATGTTTCGTATTTTTCAGTTTCTCTAGAATCACCAAATCTAACTCTTACTTTTAAATTTAATATGTCAACATTGGCAACTTTTCCAGAATCATTTGTTGCTATTACTTTAACTGTTTCGCCGTATTTTGGTAATTTCTTTAAATTTTCTTTGTACTCAATTTCTTCATATTTTATGCAACACATAAGTCTTCCACAAGCCCCAGATAGTTTTGACATATTAATTTGAAGTCCTTGATCCTTAGCGTCTTTAATTGTAACTGATTTAAAGTCTTGAAGATGAGTTCTACAACACACTTCTCTACCACACATACCTAAATTAGGGTAGATTTTTATTTCATCTCTTGGACCTATTTGTCTTAGTTCAATTCTTGTTTTAGCTTCCGATGCTAAAATTCTAACTAAATCTCTAAAATCAACTCTTTCTTCTGCTGTAAAAAACATAGTGATTTTAGACTTATCAAAAGTATATTCAGCAAGTAGAAATTTCATGTTAAGTTTAAGTTTAATAGCTTCTTTTTTAGCAAATACTAATACTGCTAAAGCAGCAGTTTCATTATCTTTTTGAACTTGTAAATCACTCTTTGTTGCCGGTCTAATTATATCTTGTACTTCAGTATCTTTAGGTAATTCGTCATTTGTAAGTAATTTAACAACTCGTCCTATCTCTTGTCCTTTATCTGTTTCAGCTATTACAGTATCTCCTACTCTAAATCCAAATTTAAGTGGATTCATATATACTAATTTTCCTGTTTTTCTGAATCTAACTCCTATAACAACTTCCATTTTTCCTCCTTTAGATATTTTCTATACATTTAAGTATCATATTATCTATTACTATATCATAATTTCCATTATATTTCAATCTTTCTTTTGCTTTTTCTACAATTTCTGTACATAAATATTTATCTTTTGAAAAAAACACATGTTGCAAATAATCTAAAATATACTTCTTGTTGAAATCTATTTTTTCAGATTCTTTCATGCATTTTACAATATTTTTAGTAACAATATTCGAATACAAGTCAGTTATTTTATTTAGTTCATCAATCAGTTTTTCATTTATAATCTCTGTTGCAAAACCTATTGATCCATCTATAAATTCTATAATGTTATTATCTAATTGTACATCAAAATTTTGATTTATATACTTTTCTATTATTTTACCATCTAATTTGTTGAAATTTACTGTGTAAACTCTCGAAATAACAGTAGGTAAAATATTAGCGCTACTAGCAGCTATTAATATTATTACGGCATGTTTTGGTGGTTCCTCAAGTGTCTTAAGAAGTGCATTTTGTGATGCATCATTTAAACTCTCGGCGCCATCTATAATATATACTTTCATATCTCCAGTAGCAGGAGTTATAAAAATAGTATCTACTATACTTTCTCTAATCTGCTCTACTACTATATTTTTCTTATCTTCTTTTTTACATATATATATATAATCTGGACAACTATTTAAATTATTTACATTAAGTATTAATTTGGCAAATTCTTTTGCCATCATCAATTTACCAATTCCAGAAGGCCCACAAAATAAATAAGAATGTGAAACCTTCTTGCTAGAAATGATATTACTTAATATATTTATTTCGTTTTCATGTCCTAATATATTTTCAAACATTCTAACACCTACTTTAATTCACCTATTTTGTCAAGCGGCCATATACGAGACACTACATAGCCATCAATTTCAGATATTGGAACGCATCCAAAACTTCTTGAATCCATGCTTTGAAGCCTGTTGTCACCCATTGCAAATATTGTTCCCTCTGGTACAATAATGTTTATGTATGCGCCATTTCTGCTTGTTGTACCATCTTTTAAGTATGGTTCAACTATAATTTCATCATTTCTGTAAACTTTTCCATCAGCAGTTATAATAATGTGATCACCAGCAATTCCGATAGCACGTTTTATATAGCTCTTCTTGCCTATTCCCATAAAATTAAAAGTAAACGATTCTATTCCCGGATGTTTATCATAATTTGCTATTGCGTCATTTCCTTCTATTGTTACATCATTTTCTATAGTTGTTTTATTAATAGTTACAGAAGGAGCGATAAATGTTATAATATCGCCACGTTTAATTTCTTTTTTATTGAATATTGTTCTTTGTATTAATACCTTTTCCCCATCATTTGCTGTTGGTTTCATAGATATTTGTTTAACTCCAGATACCGTTCCCACGAAATAGTTTAAAAGCAAATATAATATATATGCGACTACAAAACAAAATATCCATTCTATCATTTCTTTTTTAAATTTTTCGTTAAACCATTTTTTATCCAATTTACATTCTCCTTCTTTAGTTTAGTGTATATTCTCTCCGTTTGCAATGTCACCATCTGGAGTAAGAAGTCTTACGACATCTTTATCCCCTGCAGCAAGTAACATACCATTAGATTCTACACCTCTTAATTTTACTGGTTTCAAATTTGATACTACAACTATTTTTTTATTCATTAATTCTTCTTCTGTGTAGAAACCAATAAGTCCTGATACTATAGTTCTTGTTTCAGTTCCTAGGTCAACAGTCAATTTATATAATCTATCTGATTTTTCTATTCTTTCAACGTTTATTATTTGACCAACTTTTAAATGAACTTTTGATAATTCATCAATTGTAATAATTCCATCTACTTTAGTTTCTTCTTTTACTAATTCAATTTTCTTTTCTTCCACTTTAACTTCCTCTTCCTTTAATACTAAATTTTTATCTATTCTTGGAAATAAATTTTCAGTCTTTTTACATGTTGTACCATTTTCAATTTCTCCAAAAACTTGTATATCATCCCAACTGTTTTTCATGCTTGAGCAACCTATTTGTCCAATTATCTTTTCAGGAATTGTTACCATGAAAGGTTTTAACATAACAGCTACAATTCTTACACTTTCAGCTAATACATATAACACTTTATTTAATCTTTCCGTGCGACTATCATCTTTAGATAATTTCCAAGGTTCGTTTAAATCAATATATTTATTAGAAAAACTAACTATTTCCATTATCTTATCTATTGCAATATCTGGTCTTAATTTATCCATATTTACTTTATATTCGTTAACATTTTTTTTAATCAAGTCAATAATAAGTTGATCATACTCTGAATTTGCAATATTTATAAATGAGTCTTTAGATAATATTCCCTCATTATATTTTTCAGTCATTGCAACTACTCTACTAACTAAATTTCCTAAATCATTTGATAAGTCTGAATTTATTTTTTGTATATATAATTCCTCATCAAAATTACCATCAGTTCCAAGCTTTATTTCTTTAAGTAAAAAATATCTAAGTGCATCTACACTTGAATATTTTATATATTCTCTAGGATCTTTGTAATTTCCAAAAGATTTAGATATTTTTTTGCCATCAACTATAAGCCATCCGTGTCCGAAAACTTTTTTAGGTAACTCTAAATCTAAAGCCATGAGTAATGCTGGCCATATAATACTATGAAAACGAGTTATTTCTTTTCCAACTAAATGTAAATCAGCCGGCCAAAATTTCTTCATTAAACTATCATCGTCACTTAGATATCCAAGTGCAGATATATAATTTGATAATGCATCAATCCATACATATACAACATGTTTAGTATCAAACGGAACTTGTATTCCCCATTTGAACGTAGTTCTAGATACACATAAATCTTCTAGTCCCTTATCTATGAAACTAGAAAACATTTCATTTTTACGTGATTCTGGTTCTAAAAACAAAGGATTCTCTGTAAAAAACTTTCTAAGTCTATCTTCATATTTAGACAATTTAAAAAAGTAACTTTCTTCTTTAACTACTTCAACTTCTCTACCACAATCTGGGCATTTTCCATCTACTAGTTGAGATTCAGTAAAAAAAGATTCACAAGGTGTACAATATTTACCCTCGTATTCACTTTTATATATATCTCCTTGATTAAATAACTTTACAAATATTTTTTGAACGCATTCTATATGATCTTGATCAGTTGTACGTATAAATCTATCATATGATATATCTAAAGTTTTCCACAACTCCTTTGAATCTTCAACTATTTTATCAACATACTCCTTAGGCTTCATGTTTAAAGTTTCTGCTTTTCTTTCAATTTTTTGTCCGTGTTCATCTGTTCCTGTTAAAAAAAACACATCTTTACCAATTAATCTATTATATCTAGCTATAACATCAGCTACAACTGTACAATAGCAGTGTCCAACGTGAAAATTTCCGCTAGGATAATATATTGGTGTTGCTATATAAAATTTATTGTTTTGCATAATTTCTCCTACTTTCAGATAAATATATTATACCATATAATAGTAAATAATACAATTAAATTAAATAACATGTCATAATTTTTAAATGAAAATACAATTACAATAAAAAAGAAAAAACAAACAGAAGAAAATATCTTCTGTTTGTTTAATTTTTAAAGAATGAAATATGTCGAACTAAAAAGAATTGTTGCCGTAATTCCAGCTGCACCTACAAAGACTCCACATATAATTCCTTTACCTAAAAATTTCTTAAAATCATCTTTTTTTATGCATAACAAACCAATTATAAATAAAGTAATAAATATCACTATAGCATAGAATATTATAATATAATTTCTAACATTAGATTGAGATTTTAATGAGGTAACTTTTGCATCATTAATTGTATTCAATTCACCTTCTAAATTAGCTTCTCTTATTTTATTATATGCTTGTGCATATTCTGAATCTAAATTTATTTGATTGGAATTAACTTTTATTGTATTCATTATATTAGGATATATTATTAAAACTGGTATTATATACATAATTAAAATTGAAACTATATATCCCACAAAAAATGGTCCAAGTTTTTTCTTCATTCAAATCGCCTCTTTTATATTTGTTTTAAATCGTATTATCAGTTAAATTTTTGATATGTCTGTATGCTTGTCCCCAATTATCTATATCATATAGTTTTTCGTTTTCATCTAATTTCTTCGAATTCTTTTCTCTAAAGTATAAGGCAATAACATTGTTTTTAATTGCTTCTTCACATACATCGGTAGAATCATCAATAATTATTTTTATATCATTTTCCAAGCAGACTTTCATCTTATCAGATGTTTTCCAAAAATACTTATCAAATATCAATTCTTCTTTTTTAAACATATCTTCTACGATAGTAATTGCTTCTTCGTGTATAAGTCCCCTATTAGAAATTATACATAATTCATAACCTTCACTTTTTAATCTTTTCAATATATCTATTGCTAAGGGATTAAATGGTGTGATTTTTGTTAATTCAACAAAGTATTTATCAGCAAAAAATTTAACTTCTTCTGATGTCCATTCATATCTTTGTTTAACCTTCAAAGCTTCTTTATTTACTACACCATTTTTATGCAGATCACAATAATCATATAACTCGGCATATGCTCGAACTGTATTCATATAATCTAAAATTACTCCATCAACATCTATACCAATTTTAATCATGTTATACCTCCAATTAAAACTATTTCAAACAAACAGTACACATAGCTATTGCATTATCTTTTATATGCGATATGCTTATATCTATATTGTAATTTTCTATTAATTTATTTACGTTATTATCTAAAATATTAACCCTTGGTCTTCTTTTTAAATCTTCTATATTTTCTATCTCTATATCTTTAAATTCAATTATCATTTTGTTATCAATTAACAATTTAGATATTGCTTTATATACTGACTCTTTAGCAGCAAATCTTCCTGCATATCTTTGATATTTTGTATCACTATTTATTTTATCAATATCTTGTATTTCCTTTTCAGTAAATACCTTGTATTTAAATTTATCGTTTTGTTGCATTGCATCCTTTATTCTTGACACTTCAATTATATCTGTCCCACAATACATCTAAAATGTACCTCCAAAATGTTTTTCTAACTTATGCTTTAACCATCTCATTATACTGTATATTGGATAACTTAAAGCTGTAAGTAATATTGAATACATTAATAGTGGCTCAAGCCATGTATTTTTTATATCATATAATTGAACTACTATTCCAAGTCCAGCAAACATTACACTTGCACTATATAATATAATTAAAAGTATATTTATTTTTGCTTGTCCAGAGGTTACAACTGTATTATAATATTCAACATATTCTCTATGTACTTCATCATACAATTCAGGTAATTCAAAAGCTTTTTGCCATCTCTTCCATATATCCATACCATGTTCAGAATTTGTTATTTGACTAAACCAACTAAAGTGTGTAAACTTAGTTAAATCACTATTTAGTTTTGGTATCATTGTTTTATCTTTTTTTAATATATCTTGTAAAAAATTTATTAAACACATTCTTTGATAAAAAGCAAGTAATAACATATATAAATATCCTTTTTCAAAATTATGTGGCATTTTAGTAATGTTGTATTTTTCATTTTCAGAAACAAGAACAACACCACTTTCTCTTGAAAATCCAAACATAGAGTATTTCCATCTTGAATATGTATTTTCATCTAACTTAGCACAATCAGTATTAAAAATTGCGCTACTTTTACTATCTACAACATATTGAAACTTGTAAAAATCATTTTTTAAACTCTCAAAATTTGTATCTTCATTCCACTCTTCTTTACCTATGCATACATACGAATATGTAAACATTTTATCATAATATATTTTATCTAAATCATTACTTTCATAACCAGAAATTATTGATTTAATAAATATTACTATATCATTGATATTATCTATTCCTCTTGCTTTAATATTGTATTTACTATTACTACTATTTCTTGGGGTAACTTCTCTAAACATATTATTAAAATCTAATATGTTATCAAAATCAATATTTTCATTATCATCTTCAACTTCAGTTTTAATATCTAAAAAACATACTCCTGGTTCAAAACATATAACTTTAATACTAATTATATCAAAATCAATAACACCATATCTTTTTTTAAATTCTGTACTAGTTTTTATACTATCCAAATTGAACTCAAAAGTAGCACAAGATGTCTTTTTTAGTATATTAGCTTTTTTTGAATTTGACATTGATTTATATTTTTTTATATAATCACTATTCCAAAAAAGTGTAGGGAACAAAAACTTTTTCATGTATGGTAGAAAAAAATTATATGTCTCTTCATCTTCTTTATGTTCATGTATTTTTAACTTCCAATTCTTATCCTGTTCTAATAAATTATTAATAAAGTTGATATATTTATTTTTCTCAACTAAAAAAGGATATATGAAATGCGAATATTGATATTTAGCGCTTAAAGACATAAAATCCACCCCTCTGCATATATTAATTCTATAATGTTTTTCACAAAATGTCAATGTTTTTTAAAATATTTGTAGAAAACTATTGATTTATTACTTTTTTGATGCTATAATATTTAGGTATAATATTTCGGGGTGTAGCGCAATTGGTAGCGTACGTGGTTTGGGACCACGGGGTTGCAGGTTCAAGTCCTGTCACTCCGACCATATTTATACAGTAAAAGCTTGATATTTAGCCATTTGATGGTTTATATCAAGCTTGTTTTTTATTCAAAATTTGTGTAGAAAGTTTTCCATACAGTTCTATATTTCCATGGTTTCCACCTGGGTAACTGTATTGTAACTGTCATTGCAACTGCATATACAAGTTGTAAATCCAGTAATATAATACTTTTAAAGTATTATATTACTGTTGAACCTGCAACCACTTTGTCCTAAGCACAGTTTTTTATAATAAAATAAAAATTAAGTAATAATACTGAATCATAATTAATATTTTTCATAAAATTTCTCTAAAGTTCTACTAACTAAGTTTTTTGTAGTTAACAAATTTGAATGATTAAAGAATTTATTTATTTCTTCATCATGACTCAAATAAGCCATACTTCTTATTGATTTATCAATATTCCATTTTATACTACGTTCATTTACCATTTTCTTATTTTTCGATAATTTTAAATATAAGTCTTTCATTTTAGGTACACTATGATAATTGTTTTCAATGCATATACTAATACAATCTATTATATGTGAATACCCTGAACTACTTATATTAAAACTTAAGGGTTTTAATATATTAATAATTTCATTTCTTGTATTTACGGATTCATTTGAAATATCTTTACATATAATATTTAATCTATCAGTTAATTCTTCTAATCTAAATGGTTTTGTAAATGTACTATCGATCGGTAAATTTTTCTTTAAAATCTGGTGTAAAAGTACATTATCTCCTGTAATTATAATTATTTTTGGAATACTTTCGAAATGTTTAATTTTTTCTAATAATTCTAATCCGGTTCATTCTAGGCATCTGTAAATCTAGTAAAACTATATCAATACTTTGCATTAATATATGATTAAGAGCTTCCTCGCCATTTGAAGAAATTTTTACTATCTCAAGATTATTTATTTTACTATTTGTGATACTATTAAAAATAGTTTTAACGAATTCATAATTATCGTCAGCAATTAAAATTTTAATCATATTTCACCCCAAGAGAATAAATTATATACTAAAATATTGCTAATTTCAACACAATCTTTTAAATCTTTATAAAGTTATTGGTTTTTTCCATTTTTTCCACTTTATTCTATATTTTTCTACTTACATGGATTTTCCGAGTTTTATTTGATATAATTTTATTATAAATTTATTTTAACAAAATATTACTATTATTTTGTGATTTAAAATATGATTGTTAATACTTTCATAAAAAGTGTTTTCATAAAGTGAATTTAGAGATAACTACAAATATTAATTTAAAGGAGGAGTCATAACTATGACAAGAACAAAAATTTTCAAAAGATCTCTACCTGTTTTAATTGTAATTATGATGTTGTTATCAACATCAATAGTAGCATTTGCTGCATATCATTCTCAAACAGTGTCCATGCTACAAAATGGCGGGCCTTATACAACACTTGGCATGACATTTGAGGGTACCCAAGTTTCTCTTTTATCAGATGCTAAAGCTGTTGGTGTATTGCCTAGTGAGACACATTACCAAGTTAGACTTGAAAAACAGCAATGGTGGGGATGGTCTGAATATCAAACAGTTAATTTGCCTAACAACACTCAATCCTCAATTACATGGACAAATACTGGATCTGGAACATTTAGATTTGTGTTTAGTCGTCCAAGATATGATATTGGATCCGTAACAATAAAAATGCAAGCAATGAATTAACTCAACAAATATCTATCTCTAAATACACTTGATAAATACCTAGATTTTTTTCTAGGTATTTATTTTTTATAATTTATTCATAGATAATAGTACATTATATTCAAATATAATAAAAATCTAAAATTACATTTGTAAAATTAGATTTTT
>Ga0123336_10002247_pt1 | contig 16893 bp, 10 predicted proteins | sample SSSSmetaG_FD_96466 | JGI IMG/M metagenome (GOLD analysis project Ga0123336, IMG submission 96466) | Glacier valley bacterial and archeal communities from Borup Fiord, Nunavut, Canada, to study Microbial Dark Matter (Phase II) - ​SSSS metaG | ecosystem: Environmental > Aquatic > Freshwater > Ice... | reverse complement strand
GTTGTCTTCACCTTTGAGAAAGTGATCGAACCAGGCGTAGGTGAGGTCGTCGTAGTCGAGTCGGGCGTCACCCATGCTGCGTTCGCCAACGATGGTGTCCTCGGTGGCGCGTTTATAGCCGCAGTGCAGGGTGGGCGCGATGACGGCGTATTGCTGGTCCTTCACTTCGCCCTTGGCGGTGCTGCGGACGAAGTTGTAAGCGGCAAGGTTGGGGCCGGTAGAGACGTCGTACCAGGTCATGAACCAGAAGCCGGGCACGTTGATGGGCTGGGTGTCGGAGTTCCAGATGCCGCCCTTGCGCCAGGCGGGCGAGGCTGGGGTGCGCTGGATCATGCCGCCGCCGGTGGTGTTGGGCATCTTGTCGGAGAAGATGCCGACGGGGCCGCCGATGGCGGAGATGATCTCCTGCTCGGGGAGGTGCTCGAAGGCTTTGGCCCAGTCGACGGGCGGCATGGCGGGGTTGAGGTCGAAGAGCTTTGAGGCTTTGATGAGGTCGGACTGCGGCGTGTCTTTGGGGAAGCTGGGGCGAACCTGATTCTGCTGGCCGTAGAGCCAGTCGATGAAGAGCATCTGGACGGCTCCGCCGCGATACCAGTTACCCTGCTCGTTGTAGGGGCCGACCTTGCCGACGCCGGCGCCGAAGCTCTGCGGGATGATGGTGGTGAGTGCCTTGTTGCCGAGGGACGCGGCGGCGAGCTGCCACTCCGCCGTGGAGGAGCAGCCGATGAGGCCTATCTTGCCGGAGGACCAGGGCTGGGCAGACATCCAGGTGAACTGGTCGTCGGCGTCGGTGAGGGGCGCGCCGAGGATGTCGTAGTTGCCTTCGGAGAAGAAGTGGCCACGCTCGTTCATCTCGACGAGGACATAGCCGCGCTTCACGGCGTCGAGCTCCATAGAGAGGTCGCGGTAGGTGCCGGTGCGGACATCCCAGTAGTTGAAGTTGTAGGGGGTGCGGCTGAAGATGATGGGGTACTGCTTCGAGGTGTCTTTGGGGCGGTAGATATCGGCAGCCATACGGACGCCGTCGCGCATGGGGACCATGACTTTACGATCGATGATGGCGATGTCTTCCAGCTGTTTTTCGATGGCTTCGCGTTTGGCGATGAGCGCTTTGGTCTCGGCAGGGGAGAGGTTCTGGCGCGGCCCCTGAGCCTGAAGGGGAAGCGTGATGGCGGCGAAGCAGGCGAGGGCGAGAGTGGCACGGCTGAGGCGGGGCATGAGGGCTCCGGGAAAGTGCTGACTGTTCGGGACTGTATGTAGTTATATGTCAACGAACAGATTGCGTGAGTTTTGGACGTGTTGAACGGGAGTGCTGACGATGAAGACGGCCTTGTGCGTAATGTTGCTGCTTTGTGTGGAGGGTCTTGAGGCAAAGACGATGACGGTGGATAAGTCCGGGGTGAAGCCGGGGCCGGTGAGTATTCGCGAAGCGAACGGTGCGCTGCTGGTGGATTGGGAGGATGATGCAGGGCACCGTTGGGAGGCGGTGTTTGCACTGGACTCGACCGAGCCGGTGATCGCGAGTGTGAGTATGGATGGGCGCGGTGTGGTGGAGGGGGTTCGCCGGTGTATCGCTGCTCGACGGGAAAGAGGACGGGAGGGTGGGACCAGTTCTTCGATCATCCTCCGCTGGCGGCTGAGGGGACTCGCGAGTTTCGCGGGCAGTTTGCGCCGGGTGCGGTCGTAGCGACGACGGTGGGCGATCGCCTGGAGGTAGCTTTCGACGGGATGACGTGTGGGAGCTTCGCTGGCGTGCTGAAGTATGTGTTCTATCCGGGAAGTGCCTTGGTGCAGCAGGTGGCGGTCATGCATACTGCACAGGCGGATACGGCTTACATCTACGACGCCGGTGTAGAGATGCGAACGGTTGCGGATGATCGTGCCGGTGGGCTGATGGAGTCGAAGATTTCGTACTACGACACGGCCGGAGCGCTGCAGAAGATTACGCCGCGCTACGGGAGCGAGAGGCAGCCGTTGGAGGTGAAGTATCGGGCTATCGCTGCGGCTGTGGGGGTGGGGAGCGTGGTGGCGTTTCCGGCTCCGCACCGCTACTTCTTTGCGCGGGACTATACGACGAACATGGGGTTTGCCTGGTATCGCTCGTGGCGTGGGACAGTGGCGCTGGGGGTGCGGCAGTTGCCGGATGATAATTCGCCGTACTATCCGTGGATGAATGCGCCGCCGGGGACGGAGCAGGAGATGGGAATGTTTCTGCTGCTGAGTGGTGGGGATGCAGCGGGCGCTCTGAAACAGGTGATGGCGTATACGCATGGCGATCGCTTTCCGCACGTGGATGGGTATGTGACCTTTGCGCCGCACTGGCATGAGGCATACACCGTGCAGGCGATGGCGAAGGGACTGAAGTGGGAGCCGCCGTTCAAGGCGGAGATGCAGTCGATCGGGTTGGATGCGGCGATGATTATGGACTTCCACGGTGATGGGCATCCGCAGGCCCTGACGGAGGTGCGGCTGGAAGAGTTGAGGAGTTACTACGAGGCGTGCCGGGCGCAATCGGATAAGAAGTTTTTGCTGATTCCGGCAGAGGAGGCGGATGTAATTCTGGGTGGGCATTGGGGGATTGTGTTTCCGCACCCTGTCTTCTGGTACATGGATCGCAAGGCCGGAGAGGAGCTGAAGACGCAGGACGCGAAGTACGGGCCGGTGTGGCGGGTGCGGACGGGTGATGACATCCTGGCGATGGTAAAGGCGGAGAAGGGGTGGATGTATGAGACGCATCCACGGACGAAGGGATCGACGGGATATCCGGAGAAGATTCTGGGCGAGACGTTCTTCAAGGATGAGCGCTACTTCGGGGTGGGTTGGAAGCAGATGCCCTCGGACCTGTCATCGCCACGCCTGGGGGAGCGCGGTTTCAAGACGCTGGACGACCTGAACAATATGGGACTGCACAAAAGGATGATAGGCGAGGTGGACGTCTTCCAGATGGATTCGAGCCACGAGCTGTATGCGCACATGAATGTGAATTACTTGAAGATCGGTACGCTGCCGGACTTCGACCACTATGACAGGTTGCTGGATGCGGCGGCACATGGGGATGGGTTCATATCAACGGGAGAGATTGTGCTGCCGAAGGTTACGATATCTGGCGCTCCCGGAGATGAGGTGCAGGTGAAGGCCGAGGTGGGATGGACGTTTCCGCTGCGTATGGCGGAGGTGGTGTGGGGCGACGGCAAAGAGACGCACCACGAAGTGATGGCGCTGGATACGACGCGAGCATTTGGGACGAAGGAGTTCTCATGGAGCGTCAGCGCGCCAGGATGGACGTGGGCGCGCATGGCAGTTTGGGATGTAGCGGGGGATGGCGCGTTTACGAATCCCGTATGGAAGTAATGGTGCGTATCAACCAGTGTTGCGCAGTCCTGCGCTAATGCCGTTGATGGTGGCGGAGATGGCGCGATTGAGCTCTGCGGCTTCTAGAGAGTCGGGTGGGGTGGCGCGCTTGCGGCGGATGAGCTCGACCTGGATAAGCGACATGGGATCGACGTAGGGGTTGCGCAGGCGGATGGAGTGGTTGAGGACTGGGTTGGTCTGGAGGAGCTCAGACTGGCCGGTGATGAGCAGGATCATGCGCTGGGTGAGGTTGAACTCTGACTCGAGCGTGGTGAAGACGCGGGTGCGGAGGGCTTCGTCTTCGACGAGCGAAGCATAGAGGCGGGCGATGCCGAAGTCGGCTTTGGCGAGGGCCATCTCGACGTTGCGGATGATGTCGAGGAAGAGCGGGAAGTCGCGAGCCATGGAGCGGAGGAGTTCGAGGTTGGCGGGTGCGGCCTCGATAAAGGCATTGAGGGCGTGGCCTACGCCGAAGTAGGCGGGGACGAGCTGGCGGGACTGCATCCAGCCGAAGACCCAGGGGATGGCGCGGAGGTCGGCCATGGACTTCTTGCCGGTACGCTTGGCGGGGCGGGAGCCGATGCGGGCGTGTTCGAGCTCGGCTACGGGGGTGGCCTGTTCGAAGTAGGTGAAGGTTTCGGGGTCGTCGACAATGTGCTGGCGGTAGAAGGCGTAGGAGGTGGCGGAGAGCTGGTCGAGGGCGGCCTCCCATGGGGGGAGGATCTCTCCGGTGAGGTGAGACTGGCCTCCGGTTGAGGCTTGTAGCTTGGCGTCGGGGCGGGCGAGGGCATCGAGGCTGGCGGCGATCATGAGCTCCAGGTTGCGCTCGGCGAGGACGACGTCGGAGTACTTCCAGTTGAGGACTTCGCCCTGCTCGGTGAGGCGAAGCTGTCCGGAGAAGGAGTTGAGGGGCTGAGCGAAGATGGCGCGATGGGTGGGACCGCCGCCGCGGCCAACGGTGCCTCCGCGGCCGTGGAAGAGGCGGAGGGTGACGCCGCAGTCGCGGGCGACTTCGTGGAGTGCGCGATGGGCCTTCCAGATCTCCCAGGTGCTGGTGATCATGCCGCCATCCTTGTTGGAGTCGGAGTAGCCGAGCATGACTTCCTGGCGGTACTTCCAGGATTCGAGGAGTGGCTTGTAGGCGGCGCTGCACCAGAGCTGGCGCATGGTGGCGGGAGCGTTCTGGAGGTCTTCGATGGACTCGAAGAGGGGAACGGGTTGCAGGCCGGGGTCGCCGGTGGATTCGTCAGCTTCGACCTTGACGGCGCCGAGGCGGGCGAGCCAGACGACGTTGAGGATGTCTTCGGCGGAAGTGGCTCCGGAGATGACGTACTGCGGGATGGCCTCGGGTGGATAGGTTTGCTTCAGCTCGGCGATGGTGCGGAAGGTGTCGAGGAGTTCCGTGGTCTGGGGGCTGAGGCTGGGCGGGAGGGTGAGTTCGGGGCCGGAGTTCCAGCAGGCGAGTTCTGCGATGGCGGTGGCGTGGACGCGGGCGTGCTGGCGGATGTCGAGGGTCTGGAGGTGAAGGCCGTAGGTGCGTACTTCGAGGAGGAGTGGGTCGATGAGGAGTTCGGCGAGGCGCTGTCCGCGGTTCTCGACGAGGCTGGTGCGGATGATGGTGAGGTCGCTGAGGAGGTCTGCGGCGCGGGTGTAGGGCGTGAGCGGTGGGTTGGGGGGGAGGGGGACGGAGGATTGCGGCGTGGCTCCGAGGCGCATCATGATGCAGGCGATGAGGAGGCGGAGACTTTCCTGGGGGAAGCGTTCGGCGAGGGCGTTCTGGCCGGCTGCGCGGAGCTGTGCGGTGTAGGCGTCGAGGCGGGTGGCGAGGGCGGCGGAGACGGGGACCTGGTTGGTGGAGCTGCCGAGCTGGTCGAAGATGTTCTGCAGTCGGCGGCGATAGTGGGTGAGGAGGAGGCCGTGGGCCATGGCGAGGGCTTCGCGGGTGGCGGCGGGGGTGACGAAGGGATTGCCGTCGCGGTCGCCGCCGATCCAGGAGCCGAAGGAGACTAGTTGGGGGAGGTCGGGGAGAGGAAGCGGTTCGGCTTCGGGGTATTCGGCGGCGAGAGCTGCGGCGACTTCGGCGTAGAGGACGGGGAGGGTGTCGAAGAGCGAGGCCTCGTAGTAGTCGAGGGCCATGCGGATCTCGTCGCGGACGGTGGGGCGGGCGGAGCGGACGTCGTCGGTCTGCCAGAGGGCGGTGATCTCGGCGGTGAGGTCGCGCTCGAGGGCGTCGAGCTCGGGGCCGGGAACGGGGATTCGGTCGAGCTGGGTGAGGAGGTCGGAGATGCGGCGGCGTTTGAACATGACGCTGCGGCGGGCGACTTCCGTCGGGTGCGCGGTGAAGACGGGGCTGATGCAGACCTGGTGGAGCAGGTGGAGGGCTTCGGCGCGAGTGGTTCCGGCTTCGCGGAGGCGGCGGAGGGTTCCGCGGAGGCTGCCGCGCTGAGGTGCGGCTGATGTGTTGAGGGCGGCGGAGAGGCGGCGGCGCTTGCGGTGGTTGGTTTCGGCGAGGTTGATGAGTTCGAAGTAGAAGCTGAAGGCGCGGGCGAGGCGGTAGGCGGTGGTGAGGGAGTGGACGTCGGCGTTGGCGAGGTCGCGGACCTCGGCGAGGGACTGCTCGAGGCACCTGGCGGCGTCGGCGGCGTTGGCCTGGCTGTCGGCTTCGCGGCGGGCGATGGCGGTGCGGCGGAGAGATTCGACGATGTCGAAGAGGGGCTCGCCGGCCTGCTCTTTGAGGACTTCGCCGAGGAGCGATCCGAGGGATCGGACGTCGCGGCGGAGGGGTGCTTCCTTGAGTTCGCCGGTGGGTGCGAGGAGTTCGGCGAGGCGCTGGGGCCAGTCGGTTGGGGTCCAAAGGGAAGGCATATGTGATTATGCCTTGCGAGAGGAAAAGCGGGGCCAGACCTGGCTGGTACCCCCTCCCCCCCTCCTATTGCCTGGGCGCAAGTTCCTTTGTTCGTTTGGTTTAGCGCGGGTATTGGCTGCTAAATATGTCCAAACAATAGGGTTACGGCTAAATATTTGGCAGCAAAGGGGTTACGGAGCTGGTTGCTGGTGAAATGGGAAGCCCCGGCTTTAGGCCGGGGCTTTTCTGTTCACTAAAGTAACAATAGCAGGTTGACTATAACTAATAGGACAACTTTCGAAAAGTTTTATCTCGTTTGAAGTGAGAGGGTTACTGGATTTTGGGGGTGTTGGGGGGCTTGACACGCGGTTTTGATGAGGTTTTGGAGGAATTTATTTTTTTGGGGTTCGAGAAGGGGTGTTGGGGCGGGGTGTGGGGGATGTTGGAGAGGCGGGATGGAGGCTGAGCGGGAGCTGGGTTTATGCGTGGCGAAGGCGTGCCCTACATCTCAAAAGCGAGATGTAGGGCACCCACACCCAATGTTGTAGTCATTTTTGAGATGTGGGCCGCCCGCTCGGCGACAATGTGGAATCTGCTTTGAAGTGATGGTAAAGCCGCTGGGACGATCGCTGGGTTCGGGTACGGTTTAGGGAAAAACTGTGACCCCTCAGTCGAAACTAATTCCTTTCTCAAATAGGGGTCACAGCCTGCCGCAGGCTCTTCAATTACAATAAGCGTCTGCGTTGAGGCATCCCAATACTCATTCCAGTCGCATGGATGTCCTGGATCGGAATCTGGAGGGTAGTATTGGGTCACTGGCCCTCCGCCTTCACCACCTCGTCCTCCTCCACCGCCGCCGCCACCGCCGCCATTGTTTGAACTGTTGGCTGCCGCAGCAAATGTGGAGGTGCTACTCGATGCTTGTTGACGGTCACAGTCGGTTGGCCCGGATTTTTGATAGTGATTTTCTTGGTCGTTCACACCTAAGACAGATGTGACTCCTGATGTTGACGGTCCGGGACCAGGATCCGTCCCCGGCGGATAGTCGTTGATACCCATGAGATGTGAAATTTCATGCAAACCAACTTGTAAGAAAACTGAGTCATAACCCGGCTGTGACACTTGAAAAAAGCTCGTTGGAGTACCAGTTAAAACTGAGTCTGGATGGAAAACTATAATTGCCGGATTATCCAGTGAGATTAGACCAGGGTTGGCTACTGTAGTCGCCCCAGTGTTAGGACTCGTCTGGTCTGCGCTGATGGTAACAGTAGCGGCATGGTTTGCATCAGCTAGGGCAAATGTTGTTGCGCTGCCGCCTGGCTGATTGTTAGCGGCCGACCAAGCATCAAAAGCGGCCGTTATCTGAGATGTCGGAGTCTTCCCTCCGGTGTCAGGCGGTATGAGACTTTGGCTCTTAGCATCGAATTGATAAAAAATTGTAGTGTGCGGCGGAACAGAGAACCCATTGGAGTAGACCTGATTTGGTGCCTATTGAGAACAGTGCGCTTCGCCCGCGCACGCACCAGTCAGCATTACTAATAAGACTGAAGAAATGCGCAATGAATAAGTCATCGTAGTGGGCATTGTCAGTGCGTTCATTTAGAACGCTCCACGGCGGCTTTCGAAGTAGAGGCCTGCATGGCGTCCAAAAAAGAATTCTTATCATTTAGAAGAGCCTGCGCGGGCGGCTTAAGTGTAGTGCGCAGAGGAATGACTGGAGACTCTGTTATGTCGAACCCATCAAAGCCGACAGCGATATATGAATTTGAATCCTGTAAATACTTCAAGTAGACAAGGTAGCTATGATTGACTTTGAGAGGGATGCGATTGGTTGGTTGTGCCGTAATTTTATGTCCATCGGAGATAACAGTTCCACCTGGACCTGTAATAGTAATCTCGTCACCAATTTTTATCGCATGATGTGGCGAATCTCTCTTTGAATCTTTCCAAATTGTATCAACCACATACTGCGAATCAGTGAAGATGAAAGCCCCGCTAGCTGTCAATGATGAGATGTTTCGGATGATATGACCGATCGCGACGAGGTCGCTTTTCTCTGTCGCGTTTCTGACTTCTGGATGGTTTCTGGCGTCTGGACGGGGGCAATTACCGCACTCAATGGAAGTTTCTTTGACGACTGGATTTGCGGTGATGTCTTTACCGAGTCTACTTGCTCTCTCGCGGAGATCACCTCCGTGTTCCCATTCGGCAAATTTTGACTGGTTCGCCTTAAGGCGAACAATGAGTTCTGCGTCACTCACTGACTGCGACTTAGAAATCGCAGCACATCCAAACAGCACTATGACAATCAGTAAAAACCTCTGCATGTTCGTATACCTCGTGTTCAGTGGTCTCGGTGTTTCGCCGGACCATACCATTTTATTGGGAACAAGTCTCCCCGAATTCACTCGAACCCGGGTGGTGGCTAGCTGAATTACTTTTAACGGGTATAAGTTAGGTTCATCGATTCAGCCTCAGTTGCGCCAGACCAGCGGATGTCTCAGAAGCGAGATATAGGGCACCCGATTTTGGTGGGTTGTGAGGTGTGGGGTCGCGGAAAAATTGGGATGGCGCGGTTTTTCCTCTAGCGTGGTGGTTTCGTTTTTATGTCGCGCCTACAGCGCTTGGTTTTCCTTTTGCTTTCTACCTAGGGCTTTGCCCTAGGCTGGTATAGGACGGGCTTTCAGCCCTAAGGCGGGGTGGTTGTGGTGGTTTAGCGGTTGGGTTGAGTTGGTGGGGGTGATGGTTGAGTTTGATGAGGGAGCGACCCCACGTCAGGAATGAAACCTCCTGACATGGGGCACCCGGATTTGCGGTGGGGATTGGGTGGGTAGAGGCGGCGGGCTAGAACAGACGTCCGAGGGTAAAGGTGAATTTGCGGTGGCCTCCGTCGCCGATGGAGGGGCCGAGGGTGACGATGCCGAGGGGGGTTTCTGCGACTATGCCGAAGTAGAGGTCCTGGCGGGTGATGGTGCGTTGGCCGGGGGCGTGCATCTGGCCGGCCTCGTAGGCTGCTCCGATGTAGATGCTCTGGCCGAGGGGGTCGGGGAGTTTGGCGATGCGGCGGAGGAAGGCTGGTTCGAGGAGGAAGTAGTCGGTGCCGCGGTACTCGCCGATGGCGCTGGCGGTGAGGCGGAGCGGGCCGCCGAGGGTGAAGCGGAAGGGCTCGGCGACGTTGCGGTTGAAGTAGGTTCCGCCCTCGGCGGCGAAGATGAAGAGGTTTTTTTCGATCTGGTGGGCGAAGCTGAGCTTGGTGGTGAAGATGGGGGCGTTGGAGCTGGCGACTGACTTGTAGAGGTAGCCGACTTCCGAGATGGAGCGGATGCCGTATTGGGGGACGAGGGCGCGGTCCTGGGCGTCGTAGACGTAGCGGATACGGCCGTGCTGGCTGCCGCCGATGATTTCGGGTCCGGGGTCGGCGCCGACCTGGGTCTGCCAGCGGACTGCATTTGACTCCCAGCCGAGGCGGAGTTCCTGGATGCGCTGGTCGCTCCAGCCGATGTCTACGCCGCCGCCGAGGGTTTGGAGCTGGCGGCGGGAGAGGCGCTTCTGGCCCTGATAGATGAACTGCGCGTCGCGCAGCAGCATGCCATGGGGCGCGAGGAAGACGCCGCCGGTGTTGTGGCCGAGGTTGGCGAGGTGGCGGTAGTACTCAAGGTCGAGCTGGGTAAAGGAGCCGATCTTCACGTTGCCGCGCAGCTCGGAACCGTATCCGCCGACGTCCTGATCGAGGAAGGTCATCTCGAGTGTGCCGCGGGTGATGTCGTTGCCGGTAGTGGCCATGATGTTGGTGCCGACAAGGAGGAAGGGTGGACCGGTCTTTTTCTCGAGGATGTTGACGATGACGGTGGGCGGTGGGGCGGTGGTGCCTACGGGCGGTGGGCCGGTGGTGTTGCGGGCGGACTCGTAGATGATGTTGAAGTCGGCGTCGTAGCGGCCGTCGCTGCGGACCTCGTCGAGCCTGGCTTCAATGAGCTTGGTATCGACGGGCTGGCCGACGAGGGGCATGAACTTCTGCTCGACGACGCGGGTGACGTTGTCGTTGGGGGCCTTGACGCGGACGCGGAGGAGGGGGCCGGGGGCACCGCGCTGTTTGGCGATGCGGGCGGTGAGGTACTGCTGCCACTGGTCTTCGGTGACGGCGTAGGGGAGGAGCTCGTCTTTGTGCTGCTCGGCGGCGTCGTAGCCGCGCTTGGCGAGGTCTGTGCCTTTGAGAGAGTCGGTGGCGGTGAAGCCGGTGATGTCGGGGACAATGAGGACGTTGGCGAGTTTGCGTTCTTCGCGCTCCGCGCCTTCGATGGCGACGGAGAAGCTGCGCTGCAGGACTCCGAAGATGGAGCCGAGATCGCCTTTGCCGAGCGGCGCGAGGGGGAGACTGACGGCGAGGATGACGTCGGCCTGCATGGTGCGGAGGGTGGGGGTGGGGAGGTTATTGAGAACGCCGCCATCGACGAGTTGGTGGCCGTTGAGTTCGACGGGGCGATAGACGGCGGGGAGAGAGACGGAGGCGCGGATGGCGTCCGGGATAGAGCCGCGGGCGAAGGTGACGGGCTTGGCGTCGGTCAGGTCCGTCGAGATGCAGCGGAGGGGAATGGGAAGGGTGTTGAAGTCGGTGCGGTCGTCGTAGCGGAGGAACTGGCGGTCGAGGAAGGCGTTGAGACCCTGGTCGGCGAGGACGGAGTTGCGCAGCGAGACGCCGTGTTTGAGGCCAAGGGTGATGGCGTTGGGGATGGCTCGGCTCTCTTCGCGGCGGCGGAAGTTGCGGCTCTTGTAGGAGGAGCCGAAGGCGAAGACGGAGCTGAAGACGGAGTCATCCATGATGACTTTGAGCTGGTCAGTGGTTTTGCCGGAGGAGTAGAGGCCTGCGATCATGCAGCCCATACTGGTTCCGGCGATCATGTCGACCGGGATGTGGTGGTCCTCGAACCACTCGAGAACGCCAACTTCGCTGAGGCCGAGGGCTCCGCCGCCACCGAGGGCAAGGCCGATGCGGGGGCGGGTAGTGGGGCCGGGTGGGGGTGGGGCGGGAGCGAGGGAGTCGAAATCAGGTGCGGTGGAGGTAGCGGTTTTGGAGGCGTTGGGCTGGTTGGCGTTGAGGGGGGAGGGCGTTTGGGTGGTGCCGCTGTTCTTGGTTCCAGGGATGGCTTTGATCGCGGTGTCCGGCGCGGGGGATGGCACCTGCGACGAGGCAGAGACTGTGAGTGCCACAAGCAGAAGAGGGAGCCAGGGCTTTGGGGAGGGCATTTTCATCCTGAGACGAGTATAGAAGAGGGCAGAAATCATCGAAGCAATATTCAGGCAAGTAGTTTCGTGTCTCTATTTAGCGCAAAGTGGCAACAACGAAACAGGCACCCGCTTGGGTGCCTATTCGTTTGGGGGAAGGGCTGATTTTTTGGACTCATTACGAAGTGCAAGGAAAACGAACTACATGACGAGGGCTACCTTTTCCAGCTCTTCCTGCATGCGCTGGATGGAGCAGCCTACGGACTCTATACGGGAGGCCGCACTCATCGCGGCGTGGGTGGATACGCCGTATCCACGGCCGGCGAGAAAGCTGGAAACCAGTTCGGCTGCCTGCCATGAGTCCAAACCGGACTGCATGAGCTCTTCACGGAGTTCAAAGAGGTCGGCCGGAGTGAACTTTTCGATCTGCATCATTTGGATTTCTACCATGTCGATTCTCCCGTCTGAAGTCGCAGTAAGGTGACTTCACTATTTGGATGCAGCATGAGGCGTGAAGTAACACCGTGTAGTTGAAACGTATTGATGGGGCAAATGGATTGGGAACGGGACAGAAATAGCGATTTGTACGATAAAGCTGCTCAGACCGGGAGTTACAGCGAGCTATCGGCCAAAAGAACGGGAATTCCATCGTGGATGGGATAGATACGGTGGCAGACGGAGCAGCGGACTGTTTCCTGCTGGAGCTCCAGACCCTGATGGCAGACGGGACAGACGAGCCAGCGGAGGTTGTCTAATGAAAGTGCGTCTGATGAAAGTGCGCGTGCCGTGAGCCTGCGGGCCGGTTCGGGTGGGGGAAGCATAGGTTCAATCGTAAGCGAAGATGCGCAGGGGCGCGATACGATGGAGGCGATGACTACAAAAGCAGAAGTTCTGGATGGAGTGGCGATTGCGGCGGCGATTAAGGTGGAGGTGAAGGTTGAGGTAGAGCGGCTGACGGCCGGCGGGGGGAGGCCCGGGTTGGCGGTGATTCTGGTGGGGTCGGTGGCAGCCTCAGAGATCTATGTGCGGAGCAAGGTGAAGACGTGCGGGGAGTTAGGCATCTTCAGCGAGATGCTGACGCCGCCGGAGAGCGTGACGACGGAGGAGATGCTGGGCCTGGTGGCAGGGCTGAATGCGCGGGAAGATATTGATGGGATTCTGATTCAGCTACCGCTGCCGAAGCATGTGGATACGAAGCGTCTGCTGGAGGCGGTTTCGCCGGAGAAAGATGTGGATGGATTTCATCCGGTGAATGTGGGGCGGTTACAGAGCGGACAGGCGGGGCTGGCTCCGTGTACTCCGGCAGGGATTATCGAGATTTTGAAGCGGAGCGGGCTGCCGATTGCAGGACAGAATGCTGTGGTGTTGGGGCGGTCGGACATTGTGGGTAAGCCGGCGGCGATGATGCTGCTGAACGCCTCCGCGACGGTGACGGTGTGCCATAGCAGGACGCAGGGCCTGGCGAAGTTTACGCGGGCGGCGGACATTCTGGTGGCGGCGATCGGGCGGCCGGGGTTTGTGACGGCGGAGATGGTGAAGCCGGGAGCTGTGCTGATCGATGTGGGAATTAATCGTGTGACGGATGCTGCGGAGGTGGAGCGCTTCTTCCCCGGGGATGCGGCGCGGGCGGCTACGTTTGCCAAGCGGGGCAGCGTAGTGGTGGGTGATATTCATCCGGCGGCGTTTGCGGTTTCGAGTGCGTATACGCCGGTTCCGGGGGGCGTGGGTGCGCTGACGATTGCGATGCTGATGCAAAATACGGTGACGGCGGCGAAGGCTCGTCGCGGGGCGAAGTCTCCTCGCGGAGCGGGGGTTTAACGTGTTGCGTGTGGGGTTGACGGGTGGGCTGGGGAGCGGGAAATCGACTGCAGCCAGGCTGTTTGAGGCGCTAGGTGCGCGGGTGTTGTACTCGGACGAGATGGGACGGGCGATGATGCAGCCGGGTGAGGCGGTGTATAGGGCGATTGTGGATAGGTTTGGGAGTGGGGTGGTGCTGGCGGATGGAGCGCTGGACCGGGTCGCGCTGGGTCGGATTGCGTTTGCCGAGGGGCGGGTGGAGGAGTTGAATGCAATTGTTCATCCGGCGGTGATTGCGCGGCAGGCGGAACTGATTGCGGAGATTGGGAGGCGTGAGCCGGGGGCGGTGGTGATGGTGGAGTCCGCGCTGCTGCTGGAGACGCGGCATGGCGGCGAGGATGGATGGCGAAAACGGTTCGACAAGGTTGTGCTGGTGACGGCCCCGGAAGAGGTACGGGTGCGGCGGTACGTCAAACGGGTCGATGCGGGGGCCAGCGGTGCGCGGCTTGCGGAGCTGGAGGGGGAGGCGCGGCGGCGGATGGCGATGCAGATGTCGGATGAGCGGAAGAGCTCGCTGAGCGACTATGTGGTGGTGAATGCTGGATCGGTGAAAGAGCTGGAGTGGCAGGTCGATCGGCTTTGGCCGATTCTGGCGGAGGCGGCGACTCGCTGCGGCAGCGGTGAACGAATAAGATAGGGGTGGAGCGTCTGCCTGGAGTTGAGGGGTGGGGGCGAGGTACTGCCGTTTATGAAACTGCGTCCTATGTTGCTTGTGATCTTGTTGCTTTCAGGGTTTTATTACTTGACGACGCATGTGGCGTCGACGGGGGCGCTGGCTCCGTGGCTGCACCGGATGATGCCGGTGTCTGGGGTGGAGAGTGCCCCCACCACGACTACGCTGAGCGGGCCGCTGGGTTCGTTTGAGCTGACGCAGGCTTCGGCTGCGCCGGCGTTCGATACGGAAGAGCAGCAGAATATCGCGGTGTACAAGAAGGCACTGCCCTCGGTGGTGAATATCACTTCGACCGAGGTGAAGTATGACTTCTTCTACGGGCCGGTGCCGCAGCAGGGGCAGGGGTCGGGGTTCATCCTGAACAAGGATGGGCTGATTCTGACGAATAACCACGTCATCGGCAACGCGCAGCGCGTCGAGGTGATGCTGTACGACAAGCACAAGTACAAGGCCGAGGTGATTGGGCTGGATAAGAACCACGACCTGGCACTGCTGAAGATCAAGGCTCCGAACCTGGTGCCGGCTGTTCTTTCGGAGTCGAATGGGCTGATTGTGGGGCAGCGGGTGTATGCGATCGGCAATCCGTTTGGGTTGCAGGGGACGATGACGCGTGGGATTATCTCGTCGATCCGGTCGATTCGCGGGCCGCAAGGGAATCCGATTGAAGATGCGATTCAGACGGATGCGGCGGTGAATCCGGGTAACTCGGGTGGGCCGCTGCTGAACTCGCGGGGCGAGGTGATCGGGATTACGACGTTGATTGCGAACAATGGCGCGGACCAGTCTTCGGGTATCGGGTTTGCGATACCTGTGAATACGGCGAAGGCGGTGCTGGATGATTTTGCGAAGTATGGGCGGGTACGACGGCCCTCGCTGGATGTGGTGACGCTGCAGGTGGTTCCTGATATCGCGGAGCAGATTGGGCTGGCAGCGGATTACGGGATTTTGATTGAGCGTGTGCTGCCGGGGGGCGCGGCGGAGAAGGCCGGGCTGAAGGGTGGGACGCAGCGTGTCTACCAAGGCAATACGCCGGTGATGCTGGGCGGCGACCTGATCGTGGCATTTGATGGGCAGGAGATTGCGAGCCCGCAGGACCTTTCGGCGGCGATGAACTCCAAGCACGCGGGCGATGAGGTGATCGTAACGGTGTTTCGCGGAAGGAAGAAGCTGGATATCAAGGTTCGGCTGAGCGATGCAAAGGATGAGCGGCAGGGGCAGGAGATTTAAAACAGTGGGTAGTGGTTAGCGGGTAGTAAGTGCGCCTTGCCCGGTTTTGCTCCAAGCACTGGGTTGATGGGTTGTGCGAATACGGACGCAGAGGGCGCAGACGTCCGCATAGGGTGCAGAGAAGGCTAGGCACCCGGGTGGGTTGGGTTGGGCCGAGAAGGACGACGGCAAAGGCTGGAACAGGCAATGGCAAAGGCAACCGCAGGTCCTTCGACTTCAAGGCTCGCAGGTGCGCGAGCCGTTTCGCTCAGGGTGACAGTTTGATGGGCAAGAAAAATCCTGCTCCGCAAGTGGGCGGAGCAGGATGGGTTGGGAGGGGCGGCGGGTGCGTCCCCTTTTGGTTTGGGTTAGAAGTAGAGTTTGGCTCCGAGCTGGATGATGCGTGTGGTGACGCCACCGGAGATACCGTTGTTGATTTTTCCAAACGTACCGCTATTGTTTAATGCCAAGCCAATCGTGGAAGGATCGGGATTGTAATGCTTGAAGAGATTGAAGAAGTCTGCGCGAACCTGCAGGGTCCTCTTTTCTCCAAACTTGAATCCCTTGGTGGCGGAGAAGTCGTCGTTAAAGACTCCGGGGAGACGGACTGCGCCGGTACGGGGCGACGTTCCGAACTGTCCAGTCGCAGCGTGTGTGAAGGCCAGCGGGTTGAATTGTGCCGTAGGAGTTCTGGCACCCCGGCCGATGTTTGCTGATTGTCCGACAACTCGGTCGGGGCGAGATGCAACGCCCGTTGCGGTGACGAGCGCGAGTATACCTGCATCGGTCACTGCGGCAGGATCGCCAGAAACAGCAGTCACAATGGTGGACACCTGGAAACCGTAGAGCATAGCCCGCTTGAAGCCGGTGGAATGGCTGAAGAAGGGGATGTCATAGAGCACGGTTCCGACGAAACGGTGAGGGATGTCGAAGAGGCAAAGCGAACGGTCGCCCTTCGGGTTGTAGGCGTTGATGGGGCCTGCGCCGAAGTTTCCGCCGCCGACGGCGCCACCGATATCCGCCGAGCCGGAGATGCACTTGGAGAAGGTGTAGGAGGCGAGGACGTTGAGGCCGACGCCGACGCGACGTTCAAGCTTGGTCTGGAGTGAGTTGTAGCTCGAGGAGCCGGTGGAGAAGTCTCCCTGCACGTTGCGCAGGAAGTTCTGGTTGGGACGTCGTGCGTTGATAGAGAGTGTCGTGGTGGCGGGATCGATGGGTACAGGAACGTTGATGTTGGGCGTAATGAAGTTATGACTGCCGTGGGCCCCGACGTAACCGGCCTCTGCACTGATCTTCCAGGGGAGCTGCGCCTGCAGGATGAGGTTGAACTGCTGCGTCATCTGGTCCTGCAGGTTCTGGTCCATGGCAATGGCGAAGGGATAGGTGGAGGGGCCACCGGCGGTGACACCCGGAAAGGGAGTATTGAAGAAGTAGTTGGGAAGCTTGGATGCAGGGGTGTTTCCGGTAATGCCCGGATTGCCGGTAAGGGAAGCACCGGCCTGGGCCTGGGCGCCTTCGGCCATAGCGAACCATGCGTTATCGATCTCTGGGGTGAAGTATATGCCGTAACCGCCGCGAAGGACCAGCTTCCCTTGGCCAAGGGGCTGCCAGGCGAAGCCTACACGGGGCTGGAAGTCGTGGTAGACCGGCTTGATGAGGCCGCGTCCGTTGGGTGAGGTTGCTGCGGTGTAGACGGCACCGGGGTTGAGACCGTCGGAGCCGATGTAGATGTCGGCGT
>Ga0123336_10002246_pt1 | contig 16894 bp, 15 predicted proteins | sample SSSSmetaG_FD_96466 | JGI IMG/M metagenome (GOLD analysis project Ga0123336, IMG submission 96466) | Glacier valley bacterial and archeal communities from Borup Fiord, Nunavut, Canada, to study Microbial Dark Matter (Phase II) - ​SSSS metaG | ecosystem: Environmental > Aquatic > Freshwater > Ice... | reverse complement strand
CGCTGAGATGGCTGAGTTTGAGGGTAAGTTTCGCCAGTCGATGCGGACGAAGGTGCTGCTCCTCGATAAAATCATGGAGTACATCGTGCGCCGCAAGGGCAAGCAGGTGCGGCCCATGTTCGTATTCCTGACTGCCCGCGCCACCCGCCCCGACCCGGCCGCGCCGCTGCCCGAGGCCGTCTCGCGCGGCGCGGCGCTCATCGAGTTGCTGCACACGGCCACGCTCGTGCACGACGACGTGGTGGACGAGAGCAACTACCGGCGCGGATTTTTCAGCATCAACGCGCTCTGGAAAAACAAGATTGCCGTGCTCGTGGGCGACTATCTGCTCAGTCGCGGCTTGCTCTTATCGCTCGAAAACGACGACTACGCGCTGCTCAAAATCGTGAGTAACGCCGTGCGCGAGCTGAGCGAGGGCGAGCTGTTGCAGATTGAGAAGGCGCGGCGGCTCGACATCACGGAGGATGTGTATTTCGAGATTATCCGCCAAAAAACCGCTTCGCTCATTGCCTCCTGCACGGCCGTGGGCGCGGCCGCCGGCGGGGCCGATGCGGCGACCATCGAGCGGGCGCGGCTTTTCGGCGAGAAAGTCGGCATGGCGTTTCAGATTAAGGACGACCTGTTCGACTACGGCACGGCCGAAATCGGCAAGCCGGTGGGCATCGACATCAAGGAAAAAAAGATGACGCTGCCGCTCATCTACGCCTTGCAGCAAGCGAGCTGGCTCGACAAGCGCCGCATCATCTACGACGTGAAAAACAACGCCGGCCACCGCGACCGGGTGCGCCAGGTGATTGACTTCGTGAAGGAGTCGGGCGGGTTGGCCTACGCCGTGCGTACGATGGAAGCCTACCGCGACGAGGCCCTGGCCGTGCTCCGCGAGTTCCCCGATTCGGAGGCCCGGCAGGCGCTGGAAGCGCTCATTAACTACACGATAGAGCGGGAAAAGTAGTTGTCAATGAGTAATTCAGCCTTAACTACTTAGGGGTTGTTGTGAGTTGCTCATTGTCCATTGCTCATTGATAATTAATTCCGGGTTAGGGCACAACGCAGCCCAGCAATCCCGCTCGCTGACCGGGGCCACGCCCGGAAAATCTCCGAACCGGCCTTGCATATCGCGGATGAGCTGCAAATGCAGGTGCGGGGGCCAGTCGCCGTTTTCGGGGTAGGGGCCGACGTGGGCGAAAACCTGACCGGCGGCGACGGCTTGGCCCATGGCTAACCCAACGAGGTCGGCGCGGCGCAGGTGGCCGTAGAGGCTGAAGAAGCGTTGGCCCTCCAACTCATGCTCCAGGATAATGGTGGGGCCGTAGTCGCCGAAATTGTCGTTGTCGCGGAAGCTGTGGACGCGGCCGGCGAGCGGGGCCGCGACGGGCGTGCCGGCCGGCACCCACACATCGAGGCCCAGGTGCAGGGCGCGCGGCTCCGTGTCTGGAGCGGTGTCGAAATGCGGGCTGCGGCGGTAGATGACGCGGTTTTCGAGGTAACCGCCGAGGCCGGTTTGGGCGTGTTGCTCGGCCAGCAATTCTTGCACGAGCTGGTCGAAAGCGGCCGTGTCGCGCAAGGCTTCGGGGTGGGTGAGGCGCGGGTTGGCGGCGGTAAAGTCGAGCCACACCACGCCGGGGCCATGCAGGGCGCGGCCGGGTAAGAGCGGGGCGAACGTGGCGCGGTGGCGGGCGAGCAGGGCGGGCAGGTCGTCGGGCACGGATAGGGAAGGGGACACAGGCAAGGCCATTTTCGGCGAAGTACGGTGAACGAAGGCGGCGCGGGCCGGTTTAGCGGGAGTTCGTGCCCGAACCGGCCCGCGCTGGCGGCCGTAAATTTGCCCTTTATCCTGCTCTTTCAGTTTATGTCGTCTCTCTTGACGCTGCGCGTCGTCGCCCTCACGCCCGAAACCCCCGACACCGTTACTATTCACCTGGAGCGGCCCGATGGGCAGTCCGTGCCCAGCCAGCCGGGGCAATACCTGACGCTCGTCGTGCCGGGCGCGGGCAGCGGTCCCCGTCCCGAGCGCCGGGCCTATTCGCTCAGCAGCACCCCGGCCGATGCCCCGCGGCTGTCCGTCACGGTGAAGCGCGTGACCGGCGGGCTAGTCAGCAATTATCTGCTCGACCACGTGCAGGTCGGGCAAGACTTCGAGGTGCTGCCGCCGCTCGGCAATTTCGTGGTGCAGCCCAGCCCGAAAGCGGCCCGCTCGCTGGTGCTCATCGGGGCCGGCTCGGGCATCACCCCGCTCATGAGCATGCTGCGGGCCGTGCTGGCCCAGGAGCCGCAAAGCCACGTACTGCTCATCTACGGCAACCGCAACGAGGAATCGGTGATTTTCCGGCAAGCGCTGGAAACGCTGGAAGCCGGCTCCGGCGGGCGCTTGCAGGTCGAGCACGTCTACAGTCAGCCGCTGGGGCCGCCCGCGCCGCATCAGCACACGGGCCGCCTGAACCGCACTACGCTGCTGCGCATTTTGGAGCAGCGCCACCAGTTTCCGGCTCCCCAGGCCGAGTATTATTTCTGCGGCCCGGAAGGGCTGATGACCGAGAGCCTTGCCGCGCTGGAATTGCTCAACGTGCCGGCCAGCCGCATCAAGCGCGAAAGCTTCGTGGCCGCCGCCGACGCGGCCGAAACCGCCGACCAGCACGGCGACGCCCTCGCCGGCCAAGACGACGGCCTCGTCACGGCTCGCACCATCACCATTCAGTACGAAGGCAGCGAGTATAAGCTCGTCGTGCCGGCCAAGCAAACCATCCTCGACGCGGCCCTCGATGCCGACATCGACCTGCCGTATTCGTGTCAGGCCGGCCTCTGCACCGCCTGCCGGGGCAAGTGTCTCTCGGGCAAAGTGCACCTGGATGAGCGCGAGGGCTTGTCCGATGCCGAACTGGCGAAGGGGTATATTTTGACCTGCGTGGCGCATCCGCTCACGGCCGACGTGGTGATTGAGATTGACTAAAACGAGTGTAGCGCGGACTCTGCGAGTCCGCGCGTAGTATCGTTGTTCGGCCGTCTCACGCGCGGACTCGCGGAGTACGCGCTACGCGCCAATCGTAGCGCGTACTCCGCGCGTAGTATCGTTGTTCAGCCATCCCACGCGCGGACTCGCGGAGTCCGCGCTACGTGCCAGGACTATTGTATCTTCATCCGCCCGTAAGCTTCGTAGGTAGTGCCTTATGCTGATTTCTGAGTTTGAAACCCCCACGGATACGCTAGCCGCGCTGGCTACCGACACCGCCCGTCCGCCCCGCCACTACCTGCCCGAGGATTTTCGGGTGACGGACTGGGCGGCGCTGGAGCCGTTTTTTCAGGAGCTGGTGGCCCGCGAGCTACCCGACGCGACGACCCTGGAGCGCTGGCTGCTCGACCGCTCCGAGCTGGAGTCGGTGCTGAGCGAAGACCTGGCCTGGCGCTACATCCGCATGACGTGCGACACCCAGGACGAGGGCCGGGCCGAGGCGTTCCAGTTTTTCGTGCAGGAAGTCGAGCCGCAAGTCGCGCCCTACGACCATGCCCTGAACGAAAAGCTGCTCGCCGCGTCCGCCCTGCCCGAGCTGGACGAGGCCCGCTACGGCGTGTTTCTGCGCTCGGTGCGCCGCGCCTCCGAGATTTACCGCGAGGAAAATATTCCGCTCAAAACTGAGATTTCGACTAAACAGCAGTTCTATGCTGCCACGGTGGGGGCGATGACAGTAACGCTCGACGGCGAAGAATTGACGCTGCCCCGCGCCGCCGACCGCCTCAAAAGCCTGAGCCGGCCGGTGCGCGAGCAAGCCTGGCGCGCCATTCAGCAGCGGCGCTTACTCGATAGCCGCTCGCTCGACCAGCTCTTCACCGACCTCGTGGGGCTGCGCCACCAAGTGGCGCTCAACGCGGGCTTCGCCAATTTCCGCGATTACATGTTTGCCGCGCTCGGGCGTTTCGACTACTCGGTGCAGGACTGCCTGGACTTCCATGCCGCCATTCGGGCGACGGTCGTGCCGCTCATCAGCGAGAGCGACGAGGCGCGGAAGGCCGACCTCAAGCTGCCCGCCCTGCGCCCCTGGGACCTCGACGTGGACCCCAGCGGTCAGCCCCCGCTGCGCCCGTTCCAGACCGGGGCCGAGCTGCTCGAAAAAACCATAACCGTCTTCCAGCGCCTCGACCCGTTTTTGGGCGACTGCCTGCGCACGATGCGCCAGATGGGCCACCTCGACCTGGAGTCGCGCAAGGGCAAGGCCCCCGGCGGCTACAACTACCCGCTCGACGAAACCGGCGTGCCATTCATTTTTATGAATGCCACGAGCAGTTTGCGCGATGTCGTGACGATGCTCCACGAGGGCGGCCACGCCGTGCATTCGTTTCTCACCCGCCGCCTGCCGCTCTCGGCCGACAAGCACCCGCCGAGCGAAGTGGCCGAGCTGGCCTCGATGAGCATGGAGCTGATGAGCATGGACCACTGGGATGTCTTTTTTACGGACCCCGCCGAGCTGCGCCGCGCCAAGCGCACTCACCTCGAAAGCGTGCTCGAAACCTTCCCCTGGGTGGCCACCATCGATAAATTTCAGCACTGGGTGTATGAAAACCCGGCCCACACCGAAGCCGAGCGCCACGCCCGCTGGACTCAGATTTTCCAGGATTTCAACCAGCGCACCGTAAGCTGGGCCGGCCTCGAAACCATCCGCCCCTACCTCTGGCAGAAGCAGCTGCACCTCTACGAAGTGCCGTTCTACTACATCGAGTACGCCCTGGCTCAGCTCGGGGCCATCGCCATGTGGCGCAACTACCGCCTCGACCCCTCGGCCGCCCTCGCCGGCTACCAGCGCGCGCTGGCCCTGGGCTACACCCGCCCCATCGGCGAGATTTACGAAGCCGCCGGCATCCGCTTCGATTTCAGCACGGAGTACTTGCAGCAGCTGGCGGATTTCGTCAGGGGGGAGATGGCGGGGTTGTAACGGAGGAGATGTAGGTTTGTGAGGTTTAAGAACATCTTGTGTTCATAAACTGTAACGCGAAGGGCAAAAAGGAAATTTGCCCCAACTAAATTACCCTCACAGATGTCCAGCCCGAATAAAAAAGACCCCGGGCAGCTTTTCAAGGCAGTAGCCATCGGCTACTGGTTGGCGTAGTTGGATACGCCCTCGGCGTGTTGGCGATGAAGATGTTCTGAGTCGAAGAACCTGCTTTGGTCCTTACTCATTAGCAGAACTGGAACTCTACGCGAACTGAATTCGGTGGCGCGCGAGAACGCTTGAGTAAAAATGGCTCTGCTGGACTCAGGCACCTGGGTCGTTGCTAATGGCTGTTGCCACCTAGGTACAGCGCCCCTACGACGACGGCCACAAGGAAAAGGATGACCATCACCGCCGTAAACAGCGTGGTAGCCAGCGCCAAGCCCAGTACTGCCCGGCCCAGACGGGGCCAGGGGCGGGGTAAATCTTTCTCGTAGAATTGCCAGATGCCCCACAGCACGTACGCTAGGCAAGGGTAGAAATACCAGGGATGGCCGGCCGGAGCGGGGGGCAGCAGCCGGCGCACCGGTAGCAGCAGCGCCAACAGGATAAACGCTTCGCCCGTGAGGTAAAACAAGAGGGTCAGTATCTCGTAAAAGTTATAGCTGGCGACGCGGCGGAACGGGAGCCGGATGGCCCAAGCAACGAGCGGGGCTAGTACCAGCCACATCCAGCCCAGGTGGCTGCTCAGCCAGCGGCCCACCAGCACCTCGGCGTTGTAGGCGGGTTTGATGAGCTTACCGGCCTCGGCGGCACTGGTCTCTTCACTCAGCGCGTAGTGTTTGAGCAGCGTGTAGGCACCGGCTATAACGAAACGAGCAGAAACCCCACCGGCTTAAAATGCACCGCCCGCCGCCCGGCCAGAAACTCTCGCACCATGCGCCCCGGCCGCAAGGCCAGCTCTTTGACGGTGAACAGAATGCCCTTGTCCACGTGCAGCAGCCCGTGCTGCAGCTCGTGCCAGAGGTAATGGGCATCGATGCGATGGGGGTGCAGCCCGTGGCCGCACTGCTGGCAGTAGTGAGCTTCGGACAGGCTGTCGCGCTGGCAGTTGGGACAGGCTAGGATGGGCATACACGAGGACGTTGGGGAACGGCCCAAAAATACGCTACCCGGCCAACTGCCCTACTTTTACCTTGCCATGCTCGACATCCCCGTCCTCAACGCTTCGCGCCACCCGCTGCCCGCCTACCAAACCGCCCACGCCGCCGGCCTCGACCTGCGGGCCGACCTGCCCGATGGTCCCGTCACGCTCGGCTCTTTGGAGCGGGCGCTTATCCCAACCGGCTTGCGCCTGGCCCTGCCCGTGGGCTACGAGGCCCAGGTGCGTCCCCGCTCGGGCCTGGCCCTGAAGCACGGCATCGGCCTCGTGAACAGCCCCGGCACGGTGGATGCCGATTACCGGGGCGAGATTAAAGTGCTACTGGTCAATCTGAGCCACGAGCCGTTCACCGTCGAGGACGGCGAGCGCATCGCCCAGCTCGTGGTGGCCCGCCACGAAACCATCCGCTGGCAGCCCGTCGAGGCGCTCGACGAAACCGGGCGCGGCGCGGGCGGCTACGGCAGTACGGGAGTTTAAACTAAAAATCAGCCGCCGAAAATTGACCCGCCACTTGTTGGCAAGTCAACCTTTGGCGGCTGATTTTTAGCGTGGCGACGATTTATACGCTGACGCTCTCCAAGCCCTTTTGAATGGCGGTCGGCTCCAACTCCGGGTTAGCGACCCCTTCGGCGCGGGCAATGGTCACGTCGGTGAGGCCCAGGAAACCGAAAATGGTGCGCAGGTACGGGGCCACGAAGTCGTAGCCCGCAGCCGGGCCTTCGGAGTACACGCCGCCGCTGGCCATCGCAACGTACACCTTCTTGTCCTTGAGCAAGCCTTCGGGTCCGTTGGCAGTGTAGCGGAAGGTGACCCCGCGGCGGGCCAGGTGGTCAATCCAGGCTTTGAGCGTCGAAGGAATGCTGAAGTTATAGAGCGGAGCATCCACGACGAGCACTTCGGCGGCCTGCACCTCGGCGATAACCTCGTCGGAACGACGTATGGCGGCTTGCTGGCCGGGCGTGTGCTGGTCGGCCGGCGTATTGAACGATTGGATGCTGGCTTCTTCCAGGTGCGGGAAGGGATGTTCGGCCAGGTTGCGCTCCCGGACGGTGCTGCCGGGGTGGGCGGCCAGGAGCTTCTCGATAATGGCGTTGCCGAGGCGGTGACTGTACGAGTCGGTGCGCGGGCTGGAAATAACGTGCAGGATGTTCATCAGAAGTTGATGGGAGAGTTAAGAAAAAATGTGGAGATTTGGCCGGCCAGAACTAACCCGTCATACCGGCGTCGGGCGGTAAGACAGCCAGGCTACCGGCTGGGTTCGGATTTCAGGCCCACGCTTCTCTTTAGGATAGCAGTTACCCCGAGCATAGCACCATGATTCACTCTTCGGCTTCTCCCGAATGCAAGAGCGCCCACCGGGCGCTGCACGATACACTCGATGTCATCAACGGCAAATGGCGGCTGGGCATTCTGCACCTGCTGCTGCGGCGGGCGTGGCGCTTCAACGAGCTGTGCCGGGAGTTGAGCATCTCGCCGCGCGTACTCTCCAAAGAGTTACAAGACCTGGAGCTGAATCAGCTCATCCGGCGTACGCCCGGCGACGCTACCCGGCCCGCCACGGTGGTGTACGAAAGCACGGCCTACAGCCAAACCCTGACGGGGGTCATCACGGCCATGCGGGACTGGGGCCACCTGCACCACGCCACCATCACGGGGCAGCCGCTGGTGGTATCCGCGCTGGCTGATTGCGCTGGTTGAATGGTAGTTAGTGCCCGCCGCCAGCGGGCACCTGGCCACCGCGCTGGCGGCCGATGAGCTGCAAGTTGCCGCCGGCCGAATTGAGCTTTTGGCTCAGCTCGCGGACTTTGTCGCCGAGGCCCTGGAAGGAGTGAATGGGCAGCGCGGCGCGGGCGGTGAGGTCGGCTAGCTTCTGGAACGAGTCGCCCATGGCGGCGGCGTTGCCCTGGCGAAGGTGGTCCTGGAAGGCGGCCAATTCTTCGGCCACGGGGCGCACGGCGGGGTTGTCGCTGGCGCGGAGCGTTTCGAGCCAATGGGCGACGTGCTGCTGCCCGGCTTCGGAATCCTGCTCGAAGCCGGCGCTAATGGAGTCAAATAGCAGGCGGATGCTGCTTTCAATTTCGGAGGCGTAATTCATGGGGCAAAGGTAGGAGCGGCTTGCAACCGCCCGCAAAGCTGAAAAGTGAACCGATTGGTCCCGGATTACGCATGAGCGGAGCCGGACGTTTCCGAGCCGCGCCCGACCTTCGCGGGTGGTAAGCGGGTTTAGTCCCAGCCGCTATCCGCCCGCGATGACCCTCGTTACGCTTTCCGACATTCAACAGGCCCGCGCCCGAATAAAAGACCTGGCCCGCCCCACGCCGCTACTGCCGCTGGCGCTGCCCGAATTACCCAGCGAGCACGTCTGGCTCAAGCCAGAGAGCTTGCAAGCCATCGGCTCGTTCAAGATTCGCGGGGCCGGCAACCGGCTCGTGGCTTTGAACGCTGAAGAGCGGGCGCGGGGCGTGTTGGCCTACAGCAGCGGCAACCACGCGCAAGGCGTGGCCTACGCGGCGCGGGCGCTGGGCATCCGGGCCACCATCGTGATGCCTACCACCGCGCCCCACGTCAAAATCACGGCCACGCGGGCGCTGGGGGCGGAAGTCATTCTCTTCGACCCGGCCCATGAGAAGCGCGAAGCAGTAGCGGCCCGGCTGCTGGCCGCCGCGCCCGCCCCGCCGGTGCTCGTGCCGCCCTTCGACGACCCGCACGTCATCGCCGGGCAGGGCACTATCGGGCTGGAAATTTTCGAGGAACTACCGGCCGTAGACCTCGTGCTGGCCCCGGTGGGCGGCGGCGGACTGCTGAGCGGGGTAGGGGCAGCGCTGAAAGCGCTGCGGCCGAGCGTGAAAATCATCGGCGTGGAGCCGGAGCTGGCCGCCGACGCGCAAGCCTCGTGGCGCGCGGGCCGGGTGGTGGAGTGGGCCGCCGCCGACACCGGCCGCACCCTGGCCGACGGCGTACGCACGCTGGCCGTGAGCGAGCTGACCCTGAGCCACCTGCGAGCTTACGCCGACGACATCGTAACCGTGAGCGAGGCGGAAATCCGCGCCGCCGCCCGCCGCTTGCTGCTCGAAGCCCGGCTGGTGGTAGAGCCGACCGCCGCCCTGCCACTGGCGGCACTATTGCGGCATCGGGCCACGCTGCCCGCGAGCGCCAACACGGTGCTGATTCTGACCGGCGGCAACGTGGACCCGGCCGTGCTGGCGGAATTGCTGGCGTAGGTCGCGCCTCGTTAGCCGCTACTCAGGCTCCTGGAGAATTAGTAGCCAGCGCGCCGAGGGGCGGGGTAAAATCCGGGCCGGGGCTGCCGGGCGGCAGGTGTCGGGCGATGAGGTCGGCGAAGGTGGCCGGGCGCGACTCGGCGAAGATGGGGTGATGGAACGCGTCGAGCTTTTGCAGCAGCCGTACCAGCTGCTGGCGCTCGGCGGGGGTGAGCGTGCCGGCGGCCAGGTGCGCGAGCTGGCGCATGGGGCCGAAGCTGGCAAACAGCACTTGCTGGCCGGCCAGCGTCACGCGGAGCAGCTTGCTGCGGCGGTCGGTGGGGCTGGGCGCTTCGCTGACGAACCCTTTGGCCAGCAGGCGCTTGATAACTTCGTTGCCGGTGGGCGTTTCGTGAATGTTGCGCCGAATCAGCTCGGTTTTGGTCAGCGGCTGGTAGCCGAAGGTGGTGGCCAGGTACGTGAAATCGTCGTAGGTGAGCAGCGGCGAGTCGGCCAGGGCCAGGCGCGAGTAGCCGCGCACGTAGCGATAGAGAAAGGTGAGCAGCTGGCCGATGATGGTTTCATCGTCAGCCAGCTCCTGACGCGGGTCGCGGGTGATGGCAACGGGCGCGCTGCCTGATACGCAGGCCCCCGCGCCAGGAGCCAGGCGAGCGGACAGCCAGGTTGTGAAACCCGCCAGCTCAGCGGCTGCCTCGGCCGGAGTAGAGGCAGTCTCGCCCGCGCCCTGAAACTCTTCGATAAGAGGCAAAAGCTGCTTAAGCAACGTGTAGTCCATGTCAAATTAGGTGGCAATGTTCTCCGGCGCGATTCAGAGAAGTAAGCGAAGGTACGCGCCAAGTTTATTTTGATAACAAAACAAATTGAAATCAGCTTTGTATGTTTGCAAAATAAAATTCTTCCACTATGCGACACCTCCGCTTACTTTTATGGGGCTGGCTTCTGACCGCCTTATCGCTCCCCGCTGCCCAGGCCCAAAGTACGGGCAGCACGGGCAGCATCACCGGCCTCGTACGCGACCGGCTCACCCAGGAAACGCTGCCCGGCGTAACGGTGCTGCTCGAAGGCACGGCCCTTGGCACGGCCACCGACGCGACGGGCCGCTACCGGCTCACGGGCATCCCAGTCGGCTCGTACAACCTGCGGGGCACGGCCGTGGGCTACGAGCCGCTGCTGCGGGCCAACGTACTGGTGAACAGCGGTAACGGCAACGTCATTGACCTGGAGCTGAGCGCCGGCTCCCAGGCCCTGGACGAAGTAACCGTGACGGCGAGCCGCGCCATCCGCGTCGCCACGCCCGAAACGCCGCTCAGCGTACAGCGCATCAACACCGAGGAAATTCGCTCGAATCCGGGCGGCAATTTCGACATCTCGAAAGTGCTGCAGACCCTGCCCGGCGTGGGCGGCGGGGGCACGGGCGGCACGGCGGGCTTCCGCAACGACATCATCATTCGTGGCGGCGCGCCCAACGAAAACGTGTATTATCTCGACGGCATCGAGGTGCCGGTTATTAACCACTTCCAGACCCAGGGCAGCGCGGGCGGGCCGGCGGGCATTCTCAACGTGTCGTTCATCGAGGACGTGACGGTAAGTACGTCGGCGTTCAACGCGCGCTACGACAATGCGTTAAGCTCCGTCTTGCAGTTTCGGCAGCGCGAGGGCAACCCCGACCGGTTTCAGGGCAACCTGCGCACCTCGGCTACCGAGGTGGCGCTCACGACGGAGGGGCCGCTGACGAAGAACACGACCTTTCTGGCTTCGGCGCGGCGCTCGTATTTACAACTGCTGTTCAGCGCGTTGGACTTGCCGATTCGGCCCGCGTTCTGGGATTTTCAGTTCAAGACGACTACGAAGCTCTCGCCTAAGACGACGCTCACCACGCTCGGCCTGGGCGCGATTGACGACTTTTCGCTGGTGGCCCCCCGGAACTCGACCCCGGAGAAGGAATTCGCCCTGCGCTCGAACCCCAAAGTGCGGCAGTGGAACTACACGGTGGGGGCCAACGTGCGCCATTTGCTCGGCAAGGGGTATTTTAACCTGGCCGTGAGCCGGACTCAGTTTTTCATTCAGGCCGACCAGTTTCAGGACGGGGTGGTGGGCGACGAGAGCCGGCGCATCCTGCAGGCGCGCTCGGGCGAGACGGAAAACAAGCTGCGGGCCGACGTGAACGGCACGGCCGGCGGCTGGCAGTACAGCTACGGCGTGATGGGGCAGTTCGTGCAGTACGAGAACCGCTTTTTTCAGCGCCTGCGCCGGGCCGTGTTCAATGCCCAGGGCCAGCCGGTGTCGCCCGACGTGGACGTGCGCTTCCAAACGAACATTGACTTCGGGCGCTTCGGGGCCTTCGGGCAGCTCACGCGCTCGTTTCTGGACGGCAACCGGCTCACCGTGTCGGCGGGCTTGCGCACGGACGGCAACACGTTCACCGACGACGGCTACAACCTGCTGCGCACGCTCTCGCCCCGGCTCAGCGCGAGCTACGCCCTGCTGCCGACGCTCAACGTAAATGCCTCCGTGGGGCGCTACTACAAGATTCCGATTAGCACCGTGCTCGGTTTCCGCGACGACGCGGGCACGCTCGTGAACCGCGACAACCGCTACATCCGCTCCGACCACTACGTGGCCGGGCTGGAGTGGCTGCCCGGCCCGGCCACGCGCTTCACGCTCGAAGGGTTTTACAAGAAGTACGACTTCTACCCCGTGACCCGGCGCGACGGCATCAGCCTGGCCAACCTCGGCTCCGACTTCGGGGCCATTGGCAACGAGGCCGTTACGAGCACCGGCCGGGGCCGCACCTACGGCCTGGAATTATTCTTTCAGCAGAAGCTGACCCGCAAGGTGTTCGCCGTGTTTTCGCTCACCGGGTTTCGGTCCGAGTTCAGCGGGCGCTCCGGGCGATACGTGCCCTCGGCCTGGGATTCGCGGTTTTTGCTCTCGGCTTTGTTGGGGCGGAAGTTCAACCGGGGCTGGGAGATGGGTTTCAAGTACCGCGCGGCCGGCGGCTCGCCTTATACGCCGTTCGACGCGGCCGTGTCGCAAGCCAGCTACCTGGCTACCGGCCGGGGCGTGCTCGACTTTCAGCAGCTCAACACGCTGCGGCTGGGCAATTTTCAGCAGTTCGACTACCGCCTCGACAAGCGCGTGAACTGGCGGCGGCTCTCGCTCGACTTGTTTCTGGACGTGCAGAACGCGTTCGTGCTGCGCAATCCCGGCCTGCCCGACTACACCTTCCAGCGCCTGGCCGATAACTCCGGCTTCGCCACCACCAACGGCCAGCCCCTGCAGCCCAACGGCAGCAACGCCATCCCGACGCTGCTGGCCAACAACGACCCCGTCGTGACGCCCACGATTGGGTTCATTTTGGAGTTTTGAGGGGGCCGGGTGGGACGTACTTTTGCCGGGGTCAAGCGCATGATATGGCAACGGTAATCTTAGCTGGCTGGCACGAAGGGTTGCGTAAAGTTTCCCTGACGCGCTTGCAAATCAGTTTATTGCAACTGAGCCTGCCGGTAGCGAAGCGACACGTGGACCAACTCCTGGACGGCTTGGCCGTATCGCTGCCCGTAGCTTGGGGGCCGAGGGCCAGGTTGATTTTACCAAGACATGAGACGTTAGACACGAGACAGGAGACTTTTCTCGGCGAGCTTCTCTGGTAGAAAGTCTCCTGTCTCGTGTCTAACGTCTCATGTCTTGGTAAAATCAATTACTCAACGGAAGCGTCTGAACCAAACCGTTTCAATTCAAACCCTCACCACCCACCCACCCCACCCACATGAAAATTATCGTCCCGATGGCGGGCATGGGCAAGCGGATGCGTCCGCATACGCTCACCGTGCCCAAACCCCTGATTCCGATTGCCGGCAAGCCCATCGTGCGGCGCCTGGTCGAGGACATTGCCCGCGTCTGTAACGAGCCGGTTGAGGAAGTGGCCTTCATCATCGGCCGGGCCTTCGGGGCGGCGGTCGAGAAGAGCCTGGTCGCCATCGCCGAATCGGTGGGCGCGCGCGGCACCATCGTCTATCAGGACGAGCCACTGGGCACGGCCCACGCCATTTTGTGTGCGAAAGAAAGCCTGAGCGGACCGCTCGTGGTGGCTTTCGCCGACACGCTGTTCAAGGCCGATTTCAAGCTCGACTCTTCGGTGCCGGGCACCATCTGGGTGCAGAAAGTGGAGGACCCGAAGCCCTTCGGCGTGGTGCGGCTCAACGAGCAGGGGCAGATAACGGAGTTCGTGGAAAAACCCGAAACCTTCGTGTCGGACCTGGCCATTATCGGCATCTATTACTTCCAGGACGGCGCGTATTTGCGGCGCGAGCTGCAGTACCTGCTCGACAACGACATCAAGGACAAAGGCGAGTATCAGCTCACCAACGCGCTGGAAAACATGAAAAACCAGGGCACCGTGTTCGTGCCCGGTCAGGTAACGGAATGGCTCGACTGCGGCAACAAGGACGCGACCGTCTTCACCAATCAGCGCTACCTGGAATATTTGCGCGAGCGCGGAGAAAAGCTGGTCGCCGACTCGGCTAAGATTACCAACTCGGTGATTATCGAGCCGGTGTATCTGGGCGAGAACGTGGTCATTACCAACTCCGTAGTCGGCCCGCACGTGTCGGTGAGCGAGGGCACGGTGATTGAAGACGCGCGTCTGAGCAACGCCATCGTGCAGACGGCGGCCGTGGTGCGCTCGGTGAACGTGGCTAATTCGATGATTGGCAATTACGCCAGCGTAGTCGGGCAGCCGGCCGATTTGAGTTTGGGTGATTACAACGTGTTGAAGATGTAGAACGGAGTGCCACTCCGTTTTACATCTCCCCCAACTATGCGTCAGGTTCTTCTCATTCTACTGCTGCTGTGCGCGCTGGCCCCCGCCGGCCACGCCCAGGCCCCCGACCCGCTGGCCGCGCCCACGCGGGCCGAGCGGCGCGCGCTGGCTCAGCGTCTCAAGGAGGATGCCCGGCGCGCGGCGGCCCACGGCCCGCTCTCGGCCCGCGAGCGTGAGCTGAGCGAGTCGCTTTTTACGGACGGGGTGAAGTACGTTATCTTGGAAGACTACCCGCGGGCGCTGGAGCGGCTGCTCAAAGCTTACACGCTGATGCCCGACAACGCGGCCATCAACTACAAGCTGGCCGAGACGAACATGCTCAGCGGCAACCTGCGCGAGGCGGCTTCCTACGCCGAGGCGGCCGTGCGCTTCGAGCCGAAAAACCCCTATTATTATTTGCTGCTCGCCCAGACTCAGGCCAGCCAGAAGCAGTACGAGGCCGCGACGGCCACTTACGCCAGCCTCGTGCGGGAGGTGCCCGGCGCGGGCAGCTACTTGTTTCAGCTCGCCGATTTGTATTTGGTGCAGAACAAGCTGAGCGAGGCGCTGGCCGTGCTCGACAAAGCCCAGGCCCAATTCGGGCAGCTCGACGAGGTGTCGTTCAAGAAGCAGCAGATTTACTTGCGGCAGAACAACCTGCCGCTGGCTTTGCAGGAGGGCGAGAAGCTCATCGCGGCCAACCCCTCGGAGCCGCGCTACGTGCTGGCCCAGGCCGAGATGTACGCGGCCAACAACCGCCCGGCTGAGGCCCAGCGCGTGGCCGGGCAGGCGTTGCGCCTCGACCCCGGCAACCCGGCCGCCCACCTGATTCTGGCCGACGTGGCCCGCCAGCAGAGCCAGCCCGTCGAAGCCGAAAAGCAGCTGCGGCTGGCCTTCGACAGCCCCGCGCTGGGCATCGACCAGGCCGCGCGCATCCTGGTGGGCTACCTCAAGCAGCTGCCCGACCCGAAAATCGCGCCCCTGGCCCAGGACCTGGCCGCCGCCGCCGTGCGCACCCACCCGCGCGAAGCCAAAGCCTACAGCATCGCCGGCGACATCGAGCTGCAAGCCGGCCGTAAGCGCGAAGCCCGCGACGCGTACTTGCGGGCCTTGCGGCTGGATAAGTCGAAATACCAGCTCTGGGAGCAGGCCGTGGGCCTCGACTATCAGCTCAGCCAGACCGACTCGCTGCTCGTGCATTCCGACCAGGGCCTGGAATTATTCCCGAACCAGGCCCCGCTCTGGTTTTACAACGGACTGGCGCACAGCCTGAAAAAGCAATATCCGCCCGCCGTGCAGGCCCTGGAGCACGGCCGCCGCCTGGCCGCCGCCAACGCCGGCCCGCTGAGTCAGTTCGACGAGCTGCTCGGCGAGGCGTACCAGGCGTTGCAGGACTACCCCAAGTCGGAAGCTGCTTTTGATGCGGCGCTCGCCACCGACCCCGATAACTACGCCATTCTCAACAACTACGCGTATTATTTGAGCCTGCGGGGCGACAAGCTGGAGCGGGCCAAGGACATGTCGGGCCGCACGGTGAAGCGCTTCCCGGACAATGAAACCTACCTCGACACCTACGGCTGGGTGCTGTATAAGCTGAAAGACTACGCCGGGGCGCGGCAGCAGCTGGAGCTGGCGGCCAAAAACACGAAGGACGGCGGCATCCTCGAACACCTGGGCGACGTACTGTGGCAGCTCGGCGAGCGGCCGGGCGCGCTCGGGGCCTGGCAGCGGGCGCGCCGCGCCGGGCGCGGCACCTCGCCGCTGCTCGACCGTAAAATCAAGGACCAGAAACTCTATGAATAAATTCGCGCTGCTGCTGGCCGCGCTGGTCGGCCTGCTCGGAGGGGCCGGCTGCCACCGCAAGCTCGTGCCCGCCCCGGCCGCCCCCACCAAAACGACCGCCGTGCCCGCCCCGGCCGGCCTCAAAGTCGCTAATACCTCCTTTGCGCATCTCAACGGGCGGGGCAAGGTGCGCTTCGAGCGCGGCCCCACCAATCAGTCGGCCAACTTCAACTTGCGGGTGCGGCGCGACTCGGCCATCTGGCTCTCCGGCTCGCTGCTGGGCATCGAGGGCGTGCGCGCCCTGCTCACGCCCGATTCGGTGCGGATAGTCAATCGGCTGGAAAAGACCTATTTCGTGGGCAGCTATTCGTATTTGAGCCAGCTGCTGGGCGTGCCCGTCGCCTACAAGCAAGTGCAGGCTATTTTGCTCGGCGACTACTTGCCCCCGCCCACGGGCACCCGCCCCACGGTGCAGGCCGAAGCCGATAACCAGGCCGTCCGCTACCCGCTGGCCGCCCTGCTGCTGGAGCAGCTGCTGAGCCAGAGTACCGGCCGCGTGCAGCAGCTCAAAATCAGCGAGGCCAACGCCCCGCGCTCGCTCACGGTGAGCTACGCCGACTTCCAGACCCCGCCCGGCGCCGACCTGCCGCTGGCTTTCACGGTGAGCGTAGTGGGCCAGCAAAGCGGCGCGCCCACCACCAACGCCACGCTGAATTTTAACCGGGTCGAAGTCGGGAGCGCGCGGCTGGAGTTTCCCTTTAATGTGCCGAAGGGGTACGAGCGGCAGACGAAATTAGGGAAGTAGGTTTTTCGCACGGAGTTAGAAGGAGTAACACGGAGTTAGAAGGAGTTTTTTCTCCGTGAAACTTCGTGCTACTCTTTTTTATGGCGGTGGTCTAAAGCGGGGTGAAATCCTAAGATGCATTTTTTCAAAATAGATACCTGAAAACATGGTCAGCGTATCGGAAAATCAGCTTTTATGCTTTGTATAATTACCTGAAATAACAAT
>Ga0123336_10002245_pt1 | contig 16897 bp, 12 predicted proteins | sample SSSSmetaG_FD_96466 | JGI IMG/M metagenome (GOLD analysis project Ga0123336, IMG submission 96466) | Glacier valley bacterial and archeal communities from Borup Fiord, Nunavut, Canada, to study Microbial Dark Matter (Phase II) - ​SSSS metaG | ecosystem: Environmental > Aquatic > Freshwater > Ice... | reverse complement strand
TGGTCGTAGGCCCCCGTGCCGAGGTAGGTGGCGCGCTCCACCGTGCGCCCGTCGGCCGCCACGCGCGCCACGAAGCCATCGACGTTGCCCTGCCAGGCGGGTTGCAGGCTGCCGCTGGTGCCCGCGAGGCCCGCGCTGAGCGTGCCGCCCGCCACATATACCCGCCCCTGCCGGTCGAGCTGCACCGAATAGGCCGCGTCGGCCGCCGCGCCGCCGAGCGTGCCGCTCCAAACCAGGCTCAGGTTGGGGTTGAGCTTGACGAGCACCGCGTCGCAGGTGCCGCCCCGGTAGCCCGGCCCGAACGAGCCGGCCGTGGTCGGGAAGTTGGGCGAGCCGGTGACCGAGGCTACGAACACGTTGCCGTCCGCGTCGATGGCCAAGTCGCCCCGGAACGGGTCGCCGTAGTTCTGGGGCAGCTGCCGCGCGCCCGACGTGGACACGTAGGCCGCCACGCCGTCGTTGCCGGAGCCGCCTAGGTAGGTGGAAGCGCGCAGGGTGGTGCCGTCGGCCGAAAGGCGCGAGACGACGATGTCGGTGCCCTGAGCCACCCGGAGCACGCCCGGCCCCTCGTCGCTAAACGGGTCCACGGAGGTGCCCCCCGCGAAACCGCGCTGCACGGCCCCGGCCGTGGTGGGGTAGTTGGTTGAGGAAGTCGAGCCAAGCACCACCAGCTCGCCCTGCTCGGTCACGTCGAGGCTGCTGGGAAAGTCGGCCCGGTTGCCGCCCAGATACGTGGCCCAGAGGCGCGCCGCCCGCCCGCTCACGCTGGTGTCGTACTTGATGAGGGCGATGTCGATGATGCCGGCAAACGTGGTTTGGAACGCGCCGGCCGTGGTGGGGTAGCTCGGCAGGGCCTGCAAATCGTCGAGCACGATGCCGCCCGAATACAGGTTGCCCGCCGCGTCGTAGGTCGCCGTGAAGCCCCAGTTCGAGCCGCGCGCCCCGGAGTAGGTCGAGAAAATCACGGTCGGGTCGATGACCAGCGGCCGGCGCCGGTCGTAGCGCCCCAGCTCGAACGAGACTTCGCAGGCCGGGGCCGGGGCTAGGTCGGCCGGGGCCAGCGCGGTAGCCGTGGCGTTGCTGAGAGTGGGGGCCGCGGCCGGAGCCGGGCGCAGGCGGTAGCGGCAGGCCACGGGCTGGCGCTGGCCGGTGGCCGGGTCGAGCTGATAGGCGTGGGGGGCCAGCTCGGTCAGCTCGGTGCCGGGCAGGCTGGTGCCCACGTGCAGCTGCCCGTCGGCGCTGAGCGTGAGGCTGCTCGCGCCCTCGTAGCGCAGGCGCACCCGGCCGGGGTCGGCCCCGGCGCTCACCTCGAAGTCGTACTCCAGCCGCTGGGTGGCGTTCTCATAAAACCGCGCCCCGATGCCCGGCCAGGGCGCCTGGTAGCGCACCTGCCGAAAGCCGGGCACGGCGGCGGCCCAGCGCTTCGGGTCGGCCCCGTGCAGGTACGAGCGCCGCTCGCCCGACGCGCGGGCCGGCTCCAGGGCCGTGCTCGTGTCGGCCCCCACGAAGCGCATCCGCAGCTGATGCCCGCGCACGGGCGTGGTGCCGTCGGGCAGCGGCGCGGGGGGCAGCACAGCGGGCGCGCCCGGCCGGGCTGCTTGGTTCGCCGCCTCGTGCGGATGGCCAATCGGTTCCAGCAACACGTAGCGCAAGCCGCTGCCTTCGAGCAGCAAGTGGCCGCCCGGCACGGCCGCCGCGTAGCGCACCGCTCCCGGCCACTGCCCCCGGTTGGGGATAAATTCGAGCGTCGGGTCGGCTTCGGGCGGCACGGCCGCCAGGGCGGGCTGCCAGGCCGCCGGGTGGCTCTGCGCCCCGGCCGGCGCGGCCGAAGCGAGCAGCAGCAGCGGCAAAAGGAAAGCGTAGGAGATGGGGCGCATAACTTTCGGTCGAAATTCAGGAATGGGTAAAGCTAAGCCGGGCGGGCAGAATCGGGGGGGCGGGGATGGTGGGCGTGGGGGGGCGGGTGTTGGGAGTCGCTGTCATGCAGCGCGCAGCGAAGCATCTCGCGTGGTGCAGTAAACCCGACCGCTCACTCCATTGCTGACGATTGAGCTTACTGCCCCACGCGAGATGCTTCGCTGCGCGCTGCATGACAGCGACTCCTAATACCCAATACCCCCTCCCATGCGCCTCCCCCGCTTCCCCTTATTCGTCCTGCTGGGCTTGCTGCTGAGCTGCCTGGCCGAACGGGTGTCGGGGGCGCGGCTCAGCGTGGCCCCGCTGCTGGCCCTCACCGTGCCGGGCTGGCTGCTGCTCACGGTCGGGCTGGCCGCCCGCCTGGCCTGGCAGCGCCGACGCCTGGCCCTGCTGCCGCTGGCCGCCCTCGCCCTGGCCTGGCCCCAGCTTCAGCGCGGCCTGCCGCTGCATTTAGTACCTGGTGCCCGGAGCTTGGTGCCTGGTCCGAACAAGGAATCTGCCTCGCCAAGCTCTAAAAATCAGCAACAAGAAACAAGAAACAAGAAACAAGAAACCTTGCGCCTGCTTTCGGCCAACGTGCGCATCTTCAACGTCTATGCTCACCTGCGGCGGGCCGACTCGACCGCGCCGCGCCGCTTCATCGCCTGGCTGGCCGCCTCGCCCGCCGACGTGCTCTGCCTCCAGGAGTTCTACCAGGAGCCGGCCGGCACCCAGACGCGCGACGGCACGCTGTTTCGGGTCGGTGAGCGGCTGGGTCGGGGCAGCGGTCGGCAAGGCTTCGTGTCGAAAACGCTCACCAACGGCGCGGGGGCCGAGTTTGGGCTGGCCATTTTCTCGCGGCTGCCCATCGTGGGGCGGGGCGAAATCTCGTTCGGCCGCCTGAGCCAGAACCACGCCATGTGGGTCGATGTGGCCGGCCCCGGTCCCCACGACACCGTGCGCGTCTTCAACGCCCACTTGCAAAGCATGAGCCTCGACGAAGCCGACCTCGTGGCGGCGGGCACCACCCGTGCCGGCCTCGAAGGCAAAGGCCGGGGCCTGCTGCGGCGCTTCGTGCGCGGGGCGGCGGCCCGCGCCTGGCAGGCCGACACGCTCGTGGCCCGCATCGCGCGCTCACCCTACCCGGTGCTGCTCGCCGCCGACCTCAACGACCTGCCCTACTCGTATTCGTACTCGGCGCTGGCCGGCCCGCTCCAGAACGCCTGGGCCACGGTCGGGTTTGGGCCGGGCAACACCTACCACGGCCGCCTGCCGCCGCTGCTGCGCATCGACCACCAGTTTGCCGACCCCGCCTGGCAAGTGCTCGGGTGTAGGGTCCACGACGAGATTCCGTATTCAGACCACTTTCCGGTGGAAGGGGTGTATGGGTTGCGGTGAGTGTTTAGTTGTTGGGGGTCGTTGTCATGCAGAGCGCAGCGAAGCATCTCGCGTGGTGCAGTAGCCTCCCACGTCAGCAACAAAGCGAGCGGTTGGGTTTACTGCGCCACGCGAGATGCTTCGTTGCGCTCTGCATGACAACGACCCACCCATTTCCCTATTCGGAGTGAACTTTGCGGCCCCTATCCGCCTCCCCGATGCCCCTCACGCTTTACAACACGCTTACCCGCCGCAAGGAAATGTTCGAGCCGCTGCACCCGCCCCTGGTGGGCCTCTACCTCTGCGGCCCCACGGTCTATAACGACGCTCATCTGGGCAATGCCCGCGGGCCGATTGTGTTCGACGTGCTCACCCGCTACCTGCGCCACCTGGGCCACCAGGTGCGCTACGTGCGCAACATCACCGACGTGGGCCACCTGCAAGGCGACTCCGACAACGGCGAGGACCCGATGGTGCGCGTGGCCCGCGCCCAACACCTCGAACCCATGCAGGTGGCCCAGCACTACACCGTGCGCTACCGCGAAGCGCTGGCCGCGCTCAACTGCCTGCCGCCCGACATCGAGCCGCAGGCCAGCGGCCACATCACCGAGCAAATCAGCCTCATCGAAGAAATCATTCAGCGCGGACTGGCCTACGAAAGCCAGGGGTCGGTGTATTTCGACGTGCCCAAGTACCAGGCCGAGGGCCTGAATTACGGACGGCTCTCGGGCCGGGTAGTGGAAGAATTGCTGGCCGGCACCCGCGCCGAGCTGGCCGGCCAGGACGAGAAGCGCTCGCCGCTCGACTTCGCCCTCTGGAAGCGGGCCGCGCCCCAGCACCTCATGCGCTGGCCTTCTCCCTGGGGCGAGGGCTTCCCCGGCTGGCACCTGGAGTGCTCGGCCATGAGCCGCAAGTACTTGGGCGCGAGCTTCGACATCCACGGCGGCGGGCTGGACTTGATGTTTCCGCACCACGAGTGCGAAATCGCCCAGAACGAAGCCAGCGCCACGCCCGGCCCGGGCGCGCGCTTCTGGCTGCACAACAACATGCTGACCGTGAACGGCCAAAAGATGAGCAAGTCGGTGGGCAACTTCGTCACCCTGAGCGAGATGTTCGAGGGCCGGGCCGGGGCGCTGAGCCAGGCGTACTCGCCCATGACGCTGCGCTTTTTCTTCCTGCAAGCCCACTACCGCTCGCCCGTGGACCTGAGCGACGAAGCCCTGCAAGCCGCCGCCAAAGGCTATCGCAAGCTCATGAATGGCCTGCGGTTAGTGAGTAGTGACAAGCTCGGTAGTGAGATGGTGAGGGGTGAGGTGGTGAGCGATGAGCTGAGTGAGAAAAAGTCCGCTGAGGAGCTTGGTAAGGAACTCACCAGTTCACCATCTCACCAGCTCACCATTTTATCAAAGAAGCCGCTGGAGTTTCTCAGCGACGATTTGAACACGCCCCGCGCGCTGGCGGCGGTGTTCGATTTGCTCAAGCGCCTCAACACGCTGGCCGCCAGTCCGGCCGCGCTGGCCGAAGTCAGCCCCGAGGCGCTGGCCGAAACCGTCGCCACGTACCGCCTCGTGGTGGTGGACTTGCTGGGCCTGCGCGACGAGCCGCGCGCCCAGCCCGAAGCCCTGCTGGCCTTGGCCCTGAATTTCTACCAGGAAGCCAAAGCCGACCGCGCCTACGACCGCGTGGACCAGATTCGTAGCGCGCTCAAAAGCCAGGGCATCGTGCTTAAAGACACCAAAACCGGTGTCGAGTGGGCGTATAGCGAGGAGTAGCGTGGGTCTCCGACCCGCCGCCCGTCGCGTTTACTTGCTGCTGAAAAGCGGGTTTCCTGCCCACCAGACAAATCCAAGCGGGTCGGAGACCCGCGCTACCTTTCGCCCGTGAAAAAACTCCTTTTGGCCCTGCCCGCCCTGGCGCTGCTGCTCACGGCCTGCCCCGCCGAGAAACCCACCGACCAGCCCGCCGACGCGGCCAACGCGCCCGCCACCAATGCCCGCAAGGCCCCGGCTTTCAGCGCCGACTCGGCTTACGCGCTCACGGCCCGGCAGGTGGCCTTCGGGCCGCGGGTGCCGAGCCGGCCGGCCCACGTCGCCTGCGGCAACTACCTCGTGGCCACGCTCAAGCGCTACGGGCTGAAAGTGATGGAGCAGCCGTTCGAGGCCAAGACCTTCGACGGGCACACCATCCAGGGTCGCAACATTATCGCTCAGTTTCAGCCCGAGGCGGCGCGGCGGGTGGCCGTGTTCGCGCACTGGGACACGCGCCCCTTCGCCGACCAGGATAAGCTGCGCAAAAACGCGCCGATGGACGGGGCATCCGACGGGGCCAGTGCCGTGGCCACGGCCCTCGAAATCGCGCGTACCCTGAGCCAGCAGCCCGCCGCCGCCCGGCCCGGCGTGGGCGTGGATATTTTCCTGCTCGACGCCGAGGATTGGGGCTACGAGCAGGGCACGCAGTCGGAGCTGAAAAACGAGGTGGGCGAAACCAGCGAGCGCTCGTCGTGGTGCCTCGGCTCGCAATACTGGGCCGCCCATTTGGTGCCGGCCGGCTACCGGGCCGAATACGGCATCCTGCTCGACATGGTGGGGGCCAAAGACGGCCGCTTCACCCGCGAAGGCACCTCGCGCCAGAACGCGCTGGCCGTGGTGGATAAAATCTGGAGCACGGCCGCCAAAATCGGCTATTCCGACTACTTTCTCTACCGCGACACCGACCCCATCACCGACGACCACGTCTTCACGACCCGCGCCGGGGTGCCCACCGTGGACATCTACGACCACCCGCCCTACGGCACCGAGCCTTTCCCCGCCTACCACCACACCACGGCCGACAACCTGAGCATCATCGACCGCAAAACGATGAAAGCCGTCGGTCAGACCGTGTTGCAGGTACTTTACGATGAGTAAATGAGCGTTTAGGACATTGTCATGCAGAGCGCAGCGAAGCATCTCGCGTGGTGCAGTAAACTCACTCGTCAGCAACAGGGCAAGTAGCCGGATTCACTGCACCAAGCGAGATGCTTCGCTGCGCTCTGCCTGACAACGACCCCCAATTCTCTACCCTCCAAGCCGCGGCGGCTTCCTCGGCCTGCCCGACGTAGCGCTGGGCGTGGGCGACGAGGGTTTCGAGCATGTCGGGCAGGCGCAGGCGCAGCCAGGGGTGCAGGGGCGAGGCCACGCGCACCGCGCCCGCGTCCACCTGCCGGGCCAGCAGCAGCAAGCGCAGCAGCTCGTCGAGCTGGCGGCTGAACGCCTCCACGACGGTGCCCGTGAGGCGTACGCCGGTAGGCGCGTAAGCCAGCGGGCGGCGCAGCAGCCGGTCGCCGAGGCCGTCCTGCCGCTGGGCCGAGGCGGTGAAGTAGCGCCCCAGCCAGCCCGAGCGCACCCGCGCGCCGGCCACCGAGCCGCGGGCTTTGGCCAGGCGCAGGCCGGTTTTGAGGGCGGGCAGGTAGTAGCCGCCCACCAGGCTCAGGTGTTCGAGGCACTGGGCGGCGCTCCACTGCTCGAAGCCGGGGCGGCGGTTAAGCTGCTCGCTGCTGAGCGGGCGCAGGCGCTGGTGCAGGCGCACCCGCAAGACTAACACCTGGTTGGTAAGCTGGTCGAAAAACTCGGTCGTGTCGCGAACGGAAGCGGCCATATGGTCGGGTTTAACTGGCAGCGCAGTAAGTTTGAGCGTCAATAATACGGCGCGGGGCGCGATGCCGACCCGCTTTCACCCGCCGCGAACCCGACCTGCTTATGCGTTTTCGCTCGTTCCGCAGCCTCTCGCGGCTGGCCCCGTCGCTGGCCACCGGCCTGTTAGCCGGCTGGCTGACTCCTGCCTTGGCGGCCGCGCAGGCCGCGCCCAACCCGGTCGAGAAAATCGAGAACCTGGTCACGTTCGGGATGCAGGCCCCGGCCAGCAGCGGCGACGATAACCACACGCAGACCTTCTTCTTCCTCATTCCCGACACCGAGCGCCGCCCGGTTTATATCCGCATCTTCGACCCCGACTGCGGCGGTGAGCTGGACGCGCGGGTCGGCGTGTTCGACACCCGCACCGAGTTCAGCCTTTATGGCGGGCCGGGCACCCATTCCGCGCCCGGCGCCACCGACCCGCGCCCCGGCCTGCCCGCTCCGGCCGAGCCGGGCGGCCGCCTCATGCAGCGCCAAGTGTTCGGCGTGGACCCGCGCTACGACGGCGGCTTCTACAACTTCGGCCCGCTCAACCCGCTCGAAGGCGAGCTGGTCGAGCAGTTCGGCGGGCGCGTGTTCAAGGTCGTCGTGCGCGGGCTGAGCGGCAACGACGGCAACCTGTACCGCTTTTTCCTCAGCTCCAGCCCCGGCTTGAGCGTACCGCTGCCGGGCGGCAACATCTTCACCTACAAATACTGCTTCCGGGTGCCGGCCGGGCCGCCCTCGGGCCGCCCCGTCACGCTGCACCTCTATCCGTTTGCCAACGAGCGGGTGCTCAGCATTAAGCAGAGCAATTTCGACCTCGACCAAACCGTGCGGCTCACCGTGTTCAGCATCGCCAAAAACGGCCACGCCGCCACGGCCAGCGGCAACGGCACCTGGGCCAGCAGCATCCTGCCCATCGTGGCCTCCGAGCACGGCCGCTCACTCGACATCCGCCTCGTCAGCCGCTCGCCCATCTTCAACGACGTGGCCTTCTACGTCACCGACCAGTACGACAAAGCCCTGCCCTTCTTCGCCATCCCGCTCGGTGGCATCCCCAAATACCGCTACGACATCGACGTGAAAATCCATCGGTGAGGCTAGCGGTGAGATGGTGAACTGGTGAGCTTGTGAGTCTTTCCAGTCGGTTCCGTCCATCGTGATGAGCGAGAAAAGCTCACTAGTTCACCGTCTCACCGCTAATCCCGTCCGGCATTTCGGCGGGGCGCGGTGTCAGATTTGTCATCCGGGTTGTCTGCGGGCCGAAACGCTTCGCGGGCTTCGGAGCCGTAATTTTTGGCTTTATCGGCGGGCGTGAAGCCATCGTACTCGGGGCCGTGCGCGCCGGGGTTAGCGTCGTCGTAGGAGCCACCCTCTGAGCCGAGGCCCTGGCTGGTGTCGCCGGGTTGTTCGGCGGCCGGCTGCTCAAAACCGCTGCGGGCCGCGCCCGTGTCAGCGGGGCCGGGCGCGGCCTGCTCGCTGCGCTCGTGGCCATAGCCGTAGCCTTCGCCCTGCGGCGCGGCGGGGGCGTTCACCGGGGCGGGCGCGCCCGCCGCGCCGGGTGTAGAAACCGCCGATTCGGCGTGGCCAAGCGCCCCGCCGCCGCTGCCCTGGTTGTCGTAGCCCCCGCGCGACGAGCGCCCGTCTTCGTGCTGGTTGCGCCCCGTTTCGTCGGCGGCCACGGCGGCTAGGTGATGGTCGGCCGAGTCGGGTGGCAGACCCACGCCCGACGTGTGGCCATAATCTTCGGCGAAAGCTGCCCCAACCGTCTGTGCCCCATTGTCGTTCTGAAACGCCGCGCCGGGGCCGGTTTTGTCAGGCAGATTGCGCGTATCGCGGGCATTGCCCCGGCCATCGGTTCCGGCCGCCGCCGCTGGCTCATCAGCAGTCAGGTTGGCTGGAGCGGGCGTGTCGCGCACGGCGTGGCCCTGAAATTCGGGCCGCGCGTCCTGCCCGTCGTAGGCGCGGTAGGCGTTCTGGTCGTCGGTGCCGGGTCGCACGTTGCCCTCGCCGTAATACTTTTTTTCGGTCGCGCCCTGTTTGGCATCCTGGTGCTCGGTAATGTGGGCGCGGGTCTGGTCGCCGTAGCCGCCGTGGCTGTGGCCCAGCTCGCTCTGCGCCCCAAAATCACCCCGGTTGACATCCGCCCGCTGGTTGCTGCCCCGATTCGGGTCGTTGAAAACGGGTTGCGTAGCGTTGCCAAAATTGCCGCCATAGGTGGTCGGCTGCTCCGCGTCGGCGGCGTTGGGCGGGGTGGCGGCCGATTGGTCGTCGGTGGGTTGGTCGGGGACGGAAGTAGCCATAAAAAACGGGCGGCGCATAGAGAAACGCAGGGTTTCGCTATACGCCGCCCGGTAGGGGAGGTTATTTTCAATGAGCAATTATCAATGAACAATGAGCAATTCAGCACTGACCACGCTGGTCTTGCTTTGAATTGCTCATTGTTCATTGCTCATTGTTCATTGATAATTGCTCATTGATAATTGAGTCACGGCATTCCTTTGCCGCCGGCCGCGCCGTAAATCTGGCCCGTGGCGTAGCTGGCACCGTTGTCGGCGAGCTGCACGTAGATGGAGGCCAGCTCGGCGGGTTGGCCGGGGCGGGCCAGCGGGGTGTCGCCGCCGAAGGTTTGCAGCTTTTCCTGCGTCGCGCCGCCGCTCACCTGCAACGGCGTCCAGATGGGGCCGGGGGCCACGCCGTTCACCCGAATGCCCTTCGGGGCAAGCTGCTTGGCCAAGGAGCGCACGAAATTGGTGGTCGCGGCCTTGGTCTGGGCGTAGTCGTAGAGGTCGGCCGAGGGGTCGGTGGCCTGCTCGGAGGTGGTGCCGATGATGGCCGCGCCGGGCGGCAGGTGGGGCAGCGCGGCCTTGATTAGCCAGAACGGGGCGTAGATATTCGTCTTCATCGTCCAGTCGAACTGCTCGGTCGAGATGTCGAGAATGGAGGCGTGCGTCTGCTGGCGGGCGGCGTTGCTCACCACGATGTCCAGCCCGCCGAGCTGCCGCACGGCATCGGCCACCAGTCGCTGGCAGAACGCCTCGTCGCTCAAGTCGCCCGGCAGGGCTACGGCTTTGCGGCCGGCGGCTTTGATGAGGGCGATGACTTCCTGCGCGTCCGCTTCTTCGGCGGGCAGGTAGTTGATGGCCACGTCAGCGCCTTCGCGGGCGTAGGCGATGGCGGCGGCGCGGCCCATGCCCGAGTCGCCGCCCGTAATCAGCGCCTTGCGGCCGGCCAGCCGGCCCGCCCCTTTGTAGGAGGTTTCGCCGTGGTCGGGGCGCGGCGTCATCTGGCTGGCCAGGCCGGGCCAGGGCTGCGTCTGCTTCGGAAACGGCGGCTTGGGGTACTTCGTGAGCGGGTCTTGCAGCCCGGTGGGCGGGGCAGCGGGTGGGGCAGCGGCCGCCTGCGCGGCCAGGGCCGGAGCGAGAGCGGCCGTGGCCAGCCCGGCTCCGAGTCCGCCCAGCACGGCGCGCCGGCTGAGGGTGGGTTGGTTTTCCATGAAAAAGAAGGCAGTGGAAACGGAAAATAGAAAAGAAAAACCGGGTGGCCGACGCTGCCAAAACAGCAAGCTGAATGGCAGGTCGGACGGCCAAGGGCATACTTGGTCGGGCCGCGCCGGGTTGCTACGGACCAGGCTTTGGGGCGCGGGCAGCTATATTTGAGGGTTAGTCCCGGACTTGGCTTTAGGGGAGCGGGACGAATCAGTTTGCGTTTTGCCTGATGACAAGCAGTTGAAATACAAACATGTGTTGTTAGAATACCCAAAATCTGATACCCAGTACCTACTTAGTCTTTGCTTGTTGTTTATGCAGCGCCGTCAGTTTCTCTCCCGCTCCACGCAGGCCGCGCTCACGGTGGCGCTGCTGCCACTCGCCGCCTCGGCCGCCGGCCCCGCCGAAACCGGGGCTACGCCGACACTTACCCTGACCGACAGGGATGTTAATCTGCTCGAATTATCCATCAGCGACGCGCAGAAAGTGTTGCAGGATGGTTTTACCAGCCGCCGCTTATGCGAAGCCTACCTGGCTCGCATTCAGGAGTTCGACAAAACCGGCCCGCGCCTGAACGCCGTCATCGAGCTGAACCCCGACGCGCTCGCCCTGGCCGACGCGCTCGACCAGGAGCGCCGGGCCGGCAAGCTGCGCGGCCCGCTGCACGGCATCCCGGTTCTGCTCAAAGACAATATCGACACCGGCGACAAAATGCAGACCACGGCCGGCGCGCTGGCCATGGCCGGCCACCGCGCCGCCCAGGATGCCTTCATCGCCAAGCAATTGCGCGCCGCCGGGGCCATCATCCTGGGCAAAACTAATTTGAGCGAGTGGGCCAACTTCCGCTCTACCAATTCAGTCAGCGGCTGGAGCAGCCGGGGCGGGCAGACGCGCAACCCTTACGCCCTCGACCGCACGCCGAGCGGCTCCAGCGCCGGCTCGGGGGCGGCCACGGCGGCCAGCTTCTGCGCGGCGGCGGTGGGCACCGAAACCAACGGCTCCATCGTCTCGCCCGCTTCGTGCAACGGCCTCGTGGGCTTGAAACCTACCGTGGGGCTGGTCTCGCGCACGGGTATCATTCCAATTTCGGCCACTCAGGACACGGCCGGCCCGATGGCCCGCACCGTGCGCGACGCGGCCTTGCTGCTGGCCGGCCTCGTCGGGCTGGACCCCGCCGACCCGGCCACCAAGCTTGCTCCGCTCGCCCGCACGCCCATCGACTACACCCGTGGCCTGCGCCCCGACGCGCTGCGGGGCCAGCGCCTGGGCGTGGAGAAAAGCCACCTGGCCAGCGAAACTCCCGCCGGGGCGCTGCTGCGCGCGGCCGTCGAAGTGCTCAAAAAACAGGGTGCGACGGTGGTCGAAGTCGATGTGCGCAAGGCCACGCAGGGCGTGGGCCAGGCCGAGTTCGACGTGCTACTCTACGAGTTCAAGGACGGGCTGAACAAGTACCTGGCCGGCACCAAAGCCCCGGTGAAAACACTGGCCGAGGTCATCGCTTTCAACCAAGCCAACGCGGCCAAAGCCATGCCTTGGTTCCAGCAGGAAATTCTGGAGATGGCCGAGAAAACCGACGGGCTGGCCGGCGAGAAATATAAAACCGCCCTGCGCAAAGTGGTGGACACGAGCCGGCAGGCGCTCGACGCGGCGCTGGCCGGGGCTACCGGGGCTACTAATGGCGGCGGGCTGGCCGCCATCGTGGCCATCACGACCGGCCCGGCCGCCTGCATCGACCTCGTAAACGGCGAGTACGACACCGGCCCCGGCTACAGCAGCGCCGCTGCCCAGGCCGGCTACCCGCACCTGACCGTGCCGATGGGCCTCGTCCACGGCCTGCCCGTGGGCTTGTCGTTCGTCGGTGGGCCATTCAAAGAAGCCGAGCTGCTGGCCCTGGGCTACGCCTACGAGCAGGCCACCAAGCTGCGGCAGGCGCCCACGTTTCAGCCAGCGGTCAGGTAGGGAGAGAACGTATGTTGTTTAATTCGTGGGCGTACGCGCTGTTTTTTCCGCTCGTCGTGGTGGTCTATTACCTGCTGCCGGGTGGGCGCGGGCAGCAGCGGTGGCTGCTGGCGGCGAGCGTGTTTTTCTACGCTTGGTACAAGCCTGGCTACTTGTTCGTACTCCTCGGGCTGGTCGGGCTGGACTACTGCGCCGGGCGGCTCATCGAGGCCAGCCGCACGCCGCGCGCGCGGCGGGGCTGGCTGCTGCTGAGCCTGGGGGCCAACCTGGGCGTACTGGCGGGCTTCAAGTATTACCAGCTGTTCGTGGAGAGCGTCACCAGCCTAGCCGAGCTGCTGGGTTTTCACATGACGCTGCCCGCCGTGCACTGGCTGCTGCCGCTGGGCCTGTCGTTCCACACGTTTCAGTCCCTGAGCTACACCATGGAGGTGTATTTCGGGCGCTACCCGGCCCGGCGCAGCGTGGCCGACGTGGCGCTCTACGTGTTCTACTTCCCGCAACTGCTGGCCGGCCCCATCGAGCGGCCGCAGTTGCTCGTACCCCAACTGCTCGAACCCCACCAGCTCGACTACGACAACGTGAGCAACGGCCTCAAGCGCATGGCCTGGGGCTTGTTCAAGAAAGTCGTCGTCGCCGACCGCCTGTATCAACTCGTTTTCGTGCCGCTCGAAGCCGACCCGCGCCTGAGCGGGCTGCCGCTATTTATGAGCCTGCTGCTACTCAACGCGCAACTCTACTGCGACTTTTCGGGCTACACCGACCTAGCCCTGGGCGCGGCGCAGGTGCTGGGTGTACGCATGAGCGAAAACTTCAATCAGCCCTTCGCTGCTACGTCGGTGGCCGACTTCTGGCGGCGCTGGCACATGTCGCTCACGCGCTGGTTTCGGCGCTATCTGCTGCCCTGGCTGGCCGGCTCGCGCCCCTCGGCCCGCCGGTTGCGCTGGAGCCTACTGGCCGTGTTCGGGCTGAGCGGCCTCTGGCACGGCGCGCGCTGGACGTTCGTGGCCTGGGGCCTGCTCCACGGCGTGTACGTGGTGGTGGGTACGCTCACGGCCGATGCCCGCGCCCGCTGGGCCGAGCGGCTGGGCCTCACCCGCTGGCCCCGGCTGCACCACGCCCAGCAGGTGGCCAGCACGGTGGCGCTCGTGAGCTTCGCCTGGCTGTTCGGCATGACCCCCCGTTGGGACTGGGTGGGCTTCCGGCTGAGCCATTTCTGGCCCGACTTCACGGCTCACCTGGGCGCGGTGGTGCGCAACGCGCACTTCGACCGGCAGCGGCTGCTCTACCTGGGTTTGCCGCTGGGGCAGTTCGCGGGGGTGCTCGCGGGCATCCTCGTGGTGGGAGTGGTCGAGCGCTGGCAACCGCTGACCCAGATGCCGGCCCTGCTGCGCGGCCAGCCCTGGGCCTTGCGCTGGAGCTGCTACTACGCGCTTATCCTCGCTATCTGGTTTCTCGGCTTTTATAACTCCACGCCCTTTGTCTATATCCGTTATTGAGCCGCCCACCCCGGCCGCCGTCAAACCAGTCACCGTACTCAACCGCCAGCCCGCACACTCCGCTCATCCCGCCCGGCGGCTGGCCGGCCGGCTGTTGCTGCTGAGTCCGCTGGCCCTGCTCTGGCTGGGGCTGGAAGTGGCCCTGCGCGTATGGCCCGGCGACTTCGCCCGCAAACACCAGCAGTTCGCGGCGGGCCAAGCTCGGTGGCAGACCCTTATTCTAGGCTCCTCGCACACGTACTGCGGACTGAACCCTCGCTTTCTTGGGCCAGACGCTTACAACCTGGCCTACTCCAGTCAGCCCTTGTACTACGATTACGAATTGCTACGGCACTATCTGCCCACCCTGCCGCGGCTGCGGCGCGTCATCCTGCCGCTCTCTTATCCTTCGCTCGCTGGCAACCCAGCTGAATTAGAGTATTGGCAGAAGACTACGTATCTCTATCAGCGCTACGCGCAGGTAGATTATCCCACGCTACGTTCTCCGTTCAGCGTGTATAATTACAGCCTGGTCGCTTTTTATACGCCGACCGGCAGCTTGGACCGATTGCGGGAACAATGGGCGGCGGACGGCAGCCAGGGCGTGCGCCAAGCCAGTACGGGCTGGATGAGGCAGGCCCCCCTGCCGTACCCTCTAGCCAATGCCGACCTGGCCCTGACCCGGCACCATGCCATAATGCGGACTACCACCATCGACCCCACGGAAGCGAAGCTAGACAGTATGGCGACCCTGCTGCGCGCCCGTGGTATCGACTTAGTGCTGCTCACCACGCCCGTCATGCCTGCCTACGCGGCCGGCGCGCGCCCCGCTTACCTGGCCCGCAACCAGGCCGCCGCCCAGCGACTCGTGCGCCGCTACGGTGCCCGCTACTACGATTTCTGGCGGGACCCGCGCTTTCAGCCCGGCGATTTTTACGATGCCGACCACCTCAACGCGCGTGGCGCGGCCCGGCTCTCGCGGCTGTTGGCCGATACGCTGGCGCAGCGGTAGCCCTGCCTGCCGGGTGGGCCGCTGCATTAGCACCAACGGCAGTAGTAGCCAGTAAGAATTACACTAACGTCCGAACCTGCTGGGCGACCAGCGTCAGACCTTGCGTCAGGGTGGCGGCATCGGGCACGTTGCCCAGGGCCAGGCGCAGGCCGGCGAGCGACACTGTCGGCTCGGCTCGGTAGGCGAGGCTGGTAACGAGGTCCACGCCCTGGCCCAGCAGGCGCGCTTGCAGGGCCGCCACGTCGGTGGCCGGTGGCAGTGGCACCCACACGTGAAAGCTCGTCGGCCGGGTAGAATACGCGATGTTGGGGCCAAATACCTGCCGCACCAGCGCCTGCCGCCGGGCCGCTTCCGCCTGCTTGGCGGCGATGAGCCGTGTCAGCGCACCATCGGCCAGCCACTCGCCTACGAGGCGGGCCAGCAGTACCACGCTGCCGCTGATGGTGGCGCGAATGGCGGCTTCCACGGCCATGCGCCGCGCCACAGGGGCCACCAGATAAGCCAGCCGGATGCCGGGCGCTATCGGCTTGGCCAGGCTGTAGATGTAAAAGCTGCGCTCCGGGGCCAGGTGCGCGAAGCTGGGCGGCGCGCTGGGTTCGAGAAAGCCGTAGGCATCGTCGTCGAGCAGCAGCAAGTCAAACTCGCGGGCGACGGCCACCAGGGCTTGCCGCCGGGCCAGGGGCATGACCGTGCCCAGCGGATTGTGCAGCGTCGGCATCAGGTACACGGCCCGCACCGACTGGGCGCGGCAAAGGTCGGCCAGTGCGTCGGGCAGCATCCCGTTGGCATCGGTCGGGCAGGCCAGCACCTGAATGCCCAGCAGGTCGGCCACCGCCAGAAAGCCGTTGTAGGTGAGCGGGTCCGCGACCACGACTTGGCCGGCGAGCCGCGCCGCCAGCGCGATGACGTGCAGGGCGTGGTGGCCGCCGTGGCAGAGCTGCACCTGTTCGGCCGCGACCGGATAGCCCGGCCGCGCCAGCCACGCGGCAGCCTGGGCCTGGTCGGCGGGGTAGCCGCCAGGCGGCGACATGCGCAGGTACTCATCCGTTGGGGGCAGCATAGCCAGCGCGGCCCGAAACTGCGCGTCTTGCTCGGGCAGCACGGGGTAGTTGAAGCGAAGGTCAATCATCGAAAGCCGCTAAAATATTTTCCCCGGATTCAGAATTCCGTGCGGGTCGAACACGCGCTTGATGCCGCGCATCAAGTCCAGGCTCACTTCGCTCAGGGCGATGGGCAGGTAGCCTTTCTGCACCAGCCCGATGCCGTGCTCGCCGGAGATAGTGCCGCCCAGGCGCACGCAGAGCGCGAAAATTTCCGAGATGGCCGCCCGCAGCTGTTCGCCCTGCCAGAATTCCTGGCTCAGCTCGCCGCGGATGATGTTGACGTGCAGGTTGCCGTCGCCGGCGTGGCCGTAGCAGACGCTCGTGAAGCCGTAGCGCCCGCCGATTTCCTTGACGCCGGCCAGCAGCGTGGGCAGCTCGGCGCGCGGCACCACGGTGTCTTCCTCTTTATACACCGAGTTGTAGCGCACGGCGTTGCCGATGTTGCGCCGAATGCGCCACAGCTCGTCCTTCTGCCCGGCCGTGTCGGCCAGTAATATCTCGCCCACGTCGTAGCCTTCGAGCACGGCATAGACCTGCTCAGCTTCCTTGTAGAGCTGGTCGAGGTCCTGCCCGTCCAGCTCGATGAGCAGGTGAGCCGTGATGTCGGCGGGCAGCGCGAGCGGGATTTTGAGGTAGTCCGACGACCAGGCGATGGCTTCGCGCTCCATGAACTCCATGCCCGAGGGGATGATGCCGGCCCGAAACACCGCCGACACGGCCTCGGTCGCCTGCGCCACCTGCCGGAAGGGCACCAGCATCAGAATATTCTGCTGCGGATAGGGCAACAGCCGGAACACGGCCTTGGTGATGATGCCGAGCGTCCCTTCCGAGCCAACCATAAGCTGGGTCAGGTTGTAGCCCGTGGCGTTTTTAAGCGTGTTCGCGCCGGTCCAGATAATGTCGCCCGTGGGCAGCACCACTTGCAGGTTGA
>Ga0123336_10002238_pt1 | contig 16964 bp, 17 predicted proteins | sample SSSSmetaG_FD_96466 | JGI IMG/M metagenome (GOLD analysis project Ga0123336, IMG submission 96466) | Glacier valley bacterial and archeal communities from Borup Fiord, Nunavut, Canada, to study Microbial Dark Matter (Phase II) - ​SSSS metaG | ecosystem: Environmental > Aquatic > Freshwater > Ice... | reverse complement strand
CCGCGAAGACTTCCGCCAGAAAAGCCTGCTGGGCCGGCACTGCGCCGGCAGCATCAGCGGCTTCGGCCTCGAAAGCTACCGGCTGGCCCTGCAATGGTTCGTGAACCAGCAGCCCAAGCGGGTCGGCTTTCGGGTTTGAAGCCAAAACCAGCCTTTCCAACATTGGGACGAAGGGTTTAAGGCCAAAGCAAGCCCTCCCGACGTAGGGAAGCCTCGCTTTAAAGCCAAAGATGCCGTCACCCGCGATGGCGACGGGCCCTCGCGCATCGGCGCGGGCTCTACCTTTGCGGGGCGGCCCGCCCGCCGCCCCTCGGCCCCCCGCCGAGTCACCCGACCCCACCCGATAAACCCGCGGTTCAGCCCATGTACACCTTCAACCCCGGCCCGGCCGCCGTGTACCCGGCCGTGCGGCAATACCTCGCCGACGCCTACGACGAGGGCTTTCTCGCGGCGCCGCACCGCTCCGAAAAGGTTACCGGCCTGGTGCGCCAGACCGTGGCCGACCTCAAAACCAAGCTCAACGTGCCGCAGGACTACACCGTCCTGTTCACCGGCTCGGCCACCGAGTGCTGGGAAATCCTGGCCCAGAGCCTGACGCCCCGCCGCTCGTTTCACCTTTACAACGGTGATTTTGGGGAGAAGTGGCTGAAGTACGCCCAGGCCCTGCGGCCGGCCAGCACCGGCCGGGCGTTTGGTCTTGACGAGGTGCCCGACGTGACGGCCCTCCCCTTCTCGCCCGACGACACCGACCTCGTCTGCATCACCCAAAACGAAACCAGCACCGCTACCCAGCTGCGCGAAGGCTTCGTGCTGAACCTTTACAACCGCCTCGGCGGCGCCCTGCTGGCCGTGGACGCCACCAGCTCGCTGGCCGGGCTAAATTTGAAGTACATCAAGGCCGACATCTGGTTTGGGTCGGTGCAAAAGTGCTTTGGGTTGCCCGCCGGCCTGGGCGTGCTCATTCTGTCGCCCCGGGCCGTGGCCCAGGCTAAGGCCGTGAACGACCGGGCCCATTACAACGCCCTGCCCGCCATGCTGAGCCAGATGCTCAACTTCCAAACCAACTACACGCCCAACGTCCTCGGCATCTACCTGCTGGGCCGCGTGCTGGCCGACCGCGAGCCCATCAAGGCCGTGGCCCAGCACCTGGCCGAACGGGCCGAAAAGCTGTACGCTTTCTTTGAGCAATCCACCCCGCTCCGGCCGCTGGTTCAAAACCCCGAAACCCGCTCCACCACCGTCATCGGCCTGCAAGGCGACGCCGGCCTGGTTGACGACGTCAAGAAAAAGGCCCTCGACGCCGGCCTGCACCTGGGCAGCGGCTACGGCCCCCTGAAAAGCACCACCGTGCGCATCGCCAACTTCCCCGCCGTGCCCGACGCCGCCATGGAGGCCCTGGTGCAATTTTTTGTGAAGGAATACCCGGGTTGATGTTCAGTAAAGGAACGTTATGCAGCGCGCAGCGCAGCATCTTTACCTCGATGCTAATTATTTACTCCCGAGGTAAAGTTGCTGCGCTGCGCTCCGCATGACGTTCTTCTTTGTCTCACATTACCAACTCCATGATTCACCTGTTTACCGACGGCTCGGCCCGCGGCAACCCCGGCCCGGGCGGCTACGGCGCCATCCTGCGCTACGGCCCCCACGAAAAGGAGCTGACCCAGGGCTTCCGCCACACCACCAACAACCGCATGGAGCTGCTGGCCGTGATAGTGGGCCTCGAAGCCGTGACCCGCCCCGAGCTGCCGATTCGCGTCGTCTCCGATTCTAAGTACGTGGTCGACGCCGTGGAGAAGAAGTGGGTGTTCGGCTGGGAGAAAAAACCCGATTTCGGCAAAAAGGCCAACGAAGACCTGTGGCGCCGCTTCTTGCGCATCTACCGGCAGCGCACCGTCACCTTTCACTGGATAAAAGGCCACGCCGGCCACGCCGAAAACGAGCGCTGCGACGTACTGGCCGTGCAAAGCGCCCTGGGCAAAGGCTTGTTGGTGGACGAGGGCTACGAGTTGATAGTTAATGCATGACGACAGAATAGTCATCATTCACCGCAACCCTTGACCGCTAACCAGTGAAGACGTGCCCAACGACTACTTTCAGTTCCAGCAGTTCCGCATCGAGCAGGGCCGGTGCGCCATGAAGGTGAGCACCGACGCCTGCGTGCTGGGCGCGGCCACCGACCTCGCCGGCGCCACCCGCCTGCTCGACATCGGCACCGGCACCGGCCTGATGGCCCTGATGGCCGCCCAGCGCCACCCCACCGCGGCCATTGAGGCCGTGGAACTTGACGAAGTCGCCGCGGCCCAGGCCGCTGCCAACGTTGCGGCCAGTCCGTGGGCGGCCCGCATACGCGTGCACGCGCAGAGCCTGGCCGACTATGTGGCCACCCAGTTCGTTCCGTTTAGCCACATTAGCTGCAACCCGCCGTTTTTTCAGCAGTCGCTGCGCTCGCCTGATGCCGCCCGCAGCACCGCCCGCCACGCAGCGGCCGACTCCCTTTCATTCGAAGCATTGGCGGCCGCGTCCGCAGCGTTGCTGCTGCCTTACGGCCTGCTCACCGTGCTGCTGCCCCCCTTGGAAATGCGAGCGTTTGAGGAAACCGCGGCCCGCCGGGGGCTGCACCCCGCCACGCGGCTGGTGGTGCGCCACCGGCCCGGCCACCGCCCCCTGCGGCACATCACCGGCTTCCGGCGAACGCCCCAGCCGGTGCGGGAAAGCGAGCTAATCCTGCACGCTGCGGGGAAAGATGCCGGGTATTCCGCGGATTTCAAGCAATTGTTGGCCGGGTTTTACCTGGCGCTGTAAACGGTAATCCGGGTTAAAGCAGGCCTTCGAGCAGCCGCAGCTTCTCCCGGTGCAAGCTATCGAGCAGGTCGTGCTCGAGGGTGCCGAACTCGGCGGCCGGGTAGTGCCGCTGCACGCGCCCAGCCACGAGCACCGTGATTTCATCGGCCGTTTCGGTGAGCGCGCCCAGCAGATGCGAGGTGAGGAGGATGCCGGTGCCCCGGTCGCGCAGGCGCCGCAGCACCTCCTTCAGCAGCAGGTTGGCTTCCAAGTCGAGGCCGTTGAAGGGCTCGTCGAGAATCAGGTAGTGAAAATTCTGCACCAACAGGGCCAGCAAAGCCAGCTTCTTGCGCATTCCGGCCGAGTATTCATCGGCGTATTGGTCAAGGGGCAGTTCCAGCAGCCGGTTCCAGCCCGTAAAGTCGAGCACCGGCCGGCCCCGGGCCTGCAGGCAAAACTCCAGGTACTCACGCCCGGTGAGGCGGGGGTAGAAGTAGGGCTCGTAAGGCAGCAGGCCGGTGGTTTCGCGCACCAGCCGGTCGTCGGCGGTGCGCACCGTGCCCGTAAAACCCGTTTCCAGGCCGTAAAGGCAGTGCAGCAGGGTGGTTTTGCCGGCGCCGTTGGCCCCCACCAGCCCGTGGATGGTGCCGGGCCGGAGCGTCAGGCTAACGTCGTGCAGCACCACGTGGGCGCCGTAGGCTTTGCGCAGGTTGCGAATTTCCAGCACTGGCAGGGATTAAAACGACGACTTAATCAAAAATAGGGCGAATGCCGGGTTCGGGCTGGGCCAGCAAGCTGCGCAGGCGCCGCTGGCTTTGCCAGATTGCCCCGCCCACCGCCACCAGCAGCAGCACCGGGTACACCGGATGGCCGGGCATGACCAAGGCCACGCCCACCACCAGCGCCTGCGAGGTACGAATGTGCAGCGCGCTGGGGTAAAACGCGTATTTGGTGAGGATGACGAGCCCCACCAACCCCAGCCAGGCCACGCCCACCGCCAGCGCCCCCCCGGGCCCGGCCGGCCCCACCGCCAAAAGCCACCAAAACGGGGCAGCCGTGAGCGCCGCGTAGCCCAGCCCCAGCCGCAAGCGCCGCCCCAGGAACTGACGGGGCGTGTGCGCCGCCAGGGCCAGCATACTCAATGGCTCGGGCGTGCCGTAGCAGCCCACGAGTACCAGCAGCCACCCCGCCAAGGCCAGCACCGGCCCCAGCGGCGAGGCGTGCTGCCACCCGGCCCCGGCCAACAGAGCGGCCCATCCCAGCCAGCCGCCCCGGCGCAACCCACTCACCCACTCGAACGCTTCGCTGCGCACCGGGCTGCGCGCCCGCTGCCGCGTGCTACGGGCCTCGACGGCCGGTGGCAGCCAGGCCACGCCCGGCGCCAGCAGCAGCGTGAGCCCCGCGGCGCCCCAGGCCCCAAACCCTAGCAGCCCGGCCGCGACCGGCACCGCCGCCACGGTGTACTCCACCGCCACCCACTGCCGGAAACGGGGGGCGCTAATGGTTAGAAAACGAAAATCAGCCCGCTGCCGGTGCGCCGAGGCCAGCACCAGGGCCGAGCCCACCGCCAGCGCCCACCGCCCCACGGGGTGCGGGGCCGCCACTACCAGCACCCGCCCGATGGCGGCCACCACCACCGGCGCCAGCAGCGCCAGGCGCACCCAGCCAATTTCGCGCAAAACCCGGCCCGCGAGGCGGGCGCGCAGGCGCAGGTATGCAATGAGAAGAGTCACTACGCGCAAGCAACGAACCAAACGCTGCCAAATTGCGCCCGGCCAAAGCCACCATTCTTACTCCTCGTGGAACACGATGCCGTACTCCACCGCCAGCTCGTTCAATATTGGCTCGTAGAGCTCGGCCGCCACGGGAATCAGGACGCCGCGCTGGGCCACCTCGCCCCGCACGAGGCGGCGCACGGCCATGCCCAAGGGCAGGCCCACCGTTTTGGCCATGCCGGTGTGGGTGGCGTCGTCGCCCTCCACGGCCAGCGACGAGGTGAGGCGGTGCGAAACGCCGCCAAGTTCGTACTCGAACTGGTGCTGCAGCACTATCAGGTCGTGGTCCTGGGGTTGCAGCTGCCATTTCTCGCTGAGCAGGCGCTCGAGCAGCTGGGCGGGCGTGGCGTGGGCGTGGCCCACCGGCCGGTCCGAAAAGAGCCCCAGCCAGTTCAGAAGGCCCATTTCTTCGCCCACGGGGTTGAGCCCAAGGTAAGCCGCCAACCGGACGGGCGTATCAAGGTGCGGTATCCGGGAGCTGGGCAGGTAAGCCGCCACCAGCTCGGCCCAGGTCAGAGTTTCGGCGTTGCCAAGGTTCACGGCGTCGTCGGTCAGGCCCAAGCGCACCAGGGCGTGCCAGGCGGCGCAGTAGCCCGGCCGGCGCAGCGTGCCGCGCAGGATGGTCGGGATGTCGTCGAGGCCGTAAGGCGCCCAGTAGCCGAGCGAGTCGCGGTTGGCGTAGCCTTCAAATGCGCCGTAGCCGGGCACCGAAACCGCCTCGGTCCGGGCAAACAATTGCTGGTAAGGAATGTAGCGCGGGTGTCCGTTTTCGAGATACTTGGCGGTGCTTTGGCCGGCCAGCACCACGTTGCGCGGGTTCCAGGTGAATTTGTATTTCCAAGGGTTGTCGCCCTCGGCCGCCGGGGCCAGCAGCCCGCCGCAGTAGCTTTTGAAAGAAGTAATGACCCCGCCCCGCGCCCGAATGCCAGCAATGGCCCGCATGGCCGACATGTGGTCGAGCCCCGGGTCGAGGCCGCATTCCATGAGCAGCGTCACGCCGGCCGCGCGGGCGTCGTCGTGCAGGGCCGCAATTTCCGGACCCACGTAGCTGGCCGTGGCCAGGTGCCGGCCGTGGCGCACGCAGGCCCGCGCCACCACGGGGTGCAGCGCGGCGGGCAGCATCGAAACCACCACGTCGGCCTGCGCCACCAGCTCATCGAGGGCGGTTTCGTTGTCGGTGCTGAAGGGCACGGCGCGGGCGTATTGCGAGTGCGCGGCCAGCACCGGCGCCAAGTGGGCCGGGTTCACGTCGGCCACGGTCAGAAACCAGTTTTCGGTGGGGGCGTGGCGCAGCAGGTATTGAATCAGGGACGAGGCCGAGCGGCCGGCGCCGAGCAGCAGGAGGCGGGTAGTCATGACGCAAAGATGGGGGATGGTGAAGCAGGGATGAGGAACAGGGAATTTGTTCTGGCGGCGCTATCCCCCGACTCCCTTCTCCCCCCTGCCCTGCCCTATTCCTCATTACCTTCGCCGCCCCTTTACCCCGCCCCCATGGCCCGCATTTCCCGGCAGCAGCTCATTGCCTACGAAGAACTGGATTCCGCTCACGACTTGAGCCCCGCGGAGCAGGCCACGTGGCAGGCCGCCCGCGACGCCACCGCCCACGCCTACGCGCCCTACTCGGGCTTCCACGTGGGCGCCGCGCTGCTGCTGGCCGATGGCTCCGTGTTCCGGGGCACCAATCAAGAAAACGCCGCTTTTCCCTCCGGCCTGTGCGCCGAGCGCACCGCTCTGTTTAACTTGGCGGCCAGCCGCCCGGGCCACGCCCCCATTCTGGGCATGGCGGTGGCCGCCCGGCCCGCCGGCGGCGAGTTCGGCCCGGCCCTGCCCTGCGGCGCCTGCCGCCAGGTCATGCTGGAATACGAAACCCGGCAGGGGCAGCCCATTCCGCTGCTGCTGCCGGGCCGGGCCGGCACCATCCTCCGCTTCGCCACGCTGGCGGCCCTGATGCCGTTTCATTTTTCGCCCGACGACTTGCCGGCGCTCTAGCCGTGATTGGCATGACCGAACACCACCTCACCGTTCCCCGCACGGCCCGCTACTACCAGCTGGGCGAAGTGTCGGCCGACACCCGCCACGTGTGGTTTGTGTGCCACGGCTACGGCCAGCTGGCGGCCTACTTTGTGCGCCATTTTGCTTTTCTTGCCGAAGCCGACCCGGCCACCGTCGTCGTCGCGCCCGAAGGCCTCTCCCGCTTTTACCTTAGCGGCAACGGCGGCCGGGTGGGCGCCAGCTGGATGACCCGCGACGACCGCCTGCACGAAATAGCCGACCACGTCAACTTCCTCAACCAGCTCGCCGACCACGTCCTCGCCGGTTGTTCCCCCGCCGTGCGCATCACCGTGCTGGGCTTTTCGCAGGGCACGGCTACCGCGTGCCGCTGGCTGGTGCAGGCCCGCTTTCGGGCTGCCCACCTCGTGTTATGGGCCGGCGGGTTTCCCGACGACCTGCCGCCGGCCACCGCGCAACCGCTCCTGCACGGCTTGCCCATGAGCGTGGTCGTCGGCACCCGGGACGAATTCATCGGCGCACCCCAAGTGCAGGCCCAGCTGGAACAGCTGCGGGCCCTGGGCGCCACGCCCCGACTCTATTCCTTCGAAGGCACCCACACGCTCGACGCCGCGATGTTGCGCACCCTTCATCAAACCCAGGGCTGAGCTTGGCTCAGCGGCGCACGATGGTGGTGGCGGCGCCCTGCGCGCCGGCCAGCACCAGCACTTCGGCAATCGTGACGTGGGGAGGCCGCGTCACCATGAACACAATGATGTCGGCAACGTCCTCCGGCCGCAGCGGCTCGAACCCTTCGTATACTTTCGCCGCCCGCTCGGCATCGCCCTTGAAACGCACCTGCGAAAACTCGGTTTCCACGGCGCCGGGGTTCACTTCGGCCACCCGCACGCCGGTGGGCAGCAGGTCCAGGCGCATGGTTTTGGTGAGCATGCCAACCGCTGCCTTGCTGGCGCAATACACGTTGCCGTTGGCGTAGGCTTCCTGCCCCGCCACCGAGCCAATGTTCAGGATGAAACCGGTTTGCCGGGCCGTCATGCCGGGCAGCAGGGCATGGGTCACGTTCAGCAGGCCGCGCACGTTGGCGTCCAGCATGTGGTCCCAATCGGCCGGGTCACCGGTTTGAATGGGCGCCAGCCCGTGGGCCCCGCCGGCATTGTTCACCAGCACATCGGGGGCTTGCAGCGCCGCGGGCAGGGTAGCCACTGCGGCCAGCACCGCCGCGCGGTCCCGCACGTCGAAGGTGAGCACGTGCACCGGCATCGGCGCCAATTGCGCGGCCAACTCGTCCAGCCGCTCCCGGCGCCGCCCGGTCACCACCAGCTGGTAGCCGGCCGCCGCCAGGGCCACTGCCGTGGCCCGCCCAATGCCCGAAGAGGCCCCCGTAATAAAAGCAGTTTTCATGTAGCGCAATTGATGCTTGGGTTCTGTTAACCGTCATGCGCATTGATGAGCCCGAAGTTCGATTCGGCTGGACAACCAAGCACTAATTCTGGATGTTGATGTACAGCGTCACCGTATTGGTGCTGATGCTTTGCAGGCTGCGGCTGTAGATGTCTTTTTGATTGACCAGCAGGTTGCGTAAGCCGTGCGAAAAACGCAGTTCTGGCGCCAGCTTAAACAGTGGGTAGAACAAGTCGAGGCCCACGCCATATTCCAGCGTGAGGTCGCTGTCGAGGGCGTGGAGTTGGTTCCGCTGCGGGTCGCTGCGGCGGTTGCTGGCCGTCAGGCTGGGGCTGAGGCCGGCTATCATGTACACCCGGGTGTTGCGCCGCCGGTCCGACTGGTACTTCACCAGGAAAGGGAATTGGATGACCGTGGAAGTAACCTCCTGCGACACGATGGAGTCGGGCGCCGGGTACCCGTGCGATAGAAACTCCACTTTGCGGGTCAGGAAATTCACCCCCGGGGCAAACCGCAAGATGAACGGCGAGTGCGGCCCGCCCAGCCGCGCATCGCCGATGAAACCAACCCCCAAACTGGGGCTGTACACCGCATTGGCCGTGACGTTTTGGTTGGCGATGTAGGTGGCCGACTGCTCGATGGCAAAGCGCGACGCCGTGAGGGCAACGTACATGCCCGGGTGAAACCACCGCTCGTCGTAGTCGGGCAGGTTTTTTACCGTGATGGATTTCACCGTGCCGTTTTTGCCGCGATTGGCTTGACCAATTGGCCTGCGCTGGGCCCACGCGGCCGAAGTCGGCAGCAGCAAAACCAGCGCGCCGAGCCCGGCCCACCGCTTTACTTGTGCGCGGTGTAAATGGAGCTGATGCCGAAGGTCAAAGGTTGCCATGCAGGTTCGTTGAAGCCGACCTTGGCGAGGATGGCCAGGAAGTCGGAGCCGTCGGGGAAAGCCTGCACCGAAGCGGGCAGGTACGTGTAAGCCGACTGGTCTTTGGAAATGAGTTTGCCGAAGACCGGCAGCACCCGGCGAAAGTAAAAATTATAGGCTTGCTTGAGCGGAAAAGCCGTGGGCTTGCTGAACTCCAGAATCACCAGTTTGCCGCCCGGCCGCAGCACGCGCCGCATTTCGGCCAACCCGGCCTCCAAATGCGCAAAGTTTCGCACCCCAAAAGAAGCCGTGACGGCATCGAACTCGTCATCGGCAAAGGGCAGGTTTTCCGAGTCGCCCAGTTCCAGGCGGATGCGGTGGCCCAGGCCCTTGGCCGCCAGCTTGCGGCGGCCCACGTCCAGCATCCCTTCCGAAATATCTACCCCGGTAACGTGGGCATCGGGCGCGGCGGTGCGCAGGGTTTCAATGGCAAAATCGGCCGTGCCCGTGGCGATGTCGAGGATGCGCGCCGGGCGCAACGCCTTGAGTTCGTCCACGGCCTTGCGCCGCCAGTAAATGTCGGTGCCCGCACTGAGGAAATGGTTTAGAAAATCGTAGTTGCCCGCGATGGAATTAAACATCTGGGCAACCTGCGATTTCTTATCGGCGGAATTGTCTTTGTAGGGTACTACTGCCATGAGCGGGCGCAAAGAACGGGAATGAAGCGCGAAAATTGTCCTCCTCCAACGCCAAAGCCGGCGGGATTGTTAGCCGATGGCCCCGCAAAAAAAGCGGGCCGGACAATTTGCCCGGCCCGCTCGGCTTGTAAAGACCCGAACGCTGCTTAGTTCTTAGCCTTCACTTTGGTTTTTTCACCGCTGGCGTCCTTGGCTTTACCCTGCAACTCACCGTCTTTGGTGGTCGTCTTGGTATCACCGCTGGGGCCTTTGGTTTTCACCTTCACTTTGTCGGAATCCTCGTCCACCTTGGTTTTCACTTTGGTGCCGTCGGCCATTTTCACTTTGCTCTTGCCCGGAGTCAGCGGAGCAGCGCCATCGGAGGTACCGGCACCCGTGGTGCCCGCGCCCGCGCCAGCAGCGGGAGCCGCCGTGGCGCCGTTGTTCATCATCGGGGCGGCTTCGCCTTCTTTCAGCACCACTTTAAACTCGTCGCGGCGGTTGAGCTGCATGTTCTCAGGCGAGTCGTTGGGCGCAGCCGGGCGGCGTTCACCGTAGCTCACCGTCGTCAGGCGGGTTTCGGCAATGCCTTGCTTCTTCAGGTAGTTGGCGGCCGCTTCGGCGCGGTTCTGGCCCAGCACCATGTTGTACTCGTCGGTGTTGCGCGAGTCGCAATGGCCTTCGATGGAGATGTTGACGCCGGCATTAGCCGTGAGCACCTGGCTGATGTTGTTCAGCTCGGTGATGGACTCCGGCCGCAGCTTGTACTTGTCGGTATCAAAGTAGATGTTCTTGAACGCCAGGCCACGACTGGTTGTGTCGATGTAGTTGACGTAGAAATTCTTGATGATAGTCGTCGAATCGTTCGTCGACACCGGCACGGGGAATTCCTGCGTTTCAATGTTTTTGCCGTCCTTGCTCACGGCCACTTGGTAGGTGCGGCCCGATAGCACAGCCACCTGGTACGCGCCGTCAGGCTTGGTAATGTCGCGGAAGCTCAGGGCCGTCTTGTCGGCCTGCGCCCCGCTGAACACCAGCTCCACGCCCGGAATCACGGTCGTGCTGTCCTTCGACGAGAACACCTTGCCCTTGATGGTGGCGTTCTTGATGTAATTGATGGTATAGATGTCCTTCTCGCCGTAGCCGCCAATGCGGTAGCTGCTCAAATAAGCGTACGAGCCGTCGGGGCTCAGGCGGTAGTAGGAATCATCGTCCGGCGTGTTGATGGGGTAGCCCATGTTCTGGGCCGGGCCCCACTTGCGGGCGGCCTCGTCGTAGTCCGACTTGAAGATGTCGTAGCCACCCATGGTGTTGTGGCCGCGCGACGAGAAATACAGCGTCTTGCCGTCTTTGCTCAAGTAGGGGCTGTCGTCGTCGTACTTGGTGTTGATGTTAGCGCCGAGCGACTTGGCCGGGCCAAAATCGCCGCCGGCCGCCCGGGTGCTCACGTACAGGTCGAGCGTACCGTATTCCGAATACTTTCCGGTCGAAAAGTACATAGTCAGGCCGTCCGGCGTGATGTAGGCGTCCGATTCAAACGACTTCGAGTTGATGTTGGCGTCCAGCGGCTTAGGCGCCGTCCAGTCGCTGCCCGATTTGTCCGACACGAAGATGTCGCCGTTGTTGTCGTTGCGGTACATCAGCAGCTTCGTGTCGTTGTCGAACAACTGAATCGAGGCGTCGTGGCCCTTGCCGTTCAGCGCGCTGCTCAGCGAGCGGGGCTTCTGCCAGTTCTCGTCGTCGATGCGCGTGGCCTCGAAAACGTCTTCGTAGTACTCGCCGTCGGCGGCTACGCTTTTGTTCTTTTTGTCGGAGGTGCTGCCGCTAGCGCCCGTCACGTTTTCACCACGGGAGGTGAAAATAAGCAGCTTATCATCCGATGAAATAACCGGGCTGTGCTCCGAGTATTGCGAGTTAATAGTCGGGCCCAGGTTCTTCACAAAGATGTCCTTGGGCGAGTTGAACTGCACCTTGGCGTTCTTGCTGTGCTGGATTAGCTGCGCCAGCTCGTCCTTGCGCTGGTCGTTCTTTTTCAGCGTGGCGTTGTAGGCCTGGAAATGAGCCACGGCCTCGTCGAAGTTGTAATTGAGGTGGTCGACCCGGCCGAGCCAGTACTCCACGTCTTTCGAGACTTTGGGCTTAATTTTTTGTGCTTTGTAGATGTAGTCGCTGGCCTTTTCCTTGTCAAACGACATGTAGGAAATGCCGGCGTTGAACAGGGCCTTGGCGTTGTTGGGGTCTTTGGCCAGCACTTTCTCGTAGTACGGGATGGCGGCGCGGTAATTTTCCTGCTCGAAGAACTTGTTGCCGGTCTTGAGGTCCTTGCGCGAGCTTTGCGCGGCGGCCGGGGTGGCCAGGGCCGCGGTGAGGGCGACGGCGCACGACGCTTGCAGTAACCTTCTGGATAAGTTGTCCATTGGAGGAGTGGTTTGAAAAAAAGAAATGGCTGAAGGGAGTGTAAAAAAGGGCGCTGCGGCAGAATAAAGGCAGCAAACTATATTTTGGGCTTATACTGAAAAAGCGCAGCAGGGTTAGATTTTAATGCCGATTTGCCAATAAGGTAACCGTGGAAACGGACCAGGCGCGGCGCAATCAGTTTCGTCAGGGGAAAGCCAATGGCGAGCAAAGATAGGTTTTTTGCTTACTAAATGCGGTTTTTGGCAAAATTTCAGCCATTCAATCTCGGATTGGTGCAGCGGCCGCAGCCCGGCCACGAAGCGGGCGTGCCGCGCAAATATAGAAGCACCAATGAAATAGCAATACCTGTCCCTTTTTAATTTGTTGACCAGCCGCCGGGTTTCCGGCGTAATTTTGAGGCTTGTTCCCGTGCGCTTTTTTGCCCTTTGATGATAATTCGCGATGCCCGATTCCTGACCAGCAACTCCCGAGTGGAGCTATGCCCGGCTCCCGCGATGCCCGAATACGCGTTTATTGGCCGCTCCAACGTGGGCAAGTCGTCGCTAATAAACATGCTGACAAGTCGCAAAGGCTTGGCCAAAACTTCTTCTTCCCCGGGCAAAACGCAACTTATTAACCATTTCGTAATTAACGACAACTGGTATTTGGTCGATTTGCCGGGTTACGGGTACGCCAAGGTCAGCAAGACGTCGCGCGCCGAATGGGCCCGGATGATTAACTTTTACCTGCGCCACCGCGAAAACCTGGTGTGCGTGTGCGTGCTGATTGATTCGCGCCTGCCGCCCCAGGCCGCCGACCTGGAGTTTATGGAGCAGCTCGGCAGCGAAGGCATTCCTTTCGTTATGATGTTCACCAAGGCCGATAAGAATTCGACCTCGCAAACCAAAGAATTGGTGACCTCCTATTTGCGGGCAATGAGCGAAATCTGGGACGAACTGCCCCGCACCTTCCTCACCTCGGCCGAGACGGGACTTGGCCGGGAGGAGGTGCTGGCCTTCATCGAGGAGGTGAACCGCCAGTGGGTGGCCGATGCCCCGCCGCGCCCGTAAATTGGCCCCGAAATTGCCACCCCCGCCCCGGTCCCCCGCGGACCGGCTTCCTTCCTTTCACCCTTTCCGCAGTTTCCGTCCTCACTCAATGCGCACTCCTTTCCATATCCAGCAATTGGCCTTGGGCCTGCTCCTGGCCGCCGCCGCGCCGGCCGCCGCCCAAACGGCCCCCAACACCGCCCCCGCTCCCAAAACCCAGGCCGAAAAAGGCACCGGCATTGGGTCGGCCGGGAAGGTGATTCCAGTGGCCGAGTACTACGAAGGCGGCCAAGCCGCCATGTACGAATTCATCGGGAAAGAATTGAAATACCCGCTTACGGCCAAGCGCAACCGCATTCAGGGACAGTGCATCGTGAGCTTCACGCTGAACCCCGACGGCACGATGCAGGGCGTCAAACTGGTGAAGCAACTGGGCGGCGGCACGGGCGAAGAAGCCCTGCGCGTGGTGCGTCTGCTCAAATTTAAGAAGCCGGAGTACCCCATTCTCACCAGCTTGCCCGTGGTGTTTAAGCTCGGAGTTACGGGGTCAAACGCCACGGAAGGACAATAGGTGTAATTTTGGGAAATGGATGGCGGGGGCGGTTGCGTTTCTGTTTCGCTTCTTTTTTCTCCGTTCCGTTCAACCACTAACCCTCAACTTTTTTTAGGATGCCTTACGAATTGCAAGAGCTGGCCGCCATCAGCGGGATGCCCGGATTGTACCGCCTTGTGCGCGCCGCGCGCCACGGCGTGTTGGTGGAAAGCCTCGACGAGAAAGCCTCGCGCACACTGGCCCCGGCCCGCAACAAAGTGTCGTTGCTGTCGGAAATATCCATCTACACCCAGGACCCCGAACAGACCGTGCCGCTGACCGACGTGTTCGAGCGCATTTATCAGAAGCACGGCGCGGCGGCGCCCGTCACGGGAAAATCGAGCGAGGGCGACCTCACCGATTTCATGACCGGTATCATCCCCGACTACGACCGCGAGCGGGTGTACTTGTCCGACATAAAGAAAGTGGCCAACTGGTTTGGCATCGTGAGCAAGCACCGCCCCTACCAAGCCGCCGCTGCCCCTGAAGCCGCCGCGGCCGGAGATGAAGCACCGGCCGAAGCACCGGCCGCCGCCAAAGCCAAGCGCAAGCCCGCCAAAACCGACGTGCCCAGCGCCGACGAGCCGCTGAGCACGGGCGGCGTGATTGGAGCGGCCGACGCGGCCCCCACGGCTCCTGGCAACCCCGAGGCTGCCGCTCCCGCCAAAAAAAGCCGCAAGAAAGCCGAATAACACATCAGAACTTCGGTGTCGAACAACGCGCAAAGAGCCCCTTCGGACGTGTCGGAGGGGCTTTTTATGTTTTGTAAATGCCGGGTGCTTTACGCTTTTACGCCCACCGCCTTTTCTTCAGCCAGAAAGGCTTCGGCCTGGTCCACCAGCGTTCGGCTGCCGATGAAGACGGGGCACCGCTCGTGGGGGGTTTTGGGCTCGATTTCCATGGTGCGCTGCTGGCCGTTACTGCTTTTGCCGCCGGCCTGCTCCACGATGAAGGCCAGAGGATTGCACTCGTACATGAGGCGCAGCTTGCCCTGGGGGCTTTTGGTGGTGGCGGGGTAAATGTAGATGCCGCCTTTGAGGAGGTTGCGGTGGAAGTCGGCCACGAGCGAGCCGATGTAGCGGGCCGAGAAGCTGCGTTCCTTGCAGTCTTTGAGGAAAGACACCAGGCCGGGGGAAAAGTAGTCGGAGCTGCCTTCGTTGATGGAGTAGATGGCGCCGGTTTTGGGCGTCTGGATGTCGGGGTGCGAGAGGAAGAATTCGCCCAGCGAATGCTCGTAGGTGAAGCCGTTGACGCCGTTGCCGGTCGTGTACACGAGCATGGTGCTGGAGCCGTAGATGACGTAGCCGGCGGCTACCTGGTGGGTGCCGGGCTGCTGGCAGTCGGCCACGGTGCCTTCGCGGCCGGTAGGCGACACGCGGCGGTAAACGCTGAAAATGGTGCCGATGCTCACGTTCACGTCGATGTTGCTGCTGCCGTCGAGCGGGTCGATGGCCACCACGTACTTGCCCTGGTTGTTGCCGGTCTGAATCATCTCGTCGTCTTCCTCGGAAATGATGGTGCAGACTTCGCCGCCGTTGCGCAGGGCGCGAATGAAGCGGATGTTGGCGATGACGTCGAGCTTCTGCTGGTCTTCGCCCTGAATGTTCTGGCTTCCGTAGGCGCCGGCGATGTCGATGAGGCCGGAGCGGTTGATTTCGCGGTTGACGATTTTGGCGGCCAGGGCGATGTCGCGCAGCAATTGCGACAGTTCACCCGTGGCGTAGGGGAAGTCTTCCTGCTTGCGCATGATGAAGCGGTCGAGGGTGGTGCCGACGGGCAGGGCCAGTTTGTTGTGGTCCATATGGGGGGTTGAGTGGGAGGCTGGCGACAAATTTACCCGATTCCGGGCGAGAAAGCTATGCGCCGGCCTGCTGCGGGCGGCCTTTTGTCTGGAAACGTCGTTTTACGACCCGGCAAGGGCATTGCGCTTTCCGGCACCAGCATTGCACGGCCCGGCAGCGGCATCCGTGTGTCAGGCAATGGCATCCATCTAACTTGGTGATGGCATACAGTGAACCGGAGAGCCTTTTCTAGCAAGGCTGCCTACTTTTGGCCTTATGAAGGAGTTGACAGGCTTGCAGGTGTACAAATTTGGGGGCGCCTCGGTGAAGGATGCGGCGGCTATCCTGAACCTCTGCCGCATTGTGCGGGACTTTGGGCCGCAGGGGCCGCTGGTGATTGTGGTGTCGGCGATGGGTAAGACGACTAATGCGTTGGAGGAGATTTATGACTTGGCTTATTCAAGCCAGGATTGGAAACGGCAAGTAGGGCGTTTGACGGCCTACCACGAACAAGCTTGTGTGGAATTAGCCGACTTGATTCCTATGCTGAATCTTCCGCAGCTACAGAAGCAATTGAAGCAGCTTCTTTCGGAATTTACCGAGGAACTGCAGTTTATGGAGCTTGTTCACAAACCCGAATCATACGACCAAGGCTATGACAAAATAGTATCCTTTGGCGAACGGTTTTCGGCCCTATTAGCCAGCACAGCGCTTACGCACTTCTTGCCTGCTGCTGGGGTGCGCCATGCTTCAGCTCAGGCGATGCTCTGTACGGATGATACCTGGCGTGAAGGCAAGGTAAATTGGTCTGCAACGGAAAATCGAACGAAATACATAGTAGAAAAGGGGTTAGCATCGGGGGCAAATTTTTTTGTGACAGAAGGCTTCACAGGCGGCACGGCGACCTACGGCCTCCCAATTACCCTCGGCCGAGAGGGCTCCGACTACACGGCCGCCATCCTCGCCTACTGCCTGCGGGCCGAGTCGGTGACCATCTGGAAGGACGTGGCGGGGCTGCTGAATGCTGACCCCAAGATATTCGAGGACACGGTGCGCTACCCCGAAATCAGCTACCGGGAAACCATTGAAATGGCGTATTACGGGGCGTCGGTCATTCACCCGAAAACGCTGAAGCCGCTGGCCGAGCGCAACATTCCGCTGCGGGTGAAGTCGTTTCTGGACCCCGAGGCTGAGGGCACCCTCATCCACGACTGCCAGCACCCGGCGCTGGCCCCGGCTTTTATCCGCAAGACTGACCAGTGCCTGTTGTCATTTGAGAGCAAGGACTTTTCATTTATTTCGGAGGAGAACATGGCAGTAATCTTTGGAGCGCTGGCGCAGGCCAAGCTCAAGATTAACGTGATGCAGAACTCGGCCATTAGCTTTTCGGTATGCATCGATTTTTCGGAGCGGCGGGTGCACCAGCTGCTGGATTTGCTGCGCGAGCAGTTCACACTGCACTATAATACCGGGCTGATGCTGTTCACCATTAAGAACTACGATGCGGCCAGTGTGGCGCGGCTCACGGCAGACCGGCGGCTATTGCTGGAGCAGCGCACGCGGAGCACGTTTCAGTTTGTGTGCCAGTAGGGTTGTGCGGGCTTAAGCCCGCAGCATAAGCCGCCCGAACAAT
>Ga0123336_10002237_pt1 | contig 16965 bp, 9 predicted proteins | sample SSSSmetaG_FD_96466 | JGI IMG/M metagenome (GOLD analysis project Ga0123336, IMG submission 96466) | Glacier valley bacterial and archeal communities from Borup Fiord, Nunavut, Canada, to study Microbial Dark Matter (Phase II) - ​SSSS metaG | ecosystem: Environmental > Aquatic > Freshwater > Ice... | reverse complement strand
GCCGAGGCGCTCGATCTCTACGCGCTGTTCTCGACGCTCGAGTACATCCCGAGCTCCCCTACCCTCTTCAACGCCGGCACGCGCCACGAGCAGCTCTCGAGCTGCTTTCTGCTCGACTCGCCGGACGATCACCTCGAGAACATCTACCAGCGCTACGCCGACATCGCGCTGCTCTCGAAGTTCTCGGGCGGCATCGGGCTCGCCTACCACCGCGTTCGCTCGCGCGGCTCGCTCATCGAGAGCACGAACGGCCACTCCAACGGCATCGTCCCCTGGCTGAAGACGCTCGATGCCTCGGTCTCCGCCGTGAACCAGGGCGGCAAGCGCAAGGGCGCCTGCTGCGTGTACCTCGAGCCGTGGCACGCGGACATCGAGGAGTTCCTCGTGCTGCGCGACAACACCGGAGACGAGGCGAGCCGCACCCACAACCTGAACCTCGCGAACTGGATCCCGGATCTCTTCATGCGGCGCGTCGAGCTCGACGGCGACTGGAGCCTCTTCGATCCCAAGCTCGTCCCCACGCTCCCCGATCTCTTCGGCGAGGCATTCGAGACCGCGTACATCGACGCGGAGGACCGCGGCCTGGCGCACAAGACGATCAAGGCGCGCGATCTCTACTCGCGCATGATGCGGACGCTCGCCCAGACCGGCAACGGCTGGATGACCTTCAAGGACAAGTCGAACAAGGCGTGCAACCAGACCGGCCTGCCGGGCCGCGTGGTGCACCTCTCGAACCTCTGCACCGAGATCCTCGAGGTCACGAGCAACAGCGAGACCGCGGTGTGCAACCTCGGCTCGATCAACGTCGGCCGTCACGTGAAAGTAGAGAACGGCAAGACCTCGCTCGACTGGGAGAAGCTCGCGCGCACCGTGCGCATCGCGGTGCGGCAGCTCGATCAGGTGATCGATCTCAACTACTACGCGATCGACTCGGCGCGCCGCTCCAACGATCGCTGGCGGCCGGTGGGCCTCGGGCTCATGGGCCTCCAGGACCTCTTCTTCCAGCTGCGTCTCCCGTTCGACGCGCCCGAGGCCCGCGCGCTCTCGCGCAAGATCTCCGAGGAGATCTACTTCCACGCGCTCACGGCTTCCGTCGATCTCGCGGTGAAGAAGGGCGCGCACCCCGCCTTCGCCGAGACCCGCGCCGCGAAGGGCGAGCTCCAGTTCGACGCCTGGGGCGTCGTCCCCGAGGACCTGACGCGCTGGAACGCGCTCCGCGAGCGCGTGCGCGAGCACGGCCTCCGCAACTCGCTCATCGTCGCCATCGCACCCACCGCCACCATCGCGTCGATCGCCGGCTGCTACGAGTGCATCGAGCCGCAGGTCTCGAACCTGTTCAAGCGGGAGACGCTCTCCGGGGACTTCATGCAGGTGAACCGCTACCTGGTCGAGGATCTCAAGGCGCTCGGCCTGTGGACGGAGGGCATGCGCAATCGCCTCAAGCTCTCGGAGGGCTCGGTCCAGGGCTTCGAGGAGCTGCCCAAGGACCTCCGGGCGATCTACCGGACGTGCTGGGAGATCCCGATGCGCGGGCTCGTCGACATGGCCGCCGATCGCGGCGCGTTCATCGATCAGAGCCAGTCGCTCAACCTCTTCATCGAGAGCCCGAACATCGGCCAGCTCTCGAGCATGTACTTCTACGCGTGGAAGAAGGGCCTCAAGACCACGTACTACCTGCGCTCGCGCCCCGCGACGCGCATCGCCAAGGCCACGGTGGAGACGCCGCACGCCGCGCCGATCGAAGGCAATCCACGAAGCACGCCGGGCTGGACGCCGCCCCCGACGACGACGACCACCGCCGTCACTGATACCGCTGCGGTGTCGTGCTCGCTCGAGACCCCCGAGACCTGCGAGGCCTGCCAGTGAGCGTCGTCACGCGTCCGTCGCGGATCCTCGATCCCGGCATGTGCCTCACGCTGCGGCCCATGGTCTATCCCGCGTTCTTCGAGATGTACCGCGGCGCGGTGAAGAACACATGGACGGTGGAGGAGGTCGACTTCTCGACCGACGTAGCCGATCTCCGCAGCAAGATGAGCCCCGCCGAGCGGCACCTCGTGCAGCGGCTCGTCGCGTTCTTCGCCACCGGCGACTCGATCGTGTCGAACAACCTCGTGCTCAACCTCTACAAGCACATCAACGCCCCCGAGGCGCGGATGTACCTGTCGCGGCAGCTCTACGAGGAGTCGCTGCACGTGCAGTTCTACCTCACGCTGCTCGACACCTACGTCCCCGATCCGGAGGAGCGCTTCCGCGCCTTTGCGGCGGTGGAGAGCATCCCGTCGATCAAGAAGAAGGCGGAGTTCTGCTTCCGCTGGATCGACTCCATCAACCAGCTCGACACGCTCGCGACGCAGGCCCAGCGCCGCAAGTTCCTGCTGAACCTGGTGTGCTTCGCGGCGTGCATCGAGGGCCTCTTCTTCTTCGCCGCGTTCGCCTACGTCTACTTCCTGCGCTCGCGGGGCCTGCTGCACGGGCTCGCGGGCGGTACGAACTGGGTCTTCCGCGACGAGAGCGCGCACATGGCGTTCGCGTTCGAGGTGGTGGAGACCGTGCGCCGCGAGGAGCCCGAGCTCTTCGACGCGTCGTTCGAGCGGGACGTGCGCGCAATGATGCAGGAGGCGATCGACTGCGAGAGCGCGTTCGCCGAGGATCTCCTCGCGGGCGGCATCGCCGGCCTCTCGGTGCTCGAGGTGCGGCAGTACCTCGAGTTCATCGCCGATCAGCGGCTCACCACGCTCGGCCTGACCAAGCAGTACGGCTCGAAGAACCCCTTCCCGTTCATGGACCTCCAGGACGTGCAGGAGCTCGCGAACTTCTTCGAGCGCCGCGTCTCGGCGTACCAGGTCGGGGTGACCGGCGAGGTCGCCTTCGACGCCGCGTTCTAGCGCGAGCCCCCGGGCGCGCGCCGCCTCGACAGGGCGTCGTCACGCACATCTTCGGCGCCCGCTCCGCCTGGCGTCACACGATGCGCTGGGCCTTGCTGATCGGCCTGATCGTCGTGGCGCTGGTCGCCGCTCGGGCTCCGCAGGAGGAGGTGCGGGCGGCGCGGCGGGCGGTGATGCCGACGATGGGTTCGAGCCTGCACACGCGACATTGCGAATGCGGAGGTCGACGGGATCGAAGACGCCGACGGCGAACCAAGCGCAGGCCACCGCCGTCATCGACTCGACTCCTTGCGTCGTGGCGATTGCAAGCTGGGTATACGCCGCCGTGGCGAAGTTCGAATTGGGACCGAGCTTGGTGAACGAGCTGTACCAGAGCTCGCGACCCTTCTCCCAGCCGATCCCCTTTGCGACGGCCACCCTCGAGCCCTTGTGGACCCCGCCAAGGACCATCAAGGTGAAGGCTCGGTTGGCGATACCCGAGTTCGTGTGCACTCCGCAGTGCTCGTTCTGGTCGGTGGGGCTCGCGCAGGGTGCTCGAAGCGAATGCTCTGGTGTCCGTAGCTGTCGTTGGTCTCGTCTCTGACGCGGAGCTGCTCCTGGTCGGTCATTCCCAGGTCAGCAGCGTACTTCGCGAAGAATGCGCGGGCTCTCTCCTCCGGTGACGCGCCGGTCGTCGCGCGGTCGGTCGCCGCGACCGGCGCCAGGAAGCGAACCGTGTGACTCTGGCGATCGACGATCACCTTCCAGGCGACGCCGTCGTCCGAAGCGCAGCCCGAGCTCGCGAAGGATGCCCCAGCCAGCAGGTGCACACACGAGCGGATGACCGCGCTGCCTTCGGATCAGGGGACGTGCACGCGGCCCTGCGCGCCGCCGTGGCAAGCCGCGCTGTTGCAGTCGCCGTTGGCGATGGTCGCCGTCATCAGCTTCGTGAGCGCTGCGTCCCGCGCGCCGACGAGCGCCGGTAGCGCGATCCCGGCGGCGGTCGCGGTGGTCTGGCGGACGAAGAAGCTGCCCGTCGCGTCGGTGTACGCGCTCAGCGACTTGCCGGCGGCGTCACGGAAGCGGACCTCGACCTGCGCGGCGGGCATCGTGCCGGCCGCGTCCTTGAAGACGCTGCCGCCGGCGAAGAAGCGCGGCGCGCCGCCGCCCGCGCCGTGACAGCCCTGGCAGGCGAGCTTCGACGGGTTGCCGTTGCCACCGTGCGCGCCCTTGATCGTGCTCGGGCCGCTGGTCGCGACGTAGGCGCCCGCGCCGGTGAATGCGGTGACCGCGGTCGCCGCGTCGGCGGCGTCGCCGCCTGCGTCCTTCGCGACCGCGTCCGCGCCCGCGCCGCTGTCGCTCGGCGTGCTCGCGTCCGCGGGCTTGCTCGCGTCCTCGTCGCCCTCGGCGGCGCCGCCCTCGGCGGGAGTGCCATCCGGCAGCGTGGTGCTCGTCCGCGAGCCGACCCCGAGCTGCGACTGGTCAGCGTCGCCGCAGGCGATCGCGAGCGTGGAGAGAGCGAACGCGGAGAGCGCGGCAGCGAGCAGGAGCGACTTCATCGCGGTCGCTTTAGCGCGTTCCGTGCCAGGCAGTCGGGAAGGCCTGTTGACCTGGGATGTGCATCGCCAGGGCGCGGAGGCTGCGGCTTCCCCGCCTCACCCTGGATCAAGCCGCTGCGGGGTATCGCCCGCAAGGCTCGTCCGCGCGGTGTCAGGCGGCCGAGCGGAACACGCAGGTCTGCGTCTCGGGGAGCGCCCACGCGAAGCCGAAGAACGGTTCCGCGCGCTTGCCGAGCGCTTCACGTGGCGCACGTCCCCCGCGAGGTACGACGGCACGGGGATCGACGCGGGGTCGAGGTTGTCCTCGATCAGGTGTTCGGCGAATACGCGGCCCCGCGTGCCGGCGGGGAGCTTGCGCAGCGCGGCGAGATCGATGGGGCCGGTGCGGACGCCGGTCTCGAAGGCCCGCTTGCCCTGCGGGTCGCGCGAGGCGAAGGCCTTCATCTCCTCCGTGATCTCGAGGTTCGACCCCCTGTCGGCGATGGCGGAGACCTCCTCGAGCCGGTTCGGACCCTGACCGCGGCTGAGCGCGATCGCCTTTCCGTGATTTCGCGATTCTCTGTCTCACGAGATCGCGAGCCTTGGCGGCTCCGCGCGGAAGATCAGCGGCGGATCGAGCCGTGCGGAGTGCCTTCGCCGTAGCCCGCGGCGGTCTGCACGCCGATCTCCACGCGCTCGTGGAACTCGTTCACGGTGCGCGCGCCCACGTAGGTCAGCGCCGACTGCACGCCCGTGATCATCTCCACGAGGATGCCGCCCACGCTCTCCTGGCCCTCGCGGATGTAGATGCGAGACGTCGAGATCCCTTCGCGGAAGAACCCCTTCTTCGCGCGCTCGAAGGGATCGCGATCGGCGGTGCGGTCATTGACGGCGCGGCCGCTCGCCATGCCGTAGTTCTCCTTGTAGAGGAGGCCGTCCTTGTCCTCCTTCACGTCGCCGGGGCTCTCGTAGGTGCCCGCGAGCGCGGTCCCCACCATCACGCGGGCTGCGCCGGCCGCGAGGTAGAGCGCGATGTCGCGCGGGTGCTTCACGCCGCCGTCCGCCCAGACGTGCTTGCCGTGCTTCTTCGCCTCGCGCGCGCAGACCAGCACCGACGTGAACGTGGGCCGCCCGGCGCCCGTCTGCATGCGTGTCGTGCACATCGCGCCCGGACCGACGTTCACCTTGATGACGTCGGCGCCGGCCTCGATGAGCGCGCGCGTTCCCTCCGCAGTGCACACGTTGCCCGCGACGATCGGGACGCGACCACCCACCACTGCCTTCACTGCGCGGATGGTCTCGATCATGCGCCGCTGATGGCCGTGCGCGGTATCGAGCACGATCGCCGAGACCCCCACCTCGAGGAGCCGCCGCGCGGTCTCCGGCGCCTGCGCCGAGATCCCCACCGCCGCCGCGACCATCAGCTCCCCCTTCGCGGAGAGCGAGGGCCGGAGCAGCGCGAGGCGCACCGCATCGTCACGCGTGATGACGCCCATCAGGCGCCCATCGCCGTCGAGCACGGGCGCCGCCTTGATGCGCGCCTCGTCCATCTGGAGGAATGCGTCGCGGTTGGGCACGCCGACCTGGAGCGCCACGACGCGCGGCGCCATGAGCTGCGAGACCGGCGTGTACTGGTCGCGATCGCGCAGCGCGGCGTGCGTGATCACACCGAGCGGCCGCCGCTCCTCGTCGACCACGACCACGAGGTCGTGCGAGCGCTTGCGGATGATCCCGAGCACGTCGCGCAGGGTGGCGCGCGGTGAGACCGAGAGCGGCGTGTCGTACCGCGGGTCGGCAGACTGGATGTGCTTGACGATGCGCGCCACCGTCTCGAGGTCCATGTCCTGCGGGAGGACACCGAGACCGCCGAAGCGCGCCATCGTCTCCGCCATGCGCTTGCCGGTGACGGCGTTCATGTTCGCGGAGACGATCGGATGGGAGCCGCCCGCAAAATCGGGCGGCGAGAGATCGGTATCGAGCCGGGAGGCGCCGTCGAAGTATCCTGGGTTCAGGAAGACGTCGTCGGTGGAGAGCTCGAGCTGTTCGTCGTGTTCGGGATGGAGGAATCGCAAAGCCCGGTGACGCTAGCGCAATCGCCGATGCGCCACACGCATCCTCGGATCCGAGCGCGAGCTCGGCCAGCGGGGTCGTGGCGTGCATGCCCGGCGTGAAGCTCGCCGTCGATCGTCGTGAGGGCTCAGGGAACGAAGTTGTTCTTGATCTTGCAGCCAGCTGCGTGCGCGCCGGCGGAGGCGGGGGCTGCGCGACGCGGCACTGCGCGGGCGCGTGCGTCAGCGAGGTCGAGCGTTGCGCTCGCGGCGGCGGGGGCGCGGCATGCGCCAACAAGTGCGCTCCTTCGTCGTGCGTCCCTCGCGAGGAATACTCGAAGGTGCGAACGAGCGAGTGCGGGATCACCGTGCCCCCCCTTCGAGGGCACCACGCGGGGAGAAGCGAACGCCACGAGCACGACGCAGTGCAACGGAAGCCGCTCGTGCTTCGTCTGGCACGATGCGCGAGGGCGGGCGCTCTGCACGTTCGGTGCACCCGTGGACGTCGCCGGCAACTACTGGTGAGCATCATGCGTGGTGAGCCCGGTTTCCCGTAGGCTCGGAGGCGCGGATGAACGTTCCTCGTCTCGCACTGCTGGTCCAACTCTGCACGACCTTGCCGCTGGTCGGCGTGATCTGGATGGTGCAGGTCGTCGCGTACCCGCTCTTCGCCAGGGTCGGGGCCGCCGAGTTCGCTCGCTATCACGAGGCGCACGCGCGGCTCATCACCTTCGTGGTCGGCCCACTGATGGTCGGCGAGCTGGGGGCGTCGATCGTCAGCGTGTTTCGTCCACATGCCGCGATGCCGCGCGGCGCGGCGCTCGGCGGGGTGGTCCTTGCCCTCCTGACGTGGGGCTTCACGATGTTCCTGTCGGTCCCGAAGCACGACCTCCTCGGTCACGGCTTCGATGCGCGCGCTCACGAGCTCCTCGTGCTGACGAACTGGCTCCGCACCGCCGCGTGGACTGCGCGCGGAGCGCTGCTCCTCTGGGTGGCGCACCGCGCGATCGGTTGACTCCGGCGACGTCGTCGCGGTCTCGCTGTCATCCAAGTACGCATAGCGAACGATCGCTGGGCGGCGCACGCTGATCCCACGTGCCGCGGAATCACGCGGTCGACGAAGGAGGGATGATGCGTACCGAATCGAAGCACCTTGGACTTGGGCTCACGACGATTGCCTGTCTGACGATTGCATATCAGGGCGCGTGCAAGCCCGCCGACGACAAGGCGGCGAGCAGCTCGAGCTCGAGCAGCAGCGGAGAACCCGGCACCGACAGCGGGACCGACGGACCGACGGGCGAGGAGGGCGGCAGCTCCGGCACCCTTCCCCCCGCGGCGGTCATGCACCAGGTGACCGGCGTCAACGGCGACGAGCGCGTCTCCGGCATCTACTGCGCCCCCGGGGCCACCATGTGCGTCATCGCGGCGAACGGCTCGAACGCGCGCATCGCAGCGACGACCGGTACGGCGGTCGCGCAGACGCCCATCCTCGTCGGCGACGACGCGCTGGCGGCGAAGATCGGCATGATCGGGGGCCCGCGGTTCCTCGGATTCCAGAAGGTGGCAGGCAAGGTGATCGCGCTCCTCGACACCGGCGCCCGCGGCTTCATCAGCGCCACCGGCGATCCCACCGTCGCCGCCAGCTGGCAGGTGGCGAAGCTCGGCGCTGCTACGCCCGACGACTTCGGGCTCAATCATCAGTACGGCTTCGGCTTCGACGGCACAACGTGGGTCCAGATGCGCCACAACAGCGGCATCTACACGGCCAGCGGCACCCCGACGACGGGCTGGGTCAACATCTGGGGCCCGGGCGGCGCGCAGGACCTCCCCGCGGACATCGACACCAGGAAGGCCGCCGACGCGACGCTCTGCAACTCGTCGGTCTCGTACTCGGTGTCGCCGTCTCCGGTGCAGGCCGGTTACGTCGCGCCGAACGCCGAGATCATCCTCTACCCCGCCGGAGCGGTGAACGCGATCAAGGCCCCGGACGGCGCCGGCATCTGCATCTCGACAGACAAGGGCGTGACCTTCCACATCGTGAAGCTCGCCGCGGAGGAGACCGCGGACCACCGCGGACCGACGGCGGTCACGTGCATCACGAAGGACAAATGCTTCGTGGGCGGCGGACAGGTCTCGAGCGCGACGTCCGCCTATCTCTATTACACGGACAATGCCTCGGCCGGCGCGATGTCGACCTGGAAGAAGGCGACGATCCCGACGCAGGTCGGCGACGAGTTCATCAACAGCATCTTCTTCGCTCCGGACGGCACCCACGGTTGGGCGGTCGGCGCGAAGAACGGCACCCACGCGCTCGTCCTCACGACGACGGACGGCGGCCATACCTGGACGGATACGAGCGCGACCGTCTCCGGGCTCGGCACCGACAGCGAGCTCTATTCGGGCTTCGCTTCCGATGCGACCCACGTGATGATCGGCGGCAAGTCCGGCGCGCTGGTCTCGACGTTCTGACAGCGAGGCCCAGGCAGCGCACACTAGGCGATCAGCTTCGCGGCCAGCTCGGCGCGACTGCTGACGCCGAGCTTGCGGAAGATGGTCGCGATCTGGTTGGCGATGGTGCGTGGCGAGGTGCCGCGCGCCTGAGCGACAGAGGCGGTGCTCTGGCCCTCGAGCACGAGCACCAGGACCTCTTGCTCGCCGCGCGAGAGCTGCGCGAGCTGCGGCGCAGGCGGGAGAGCGTGCACGAAGAGGAGCTGTCCCGACGCGAGCTCGTAGGCGACGAGCCCGGGCGGCGGATCGCTGCCGAGGCAGGGACGCGCGCCAGCGGGCGGAGCGCGCTCGTTCATGCCGCCGCGCTCTCGCGGAATGCACGGATGAGCGCGACGCGATTCTCGACTCCGAGCTTCGTCGCGGCCCGGCGCAAGAGCACGGAGATCGTGCCCGTCGAGAGCCCGAGATCATAGGCAATGAGCTTGTTGGAGTGACCCATCGCCGCGCACGCGACGACCTGGCGCTCGCGGTCCGAGAGCGGCTTGCGCTCGCTCGAGGACGTCGCGGCGGGCGCGCTCGGGACGCGGTTGTCCTGCGCGAGGAGGTAGCGCTTGCCGTCGTTGTCGAACCAGTCGACGAGCGACCACTCGCCCTTCACCATCGTGCGCCAGAGACCGGAGGCACCCTCGGGATCGAGGCGACGCATCTTCCCGCGCGCGCGATCGATGTTTCTCGCCGCGCCCTCGAGGTCTGCGCGCGCGTCCACGACCGCATCGGTGGTCGTGTGCTCGAGCTTCCCGTCAGGACGGAGCACGGCCTGTGCGTCGTTCGGGGTAGGACCGGCGGCGTGGAGTCGGCGCAGACGCAGCGCCGCGCCCACGTGGGCCGCGAAGCGCATCCAGAGATCGCGATGACGGATGCGGTAGCGCGCGGGGATCAGCGCCGTGAAGATGACGCCGCACTCCGGGCTCATGTTGCCGCGCAGCCCGAGCGCGTCGTCGCCCCTCATGCCCGCCGCGGCGATCATCCGCTGCGCGTCATCGCCGATGACCCGCCTCAGCGTCGTGAACGGGTCACAGTCGTGGACGGGCCGCAGCGGCGCTCGCGCCCGGTCGAAGTCGAACACGAAGGCCCAGGTCGGCGTCGAGCCAGGATTGAACGCGGGACCGATCTTGTGCGCCAGCGCCGCCAGCCAGTCCACCTCGGCGAGCGAGCGGTCGTAGGCGAGCTCGATGGATCCGATGAAATCGAGAGGCACCATGGTCGGGTGCCCATCGCAAGGCACGCGCCAGCGGCCGCGCCGTCAAAGCCGCGACCTCTTCGCGTTCTGGTAGCCGCGAGCGCGCGCGCGCGCACCCGCGCCGCGCGCGCGCGCGACGGGGCCGAGGCTCGAGGAGCCGGCGCGCCTACACCGTACGGCGCGCGCGGCGGCGGCGCACGAACACCAGAGCGAGACCGGCGAGGCCGGCCCCCCACAGCGCGCGCGAGCTGCTCTCGCTGGGCGAAGCAACGACCTTGCAGCCGCAGCCGCTGTCGTCCGAGGAGGTGGCGCCCGCGGGGCTGACGACCACGTCGACGGTGACGGGCGCGCTGAGCAGCGCGCCGTCGTTGGCGCGCAGGGCGAGCGTGATGGTAACCGGGTGCTTCGTCTCCGGCGCCTCGAACGCGACCTTCTCGGTGGTGCGCCCCGACAGAAAGACCGGCGGGCCGGCGTGCTGGCTCCAGTAGAAGCCGAGCGGCAGGTTCTTCGGGTGCGTGCCCGAGCCGACGAGGTTCACGATCTGCTTCGGGGTCGCGCTCTGGCCGGGAGGCGCGATGGCGGTCGGGCCCGCGGGATCGCACTGGTCACGCTGCGGGACGAACGACCAGAACGGCTTGTTGGTGAGGTCGGTGACCGCGATGTCGTCGATCTCCCAGCCCTTGGACGCGCTGTTGTCGTCGGCGCCGTGGCGGAAGCGAACCTTCACCGCGGCCCCCGCACTCGGCAACGTCACCGCGATCTTCGAGTCGACCCACGCGTCGGGGTAGCCCTTGCTTTCGTGGCCGTACGCCTTGCGGCCCTTGAGGACCATGATGGTCTGGGGGTCGTCCTCGAGCGTGACGTTGTAGTCCATCTTCGCGTACTTCGAGAGATCGACCCAGGTCTTGCCGTTGTCGAGCGTGATCTCGACCACGCCGCCGTCGAAGTCCTTCATGTCCTTCGCGGAGGACTCGAACGACCAGCGGTGCTTGTACGAGATCGTGAACGTGGCGTCCGTGACGTCGAACGCCGGCGACGTGAGCTGGTGATCCGCGGACTCGCCGGCGTTGGGGATGAACCACGAGTGGTTGGTGCCGGTGAGGATGCGCGCCCACTTCACGCTGGTGCCGGTCTGATCCTCGCCGGTGACCACCCACGCGGTGCGGTTGGTCTCGACGTCGTCGATCGTCGCGGAGTCCGCGACCTCGTCGACGCCGTGCTGGACGGGCAGCGGGATGGAGAGCGAGCCGCCGACCACCATCGTGGGGTCGTCGACCGCGATGTCGATGATGAGCGGCTCCTTCGCCGCGACGCCGTCGACGTAGGCCTTCACGAGCGCGGTCTTCTCCTCGAACGGCTTGAAGGGCTCGAACTTCACGACGCCCTGGTCGGGGAAGAAGACCTTGTCCGACTTCGACGAGAGCTTGGCGGTCGTCTCGCTCAGCGTGCCCGCGCCGCTGTTGCGGACCTTGACGACGATGGTGCCGAGCTCGCCCTCGTCGAGGATGCCGTCGTGGTCGCAGGTGATGACGTCGTCCTTGAGGCTCAGCGAGACGAGCGAGGCAGCGTTGCCGACCTCGAAGCTCTCCTTCACCGGGTTGTTGTTGACCGCGTCACGCGGGGGCGCGACCGCGCCGACGCCGGCGCCGCGCTTGGCGAACGCCTTCCAGAAGAGGTCGAAGTCCTTCGGGTCGTTCGCGTACGCGGCGGCGAGCACCGCGTCGCGCGCCTCGAGCATGGTGGGCGAAGGGGGCGTTAACTTGAGCGACGCGACGAAGTAGGACTTCATCCGGTCCTGCGCCTGCTTGAACGTGAAGCGGCTGTCGCGGAGGAGCGCCGCGTAGCACTCCCACAGCATCGTGGCCCACACCTCGCCGGTGTTGTGCACCTCGGAGTTCGAGCTGCCGTCCTCGCCGAAGGAGACGGGCGCGGTCGTGGGCAGCGGGGCGCCGTCGGCGATGTGCTTGAAGGTGAGCGGGTCCTTCGTGAGGTCGGTCGAGTACGGGACGCGACGGATGCCGAAGTAGAACTCGGAGTCGCCACCGGTCGCGTACGTGGCCGAGGGGTAGACGCCGTTCCAGTTGGCGTTCGCGGGCACCTGCGCGTCGTCGGGGCGCACGGTGAGCAGCTGCGCGGAGAAGTCGGCCCAGCCCTCGCCGAGGCCGCCTGCCATGTTCGTGTCGAGGCCGCTGCCGTCGGAGATGAGGCGGTTCGACAGGACGTGGCCCCACTCGTGGCTGACGATCTGGTCGTCGAGCGCGCCGTCGAGATCCTTCGACGGATCGCGCTTCATGGTGACGGTGACCGCGGCGGCCGCGGCGCTCTCGAGCGCTTGCCCGTCAGCGAGGTTGAGCGAGAGCGCAGGGATGGTCACGTCGAGCGCGGTGCCGCCCATGAACGGCGGGGTGCCGGGCGACGACGAGCTCGCCACGTTCACGATGATGGTACCGATGCCGCCCGCGGCCTGGACCTTCTGCGCCTTCTGCACGAACGAGCAATTGCCGCGGTGGACGAGCGCGATCTTGCCGGCGAGCGAGCTGTTGATGTTCTCGCACGCGTCGGCGGTGTCGGTACCGCCGCCGTCGGAGACGACCACCACCGGCCCGCTGAGGGTGAACGAGTCCTTGCCGAACTGCCCGGCGGTGCCGACGCTCTTGATTCCAGCGTTGGGCGCGGGCGCATCGACGGTGAGGCTCGCGTTCGTCGCCCCACCGAAGAGGTACATCTGGATGCGCGGCGAGGCGCCGTCGGGCGGGGTCGAGGCGTTCGCGTTGTTGCGGCCGCTGAAGTCCTGCGTCTCGGCGAGGAGCGGGTCGTTCTGCATGCCGCCGCGACCGAGGTTGCTCTTCTGGTGGTTGCCGGACTTCTCGTCGAAGCCCGAGTCGTAGTACCAGTCGTGCAGGAAGTTCGTCGTGTAGAACATCTGCGTGATCGCGGCCTTGACGGCCTCGGGCGTGGAGCCGGCAGAGGTGCTCGCGGTGTCGTACGCGTAGTCGAACGCCGCGTCGCTCGTGGTCTGCGCGAGCGTGTCGCCACCGGACGGGTTGTAGCCGTCGGGCGGGCCGACGTCGGAGTACGCGCGCACGTTGTTGCCGACCGTGGTGGTCGACGCCGCGGGCAGCCAGGGGTCGTTCTTCGAGAACGGGAAGTTCTGGAGCGTCACGACGTTCGACGGGACGAACGTCGGTTTGAATCCGCTACGCGTGGGGATCACGAGCGGCACCGCGTCGTTGCCCTGCGGGCCGTCCATCGGGAGCTTCGTCGTGGGGTCGGCCCATACGCGGTACGAGTACGCGTCGTACTTCACGAGGTCGTTGGAGAAGAGGACCTTCCCCGTGAACGCGCTGATGACGTACGTGTGCGAGACGCCGCTCGCGAGCAGCAGCTCGGTGAACCATCCCGCCTCGAGGCCGCCCTTGCTGGGCACGTACACGCGCTTCGCGCGCGCCGGCTGCGCGAGCGGGAACGCGGACGAGGAGCTGCCGAAGCGCTGGTAGTCGCCCTGCGTGTCGAGCGTGGTGAAGGAGGCCTTCTGGCCGGTGAGCTTCTCGTGCGCGATGGCGAGCGCGGAGGGCGCGTCGCTCTGGAAGCCCCGCTTGCTACGGCGGATGTTCGTGGCCACGAGGCCCGACGCGGCGACCGGCTCGAAGCCGCGGCTCATGACGACGTTCAGGCCTCCGCGGAAGACCTCGACGCCCTCCACGCGCTGCGCGTACTTCGCGATGATGGGGCCGTGCCCGGTGTCGTGAATGACGGCGGCCTGGAGCGTGGCGGTGGTGGAGTCCTTCAGCTTGAAGGTCGGCGCGACGGCGGTGAGGATCTCCTGCGCGGCGATCTCGGCGGTCTGGAACTTCGGCCAGTCGCTGCGCGAGAGCCAGACGAACGAGGGCCCGCCGACGCTGTCGTTGGTGTGCGAGGCCGTGAAGCCCCGCGGCGTGTCGCCCGGCGCGCGCGCGGGCTCGACCGGGGCGGAAGGCGCCACGTCCGAGGAGTTGCAGCCGAGGAACGCGACGAGCGCAGCCAGGGAGGCGGCGCGGAGCTTCGTGGAGAGCATGATCGAGCGCTGGCATAGACCAGTTTCGGCCGTGAAGCCACGCGGGCGAGGCGGTCCAGCCACGCCGACAAGGACAGGCCGCTGTGCTAGTTCGGAAACCATGAACGCGAGCGGCGACGAGGGCGTGCCCGATCTCACGAAGGCCTACGAGCCGCGGCTGGTCGAGAGCCGCTGGTACGAGTTCTGGGAAAAGGAAGGCGTCTTCGAGGCGAACGACGACCCGAACGACACGCGGCCCGTCTACGTCGTGCCCCTTCCCCCGCCCAACGTGACCGGCTCGCTCCACATGGGCCACGCGCTCATGGTGACGCTCGAGGACGTCCTCGTCCGCTGGGAGCGTATGCGTGGAAAGAACACGCTCTGGCAGCCCGGCATCGACCACGCCGGCATCGCGACGCAGACGGTGGTGGAGCGGCAGCTCGCGCGCGAGAACAAGACCCGGCACGACCTCGGCCGCGAGAAGTTCATCGAGCGCGTGTGGCAGTGGAAGGGCGAGAGCGGCGGCATGATCGCCAAGCAGATGCGCGTGCTCGGCGCCTCGCCCGACTGGCGCCGCACGAAGTTCACGATGGATCCCGATCTCGGCGTCGCCGTGACCGAGGCCTTCGTGCGCCTCCACGAGGCCGGCCTCGTCTACCGCGCCACGCGCCTCATCAACTGGTGTCCCGAGTGCATGACCGCGCTCTCCGATCTCGAGGTGGAGAACGAGGAGGGCGCGAACGGCGAGCTCTTCCAGTTCGCCTACCAGGTGGAGGGGAGTGACGAATTCCTGGTGGTGGCCACCACGCGCCCCGAGACGATGCTCGGCGACACCGCGGTCGCGGTCCATCCGGACGACCCGCGCTACACGCATCTCCACGGCAAGAAGCTGGTGCATCCGTTCGCCTCACGGCTCGTGCCGGTGATCACGGATGCCATCCTCGTCGACCCCAAGTTCGGCACCGGCGCCGTGAAGGTCACGCCCGCGCACGACTTCAACGACTTCGCGACCGGCAAGCGGCACAAGCTCGAGGAGATCAACATCTTCAACCTCGACGGCACGATGAACGAGAACGGCGGTCCGTTCGTGGGTCTCGACCGCAAGCGCGCGCGCACCGCGGTCAAGAAGGCGCTCGACGAGAAGGGCCTCGCGCGCGGGAGCAAGCCGCACGTGCTCACGCTACCGAAGTGCCAGCGCTCGGGCGGCGTGGTCGAGCCCATGATCTCGACGCAGTGGTTCACGAGCATGAAGGACATGGCCGACGAGGCCGTGAAGGCGGTGCGCGACGGCCGTACGCAGATCATCCCCGAGGAGTGGCAGAAGACGTACGAGCACTTTCTCCTCAACATCCAGGACTGGTGCATCTCGCGGCAGCTCTGGTGGGGTCACCAGATCCCCGCGTGGCACGGGCCGAACGGCGAGATCAAGGTGGCGCGCGAGCGCCCCGCGGAGTGCGGCGAGGGCTGGCACCAGGATCCGGACGTGCTCGACACGTGGTTCTCGAGCGGGCTCTGGCCGTTCTCGACGCTCGGCTGGCCGAACGAGACCGCCGCGCTGAAGAAGTTCTACCCCGCGAGCGATCTCGAGACCGGCTACGACATCCTCTTCTTCTGGGTCGCCCGGATGATGATGTTCGGCCTCTATTTCATGAAGGACGTGCCGTTCAAGCGCGTGCTCCTCCACGGCATGGTGGTCGACGAGACCGGCGACAAGATGGGCAAGGTGAAGGGGAACGTCATCGACCCCCTCGACCTGATCTACGGGACGACGTTCGCCGACATGGTGAAGAAGACCCTGCCCGGCGCGCCCGAGCAGGAGGCGATGACGAAGTTCAAGAAGGCCTATCCCTCGGCGGCCACGATGGGCACGGGCTTCCCCGCGTTCGGCGCGGACGCGCTGCGCTTCACGCTCTCCACGTTCTCGCCGTCGAACAAGCGCATCGCGCTCGCGCCGAAGCGCATCGAGGGTTACCGGCACTTCGCGAACAAGGTGTGGAACGCGAGCCGCCTCGTGTTCGGGCACATCGAGGGGCTCGACGCCGCGGCGCTCACCGGCGCGGCGCCGCAGCCGAAGGGCTTCTTCAACCGGTGGATCATCGCGCAGCTGGGGCAGGCCATCGCGGTCTGCAACGACGGCTACGCGGCGTTCCGCATCGACGAGGCGGCGAACGAGACGTACCGCTTCTTCTGGAACGACTTCTGCGACTGGTTCCTCGAGGTCACGAAGCCGGTCTTGCGCGGGGCGCGCACGGAAGACGGAAGCGAAGGGCCGGCGCTCCGCAGCGAGGAGGCCACCGAGACGAGGCTCGTGCTCGCGCACGTGCTCGAGACGTCCTACCGGCTCCTGCACCCGCTGATGCCGTACCTCACCGAGGAGCTGTGGCAGCGATCGCCGCGGCCGGCGGGGCGGCGCTCGTCGATCGCGTTCGGCCCCTACCCCACCGCGGCGGACGCGGCGGCGGACCCGAAGGTGCTGCGCGAGATGGACGTGTTCAAGGCGGTGGTCTCGGCGGTGCGGACCATCCGCGCCGAGCACGACATCAAGCGCGCGGTCGACCTCGAGCTCACGCTCCGCGCCGACGGCGAGGAGGCGCGCGCGTTCCTGACCGAGCGGCTGCAGGCGCTCGCGTTCCTGGTGGGCAGCAAGTCGCCGGTGGTCGAGAAGACGGGCGGTCCGCGTACGGCCGGCGCTGCGATCAGTGTGGTGCCGACCGTGCTCGGCCCGATCGAGTGTCACTTGGGCCTCAAGGGTCACGTCACGAAGGAGGGCGAGCTGGCGCGCATCGAGCGCGAG
>Ga0123336_10002236_pt1 | contig 16971 bp, 13 predicted proteins | sample SSSSmetaG_FD_96466 | JGI IMG/M metagenome (GOLD analysis project Ga0123336, IMG submission 96466) | Glacier valley bacterial and archeal communities from Borup Fiord, Nunavut, Canada, to study Microbial Dark Matter (Phase II) - ​SSSS metaG | ecosystem: Environmental > Aquatic > Freshwater > Ice... | reverse complement strand
GCGCCGTTCTCGTTGCCCTTACCCAAGTGTGCAATGCTGCCGGAAATCGGACCTACATGGCCAATTTTCACGATCATGTCTTGTGCGGATGCCGCGCCAGCCAAAGCAACCACAGCGGCAACGACTGTCAGCCTGAATATCATTCGCATAAAAAACTCCGATTAAAAGTAAAAAAAGATCTAGAGATTGAGAACATATTTTTGTCCTGCTGTTGAACATATCGCAATTTTCGCGCCCACACCATAGTAGGGTCCCTAGGTGGTGCGCCGCGAAATTTGGAGCCGCCCGGTAACGAACGATTTCGGTTAGCCTGACTGTTGCGGTAACTCCTGCGCCACCGCCTGGCTTACGGATTCGCGCACGACCCATTCAATTTCTTCACGCAGCCGTGGACCTAGCGCCTGCGTGTGCGTCAAAATCACCTGGGCCACCGCTTCGCGCAACCGCCGCTCTAGAACCAGGTCAACTCGCTGCATCACGCGGTGAACGATCTGGTCTTCCAATTGGCCTTCGCTTTCGTAAGGTGCATTCAATTTCACGGTATGACCACTTGTTTGCACCACATCTGTCAGAGTCGGTACAAAGCGCGGTGGAAAAGATGCGTTGGTCACGAAGCCTCCCGTCCGATTGGCAATTCATGTTTTGTTAGCTCGTAGCCCCTGTCTTTGTAATATTTCCAGCGGACCCGAGCCGCCAAAATATCCTCGTTTGCATCAGAGGCTACTTCTATGAAGCGTTGAAACCGCTCAAAATGAGCTGGCGGCTGCTGGCCAAGGTTAATCAGCACACCGCCAGCCGGGCAGTCCTTCAGCTGTTCCGCCAGTTGTATCGGTGAGGCGGCTCTCGTATGAGCCAGTGCGTTGCCGTTGCAATGTGGCAGGAAGTCATGCACTGAGAACGTCCATAGCAACTGGTCAAGTTGTGCCAGTAGCCCAGGTTCCGCAATCACCACGACATTGGTACCACTACGGTTAGCCCTGCGGAGCAAACGACAGCTGTAGTGCAACTTGTCTGGCACGTTGACGTGAAATTCGATCTCAGTCATGCAGGTCGGGCACGCTTTCTTACGGCTGATACTTTTGAGTTATCTGCCTGGCTCAATAAATAATCCACCAGTAATGCGACAGGCCGCCCGGTCGCGCCCTTGGCTGCTCCGCTCTTCCAGGCCGTGCCGGCAATGTCCAGATGTGCCCAGGCAAACCTTGCCGCGAAGCGCTGCAAAAATTTAGCAGCGGTGACGGCTCCGCCCGCACGCCCTGCCACGTTGGCCACATCAGCAAAATTAGTTTTGAGGCCTTCAGCATATTCATCGTCCAGCGGCATGCGCCAGCACAAATCAAGCGATGATTCCCCGGCGTCCAGCAGTGCTTTGGCCAAGCCGTCGTTGCTGGAGAACAAACCACTTCGTACAGCGCCCAAGGCCACGACACAAGCGCCAGTTAGTGTTGCAATATCAACAACAGCACGCGGTTTGAAGCGCTCGGCATAGGTCAATGCGTCGCAAAGTACCAGGCGCCCTTCCGCGTCGGTGTTCAAAATTTCTATTGTTTGCCCGCTCATGCTGGTCACTACATCGCTAGGCTTGATGGCTCGGCCATCGGGCATGTTTTCGCAAGCGGGGATCAGGCCAATCACATTGATGGCGGGTTTCAAATCAGCCAATGTCCTGAAAACCCCCAGCACGCTGGCCGCGCCACACATATCAAATTTCATCTCATCCATGTCACCGGCTGGCTTGATAGAAATTCCTCCCGTGTCGAAAGTGATTCCTTTTCCAATCAAAACGATTGGCGCTTCGGCCTTTGCAGCACCGGTGTAATGCAGAACCATAAAACGCAGAGGTTCCGCTGAGCCTTGCGCAACTGCCATGAATGATCCCATTCCCAGCTTGTCGACCTCCTTGGGACCCAGAATGTCAGCTTTGATATTCGGTAGTTTGGCTAACGCCTTGGCGGCACCCGCCAGCATAACGGGTGTAGCGTAATTTGACGGCCGGTTGGCCCACTCCTTGGCCAGTTCGATACCTTTAACCAAGGCACGGCCTTTGTCAAAGCCCGGTTTGACTTTGGCCAGATCCGGCACGGCCAATAGCAGCTTTTCAAGCTTGAAAGGTGCGGGTTTTGATTTGGTAGTAACGTAGCTATAGGCCGCGTCTCCGCAAGCAACGAGCGCTGTGCACACCACATCGCTGCTCAAATTGTTCAAATTGCATAAGCTGAGCACAACCCGTTTGGCATTGCTGTTTTTAAGCGTGTTCATCGCCGCTACAGCCGCGGTACGTACATTTCTGGCGCTGCCATCGCCGCAGCCAACCAAGACCAGCCGTGTTGCCGACAAGCCTGTGACCCGGTAACTGCAAAGTAATTTTCCAGGTTTTGTTTCAAAGTCGCCAGACTTGATGGCCGATGCCGCCAGTTGCGACAGTGCATCGTCAGAAGGTGCCGGGTTCTCTGGCATCAACACAATTAGCGCATCGCATTTTTCAGTGCAAAGACGGGCACGGGTCAATGTCTTAAGTTCAAAGTCCATAATCATGGGTATTTCCTGCAAAACCATATAAAAAACGAATTTCGCCTGTCAGCCGATGTTATTCCAATCCTCCATTCGCAGAGAACTGGCTCGCAGCTTTGGCGCAACTTTTGTGGTGCTGATGACCATTGTGCTGACCATTGTGCTGATTCGTACCCTTGGTCAAGCATCACGAGGCGTTGTCAACCCTCAAGACGTCATCCTGTTCATGGCTTACGCTGCGTTGGGCAGATTGCCAACCATTTTGACGCTTTCTCTTTTTATTGCCATGGTTAGCACGCTGACCCGCATGTATCGGGACAGTGAAATGATCGTTTGGTTTACCAGCGGGCGCAGCCTTACCAGTTTATTGGCACCCTTGTTCCGCTTCGCCTGGCCAGTACTGCTGATCATTTTCTTAACTGCACTTTTCGTTTGGCCGTGGACCAACCAGCAAACCAAATCCATGCAGGAAAATTTTGGTAATCGCAACGATGTGGATCGCATTGCGCCAGGCCAGTTTCAGGAGTCGTCCAACGGCAACCGGGTTTTTTTCATTGACCGTGATGCCAAGACTGACCAAAAATCCAGTAACAACGTTTTTATCTCTGCCAACGAAAAAGGCAAAAGCTCGGTAACAACGGCGCGTTCTGGCCGGATTGAAGTGACGGCGGACAAGCAGGTTTTAATTCTGACCAATGGTCAGCGGCTTGAAAGCGAAAACGGTAAAGCGACCCTGAAAATCAGTGATTTTGAAGAGTACGGAAGCAATACTGGCGGGACGGCCCCACCCAACTCTGAGGCGAGCGATGCCAAGCTATTGGCTGTCCCCGTGTTGTTAAGGTCGCCAACTCTCGCCAACTTGAGCGAGTTGGCCTGGCGGCTGGGTCTGGCGTTGGCGGCTGTAAATTTTGTGGTGCTTGCCGTGGCCCTGGCAAGCGTTAACCCAAGAGGTGGGCGAAGTGGCAATCTGGTTTTCGTCGTGCTGACTTTTCTTGTTTACAACAATTTAGTGAACCTTGGCCAAAGCTGGGTTTACGCTGGTGCCATGACCTTTGAAAATCTTTTGTTGTTCCTTCACGGGGGCGTTTTGCTGCTTGGCTTGTTGTGGTTAGGCAAGCGCAATAACAACTGGACCTTACGTTCTGCGTTACGCAAGCGAAGCCAAAGCATGCGCTCCAGGAGCAGCCCATGAAAACCATTCGCCGCCTGATTTACGGCGAGGTGCTGGCCTCAATTGCCTTGGTAGCTGCAGGTTTTCTAGCGCTTTTTTTCTTTTTTGACCTGGTCGATGAACTTCAGTATCTGGGCAAAACGAACGGACTGCCAACGGCCAGCGACATTTATCAAATCAGGCATGCACTGCTGTATGTGAGCCTTTTGGTTCCTAACCATTTGTATGAGCTGTTGCCGATATCCGTATTGATCGGTACTATTTTTGTGATGGCGAGACTCGCGAAAAGCTCGGAATACACCATCTTGCGCACCAGCGGGCTGGACCCTTGGCGGGCATTGAAGCTGTTACTGAGTTTGGGGTGCATTTTTGTTGTCGCCAGCTTTGTAATTGGAGACTATCTGGCACCGTTGAGTGAACGAACCGCACAGCTGCTCAAAGCCAAGTATCAAGGCACGATTATGGTCGGCCAGACCGGTGCCTGGCTAAAAGAAAAACAGGCTTACAACACTTACGTGGCCAACGTCAAAAGGCTTTCGCCAAACAATGAGATGCTGGGAATCCAGATATTTGAATTTGATAACAAAGGGCTTGTGGTCTCCAAGATGCAGGCTGCCAAAGGTACTTTTTCAGAAGACGATTCCTGGCTTTTAAAAGGTGTGTCACGGATTGAATTCAGTTTGCCCGCCAGCAGCGCCACAGCTGTAAACACGACTGCAACGTTAGCAGGAGTCAGCCGGAGCATGTTGAACAGCTTTCGGTGGCCCACCGAAATATCCCAGGAAATGGTATCCGTCGCGCTGCTCAAGCCTGAGCGGATGGCAACCATCGATTTGTTCAACTACATTCGCCACCTGGATGCCAACGGCCAAACCGCCCAACGTTATGAAATTGAATTTTGGAAAAAAGTGTTTTACCCACTGAGCTGTCTGGTCATGGTGGTCCTGGCGCTGCCTTTTGCATATCTGCATTTCCGATCAGGAGGAATTTCTGGCTATGTTTTTGTGGGGGTAATGATCGGCATCAGCTTCTTTCTTTTGAACAACGTTTTTGGCTATATTGGCAATTTGCAAAACTGGCAACCCTGGTTTGCCGCTGCGGCCCCCGGACTTTTATACATGACGATCTCACTAGGTGCTTTTGGCTGGCTAGTCTTGAGGCGTTGATTTCCTACCCCCTTGTTTTTTTAAAACACCATGACAACTGGCATTATTCTTTTCGCGCATGGCTCGCGAGACCCACAGTGGCGCTTGCCCATCGAGGCGGTGGCGCGGCAGATCTCTGAGCGTTCCCCATCGGCTCAGGTACGCTGCGCCTACCTTGAATTGTGCCTGCCCAGTTTGCCGGACGCTGCTATTGATTTAGTAGCTGCTGGCGCACAAAAAATAAAGGTTTTTCCGCTTTTTTTAGGGGTAGGAAAGCATGCGAGAGAAGATTTGCCGTTATTGATTGAAGAAATCAGGACCGCGCAACACGCTATCGAGATCGAGTTGCTGGCTACTGCAGGAGAAAACCGGGCTCTGATCTCCCTGATGGCAGACCTAGCACTTGCATGATTGAAGTGAAGCTTCTTTAGAAGCCCGAGGGCATAATAAAAACAAAAATCAGCCGAAAACAGATATGAACCTTCACCAATTCCGATTTGTTCAAGAAGCCGTCAGGCGCAACCTGAACCTCACCGAAACAGCGAAGGCGCTGCACACCTCACAGCCCGGTATTTCAAAAGCCATTATTGAGCTGGAAGAAGAGCTGGGCGTTGAGATTTTTGCCCGCCACGGCAAGCGCTTGAAACGTGTGACAGAGCCGGGCGAGCATGTGCTCAAAAGCGTCGATCTCATCATGCGTGAAGTCAGCAACCTGCGGCGCATTGGAGAGCAGTACTCCAAGCAAGACAGCGGTACGCTGTCGATTGCCACCACCCACACCCAAGCCAGGTATGTGCTGCCACAACCCGTGGCCAAGCTGCGTGAAGCTTTTCCGAAAGTCAATGTAAGTCTGCATCAGGGCTCGCCAGATCAGGTGGCCCAAATGCTGATGGACGAGGTGGCTGAGATCGGTATTGCCACTGAGTCATTGGCCCAGTACGCCGGCCTGATCACCCTGCCCTGCTACGAGTGGCAACAGATGCTGGTGTTACCCATCACGCATCCGCTGGCAAACAACATAGATATCACCCTGCAAGACCTGGTACTTGAGCCGCTGATCACCTACCACCCATCGTTCACCGGCCGCACGAAAATCGACCAGGCCTTTGCTGCAAAGCACCTCAATCCGCGCATTGCGCTGGAAGCCATTGACTCTGACGTGATCAAAACCTACGTGCGGCTGGGGCTGGGCGTGGGCATTGTGGCTGAAATGGCTATCAAGGACGACGGAACCAACAGTGACCTGATCGCCATCCCCGCGGGCCACCTGTTTGGTGTGAATGTGGCGCGTGTGGCCTTCAAGCGCAGTGCTTATTTGCGTAATTTTGTGTATACCTTTGCTGAGTTGCTCAGCAGCAACTTGAACCGCGGCGTGATCGAAAAAGCGATGTCGGGCCGCACTGACGATTTTTAATGAAAAGAGCACTGATCTCATGAACACAGTCCTAGAACGTACTCCGCTGCTTAAAACCAAACTACCAGCTGTTGGCACAACTATTTTTACGGTGATGTCCACCTTGGCGGCCGAGAAAAATGCCGTTAACCTGGGTCAAGGCTTTCCAGATTTTGAATGCGACTCCAAGCTGGTGGGCGCGGTGACAGATGCCATGACCAAAGGCTTGAACCAGTACCCGCCCATGCCGGGCGTCCCGGTGCTGCGGTCGGCCATCGCCAGCAAACTTGTCAAGCTGCATGGCCGCAATTACAACCCCAACACCGAGATCACCGTTACCGCCGGCGCAACTCAGGCCATCATCACAGCCATACTGGCTGTTGTTCACCCAGGCGATGAAGTTATCGTGCTGGAGCCCTGCTACGACAGTTATGTGCCCAATATTGAACTGGCTGGGGGCGTGGTGGTGCGGGTGCCCTTGACACCTGGGACCTTTCGCCCTGACTTTGACAAGATCAGCGCGGCCATGACCTCCAAAACCCGCGCGATTCTGATCAACTCACCGCACAACCCGAGCGCTACGGTATGGACTGAAGCCGATATGCTGAATTTGCAAGACCTTTTAGCACCCACCGACGTTTTGCTGATCAGCGATGAGGTGTACGAGCACATGGTGTTTGATGCGGACAAAGGCCGAATCCATCAGAGCGCCGCGCGCTTTGCAGGCCTGGCGGCGCGCGCATTCATCGTCAGCAGCTTTGGTAAAACTTACCATGTGACGGGCTGGAAAGTTGGCTACGTAGCAGCGCCAGCCGCGCTTATGGCGGAGTTCCGCAAAGTCCACCAGTTCAATGTGTTCACGGTCAACACACCCGTGCAATACGGCTTGGCCAGCTACATGGCCAATGAGAGCGCCTACCTGGACTTGCCCGCTTTTTACCAGCGCAAACGTGACCTGTTTCGCTCCGGGCTGGCCAAAACCCACTTCAAGCTGCTGCCCAGTGAAGGCAGTTACTTTCAGTGCGTCGATATTTCTGATGTGAGTGATTTGAACGAAGCCGAGTTTTGCAAATGGCTGACGACAGAAATAGGCGTGGCGGCGATTCCGCTGTCTGCCTTTTACGGCGACGGCTTTGACCAGCGCGTGGTGCGCTTTTGCTTTGCCAAAAAAGACGAAACACTCAACGCGGCACTGGCACGGCTGACCAAGTTGTGAGTGCGGCGCCCGCCCTTAACCTCACGAAAAATCGAGTTTGGTACAGCAAAACCATTGTTGGCCTGTTCGGGGTCTTGCTGGTTTTTGCATGGGTAGCCTGGACAACTTTTTGGGATGCGGGCCTTTACGGCGACAACGTTGAGCAGTTCGTATGGGTTCATAGCCTTCAGTGGGGTTACTACAAACACCCGCCCATGCCAACATGGCTACTGGGCGCTGCCATTCAGTTGGTCGGTCCCCACAATTGGCTGACCAATGCGCTAGCTGCGATCTGCTTTGCCATCACAGGCTGGCTGACGTGGCTGATCGCGCGCCATTTGTTCAACGAAAAAGTCGCCAATACGGCGATCGTTTTATGGACATTGCAGCAATGCTTCAGCCTGTCTGCGCAAATTTACAACCACAACACTGTTTTGGTCATGTTCATGACGGCTGTGGTCTACACGGCACTGCGCGCCGTATCAGGCAAAACGCATATCGGCTGGTGGTTAGGCACAGGCGTGTTTGCCGGCTGTGCGATGCTGTCCAAGTACCAGGCGGCGTTGCCGCTGTTTGTTTTGTTTATCACCATCTGCATCGCAAACAGGCCGTCACGTCGACCGCTGGCGCGCGGATTCGCGCTTGCTGGCGTGAGCTTCATCATCGTTTTCAGCCCACATTTGTACTGGGCTGTCGTCAATAACTTTCCGACCCTGCGTTATGCATCTGCCGCTATTGAGACAGGCGGTCTGATGAAGCGTCTGGCTTGGATCGCCACATTTTTTGTTAATCAGATTCGCATGGTTTTGCCGTTGTTGCTAGCGCTCGGTTTTAGTTTTGCAGCGAGTAGAATTTGGAGTCGGTCAACGGATGCAAGACCCGAAAACTCGGAAGAATCCGGCGAACTCCAGCACATGCATCAAGCCAGTATCTGGTTGTGGGGACTGGTAGGAGCACCGGTTTTGATACTTGTTGCAACCTCACTGATCAGCGGCAGCCAGCTGCGCAACCATTGGGGGGTGCAAGTTTTTCAGTTTTTGCCGCTATGGGTAGCCTGGCACTACAGGCGGGTCGCTGCATTAAAACTCACCATCCTGATTCCCATTGCCATCGCCATTCATGCCGTTGGTTTTACTTACTATGCAATCAAGCAAAGCGACCCCGACGCTGTTCAGGCCGAGCGCCGTGCTGATTCTGCCTATCCGGCCCGTGAAATGGCCAATGCAGCGCTTGCACATTGGAAGCTGCAAACTTCTTGCCCCCTTAAGATAATTGCAGGCGACTTTGAAGCCGGACTTGCCTCAGCTTTCATGAATGAGTTTCCATTGGTGTACAGCGGACCAGAAGCCACACCGTGGGTCAAGCCTGAGCAGATTCGCCAGAACGGTATGTTGTATCTGGTCGACATGAACTCGTCGCTGCCATCTGATGCGACAGCCATCAAAAAATGGTTTTTGAATCCGGCTAAAGCTGGCAACGGAAAATACGTTCAGTTCGCCGCAAAGTTGCCGGCAAGCCCCTGCAACGGACGGTTGCCGACAGTTCCCTGAATTTGAGTCAGTAGACTTTTACCGACAGAAAAAACATATTTTTCTGACATGGCAGGTGATCGGCGGGACGCATGATCAGTTTCAACAAAAAGGAACTCAACATGTCTATTTCCCTCATCCTGCTGATCGTTTTAATTTTGATTCTGGTGGGCGCCTTGCCGACTTGGGGTCATAGCCGCAGCTGGGGCTATGGGCCAAGCGGTGGCATTGGTCTGGTGGTGGTTATTTTGATCGTCCTGTTGCTGATGGGGCGAATCTGAAGACGACTGGCAACAATTGTTCATGGTCAATTGTTTAGTTGTTGCCAGACCTTTTAGTTTCTGCATAACAAGCCTTCGGCAATGGTTAGCCTTCACTGAAAAGTTTGACATCAACCATTGAGTTGCTGCCAGACTTTTTCTAGCCGTTTGATGCTGACAGGTTGCGGCGTACGCAGCTCCTGTGCAAAAAAGCTGACTCGCAACTCCTCAAGCAACCAGCGAAATTCCTGCATCCGCGCATCGCTAGCGCCCTTGCGATCTGCTACCAGGCGCCAGTAGCGCTGCTCTTGAGGTTTGAGTTCCAGCAAACGTGCTGCATCCCGGGCAGGGTCAGATCGCCACTTGTCCAGCCGGGCTGTGATGGCTTTCAGGTAGCGCGGGAAGTGCTGCAGCTGCGCGTAGGGCGTCATGGTTAAAAACTTTTTGGGCACCAAGCGCTGCAGTTGTTGGGCGGCGTCGCTTGAAGCATCGACTGCGTTTTTAGTGTCTTTGATCTTGCGTTGGGCGGCGGTAAATTCCAGCAAAATGCCGGCTGCCATGCATGCGATTTCGGTGGCAATCAGCGTAAGGCGCCCTCGGCCTTCATCGAGCCGTTTTTTAAACTCGGCCTCGCAAGTGGGTAGCGGATCCAGCAAAAAGCATCTGCTCAAAGCGACTTCAAGAATCTGAGCACGCAACTCTTCCAGCGTACCGCCGCCAGAGTTGTCTGCCGCGCGGCCGACGAGCATGTAGGCGGTGGCCATTTTTTGCAAGTCAGGCAAGTTTTTTTCCAGATACTTGATGGCGTCTTTGATTTGCAAGGCGAAGAGGCGGCTCAAACCTGCGCGGTGCTTGGCGTTGGCCAGCTCGGGCTCGTCAAACACCTCAATCGTCACCGCATCGCCCAGGTCAATCAGCGCGGGGAAACCGATCAGCGTTTGAGCCCCTTTGGTGATTTCCATCAGCTCGGGCAACTCGCCAAATGTCCAGGTCGTGTAACGCTCAGGTATTTTAATTGCTACTTTTTCAGGAGCTGCTTGCGCAATATTTAATTGGTCTAGAGGCCTATTTGACTCTGAAATGAGCGATTTTTTGACCCCCGCAGGTACTTTGGCCAGGTTTTTGAGCCCCGCCAATGCCTGGAATGCACCGCGCGCCTGCACACCCAAGTCGCCCTTGAGCCCGGCAAGGCTGCGGCCTGTGCCCAGCTGCCGACCATGCTCGTCGACCACCCGAAAGTTCATGAACAAATGCGGCGGCAACATGTCGAGTTTCAAGTCACCGCGCTTGACATCCACCGCTGTTGCATCGCGAACCAGCTTGAGCACTGCATCCGTCAACGACCCCGTGCCAAATAATTCCGGCTGATTGAGCTGCTCGGTCATGCGCGCTGCGGTGTCAGGCAGCGGCACCAGCCGCGAGCGTGGGCGTTGGTGCAAGGTTTTGATCAGCGCCTGCACCTTGTCTTTGAGCATGCCAGGCACCAGCCATTCGCAGCGGTCTTCATTGACCTGGTTCAAAGCAAACAGCGGCACATCGACCGTCACGCCGTCTTTGGCGTCACCGGGCTCATGCAGGTAGGTCGCAGTGCAATCGACACCACCCAACCGCACAATCTTCGGGAAAGCCTGGGTGGTGATGCCAGCGGCCTCGTGGCGCATCAGCTCTTCTTGGGTGAGCAGCAGCAACTTGGGTTGCTTTTTAACTTCTTCCCTATACCAAGCCTCGCAGCTCGCGCCACTACACACATCCGCTGGCACCTGCTGGTCGTAAAAGGCGTAAATCAGTTCTTCATCAACCAACACGTCTTGCCTGCGCGCCTTGTGCTCCAGGTCTTGCACTTTGGCGATCAGCTTTTCATTGGCCTTTAAAAATGTGAGTGGTGTGTCCCAGTTGCCAGCTACCAAGGCTTCACGAATGAACACTTCCCGCGCAGCCACCGGGTCAACCCGGCCAAAGTTAACCCGCCTGCCGTTGTAGACCACCAAGCCGTAAAGGGTGGCGCGCTCCAGCGCAGTGACCTGTGCGGCTTTTTTCTCCCAGTGCGGGTCGAGCAACTGTTTCTTTAAAAGATGCCCGGCGACTTGCTCTATCCACTGCGGCTCAATGTTGGCAATGCCCCGGCCAAACAGGCGCGTGGTTTCCACCAGTTCGGCGGCCACAATCCAGCGGCCCGGTTTTTTACTCAGCTTGGCGCCGGGGTGGCGGTAAAACTTGATGCCGCGTGCGCCCAGGTACCAGTCGTCCTCATCGCTTTTTTGACCCAGGTTGCCCAGCAGGCCGCACAGCATCGACTGGTGCAGTTGCTCGTAGCTGGCGGGCTTTTTGTTCAGCTCCCAGCCTTGTTCGCCAATGGTGCCCATCAATTGCGAATGAATGTCGCGCCATTCGCGGACCCGTCGCATATTGATGAAGTTCTCTCTCAGCAGGTTTTCGTGCTGCCTATTTGTAAGCTTATGCACTGCATCGTGCCCACCGCGCGAATCACCCAGCCACTTCCATAACTTCAAATACCCGACAAACTCGCTTTTCTCATCGTCAAACTTGGCATGCGCCTGGTCAGCCTGGGCTTGCTTGTCCATCGGGCGGTCGCGTACGTCCTGCACACTCAGGGCGCTGGCGATCACCAGCACTTCGTCCAGCGCGCCGCGCGATTTGGCTTCCAGAATCATGCGGCCCACGCGCGGGTCCAGCGGCAGCTTGGCCAGCGTGTCGCCGACGGGTGTGAGTTCGTTGTCGTCATCCACCGCGCCCAGCTCGGCCAGCAGCTGGTAGCCATCCGTCATGGCGCGGCGCTGCGGCGGTTCAATGAAGGCGAAGTCTTCAATCGCGCCAAGGTGCAGCGCCTTCATCCGCAGAATCACGGCGGCCAATGAGCTGCGTAAAATTTCAGGGTCGGTAAAGCGCTGGCGACCCGCAAAGTCTTGCGCGTCGTACAGCCGTATGCAAATGCCGTCAGCCACCCGGCCACATCGCCCGGCGCGTTGATTGGCGGCCGCTTGACTGATGGGCTCGACCATCAGCTGCTCCACCTTGCTTCTAAAACTATAGCGTTTGACGCGCGCAGTGCCTGCGTCAATCACGTATCTGATACCCGGTACGGTCAACGACGTTTCAGCCACGTTGGTGGCCAGCACAATGCGGCGGTTGTTGTGGTTGGCAAAAATCTGGTCTTGCTCGGTTGGGCTCAGGCGGGCGAACAGCGGCAGCACATCGGCGTTGCGGTTCAAAGGCTGGTGCGCCAGGTGTTTGCGCAGGTGGTCAGTGGCTTCACGAATCTCGCGTTCACCCGGCAAGAAAACCAGAATGTCACCCGCGTTGTGCGGGCTGAGCCACAGCTCGTCCACCGCATCGGCAATCGCGTCGTTCAAGTCGTAATCGCGTGACTCCTCAAATGGCCTGTATCTTTGTTCAACAGGAAACATGCGCCCCGACACCATGATCACAGGTGCTGGCCCTTTGGAGGAAGCAAAATATTCCGCAAACCGGTTCGCATCAATCGTCGCCGACGTGATGATGACTTTTAAATCTGGTCGGCGCGGCAGCAGTTGCCTCAAATAACCCAGCAAAAAGTCAATATTCAAGCTGCGCTCATGGGCCTCGTCAATGATGATGGTGTCGTACGCATTGAGCAGCGGGTCGGTTTGCGTTTCGGCCAGCAAAATACCGTCGGTCATCAGCTTGACGGACGCATCCCGGCTCAAGCGGTCCTGAAACCGCACCTTGAAACCCACCACATCACCCAACGGGGTTTTCAGCTCTTCAGCAATTCGCCTGGCTACGCTGGATGCGGCGATGCGCCTGGGCTGGGTATGGCCAATCAGTTTGGCACGCTGGCCTGCAGGATAGTTGAGTTTGCCCCGTCCCATGCCCAGCAAAATTTTGGGCAACTGCGTGGTTTTGCCAGACCCGGTCTCGCCGCAAACAATCACCACCTGGTGCGCGGCAATTGCGGCGGTTATTTCGTCACGCTTGCCGGATACCGGCAGCGATTCAGGAAAGTCAATTTTCAACAAGGGCGGTGTTTCAGTCGACAAGGAGTAGCGCTCAAAGCTTTGTATTATCAACGCCGTCCTGCTATAACGCTCTATAGCAGCCGGGTGTCAGGCAGCTCGACCGTCTCTCCGCTCGAATGGTCAAACCAGGCTATCCGGCTGGCATAGCTGATGGCCGTGCGTGACATGCGGTACGCCATTGAAATGGCGTCTGAGCCGCGCGCCTCGGGATTGGACACCATCAATATCCCCATGCCCATTTCTGCAGCCCAGACCGTGCCTGCTGTTTCGAGCTCGCGGCTGGTGTTGAGCGACACAGGCCTGCGCATGCGCGCCAGCACGGCTCGGGCCAGATCAATCAGGCTGGCGCTATCAGTGCAATGCGGCATGACCAGTACAAATCCCTCATTACCCAGCCGCCCCATTTCGACATGGGCAGGCACGGTGCGGCGAAGACGATTAGCGCAAATAAACAACGCGTGATTCACCGCATGGCTGCCGTACAGCTGTTCCAGCGTATAGAGGTTGGCAATCGTCAGCGCTACGATACCCAGCGGTTGTGGCTTGTCCCGAAAACTTTTGAAGACGGAACCGACCATATGGCCGGTTTCCAGATGCGACCGCATGCGGGTGACTGGGTCATAACTCGGGCCATAGGCCATGAGCTTGTGCTGCTCAATCAGGTAGGCATAGCGCGACCACAACACCGCCGCCATAGTGGCCATGTAGAGCGTGGAGGCCAATGCGCTGACGGCATGCAGTAGCCAGACGCTGCTGGTATTGGTATTGCTATTGCTGCTGTAACGGTCAAGTGCAATGGCACTCAAACCCACCAGCGCCACCAGCATGCAGCAGATGGCAAACACCACGGCCCATGCCAGACGGTCGCCGTTTGATGCTTTTTTAACCGCTGCACCTAAAGCAACCAGTCCCAGCAAACAGGCTACGGCGGTGCTGGTTATTAAAAGTATCGGGGCTGGCGGCAACCAACCCAGCAGCAGCACGACCAACACCACCCCACACAATGCGATGGCGGCGCGCTGGCGCGCAAGCACAGACTTCAAAAAACCAAGTATGGCAAACAGCAGATAAGTCAGCAATGCCGACACAGCCAATGTCACCACGGCTAGAAACACCGCCTGCGTCGGCACATCTGCAACAGGCAAGCCGCTTAAAAATGCAACGACATACAAAGCCGAGGCCACAGCCGACATGGCGGCGTTCAGCGCAATACGATGCAAAGAGCGAGCATACGCAAATGCCGAGCCAGTCAAGATGACCGCCACGACACCAAAAAAACAGCCCCACAGGCCAATCGCGAATTTATCCACAACTGTAGTATGCAGCCACCATGCGGCAAGCTTTAAAACAGGCAGCTCAACCGTTTCAGCGCTTGAGTAAACACTGCATCACCAAATGACATGCGCCGGGAGGCCACATACAGCGTGGCGGACACGGCCGTCACCATCTACACTGCCAGTAGCGCTTGGTCCCGGTTCAAGGCAATCCAAGCAAATTAACCTTATAGTGCAGAATTTTTTCCTCGTAAAACCCTCATGCAAACGCGCTAACACTCTACGGAAACTTGAGCAATTCAATCTGCAAAGCCAAGGCGCTGGCAGACCCACTCCCAGCGCTCGAACGTGCACTGAAAATAGGCAGCGGACAAGCTGCGTCGACTCTTGCCGATCGTTATTACGATATGGCCGAAGCGAACAAATCAAACAGGACGACTGAGGAGTACAACAAGATGATAAAAAAATAGTGGAATATCGCAAAATGGCTGTGAACATTCAAGAAGAAAGAGCGGATGTGAGGACCTATGGGCGCAAAGCTGACAAGTTTGCTGTTTATAGCCTTGCGAACATTGTGTCGTTGACAGGTTCGAGTTTGGTTGGTGCTGGCGCTATGGAATATATTTACAAATGTATCGGGCTGGAATATGAGCCCTGCATGAAGTACACATTCCCTTAAAAGTGAAGGCGAGCCTGATTTGCACCGTGCTTTTTACCGTCTTGTCGGCTTGCCAGAAAACACCCACCGACCCGGGTGAAGTGACTCGAGCGCTCCACTTGGCAGCAATAGACACGGTACGCAAGCATCTGCGGGACGGGCAGCAAGGGCGGTTCAGAAACCTGACAACCTACAACCACCAAGGCGTGGCCGTACTGTGTGCTGAGGTTGACGCAACAAATGGTATCGGCACCTCATCAAGCTTTGTTTCGTTCATTTATTACGGCGACACCGGGCGGTATCTCATACAGCACCCCGTCTTCCCGCGCGAGTTTGAAGGATACCGAGCAACTTGCGCCGATGCGCCAGGCAAGAACCCTTTTGCGCGCCCTCGATAACGTCGCCAGAACTGGTTGAACTAAAAGCGTACCTGGCGGTGCGCGCCAAAGGCCTGCTGCTCGAAACGCCAGGTGTGGGGCCTTAAAGTATCCGCTATATTTTCAGGAGCTGCTCGCGCCCTTATTTATTGGGCTACAAGCCTGTTGAGCTGGTAAAAGTCGGTCAATTTAGCCTCTTTTTGTGTGCCAGTCTGCTCGGGTGATTTCGTCAACGACATTTTGCAAAGGACGCATCGACTCAGGTCATCAGCTTTGGCATGTTGGCCATCGCCGCCATGGCGTTACTGCGCAGCCGGGCCAATATGGCTTGCTTGTCGGCATCAAGCTTGTCCACCTCCGCCACCATCTTGCCAAACCCGTCCAGCCGCGATTCACGCATCCATTGGCGCAGGGCTTTGTCTTGTGACCAGGCAAACTGGTTCATCATGCTGACCTGCGTGGCACGTGCATACCCTGCCAGGTTTTGTGGAAACGGCACAGGCGTACATAACTGGTTTTTATGCGAATCGTCAGGGCCGTGCACTTCAACAAAAGCAGTCAGCGCGGCGCTCTGAACGATCAGGGGTGCGCGCAGTAATTGCAGGGCAATGCGGCCCGGTTGAAACACTTTCTGGTTAGCGCGGTGCTCAACCGCCGACGCTGTGCAGTCGATGTACAAAGTGCCAGGCGTCATCGCCACACGACCTTCAGCCATCACCAGCGCATCAAGCTCAATCGCTTGCACGCGGCCTTGGCGAATCACGTGGGTGATACTGCGCAGCAATTCCACCTCGCCCGTGGATACAGTTGCGTAATGAAACATGGTGGGCATGCGGCTGGTGTCAATGCGCAGCATTTGGCCTGTGCGTTCCATCCGCATAAAAGCGTCGTCTATTGACGTTGCCTCGGCAAAAGCGGCCAGCTTGTCTGCCTCACCGCCCATGCTGTGATTGAAAAACTCCACGCCCGGCTGAGTTTGCAGGCGATTAAGCAGCCACGAGTCACGCGGCACCACCCAACTAATTGCAGCAGGTGCTGCGCCGTTGCGCAGCAGCCAAATGACGGCATCCATCGCGGTTTTACCCGCGCCCAGAATGCAAAACTGCTGGGGGATAGCTTCGCCATTGCGCTGCATCCACAGCTGCAGCAAGGCATTGGGCGTGACCAGCCGCACGCCATCAGCCACAGTAAATTTAGGCGTGTGGGTGGCTGGCACGCTGGGTGAGAAAAAAGTCGCATCGACCGTTTTTTTGCGAACCGTCACGCTGGTGTGTGCGCCGGACAAGAGAGAGACGATTTGCCCGCCTCCCGCGTTATTGATCATGTAGTTGCTCATCGGGTGGTAGCTCACACGGCCGCTAGGCAGCAGCCTGTGCTGCATCACTTTGTCGTAATAGGTGTTGATTTCGGCACCGCTGGCCAACTCGTACATGCCCGCGTTT
>Ga0123336_10002232_pt1 | contig 16985 bp, 12 predicted proteins | sample SSSSmetaG_FD_96466 | JGI IMG/M metagenome (GOLD analysis project Ga0123336, IMG submission 96466) | Glacier valley bacterial and archeal communities from Borup Fiord, Nunavut, Canada, to study Microbial Dark Matter (Phase II) - ​SSSS metaG | ecosystem: Environmental > Aquatic > Freshwater > Ice... | reverse complement strand
GTGCGAAACCAACCACGACTACGCCCGCGAAGTACACCTGGTGGACCAGCTGGCCGCCGGCACCGTGGACGGCCTGCTGCTGTGCGTGGGTAACAACACCCGCGACTACGCCCACCTCACCCGCCTGCGGCACAACGGCATGCCCTTCGTGCTGTTCGACAAAGACATCAGCCGCCCCGACGCGCCCCGCGTGGTGGTGGATGACTTCACTGGTGCCTTTAATGCGGTCGAACACCTCGTGGAGCAAGGCTACCGGCACATCGCGCACGTGCAGGACAACTTGGTGAGCCACGCCTCGCAAAAGCGTCTGAAGGGCTATTACTCGGCTCTCAAAAAGCACGGCCTGCCCAAAGACCCCGCCTTGGTGGTGCAGGTCGACGAGGTGTCCATCGCTAACGGCCGCTACGTCACCGAGCGCCTACTCAAAACCCACCCGCGCGTCGACGCGGTGTTTGCCATCACCGACGAGCTGGCCATCGGCGTGCTGCAAGCAGCCGAGTGCCTCGGACTGCGCGTGCCCCTGGAGCTGGGTGTCGTGGGCTTCAGCAATTGGCAAATTGGCGAAGTTGTGCGCCCCACTCTCACCACCGTGTCCCAACCGGGTGCCGAACTCGGCCTCACGGCCACGCGCCTGCTGCTGCAATGCGTGGAGCAGCCGGGACGCTTTGGCGACGATTTTCCCACCAAAATATTGAAAACCAAGCTAATAATCCGGGATTCTTCGCGACGCCTGCCGCCTACTGATTGACGCGGGGCCGGGCCTATCCTGCCTGACCGGCCGCCGCGTAGAGCCGGTCCATCACGTTTTGTAGCTGGGCGCCCTCCGTGGCCGTGCGGATGGTCGAGGGCCGGCCGTCACAAGCGCCCAAGAAAGCCACCGTGTTGGCCAGCTGCCGGTCGGCAGGCGGCAGGAACGGGAACTGAAAGTCGGCCAGCTCGCCGGCCACTTCCGCGTGCAAGACCAGCGGGAAAAGGGTGGCGTCGAAGCCCGAAGGGTTTGGCCGTGATTGCTGCGTGTTCCGGGCCCGACTCGGGCGCCCGCTGTTGGTGTTCAGCACGGGGCTGTAGCGGCTTGACACGTCCCGCACCGCGTAGTCGCGGCCGGCGGTCGCGCTGCTGAGTCGGAGCTGGTTGCCGGCGATGGTGACACTGCCGGGACCGCTGGTTTCCACCTCCGTCCAGCCTTTGCCTACGGTCGGGCTGTTGGCGCGGTTGAAGTCGTCGAGTAGTGCGAGGCCCTGGCCGTAAGCATGGTGCCAGTCGAAGCCGATTAGCAGCCAAATGACCAATACGCGGGAAAAGAACGGTATGTGTAGCGGAGCCGGGAAGAGTCTGTAGAGGTCGGGCACCGAGATTCACTCCAATCGGGCGGCATGTTATTATTTACCAAACAAATGCCCAAAACCAGGCGAAATGAAGGCGTTCTCACATTAAAGTAATCGTCTGCCAGTCAAAAGATTAGTTTTAATCTAGAGATAGTTGATTTATGTTAATCGGCCGAGAACTGCATCTTGTGGATAGCCGCTATCCCACGTTTCATTTCTAAAAGATGTTATCTTTAACAACTTTTAGAAATGAACTACTTAGCTGTCCGTTCCCACTTCGCTGCTCAAGGCCTCGTCTCCAGCTATGAGTTGCGCCAGGCCTTCCCCGACTTCGATAAGCGCCGCTTGGTCGAGTGGCAAGCCCGTGGCTACCTCCAGCGCATCGTCAACCGCTGGTATCGCTTCACTGAAACGCCCGTGGATGAGCCCCTGCTGTGGTTCACCGCTAACCGCATCTACCAGCCTGCTTATCTGTCTCTGGAAACGGCCCTCTCCTACCACGGCCTCATTCCCGAAGGCGTGTACACGCTCACTTCCGTGAGCCCGCGCAAAACCCAGGAGTACCACACGCCCATCGGCACGTTCCGCTACCAGCACCTGCCGCGCCTGTACTTCGGCTACGAAGTGCTGCGGCCCGTCGGCAACCGGCCCGTGCTCATGGCCGACCTTGAAAAGACCCTGCTCGACTATTGCTACCTGCACCCGGAGTTGCGCACCGCTGACGACTTCGCCGGCCTGCGTCTTAACACTGACGTGCTGCAAGCCAAGCTCAACCCCGCCCGCCTCGCCGACTACCAAACCCTGTTCGCCCACCAGCGCCTCAATCAACGCATTCAGACCCTGCTTTCCCTTCTACCAGCTCATGCTTAGCCTCGCCCAGATTCAGGCCCAATATCCGGCCGCGCTCCAACCGTTCAGCCGCTTCATCCTGCGCGAGTACCTCCAGCACAAGTTGCTCCAGCTTATCTACGACAGCCCGCTGGCCAACCGTTTCTTCTTCCTCGGCGGTACCTGTCTGCGCATCGTACACGGCAACAGCCGCTTTTCCGAAGACCTCGATTTCGATAACACCGGCGTTACTGCCGCCGAGTTCGGCGAATTGGCCGCCATCGTCGTCCGCGGCCTGGAGCTGGAAGGCTACGAAGTCGAGATGAGGCTCGTGCTCAAAGATGCTTACCACTGCCACGTTCGTTTTCCCGAGTTGCTGTTCAAAACGGGGCTGAGTGGTCACCGCGAGGAGCGCATCCTTATCCAGCTCGACACCGAGCCCCAGCATTTTGCCTTCGAGCCGGTCCCCTACCTGCTCAACCGCTTCGACATTTTCACTCAAATTCAGACCACACCCCCCGACCTGTTGTTGGCCCAGAAGTTCTACGCCATTCTTAACCGCGTCCGCAACAAAGGCCGCGACTTCTACGATGCCGTATTTCTGCTCGGCCGCCGAGTCCGGCCCAACTACGCCTATCTCGCCCAAAAGCGCGGCATAGAACCCCCCGCCGACCTCAAAGCCCAGTTGCTGGCCCACTGCCAAACTCTTAACATGCAGGCCATGGCCGACGACGTGCGTCCCTTCCTTTTCAACCCTCGCGAGGACCGTCTGGTCATCCTGTTCCCCGAATATATTCAGCAGGTACTAAGCTGAGTAAGCTTCACATTATTTTTTGTGTTACCTATGTTATGCGTATTATCGTATTTAAGGGAAAGTTTTCGAGAAGCTCCCTGGTGAACGTTGTTTTGTACCTCTTAGGTGAATTGACCAGGAAAATTGGTACACACTCACGCACGGAACTTAGACAGATTATTAAGCAATTGCACTTAGAATTTGTGTACCTGTTTTCTTGGTCAATTCACTTAGGTGCTAAGCAATCGCGGTTTGGGAGTCTGAAGCAGTCGTTCTTTAGCATCTTCTGTAAAGTCGCATTGGGTAGGCTCAGTGGGTAAAGTCGTTGGCTGGTGAGGCATATGAACCTTACGGGATGATTGGTCTTTTCATCAAGACACTGCATGTACCAGTCGATTTTGCTGGGTGCTTAACTTAATCAACTCAGCATTAGTCCGGCTGTTGCCGACGGCCCCGTTGGATACGCTCTCGCCGGAGCTGCTCCAGCTCGCGGGTCTGAGCCGGTCGGGGGGGCCGGTTTCGTTGTGGCAAAGAGCAAGTCAAGGGCTTCTTGTAAGGCTTGCTTTTGCGAGTAAGTGTAATCGCCCTGAGACCGACGAGCATGCACGAAATCCCGCAGTTGCTCCAAATGCCCCCGGCTCAGTACAAAAGTCTGCCTCACTTTCTCTGCTTCTACGTCAAGTGAAGCGTCATTAGACTCTATCGGAGTGTTTCTAGTATTACCTGGATGAGAATCATTACTCACCTTACCTTTATTATTAGGTCACTATAGTTGCTGTTATTACCCCTATCAGAAGTATTCTTAATGTTCCTTGAGTTACGCGGGGAGGGCGTTCTTCCAACCGCTGGCTGTAACCATCGCGTTATACTGCACCACCAAAGGGTTAGCGCTAAGAAAGACAAGAAGTTGCATATAGCCGGCGGGAGAGGATGAACAGGCCAAAGATAAGAAAAACCGCCTATTTCCCCACAATCTTTTTCAACTGTGGGGATATGTGCTTGCAATAAATTGTTTATCAATACGTTATGAGGACCGTAAACTAGTATAAACTATACAAAAAAAGGAAACTGCTAGTTTACTTTAGCAGTTTCCTTTTTTTTGTTAGCTAGTTGGTCAGTTAACAGTTGTCCATCAAAGGGAACTTGCGTCAAGTAAGAAACCGGGGGGCGACCCCATTTTTGTGGGGGAATGCGCTTCGCTTGCTGAAGAACATGTGATTCTAGCATTTGAAGGGGTTTTTATAAGTACTAAACTCAAGGAGGTCGTTGTTCATGCCCCCACAAAAATGGGGTCATTGGGCTTAAATCGGAGTTGGGTTGGACTCAGAAAGTCTCTATGTATCATAATTTGGTTGCTTTAACTTGATAGTCAGCTATTTACGACCTAAAAGACAGGACTGAGCTATAGTGACCCCATTTTTGTGGGGGTATGTATTGTTTGGTCTGAAAATGGGTCTGGTGAATCCCAGCGTTGTTGTATCTGGTCGGATGTGGGCATATCCCCACAAAAATAGGGTCATTCCTCCGGCTAAGGTTGCGGCAAGTGAGTTTCGGCAGGCACTATATCCAGTCACCAAATGGGTGACTCAGTAAAGTGGTATGCAGTGACCCGATGAACTGCTCTGGTAACTGAAACGGGTGCAACCTGCTAAAAATATATTAATACTATACTTTTTTTACATGGTCTTGAAGTCGTTGTTCCGCTGCTGGAGTCTCAACAGTGACTCATGATTTTTTTACATCTTGAATGGGGATTTTTTTAGCAGAAGAGTAATATTTGGTCATTGTATAATTGGCCTTGGTTAAAAGTTTGGTACAGATGTTACATGCCGGGCCTTTACATCCACGCCTGGGTACTAGAAAAGCCGTCAGAAGCAGCCACTGGGTACTTTAGTAACGAACACGGGTTTCGAACACCGAATTTTGCCGGGCTAAAAACTGGCAGGGGAAGGGGGTAACGGGTACCCAACAACGCCTGTTTTTGTGCTTTATGCTTGCTTATCAGCTCTCTAGGCAAAGTGATGTGTCCGTGCCAAACTTTTAACCAAAGCCAACGATTGAGAGCAAGTCCCGGACTTATTTTTTATCGGCCGGGTGCTGCTCAAAAAAGCCTACCTGACGCAAGAAGGCAACTTGGTCAAAATACGTTGATTCGGTCGTGATTTTGCCATTTTTCACCGTGAAAACCGCGCAGTTTTGCAGAGTGTATGTTTTGCCGGTCATGTAATCGGGCTCGCCGTTCTCGGGCTTGGTCATAGTGCCGGTCGAGCGGTATTCCACCGTCACGGCCTGGGGGGCCACCACTACATTGGTGACGGTGTAACGCAAATCCGGCGACGTGGCGAAGTAGCGCCCGTAGGCCGCCTGCACGGCGGCCCCGCCTGTATGCACGCCTTCCCAACTGGGCGAGCGCACGGCCGCGTCCGCCGCGTACTGCCTGGCCAGCCCGTTGAGGTCGTGGCGGTTGAGCAGGTCGAAATGCGCCCGTACCACCGCTTCTGGCGCGAGCAGTGCTTGTTGCGCCGCCGCCTGCCGTCCCGGCACAAGGACCAGCACCACAACTATAAAAAATGGGCAGAACTTCCAGGTAAAACGCATGGCCGTAGGTGCAGTAGTGAAGCAACGAATGTACAAAAAAGCCTCGTCGGCAGCGGTGGCTGGTCGGACGTTAGCCCGATGCCGTGGAGGTTAGCGCTACGGCTTGACCCTGGGGGCACTCACCAGAGAATAGGAAGCCGCTGAAAACAAATCAACTACAAGTTCAAATGCGGCTTTCGGACCAAACTTTTAACCAAGACCGTTATCCCGAAGCACGGGGTATTAATTTGCGGCTGCATTAGGTGAAAATACTGCTTCCTTTCCCACAGTTTCCCCTCCGCATCATCCTACCATCACCTTATTCGGTTCGCACGCACGGGGTGCTTGGCCTGGTGGCAGCGGTTGTTATCGGCGGCCTCCTGCGGCTGGTGGTCGGACTGGAGCCGGTGGGCTGGCTGGCGTGGCTGGTACCAGGACTGCTGTTGGGGCTGGCGCTGCGTATAAAAGGCCGCAACCCGCGCCCGCTGGTCGCGCTGGCGGCCGCGGTGGGCACCAGCGTCAATTTTCCCTATTATGGCGTGGTCATGCCGGGGCTGGCGGCGGTGGCGGTCGTAGCCGCCCAGACGATGCTGTGGGTGTTCCTGATTGCAGCCACCCGGCGCTTGGTCGTGCGCTACCAAGCCGGGTGGACGGTGCTTGTGTACCCGGTGCTGTGGGTGGCAGTCGATACGCTGATGGCCGCGCTGCTGCCCGATGGCAACTGGGCCAGTCTGGCCTATTCGCAGGCAGATTGCCTGCCCCTGTTGCAGGTAACTGCCCTGTTGGGCGTGCCGGGCCTGCTGTTTCTGCTCACGCTCGGGTCCTCGGCGCTGGCGTTGGCGCTGGCCTATGGCACCCGGCTGCGCGGGGCCTGGTGGGCGTACGGGGCAACGGCCGCGTTGGTGGTGGCCGCGCTGGGCTACGGCGAACGGCGGCTGCAACGCCCCGTGGCGGGGCCGGAGGTGACGTTTGGCTTGGCGGCTATCGACGATGCCATCGGCCCGCACGCTTCGGCAGCTTACACGGCGGGCATCCTGCACCAATACGAAGCGCACGTAGCCACCTTGGCCGCACAGGGGGCCCGGGTAGTGGTGCTGCCCGAAAAAATCGGGGGACTGCTCACGCCCGCGCAGGCGCAGCGGTGGCAGCGGCAGTTCAGCGGCTGGGCCGCCCACTACCGGGTGTGGCTGGAGGCGGGTGTCGGGGTCGATACCGGCCAACAGCGCCTCAACCTGGAGTGGCTGTTTACGCCAGCCGGCACCCTAACGACCCCGTACCAAAAACACTACCTGGCCCCGCCCGAGCGGGAATTCGCGCCGGGGAAAGCGTACGCCATCCATTCCATTGCGGGGCAGTCCTACGGCTTGGCCATTTGCAAAGACATGCACTTTGCCGCGCTGGGCCGGGCCTACGGTGCCCGGCAGGTAAGCGCCATGCTGGTGCCCGCCTGGGACTTTTACGTCGATAGGTGGATGGAAGCCCGCATGACGACGACGCGGGGAGTAGAAAATGGCTACACGGTCGTGCGGGCCTCCCGCGAGGGGCTGCTGACGGTGAGCGATGCCTACGGCCACATCCTCGCCGAACAACCCAGCCGCCCGCTTCCTGGCCAGCAACTGCTGGTCAGGGTCCCCATAGCCGCCCCGGTGCCTACGCTCTACACCCGCATCGGCGACGTGCTGGGCTGGCTGTGCGTAGCGGTTAGCGCGGTTTTGTTGGCAATTGGCCGCCGGTCACCGGGGAAGCAGCTGACAGCTACACGCGCAGAGGAACCCAAGAGAAGAGACAACAAGGCTCCGGCAGCGAAATAATTCAGGAGATGCCCTCCCGTCGGTGTGGGAAAGGATAGCCTATTCTACATCTTGGCCTTGGTTAAAAGTTTGGTCCAAACGTTAAACGAGCTGCTGGGTACCGGCGGCGTGCTTGCCTGCGAAGCTGACGGAGGGTTCTTATGAAGCACCAGTAGGCCCAGAAAGGCATCCCTATTGAGCCGGCCTCTGCTACCCCCTGGGTTTACCGGCTGAGAGAGCTTATTTCCTCCCCCCGTCCGCTTGCCCCACTGGCAGCAGGCGGCGGCCCCCGTTGTGCGCCTGCCTACCTGTCTAGCTCAGAGAAGACCAACGCCTCGCGAACAGCGAAGCTTTTTACCTTTGTAAGCAAGTTTTTAACCTTTATGGCTGAGCAGATGAAGAAAATTGGGTTAGTCGGCGGGATTAGCTGGGTGTCCACGCTGGACTATTACAGGCTTATCAACGAAGACGTTAATCGCCGATTGGGCGGGCTGCACTTTGCCGAATGCCTGCTCTACTCCCTCAACTTTGCCGACGTGCAGGCCGTAACCTGGGAAAATGCCTACGGGCTGCTGTGGGAGGCATGTGCCAGCCTGAAACGGGGCAACGCCGAAGCCATCGCGCTGTGCGCGAATACGGCTCATTTGTTTGCCGACCGGCTGGAAGCGGAGTTGCACCTGCCGTTCGTGCACATCGCAACGGAAACGGCCAAAGTCTTACGGCACGAAGGCCACACCACGATTGGGCTGCTGGGCACAAAATTCACGATGGAAATGCCCTTCTATCGCGACCGATTGGCCACCTTCGGTATAAACATGCTGACGCCGCCAACGCAGGCCACGCGCGACTACGTGCAGTTTACCGTGAAGGAGGAATTGGGCCGAGGGCTGCTAAAGCCGGAAACAAAAGCGCGCTACGTGGCCATTGCGCAGGAACTTGTGAGCAGCGGGGCTACGGCCATCGTGCTGGGCTGTACGGAGATTCCCCTGCTGATTAGTCAAGCCGATTTTTCCGTGCCGGTGTTCGATACGGTAAAAATTCACTCGGATGCCATTGTGGACTACATGGTGTCGTAAGTTGCTTCGCTACTTCCTACAGATAGTCCAAAACGTAATTGTGTGCTGGAATTGCTTGTATCTCAGCCAGTATTTATTCCAGACCCCGGCGGCCGAGTGCCAGTCGGTGGCCGATGCCATCGCCGCCAGCTCGCCCGTGAGCTGGCAGCATATTAACCCGCACGGCGAATTCGACTTTTTCGACTAAGCCCTGAAAGACTCGCTCCGCTTCGATGTGGAAGCGCTATTCGCCTTTAACTGGGAGCCTCAAGCGGCCCCACCCGTTTAACTTTTGTGCCAAACTTTTAAAAGGCCAATAGTGTCCGGGTCGCCAGGCCGTGGCCCCTGCCGGACTCAGGGGCCTGCCCCGCGCCCGGTAGGGGCCACGACAATAATAGATAAAGGGTGACCCGCTAAAACCCTAGCTGCGGTGGGCTACCCGGCGCGCGGCTTCGCTGGGCGCGTAGCCGAATTGCCGCGAGAAGCTGGTCGAGAAGTTGGACGGGTTCGAATAGCCGACCTGGTAAGCGGCTTCGGCCACGGTAACCGCGCCGGCGGCCAGCAGCTCGTGGGCGCGGTTGAGGCGCACGAAGCGGATGAAGTCGCCGGGGGCCTGGCCGGTGAGGGCCTTGAGCTTGCGGTGGAACTGGGTGCGGCTCAGCGCCAGCTCGCGGCTCAAGCCTTCCACGCCCAGGGTTTCATCATCCAGGGCCGCTTCGACGGCCCGCCGTACCCGGTCCAGGAAAGCTTCTTCCATCGTGGGTGGGCGCGTGGGCGGGGCCGGGTCGGCGAGGCCGCGGCGGTAGGTGGCCTGTAATTGCTGGCGGCCGAGGATGAGGTTGCGCAGCTGGGCCAGCAGCTCGTCGCGCCGGAAGGGCTTGGTCAGGTAGGCATCGGCCCCGTAATCGAGGCCCTGCACCCGACTGGGCAGGTCGGCGCGGGCCGTGAGCAGCACCACCGGGATGTGGCTCGTGCGCTCGTCCTGCTTCAGCGCCCGGCACACGCCGTAGCCATCGAGGCGGGGCATCATGGCATCGCTGAGCACCAAATCCGGTAAGTGCTCGCGGGCGGCGGCCACGCCCGCCTCGCCGTGGGCGGCTTCGAGCAATTGGTAATCGGCCCCCAGCACGGCCCGCAGGTAAGCCCGCATGTCGGCATTATCCTCCACCAGCAGCACCAGCGGCGCATCGGCCGCCGGCTGGGCCACGGGCGCGTCGGCGGCGACGGTGGCCGGGGACCAGACTTCGGCGGCGGCTTCGGCGGGCGTGGACAGTTCCGGGCTGCCCGCCGGGGCGAGGGGCAGCGGCAAGCGGACGACGGCGGTGGTGCCCCGGCCCGGCTCGCTGGCGAGTTCGAGGGTGCCGCCGTGCAGCTCGACCAGCTCCTTGCTCAGGGCCAGGCCGATGCCGGAGCCTTCGTGCTCGCGGGTGGTCGAAGCATCGGCCTGGTAGAAGCGGTCGAAGACGTGCGGCAAGTGGGCCGCCGCGATGCCCCGGCCGGTGTCGCGCACCGTCAGCTCCAGACGGGCGGGGGCGGCCGCTTCGACCCAGCGCAGGCCCACGGCTACCTCGCCCGCGCTGGGCGTAAACTTAAAGGCATTTGAGAGCAGGTTGAGGATGACCTTTTCCAGCTTATCGCCATCGAACGCCACCCAGAGCGCGGGCCGGTCGGTCTCGAACGAGTAGGCGATGCCGCGCTGCTCGGCCAGCGACTCGAACGCGCCGGCCAGCCCGCGCACGAAGCCCACGGCCTCGCCCGGCGCGGGGTGGAGCAGCTGCTGGCCGGCTTCGAGGCGACTCAGGTCGAGGAGCTGGTTGATGAGGTAGAGCAGGCGCTGGGCGTTGCGCTGAATCAGCCCGGCCTGCTGGCGGGTGGCCGGGTCCTGGGTGTCGGCCAGCAGGTGCTCGGCCGGCCCCAGCATGAGCGTGAGCGGGGTGCGAAACTCGTGGGTAAGGTTGGTGAAGAAGCGCGTCTTTTCCTGGTCGAGGGTCCGCAGCTGGTCGGCCTGGGCGCTTATCTCGTCGCGCTGCGCCGCCAGGGTCTGGTTCTGCTGGCTGATTTCTTCGGTGCGGACCCCCACGGTGGCTTCGAGGCGCTCGTTCTGGGCGTTCACGAGCTGGCGGCGCTCGGTTTCGCGGGCCAGCGCCTGGGCCGAGAGCTGCTCCACCTGCCGCAGCTGCGCTTCCAGCGCCCGGCGCGTGGTGGCAAAGTCGCGGGCCAGGTACACCGACATGCACACCGGCAGCAATAAAAAGCCGAATTGCATGGTGAGAGCATGGGCCGGCGAAGAGCCGGGAGGCCAGAGGTGGAACACGTCGTACGTCGCAAACACCTGCACCAGTATAGTAGACAGCACACCCAGCGCCACCAGCCCGATGCCGGGCTGCCGCCGCCGCAAGGCGCGGACCAGCACCCGCAGCATATCAAACCACGGCAGCACAAAAATGACCAGCAACAAGGGCTGCTGGGGCCACTCCTGCGCCTGGCTGGCGGGGTGCCAGAGCCACAAGCCCACCTGCACCGCGCGCAATTCCAGCATCAGCGCCAGCCAGCGCCAGGGCAGGTAGCCCTCACACACCGAGTAGAGGAAGGCCAGCAGCAAAATGGTGTTGAGCAGGGTTCCGACCTCGAAGCCCAACTGGAGACCCATCAGCAAAGCCACGTCCATTTCCGTGGCGCGGAAATACACGAGCAGGCTGGTAGCTGTGAGCATACCCGCGTAGAGGCTGAAGTAGAGGTTGGCCCGCCGGGGCCGGTAAAACAGGAACAGGAAGAAGTGCAGCAGCGCCAGCACCCCGGTTCCCGTGATGTTTATCAGGTGCAGCGAGCGCAGGCGCATGACGCGCATCTGCTCGGCCTGTAGGCGCCCGGCCGGGGCCACGCGCAGGGAAAAGCCGCCCTGGGGCGGCGGCCACGCCCCAAAACGGGCGTAGCGCACGGCCAGCAGGTGCGGCCCGGCAGTGCGCAGCATAAATGGCAGCGCGAGGTAGCGTGGCTCCAGGCCCCGCGTTGTCTGGGCCGAGGTGCCTACGGTGCCGAAGCTGCCCAGCAACTGCCCATCAAGATAGATTTCCGAAGCTCCTTTCTGCAACATATTCAGCGCCAGCGCCTGACCCAGCAGGGCCGAGTCGAGGGTAAAGCGCAGCCGAAAGCAGCCGGTGCCGCGCCAGCCGGGCGGCTCTTGGTCCACCAGGAAATCGGGGTCGGTCAGCAGCCAGCCTTGGTCGTTGGTGGCGGGGCTGGCCCAGCCCGCCGGCTGGCCCGGCTGGTAGCGCCAGCGGACGCGGCCGTCGAGGCGCTGCGGAGCGGGTGAGCGGACCAGCGCCGCCCGCAGGGTCAGCCGGGCGCTGTCGGGCGAGGCCGCCGCGATGGTCGCCCGCCCGGGGTGGGGCGGGCGGTGGTCGTCGGCGCGCGCGGCCCGGCCGCCCAGCAGGCCGCTAACGACAACGAGCAAACCCAGCCAACGGCGCATTCGCGGGAGCAAGTAAGCCGGCTGGTTGGCCGGCATTCGGTGCCCAATATACTGCGGACAGCTTGAATGCAAGCGCGGAAGTAGCCGAAAAGGCCGCGTTCCGGGGCGGCGGGCATGGGCGAAAACGACCGGCGGCCCGGACCTTTTTCGCCCGCGCCCGCCGCCCCGAAACCGGCCCCCAAACCGGCCGCGCAACCTGCGCATACGCATTTGCAACCTGCGTAAAGACCCGTGCCAGGCGGGCTAACGCATTTGCAACGAGCGCAAATGCCCTCCGGCGCGGCGAGTCCTTCCTTTGCGGTGGTTCAAATAAGCTCACTTTCAGCTACTTGCCGACCCCATGAAAACATACCCCCTACCGCCGCGCCCGCCGCCGGCCCGGCCTGGCCCTCCGGCGGGAGCCACCCGACGAGGCCCACCCTTCCTAAGGACTGCGCCACCCATTTTCACCCTTTCATTTTTTAAAATTTACCATGAAAGCCCTCCACTTTTCCTTGTTACCCGCGCGGCGGGTTGTCGCCCTGCTCGGGAGTATCTTGTTAGTTTCCTCCTGCCATGATAAGAGCGAGCCCGCCCCGCCGGCTATGGCCGACCCCACGGCGGGGCGGGCGATGGTGCTGGCCTGGAATCAGGCCGGCACCGTGGCCGTTACGCGCCTGACCAATCCGGCCACCGGGTTTTTCGTGCTCCCCCACCTGGAGGCGCGGGCCTACGCCATCGTCGGGCTGGCGATGTACGACGCGCTGAACAACATCCAGCAGAAGAATACCCCCTACGCTTTGCAGGGGACGCTGGTGCCCGATGCCTCGCCCGATGCCGCCGTGTGCGCCGCCGCCCACGACGCGCTGGTGGCGGTGCTGCCCGCCCAGCAGATTTATGCCGACTCGCTCTACCAGGCTTTGCTGGCTAAAATCACCGTCGGCGATGCCAAGACCAAAGGCGTGGCCCTGGGTCAGGCGGCTGCGAAGGCCATCCTGGCGAAGCGGGCGAACGACGGCGCGGCCCAGGCCCAGGTGCCGATTACGATTAACAACGCGCCCGGCAGCTACCAGTACACGCCGCCTTTCGACGGGCCGCCCTTCAATGGTTACTACGCCCTGGCGGGCTACAAGGACGTGCTGCCCTTCGGCCTGACGACGGCCAACCAGTTTCGCCCCGGCCCGCCCCTGGCGCTGACCTCGGCCGACTACACCGCCGATTTCAACGACGCGAAAAGCCTGGGCGGGACCACCAGCGCCACCCGCACGGCCGACCAGGCGACCACCGCCCTGTTCTGGCTCAACAACTCGGGCTTGCAGTGGAACCGCATCGCCCGCACCGTGCTGGCGGCCCAGGACCGGGATACCTACGTCACCGTGCGCCTGCTGGCGTTGCTGCAAATGGCCGTGGCCGACACCTACGTGGCCGTGGGCGATGCCAAGTCGTTCTACATGCGCTGGCGGCCCATTACGGCCATCCGGCAGGCGGCTACCGACGGCAACCCCGACACGGCCCCCGACGCGGCCTGGATGCCCTTCGCCTTCCCCAACCCGCCCGATTCCGACTATCCGTCGGGCCACGCCACGGCCGGCGCGGCGGCGGCGGCGGTGCTGCAAGGCTTCTTCGGCACCGATGCCATCGCCTTCGCCACCACCAACAACGCCGGGACGAGCCGCAGCTACACCAGCTTCAGCCAGGCGGCGGCCGAAAATGCCCTTTCGCGGGTGTACGCCGGCTACCACTTCCGCAGCTCCACGGTCAAGGGCCAGCAGTTGGGTACGCAGTTGGGCGGCTACCTCGTGCAAACGGCGCTGAAGTAGCCGGGCGCGATAGCCAGGACACGCGGGAGCCGCCAAGAGAGCGGCGGCTCCCGCGTTTGCCAGGGCCGGAAACCGGCTTGCTCGCTCGCTTGGCCCGCGGCGAACTAAAGTCAAAATGACGCTTAAACGACCGGCAGCGCACAGTGAAACAACTGCCGGGTAATCAATTTTCTAACATTTTAATCTTCCTTCTCATGGGTTCGCAAGCAGTACAAAGTAGCTTATGGGGCCAGCGCCCGGCTGATTGGGCCAACGTGCAGGAGCTGACCAGCCGGCCCGTTTACCTGGCCGTGCTCGATTCGCTCCCCCTGGCGGCCGGCCCCCGGCTGCTCGACGTGGGCTGCGGCTCGGGCCATTTCGGCCAGTTGGCGCACGAGCGCGGGGCGCGGGTAACGGGCCTCGATGCCACGCCGGCTTTCGTGGAGGCCGCCCGCCGCCGGGTGCCGGCCGGGCACTTCGGGGTGGGCGATATGGAAGCGCTTCCCTTCCCGGACGAAGCCTTCGACGTGGTGTGCGGGTTCAACTCGTTTCAGTACGCGGCCGACGGGCGGGCGGCGCTGCGCGAGGCCCGGCGCGTCCTGACCGGGACGGGCCAACTGGTGATTGCCATCTGGGGCAACCCCGAGGACTGTGAGGCCGCCACGTACCTACGCGCCGTGGGCAGCCTCTTGCCACCGCCCCCGCCCGGGGCACCCGGCCCGTTCGCGCTCTCGCAAAACGGGCTGCTCGAAACGATGCTGCGCGACGCGGACCTGGCCGTCGTGCGCGTCGCCGACCTGCCCTGCCCCTGGCACTACCCCAATGCCGAGGAGGCTCTGCGGGGACTGCTTTCGGCCGGCCCCGCCGCCCGGGCCATTGAGCATAGCGGCTGGGAGCTGACCCGCGCCACGGTGGCCGCCGCCCTCCAGCCGTTCGTGCGACCCGACGGCCAGGTGGTGTACCACAATACGTACCGCGTGGTAGTCGCCCAGAAAGCCTCATCCAACTGAAACACACGCCGCAAACGGTTCCAAGTGGCTGTGGGAGAGGCCGCCAACGGAGTGGCGACCCCCGCGTTTCCCGGACCCGAAAACTGGCCCGCGCGCCCGGCGCGGAAATTTTCCCGCTTTCTCTCTTATCCCAATGCGAAATTTCCTCTCTGGCCTATCAACCGCCCTTTTGTTGGCCCTGCCGCTGGCCGCCCTGGCCCAGGGCGTGGGCATCGGTACCGTTGCCCCCGATGCCTCGGCGGCGCTCGACATTACGGCCACGGCTAAAGGCGTACTAGTGCCCCGCCTCAGCCAGGCCCAACGCACGGGCATTGCCAGCCCGGCCACCGGGCTGCTGGTTTTCCAAACCGATGCGCCGGCCGGCTTCTATTATAATGCGGGCACATCGGCAGCCCCGGCCTGGACGCGCCTGGCGACGGGCACGGGCACGGGCTGGAGCCTGAGCGGCAACGCCGGTACCGACTCCACGACCAATTACCTGGGCACTACCGATGCCAAGCCCCTGCGCCTGGGCACGGGCGGCACCGAGCAGGCCCGGCTGAGCATCAACGGGGCCCTCTGGCTGGGTGGCCGGCCGGCCGGGGGCACGGCGGGCTTTCCGGCCAACAACCTGCTGCTGGGCTACCAGGCGGGCAAGAAGCTGGCCAGCACCGCCTTCAACAACCACTTCGTGGGCTACCAGGCCGGGCTGAACACCACCACGGGCAGCGAGAATTATTTTAGCGGCTACCGGAGTGGATACGTCAACACCACGGGCAGCCAAAACCAATTTATTGGTCTTGGCAGCGGCAGTGCCAACACAACGGGCGGCACCAATCAATTCAGCGGCTATGGCAGCGGTACGCACAACACGATGGGTAGCCAGAACCAATTCAGCGGCTACTTCAGCGGTTATGCCAATATTACGGGTAGCGCCAACCAATTTGAGGGCTACTTCAGCGGCTGCTTCAACACTGGGGGCTCCAGCAATTGCTTTATCGGCTACTACAGCGGCTACTCCAACAGCACGGGCAGCAACAATCAGTTTGTGGGGTATCAGAGTGGCTATTACAATACGACGGGCTATGCCAACCACTTCAATGGCTACCAGAGTGGCTATAACAACATTACGGGCAGTAACAACCAGTTCAGCGGTTCACAAAGTGGTTTTAAAAACACGACGGGCAGCTACAATCAGTTTAGCGGTGAAGGCAGCGGCTATTCGAACACCACCGGCGTTAATAACCAGTTTGAGGGCAATAGCAGTGGGTATTTCAACACGATGGGCCGCTACAACCACTTTACTGGCTACTACGGCGGCTACCACAACACGGCGGGTAATAACAACTATTTCAGTGGGTTTCAGAGCGGCTTTAGCAACACGACGGGAAGCAACAATCAATTTATCGGTTTCAACAGCGGCTACTTCAATACCACGGGGGCAAGCAATTACTTCGGCGGCTATGGTAGCGGCTCAGGCAACACGACCGGCAGCTACAACTCCCTGCTTGGATATAACGCCGACGTGAGCACCGGTGTGCTTACCAATGCCACCGCCTTGGGAGCCAATGCGGTAGTGAGCGCCAGTAACACCATCCAGCTCGGCAACTCGTCTATCGTCAGCCTGCGCTGCCAGGTCGCGCTTACCGTTAGCTCCGATGCCCGCTTCAAGTACAACGTGCGGCCCAACGTGCCGGGCCTGGCCTTTATCACGAAGCTACGCCCCGTGACCTACCGCTTCGACGCGGCCCAGCTCGAGACCTTCACCCGCACGGGCACGCTGGGGCCGGGCCGGGCCGATAAAAGCGCGGCCGTGCAGTCGGGCTTTCTGGCCCAGGAGGTGGAAACCGCTGCACGAAGCCTGGGCTACGCCTTCGACGGGCTGCGGGTGCCGGCCAGCGCCCGCGAGCACTACGGGCTGGCCTATTCGCAGTTCGTGGTGCCCCTGGTACGGGCCGTGCAGGAGCAGCAGGCCCAAATCGAAGCCCTGCAAACCCAGCTCGCCACCACCACCCGGCACGCCGACCGCGCCGAAGCCACGGCCGCCACCGACCACGCGGCCCTGCTGGCCCTGCAAGCGCGGGTGGCCCGTCTGCTGGGCGAAGAGGCCCAGGCCCGGCACTAGGCCAGCTGATTTTTTTCACTTTTTACGGCTTATTCCGATGCGTAATTTCTTCTTCCGCCTGCCGGCCGCCGTCCTGTTGCTGGCCCTGCCTTTTCGCACCCTGGCCCAGGGCGTGGGCATTGGCACCACCGCCCCCGATGCCTCGGCCGCGCTCGACATCACGGCCACGGCCAAAGGAGCTTTGCTGCCCCGCCTCACGGCGGCTCAGCGCACGGGCATTACCGCGCCGGCCACGGGCCTGCTCGTGTACCAG
>Ga0123336_10002231_pt1 | contig 16991 bp, 8 predicted proteins | sample SSSSmetaG_FD_96466 | JGI IMG/M metagenome (GOLD analysis project Ga0123336, IMG submission 96466) | Glacier valley bacterial and archeal communities from Borup Fiord, Nunavut, Canada, to study Microbial Dark Matter (Phase II) - ​SSSS metaG | ecosystem: Environmental > Aquatic > Freshwater > Ice... | reverse complement strand
GGGGGGTGTCCGTTTGCAGAACTTCGTCCCATCCGACCATGGTCTTGTGATGCTTGCTGACGATCTTCTGGAGGCGCGCGGTGAAGTAGACCTGCAGGGCAGTGGCGTCTTTATAGCCGTGCGCTCGCATGTATTGCTGGATGGCAGGATTGGTGCCCCACTCGGTAACGGCGTCCTCAGAGTCGCCGCCGACGTGGACGTAAGCGTCGGGGAAGAGTATCGCCATCTCGCCGAAGAAGCTGTCAAGGAATTTGTAGGTTGTTTCGCGCGTGGGATCCATGGAGGAGTCTTCCGAAGGCTTGCGCTCGCGGCCCCACTTCTCGCCAAACTTGCGCTTGAGGTGGTAAGAGCCTTTGCCATCGGCAAGCTCGGGGTAGCCGACGTAGAGGGAGTTGGCATGGCTGGGCATTTCAAACTCGGGCATGACGCGGATGCCGCGGTCGCGGGCGTAGTCGATGATGCTGCGTACATCATCCTGGGAGTAGAACTGACCATCAGAGCCCAGACCCGTAAGCTTGGGAAAGAGTTTGCTTTCGATGCGGAAGCCCTGATCCTCGGAGACGTGCCAGTGGAAGATGTTCATCTTCACGGCTTCCATGGCATCCAGGTTGCGTCGGATGATGTCGACTGGAATGAAGTGGCGGCCGGAGTCGATCATCAGACCACGCCAGGGGAAGCGCGGCTTGTCCTCAATGACGATGGCCGTGACTGCGAAGCCTTTAGGAGTGGGGTGGACGAGTTGCAGGAAGGTCTGCAGGCCGCGGAGAACGCCGAGTGGATTCGGTGCGGTCAGCGATACTTGCATTGGCGTGACTTCAAGACGATATGACTCGTCCTCCCCTAGCTGCTGGACCAGAGCGCTGGCGGCCTTGGTGGTGACCGTGAACTGGGGGAGTTTCGGCGCGGAGTCTGGCCAACGACGCAAACCGGTGGACGATTTGAGTGTATCGAAGAAGCGCTGGCCGGCACGCTCGAGACGTGGCTCGGTATGCCCCGCGAAGGCCATCTCAAAGCCGCCGTCGAGAATGAACTCGCCGGTTCCGGGCGTGGCCTGCATCGGTAATGGCAGGATGGAAAGCTGTGCCGGCAAAGCTTGTGAGCGGGCAGTGGACGGAGTCAGGGTGTTGCTGATAAACACGAGCGCTGCAAGCGGAATCCATGCACGGCGAAGTTGCACACTGCCTCCGGGACGAGCCATTGTTCTTCCTGATGCGTTTTTGGGAACAGGCGCGTCTAGGAATTGAGTTGCGTTGCGAAAGAGAAAGAAGATCCGCAGAACATCATAGATTAAGCGGTTAACAATCTGCTATATGTATATTCTCAATCAGCAAAAGAAAAGTTCTCGACGTGCGCACCGCGTTTTGCGCACCGCGTTTTGCGCATCGCGTTTTGCGCATCGCGTTTCACGCATCGCGTTTCACGAAGGGTGAGAGAGAGGTCTGGTATCGCGATCGTAGAGCATGACGACGACAAGATTCTTCATCCCGACCCTGGTCTCTACAATGAGGACCTGGCACCAACTAGCTTCGCGGCTCGTACCTGGACCACCTACAACTACATCGCGCTCTGGTTCTCCATGTCGATGGAGGTGACGACGTTTATGCTGGCGTCGTCGTTGATTGCGGGCGGGATGAACTGGAAGCAGGCCGTGGGAACGATCCTGCTGGGCAACTTGATTGTGTTGGTGCCGATGATCTTGAATGCGCACGCCGGGGCGAAGTATGGCATTCCGTTTCCTGTATTTGTGCGGGCGAGTTTTGGTACGCGTGGAGCGAATATTCCGGCGATTCTGCGAGCCATTGTGGCTTGTGGTTGGTTCGGGATTCAGTCGTGGATTGGTGGGCAATCCATTGCTGCCATCGTAAATGTGATTTGGCCGTCGACTATGTCCAACCCTAATATTCTTTGGATTTCCTTCTTTGGCTTCTGGGCGCTGAATATGGTGGTGATCTGGCGCGGGCTTGAATCCATTCGTTTTCTGCAGGGTTTTTCTGCTCCGTTTCTGCTGGTGATGTCACTGCTTCTGCTCGGCTTCATGATGCACAAGGCTGGTGGGCTCGGGCCGCTGCTGGATGCGCCGAGCCGGTTTCCGTCGAAGAGTGCGGGTATCCACTTCTTCTTCCTGGCGCTGACTGGAATGGTGGGGAACTGGGCGACGCTGTCGCTGAATATTCCGGACTTTACGCGATTTGCAAAGTCGCAGGGGTCGCAGATTGTTGGGCAGGGCTTTGGTCTGCCGGTGGCGATGACGCTCTACAGCTTTATCGGCATCGCGTGTACGTCGGCGTCGGTGGTGGTGTTTGGAGAGGCGATCTGGAATCCGGTGACGCTGCTGGGACGCTTCCACCAGCCGTTCTTTGCGTTCCTTGCGTTGATCAGCATTCTGATTGCGACGCTGAATGTGAATATAGGCGCAAATGTTGTAGGGCCTTCCAACGACTTTTCGAATTTGGCGCCTCGCTTCATCAGCTTTCGGACGGGCGGGTTGATTACCGGCGTACTCGGGCTGGCGATGCAGCCGTGGAGGCTGATGGCAAGCCATACGAACTACATCGGCTGGCTGGTGAGCTACTCCGGCATGCTGGGGACGGTCGCTGGCATTATGGTGACGGATTACTTCTTCATCCGTGAAACAAAGCTGGATCTCCAAGCGCTTTATCACCGCGGTGGAGTGTATCGCTATGCGTCCGGCTTCAATTTTCGTGCCGTGATTGCGCTGGTGGTTGGTGCTACCGCCGCGTATATCGGGCTTGTGGTTCCCGTGTTGCTTCCGCTCTATAACTACGCTTGGTTTGTTGGGTTTTTTCTTTCCGGCGGACTTTACTTTTTCCTTATGCAGAGCCAGAGAGTGCAGGCTACCGCCGCATCCTGAACTGCAAATCATTGTGGAGTTGATTTATGAAAATAGTTGCCCATCTCTTTCCTCGATTTACTTTGATTGCCGTTACTGCTGGCCTACTGGGAAGCGCATCGTTTCTGCATGGGCAGGGTGCGGAAAGTGGCGAGTACAAGATCCGGATGGACCAGCCGCAGCAGGTAATCAAAGGGCTGGGGTTCGAGATTCAAAGTGACAGTATCGGCTCGCTGAATCTGGGGATGCCTGAGGAAGTCATCGCGGTTCCGCATGATCTGACGCCCTCGGAGAAGGCGCGCCTCTACAAAGAGATGCTGCACGGCTTTCGGTATACACGGCTGGCGTTGGGGCTCTATCTGCGTGGCCTAGATGCGGAGCAGAAGCACATTGTGGAGCGATACCCTGGTCAGTTGAATGATCTGCGGACGATGCAGAAGGTCTCCGGGATTGAAGGTTTTGATGTGGAGTACTGGTCGCCGCCGCCTTTCTGGAAAGACAGCAAGAGCTACTACGGCGGCACGCTGGCTGGTCACGATGCTGCCTTCTTCGATGCGTTCTCCGATGCGCTGGTGCAGGATGTTCGCTACCTGCAGCGCAACGGTTTGCACGTCGTGCAGTGGGGATTGCAGAACGAGCCGGTATTTGGCATGGCGCCGCTAAACGGGGAGAAGGTGAAGATGGGTGAGCGTCCGAAGATGCCTTATGGGATCATGTTCTACAGCCCGGAGGACTATGCGACGACGCTGAAGTACACCATCCCCAAGCTGCGGGTGCTGAAGCCATCTCTGCACATCCACGCGAATAGCTGGGATGGTCCGGCGGGAACCTATGCGGACGAAATTCGGAAGGATCCAGAACTGCTGAAGAGCATTGATGCGTGGACGTGGCACCAGGTAGGTTCGAACTCGAATGCGCAGATTGATGACGAGGCGAAGTACATGAAGGGCGCGGGCGGAAAGCCAGTGTACTCGAATGAGTTTGAATATCAGCCAGCGGATTTGAAGAAGATCGACTCCCCGTTTATGAATACGGGCCAGTCGCTGATGAACTGGATGGTGTTTGAGAACTCGCCGACCTGGTACTGGCTGCATGCGCTGAAGCCGGTGACGAACCTGGAGGCTACGGGCTATGCGCTCGGCTTCTGGCGACCTGCAGGGGAGTTGAAGAACAATCTTCGGCCAAACCTTGCAGCAGGGCATTGGGAGTTCAACCCGCAGAACTGGAACGCGCTGGCTGGATTCCTGAAGTATCTGCCATGGGATTCAACGCGGCTTGCGGTGGATGAGAGCACAGTTCAGCATGATCAACGCATCCTGGTGTGGAAGAGCAAGAAGGGCAAACTGGGAATTGTGCTGTCGAATCGCGGAGCCCAGCCCTATACCTTCAAGCTGAAGGGCTTGGGACGTGCGTCGCTGGTGGGACATGAGTACACGGTGAAGGAGCTGAATGTTGCCTTGGGCAGGAAGACGGGCGACGAGATTTCGATTACGGTGCAGCCGCAGTCTTATGAATTCTGGGTGGCTCGGTAGACGCTACTTCTCCGATGTCTTTGAAAGAAGTTGTAGTGAGAAACTGTGGCTCGTTGGGGTCGAGGCGGTAGCGATGCGATGTTCTGCCGCGTCGATGACGTCGTCGAGGAAGCGGGTACCTTCGGCAAGCGGCGTGTTGGCTGGCAGCTCTTTGATTCGCGCGATGGCGCGGATGCGGCTGATCTGGAGCGCGTCGCTGTCGGAGCAGGCGTAGAAGACGTTGCGGCCCTGGCTGTGCATCGGTGTGGGCAGCATCGAGAGATCTATGCCAGTCGCTAGTTGCGCAGCAGCGTAGTGCGTCGTGTAGGGTTTGCCATCAATTTCGAGGCTATAGTCTCCTGCGGCCAGGTTGTTGACGCTGAGGATACGCTGGCCGAGGTGGGGTGCCTCGGTGAGGATACTAAACAGCGCTTCGTTACCGTCGATGGCGTCGAAGATGGTGGTGTCGGGGTTGTCTGTTTCGGACCATAGCACTTTGTTGCGTTCGACGTGAAGGTCACGAACGGATGAACCGACTTCATCAACTATCGTTCCTACGCGGGCGTCGAGTGTGACTTGTGCTGCAGCTTCGGGCATGTTCCAGCCACGGAGGATGGTCTCCGCCATCAGCCAGTGGAAGCCGGCGGTGGGGTGTACGCGATCGGTCAGCGCAAGCTTTGCGGCGGTGGGATTGATGCTATTTGCGCGGATGATGGCGGCGACCAGCGGGGTGTTGAGGTCGACGAAGTTGGCGTGGTACTTGGCGGCTAACGATTTGTCGAGGGCAATGAACTCGACGAGCGGGTCATTGCCGCGATCGCCGGGTCGAGTGATCTGATCAAAGGGAGAAGGCGCGATGAGGCTAAGGCGAACGCCGTGAATCTCATTGGCGAGGCGCATGAGGATGTGTTCATAGCCTGGGGCGTAAGCAGCGCGCGTCTCGGATGTGGCACGGTCATTCATCCCGAGCATGATGACGACCACCGTGGGATGACGCGCGATGACGTCGCGCTTGAGGCGTGTGTCGATGGGGCCGGCACCGCCGCCAGAGACTCGGTCTCCGCCGACACCGGCGTTGTAGAAGCGAATGTGCCAGGTGGGATGCTGCGTGCGGACGGCCGTCTCGATGTAGACGGTGTAGAGACCCTGCTCCGTGATGCTGTCGCCGTAGAAGACGACCGTATCGCCATTGTGCAGAAAGAAGGGAGCAGGCTGAGCTACCGCAGCCGATGAGACGAGAAGAGAGAGCAGGACAACAAAGCGCAGATACATGAGAGCGTCTCCGAGAGATTCGATACAACGGTAGATGGGCAGTGAGCTTATGTAAAGCGCTTAATGAGCCGCGTTTTCGCGGGAGAGTGGTGGGTTTGCAGCAGTCAGTAGCCGATCTTGCCAAGGCAGAGTAACGTGATGAGAAGATATTCAGAGAGGTTGAACGAATCCTATGTCGGCACCAAAGCTGGCAGACATTGCGAAGCGGGCTGGAGTTTCCATCGCGGCGGTCTCGATTGCTTTAAACAATCGCGACACGAAGCGCGTGAGTGTGGCAAAGCGCGAAGAGATTCAGCGCATCGCCCAGGAGCTGAGCTACGCTCCGAATGAGCTCGCGAAGGCCCTTGCGGAACGGCGTACTCGGCTGATTGGCCTGATGGTGCCACTGCGCGATCCGATCTTCTTCAATCACTTTGTGGCGCAGGCGCTGAGCGGAATTCAGTCGACGCTGATGCGCCGTGGATACAATCTGCTGGTGTATTCGCCATCAGGAAGGCCAGGGCGCAAGACGCGCGACCAGATTCTCGAGAGCAGGTTTACCGACGGACTGATCTTCATCAATACGCGTTCCTGCTCCCCGCGCGATATTGCGCAGACGATCCAGGAACTGGATGCGGCGAAGATCAAATTCAGCATGATTAACTCCTACTATGGCCGCACGCCGGCGAACTATGTCGGCGTAGACGATGCTGCCATCGGCGAGGCTGCGGCGAACTATCTTGTCGAGCAGAAACACCACCGCATCGCGTTTCTGAGCAGTTCGGAGAAACTGCCGACGCACGTTCATCTGCTGCAAGGGCTGCGCCACGGTATGGCAGCGCATGGTCTCGAACTACCTGCTGATCGCGTCGGTTGCACGGACTACGTGGAGTCGCAGGCGTTTGCGATTCTGGACCGCTGGTTCGAAAACAAACGACATCGGCCCACGGCGATCTTCTGTGCCGATGACCAGTTGCTGATGTATTTCTACGACTATGTCGCGGCCCGCGGCCTGCGGATTCCGGATGATGTGTCGGTACTTGGGCGCGGGAACGTCGGCCTGATGTCGCTGCTACGGCCGCGGCCAACAGCGTTCTATATTCCTACGTTCGAGATGGGCGCGTTGGCGGCGGACATGCTGATCGATACGATCGAGAAGCCAACCGAGACGAGACAGCGCCTCCTGCTGCCGTTCACGTTCCAGCCGGGACAGACGGCTTGAGGCGAACGCGAGAAGCTGATTGACAAGGGAATCGGCGGACTGATAATGTTCGGCGTGTTAACCGCTTAACTCGTTCGTGCCATGGCCGACCCTCATCTCATCCCGGTGACTTTATCTGTTCCCGTTTCCGTGCTAGCGGAGATGGAGAGCAAGCACAAGCAGCAACCAATCCGCTGGGTCTTCGCTGGGCTGCTGCTGATTGCGTCCGTCATCAATTACATCGACCGGCAGACGCTTTCTGTGCTGGCTGTAACCATCCAGAAGGATATGGGGCTAAGCGACGTGCGTTACGGGTATGTCGTGCAAAGCTTTCTGCTGACGTACATGGTGATGTATGTCGTCTCTGGCAGGCTGGTTGATCGCTACGGCGCGAAGCGGACGCAAAGCATATTCCTGGTCTGCTGGTCTGCGGCGAACGCGCTGACGGGATTGGCCACCGGCTTTATTTCACTTGCCGCATGTCGTGCAGCCTTGGGTGCAGCCGAGCCGGGGAACTATACGGCTTCGCTCCGCGTGGTTAGCGACTGGTTCTCTGCGAAGCAGCGCGCCATGGCCGTGGGGATCTACAGCATGGGCGGAACGCTGGGTGCGGCGATCGCCGTTCCGCTAACAGCGTATTTGACGCTGCGTTTTGGGTGGCGAAGCGCGTTTGTCGTGACGGGTGCGATGGGCGGTGTAGTAGCGCTGCTGTGGTTTCTCATCTATCGCGACCCGAAGGACGCTGTGGCTCTAGAGCGTGCGCCTACCGTGCCATGGCGGATTGTTCTGCGGCAGCCCTACATCCTGGAGATGCTGGGAACGCGGATGATGACGGACTCCGTCTGGTACTTCTTCCTCTTCTGGGTGTCGAAGTACATGCAGGAGAGCCATGGCCTGAGCCTGCAAGCCCTCGGCACGACGCTTTGGGTGCTGTATGTAGGGGCTGATATCGGTTCGTTCGCAGGGGGCTGGCTTTCGAGTGCACTGGTCGCCAGCCGAGGTACGGTAGGGGCTCGGTTTGCCGTGATGATGCCGGCGGCTGTATGCATGTCCAGCCTCGCGCTGATGCCGTCGCTGCGCAGTGCGCATCTTGCGATTGCTTTGCTTACGGTACTCGCGCTATGTCACATGGCGTGGATGACCAATGTGACGACCATGGCGCTCGATCTGTTTCCGAAGACAATGGCCACGACGGTGCAGGGGATGATTGGCGCGGCGAGTGCTGTGGGCGGGCTTATCTCCGCCGGGCTGATTGCACGCTCGATTCACACCTACGGCTATCGACCGGCCTTTCTTGTCATGGCGATGATGCATCCCATCGCCGCAACGATTTTGTATCTACGGCTACGGCCAGCAGTGCGCCGCACGGATTTCGCATCAGGAGAGAGTCAAGGGCTATGAAGAGTATTTCCGAACAGTATGACGTTGTAGTGTGTGGTGGCGGCCTTGCAGGGGTATGCGCGGCGATTGCCGCGGCTCGTGGTGGTGCGAAGACGGCGCTCGTGCAGGACAGGCCCGTGCTGGGAGGGAATAGCTCGTCTGAAGTGCGGGTGACTCCGCACGGTGCTGCTGCCTTCCACGCGTATGCGCGGGAGACGGGAATCCTCTCCGAGTTGTTGATTGAAGAGCGTGCGGTGAACCATGAGGCGATCTTCGAGAATGGCTGGACGAATTCGGTGTGGGACATGGTGCTGTATGACCTGGTTCAGCGCACCGAGAACCTGACTCTGCATCTGAATACCGCTGTACTCGGTGTCGTGGTTGAGGGCACAACCTTGAAGTCTGTGGAATGCCGCGTGGGGAATGCGGAGGTGAACCTCTCGCTTGCTGCGAAGATCTTCATCGATTGCACGGGAGACAGCATCGTTGCGGCGGAGGCCGGATGCGAGTGGCGCATGGGCAGTGAAGGGAAGGCGGAGTTCAACGAACCGCACGCGCCCATGGACGCGAACGGCGACATCATGGGGAATTCAATCCACTTCAAAACGAAAGATATGGGTCGACCCGCACCGTTTAAACTGCCGAGCTGGGCGATTGAGCATACGGATGGCCGGTATTTCTATGACCAGGGCAGACTGCCCAAGGAGGTTCGTGGAGGGTACTGGTGGATTGAGATTGGTGTGCCCTACGACACGATTCATGAGGCAGAGACGATTCGGCACGAGCTGACGCGGCATACGCTGGGCGTGTGGGATTGGATCAAGAACAAGGATCCGAAGACCATGAAGCTGGCCGAGAACTATGCGCTGGACTGGATTGGGCAGGTTCCCGGAAAACGGGAGAGCCGCCGCGTGATGGGGCGCTACCTGATGAATGAGTGGGATGCGATTCGCTGCACCGTGCATCCGGACGAGATTGCATTCGGCGGCTGGTTTATTGATATTCATACCCCGGGCGGGCTGCTGGCGGAGACGAGTGAGCCGGCAAGTGCGGAGGGCTACTCGGAGACGAGTGAGTATGCGACGCGATCCTATGCAGGGCCCTATGGTATTCCGTTGCGGATGCTGGTGTCGAAGGATATCGACAACCTGATGATGGCAGGACGCAACGTAAGCTCAACCCACTGTGCGCTGGCTACGGTGCGCGTGATGGCGACGACCGCGCTGATGGGGCAGGCTGCGGGTGTTGCCGCTACGCACGCTGTAGCGAAGGGGCTGACGCTTGCGGAAGTATGCACGAGCGAATATGGCGCGGTGCAACAAAAGTTACTTCGCGATGGCTGCTTTTTGCCAAACGTGAAGAATGAAGATGCAGAGGACAAGGCGCGTACAGCGACGGTTACGTCCTCAAGCGAGGCACTGTTCAGCGGGCTTGGGCCAGAGAGTGAAGGTGCGCATGAAGGTCTAAGCTTCTGGCGCGATCAGGCGGTTCCGTTGCGCGAAGAGCTACTGCAACGACGCGGGCAGTGGGTGGCGCTGGGTGGAGAACCGCTACGTTCCGTCAGCTTCTGCCTCTCCAATTCAACTGCCGAGGCACAGCAGGTGGCTGTGCGTGTGATGCGTGTCAAGCATGTTTGGGACTATGCAGTGCATGCGGACATGGAACTGGCGGGCGGAGAATTGACGGTTGTACCCGGAGAGCGGCAGTGGGTGACGTGGGCTCTGCCTGCAGGAATGGAACTGCCGCGAGAAGGCTATTTGCGGCTCGACCTGTTGGAGAACGTAAATGTCTCCTGGCACGTTGCTGGTGCGATTGAGCCGGGTCATGTTTCCGCGTTTGAGATGGCGCCGGGCAAGATGCGTCGGTATTCCAGTGGAGTTACGTTGGCATTGCGAGTGGAGCCCCCGCAGCGGACCTTTGCCGCCGCCAATGTTTTGAGTGGCCAGACGCGTCCGCACACCGGTACGAATCTGTGGCGTTCCGACCCGGTGGAGGCGCTGCCGCAGTCTCTGACGCTAACCTGGGAGGCGGCACAGACGTTCTCGACGGTTGAACTGACGTTCCCGGGGCATTTGCTGCGCGAGTATCACGCGTACGCGCCGTTCTATCGCGATCCCCAATGTGTGAAGGACTACGACCTCCAGATTGAGACAGTTACGGGCTGGGCAAACCTGCTGGAAGTACGAGAAAACTACCAGCGGTATCGGAGTCATCTGTTCACCGAATCGGTCACGGCGCGGTCTGTGCGTGTGCTGGTACTGGCGACCAATGGTGATCGTTCGGCGGCAGTTTACGAGGTACGGGTCTACTAAAAAACTCTTGACAATTGATTGTGACAGTCATTAAAGTCGGGCCACTAGTTAAACGATTAACTTTCAGAAAGCAAAACAATGGTAAAAGCAGGAAAACTTCTCGGACTCGATAGGTGCGCAAAGGCGGTGATAGGGCTTTCGCTCGTTCTTTGTACCTGGTCAGCCTTTGCCGCGGAGAAGGGTGGAAGTTATCGGATACGTGGAGACCAGCCGCAGCAGGTGATTAAAGGGCTGGGATTCGAGATTCAGAGCGACAGTATCGGCTCAGGCAATGCGGGTATGCCCGATGAAGTTGTAGTGGTACCGCACGACCTTACCCCTGGCGAAAAAACACGCTTCTACAAGGAGATGGTGCACGGCTTCCGCTACTCCCGTCTGGCAATGGGACTGTATTTGCGCGGCAACGACGCGGAGAAAAAGCATATTGTCGAACGTTATCCCGGGCAGATGGACGATCTGCGAACAATGCAGCAGGTATCGGGGATTGAGGGATTCAACGTTGAGTACTGGTCTCCCGCGCCGTATTGGAAGCAGGATATGTCGTACTACGGCGGCACGATCCGTGCAAATGATCCGGCATTTCTCAACGCGTTCAGTGATGCGATGGTCGACGACCTGAAGTATCTGCAAGCGCATGGGCTGCACATCGCACAATGGGGTCTGCAAAATGAGCCTGTGGTGGGGCATCTAAATACGAATGATCCTAAACGTGATCCGCTCGATGCCATGCAAAGCTACGCCACCTGCAAGTACACGCCGGAAGACTATGCCGCTGTTTTAAAAGTGACGGTCCCCAAGGTACGAGCGCTGCTGCCGAATGTCCATATTCATGCGCCAAGCTGGGATGGACCGGCTGGGCCGTTTGCCGCGGAGATCCGGAAGGACCCTGAGTTACTGAAAAATATTGACGCATGGACATGGCACCAGATTGGTCATAACTCCAACGACCAGATCGATCTGCAGGCGAAGTATATGCATGGCGCGGATGGTAAGCCTGTCTACCAGAATGAATTCGAGTATCAGCCCTGGGACATCAAGAAAATTGATTCGCCCTTCATGAACACGGGGCAGGCGTTGATGAACTGGATGGTGTTTGAGAACTCGCCCACCTGGTACTGGCTGCATGCATTGAAGCCGGTGACCAACCTGGAGGCGACAGGCTACTCGCTTGGTTTCTGGCGTCCTGCGGGGGTGCTGAAAGATAACCTTCGACCCACGCTGGAAGTCGGCCACTGGGAATTCAATCCGCAGAATTGGAACGCGATCGCGGGCTTCCTCAAGTACATGCCATGGGATTCCACTCGACTGACCGTGGAGGAGAGTTCGGTGGAGCATGACCAGCGCATCCTCGTCTGGCGCAGTTCTCAGGGCAAGTTAGGGATTGCGCTTTCAAACCGTGGAAGCGAGGTTTATACGTTTCATATCGCAGGCGTGGAGGCGAAGTCTCTGTCGGGACACCGTTACACCATTGCCGCAATCGATTCAGCATTGGGCCAGAAACACAGTAGTGAATATGCGATTACCGTCCCCCCGCAGTCATTCGAATTTTGGATGGCCCCTTAGTTGTTCACCCAGGTTTAGATCTTCTATGAAGCACTCAGGAGTTGAAAAATGTTGAATACCTTCCGCCAGTACACCGCACGTACTTCTCGTTCTGCCGTAGTTTTTCTACTCGCACTTCTAATCTTCTTTGCTTTCGGTAACGCACCGCTTCAGGCGCAGCAGGGAACAGGCAACATTATTGGCGTGGTCCGGGACTCCACCGGTGCTTCGGTCCCCGGGGCGAAGGTGGATATTGAGAATCTTGATCGTCAGGATGTGATCCACCTGACCACGAATGACGCGGGTTACTACAACTCTCCGCCGCTGGTGCTGGGTAGCAACTACAAGGTGACGGTAAGCCATGACGGCTTCCAGAAGTCCGTTACGACCGGAATCACCGTGACAGTCGGCAGCCGTGTGGAAGCCGACGCTGACCTACAGTTAGGCGGGGTGAATTCCGCAGTAACAGTGGAAGCATCGCAGGCCACAGCGCTCGATACCACCAGCGGCACGCTGGGCGCTGTGATTGGCGAAAAGTCCATTGAGGAACTCCCGCTGAATGGCCGCAATACCATTGCCCTGACGACGTTGACGCCGGGTGTGCGCGTCAATACGACAGTAGGTCAGTCGGGCTTTGCGAATCGCGGGACGAACCTCTCGGCGATTTCGATCAACGGCTCGCCGACTGGCTCTAACTCCTACATTCTGGATGGACAAAGTAATCTCTCTACGACGACGGGCGAAATTGCGGTGAACCCGAACGTGGATTCGATCCAGGAGTTCAAGGTTCAGAGCGGTGTCTTCTCTGCGCAATACGGATTCACGCTGGGCGGTGTGGTCAACCTCGCATCGAGAACTGGAACGAATCAGTTCCACGGTTCGCTGTATGAGTTTGTTCGCAATGACATGTTCAATGCGCGCAACTACTTTGCGACGGTCGGTGCCGTTGCCAAGCCGGTGCTTCGTTATAACCAGTTCGGCGGAGCGGTAGGCGGTCCAATCCTGCATGACCGCGCCTTCTTCTTCGGCAACTTCGAAACCTATCGGTTTGTTCAATCGTTTCCCCAGTTTCTGAGTGTTCCCACGGCCGCTTTCCGAGCTGGCGACTTTTCACAGTTGCAGGATGCCAATGGTAACTTCATTCCGCTTTATAACCCGTACTCAACGACGGCGACAACCGTTGGTGGCTCGACGGTCTATGCTCGCCAGCGCTACGCGAATAATCAGGTCACGAATCTTGATCCCGTCTCGGTTGCCTATCAGAATGCGTTCTATCCGCTGCCGAACATTACGCCTGCCACGGTCGCGCAGCAGCGTACGAACACCAACAACTACCAGTTCAACAACAAGGGCATCAGCAATATGTACAACGCGCTGGGTCGCGTTGACTGGCACGTGACCTCAAAGGATACGGCGTTTGTCCGGTACGCCTATTACAGCAACTACACGAACGGCGGCACGGGTGGTGGCGTCTACTACCCTAATCCCGTCATCGCAAACCGCTACGATACCTATGGCGTGAAAGAGTTGCTGGTCGGTGACACGCACATCTTCTCGTCAACGTTGATTAACGACCTGCGGATGTCGATCCAGCGGCAGGAGTTTCCCTTCCAGGCCGCCAGTGCTGGTGGAAACTATCCTCAAAAGTTAGGTCTCCCCTCCAACGTCCCCAACTTTGCCATTCCGGCAGTCTCAAATGGATTGCCTGCTTCAAATCAGACGATCGGGTTTCGCGCCTACACCTTGCCGCAAGTGACGGATACGGTTACGAAGATTATCCGCCGCCACGCGCTGTCCTTCGGCTTTGACTGGCGTTACAACGCTGGTGCAAATCTACAGCGCAATGCTCCATCAGGCACGTTCACCTTTGCAGCTGGATTGACGAATGACCCTTCCGGTGCGGCACCCGCTATAGGTACAGTGAACAGCGGAAATACTTATGCGACGTTCCTTGCCGGTGCTGTCAGTGCCGCAAGCATTGCCACAAACACGGGTGAACTGGATCGCTCGTTCAGTACATCCTTCTTCCTGCAGGATGACTGGCAGGCAACGGATCGTCTGACCCTGAACCTGGGTGTACGTTACGACTTCCAGCAGCAGCCGTTTGAGCAGAACAACGGCTACAGCAATTTCAATCCCAACGTCAGCTCAGGCGGTTTCCTGGGCGTCTTCCAGTATGCAAACACCAATGGCGTAGGCCGAAACTTCGTTCCGGAGAGCTACAAAGACTTTGCTCCTCGCGTCGGTTTCGCCTACAAGCTTACGAACGATGGCAAGACGGTCCTGCGTGGTGGATTTGGTATCTACTATCCACTCTTCTTCAACTCCATCTATACCGGCCAGGTCAACGGCTTCTCTTCGACGTCCACCAGTTACAACACGAGTGTGACGAACACGCCGGCCTTCCAGTTTAAGAATGGCTTCCCCACGACCCCACTGCAACCCATCGGAGCTGCGTTTGGCCCGCTCGGCTTCCTCGGCCAGAGTGTTGGCTTCCAGGATCCGACGCAGTGGAAGTCTCCGATGTCGCAGCAGTACACGTTGAGCATCCAGCGGCAGATTCCGTATGACACGGTGCTACAGGCTACCTACGTCGGCAATCATGGCGTTCATCTTCCGGCGGGTGGTTACAACATTAACGCCTTGAACCCAACGAATTACTCATTGGGCCGGACGTCGCTGCAGTCGCAGGTTGCCAACCCGTACGCGGGCCAGATCACCGGTTCGCTGGGTGCTGCTACCATCACGCGCCAACAGTCGCTTCTCCCGTTCCCGTACTACGGAACGATTTCGACCTATAACCCGCACAACGGCAACCTGATCGCGCACTACCTGCAACTCTCCGCCCAGCGCCAGGCCCGTAGCGGACTGACGATCCTCTTCGGTTACACGATGGGTAAGTTGCTGGATGACAGTGTCGGCTCACCGCTCGCTTATCTCAATGGTCTTGCTGCAAACAACGGTTACCAAAACCCCTACAATCGTCGCGCGGAATATTCCCTCGACCCATCCGACGTCTCGCAACGTGCGACGGTCAGTGCCCTCTACAATCTTCCGTTTGGTCGTGGCAAGCGATTTGCCGCACATAACGGATTGGTCGATCGCATCATCGGCGGCTTCCAGTTCAACGTGATTGGGGTGTTCCAGACTGGTACGCCACTCACCATCACCGGCGGCAATGCCTTTACGGCGACCCGTCCGAACTACACGCCTGGTCAGAAGGTTTCGATCTCGAACCAGTCTCCGACCAAGTGGTTCAATACCTACGCCTTCCAGAATCCGACGGACTACACCTTTGGCAATGTTCCCCGCACGCAGCCTCATGTTCGTGGGCCTGGTACCCAAAACTTCGATTTCTCTATCTTCAAGACGACGGAGATCACGGAGCGTTTGAAGTTGCAATTACGGGCTGAGGCCTTCAACGTTCTCAACCATGCCAACTTTGGCTTGCCGAACACTAGCTTCGCCGCCAATTCGAACACCCTGGTAAGCGGTAATGGCGTCTCCGCGGGCTGCACGGTGACCGGCAACGATGCAAGTGGAACACCTAATGCTGGCACCGGAAACTGCAATGCGAGCAGCACCTTCGGCACGATCACCAGTGCTGCCGATGGCCGTTCGTTGCAACTCGCCGCCAAATTTACTTTCTAACTTGCGGTTCCTCCTCCGTGGGCAGTGAAGGGTCATCCTTCTCTGCCCATTCTTTTATGGGCTTGAAGACGCTTCACAATACTTGAGGAGAACAAGATGAACTTTCGGAGTATCGCATCTCTTGTGCTGTGCCTGGCATTGGTTGGATCAGCATCTGCTACACAACGTGTCGACCTGGGTGGAAGCGGATGGAGCTTCCACACTACGCTGGACGAAAAGAGTATTCCCGTAAGCGTGCCGCACACGTGGATGACGACGAGGGGATACGAGAAGTTCATCGGCAATGCCACCTATGAGCGAGACTTCATTGCACCGACGATATTGCCCGGTCAGGTGGCGCGGCTGCACTTCGATGCAGTCTATGACGTGGCTCACGTTTGGTTCAACGGTCGCATGCTCGGCGTTCATGAGGGCGGATACACGCCCTTCGAGTTTGATGTAACCGCGTTGATAAAGCCGGGTTCGAATCACATTCTGTTGGAGGTCAACAATACCCCGACCCTCTCGTCGATTCCGGCGATTGCGTCTTCGCATGGGTCGAAGGATTATCCCCTGTATGGCACGGCCGCGGGTGAGGGGATTGTAGGCTGGATGCCGTATGGCGGCATCGTTCGTCCTGTCACTTTGCTGATTAGCGATGCCGTGTACTTACAGAAGATCAAGGTTGACGCTAAGCCGGATCTGGCAAAGCATACAGCAGCTGTATCGGTGCGGGCATGGCTCCATAATGGTGGCGCGACTGCAACAACGGCTTCAGTGACCGGTACTGTAGCTGGGCTGACGGTGGCCTTGAAGCCAGTCCGATTAGCTGCGCAGACTGATGCGGAGGTCGTGTGGCGGGGCACATTGCAGGACGCACATCTGTGGAGTGTGCGCGACCCGTATCTGTATGACGCGAAGCTCGCCGTTAAAGGCGACGAGATAACCGCGAAGATCGGCGTACGCGAGATTCGGGTGCAGGGGACTGAGCTTCTTCTGAATGGCCGGCCTGTCCACCTCTATGGCGCAAATCGAGTAAGCGAAGACCCTAAGGAGGGGTTGAGCGAATCCGACGCAATCATCGAACGCGACATGTCCGACATGCTCACTGTAAATATGCGCATGATGCGCATTGCGCACTATCCGCAGACTCCCGCGTTGCTCGACTTTGCTGACAAGCACGGCATGCTGATCATCCCCGAGGCCGGTAACTGGAACATGAGCGCGTGGCAGATGGCGGACCCTGGCATCCGCGCCCTGTGGAAGCAGCAGATGCAGGAGATGATGGAGCAGGACTGGAATCATCCCTCCGT